>Ga0182018_10000833_pt1 | contig 38078 bp, 30 predicted proteins | sample 812P2MmetaG_FD_120490 | JGI IMG/M metagenome (GOLD analysis project Ga0182018, IMG submission 120490) | Permafrost microbial communities from Stordalen Mire, Sweden - 812P2M metaG | ecosystem: Environmental > Terrestrial > Soil > Wetlands > Permafrost | place: Sweden: Stordalen | collected... | reverse complement strand
GTGTTCGGCACCGCGCCGATCGGGCTGTGCTCGATCATCTCCATGACCGTCTGGTCAAACTGCGCGTTGGGGTCGTGGGACATCGTGCACCTTAAGCGGATATCCGAGGCCTGCCGCCAATACGATCCAATCTTGTTGCGCGATCGCGGTCCCCGGGCGAGAATGGCCCAGGATTTGCATCACTCCATGTCGACCATGAAGCGGATACTTTCGGCGGCGATATTTCTGGCGTTTGCGGGCAGTGGATTCGCGGCGACACCCTCGAGGCACGATGTCCTCCTGGCCATCTCGGTGCTGGAAAAGAGCGTCACGGGCCCCGAGGCGACCGAGGCCGCGAAGACCGTCGTGGTCTACGCCCAGGACAGCGACGACGTGCTCGTGGACATCGGCCCCGAGCAGCTCCCCTGGACCAATGAGAAGTGGGGCCTCGACCAGGAAAAGGAACTCGCCTTCCAGTCCGTGCTCCTGGCTTCCTTCGTCGCCGGAAACATCCGTTCGCAGATCAAGAATTCCAGGACGGAGGACGACACCTATTCCGGTTGGATATTTGCCATCAACACCTACAAGCGGCTGCGCGCCGACGGCTCGTTCCGCAGCCCGTCCATCGAGGCCCTATTGAAGATGGAGGCCGACGGAACGCTCCTGCAGCACGCCAGGGAGGTGCGCAGCAAGGAGGACAACGAGGATCCGTCCAGTGCGCCGCCGGTGCCGGTCGCCCTGGGCGCGGCATCGAAAAGATCGCCGGCCTAGGAGAGTTGCAGGCGCGACGGTGTTTGATGCTAGAATCATTAGGGGTTCCTATTGGCGCCGTCGTGGAATCGTTGTGCTTCATTTCGGCGTTTTTCGGAGCTGTGTTACATTTCCCTCATCTACCGATTTGTTCGCAGGCGTTGGAATAGGCCCCTTGATGTTCATCGGCTGATGCCGGCACAACTGAAAGCCCACATGCAGGAGCATCTTATAGAAGTTTTGTTCAATCCAAAACCGCGATCGCCGCAGGACACGATTGGGCGCGATGAATGGAGCGGGCCGAGTCCATTGACCCCGGGAAGGTAGGGTTAAACCGTATATGCTTTTGGTCTGTCGTTAGGTAGAATTTCGGCGCCTGCATTAATGCTTCGGAAGCCGCCTTAATATCCGGACCGCCATTCAACCCGCCGCAAATATTCTAACTCAGATGGAGGTCGGGTCTATTTCCCCTTCACCAAGCTTCGATGATGCGGCCCAATTAAACCTTTCTTATGGAGCAAGGGCGATTGGAAGACACGCACCCAAGCAGATACTGGTGGTCGAGGATGACCCGGAAATCCGGGAATTGGTAGCCAGAACCATCACGCGTGCAGGTTTTCAGGTGGACACGGCCGGGGACGGCGAAGAAGCCTGGAACGCACTATGCCTCACAGCTTATGACTTGGTCATTACGGACCATGAAATGCCGAGGCTGACGGGTCTCAAGTTGATCGAACGGATTCGGGCTATTTCGGTCGAACCCCCTTGCATCCTGATTTCCTGCAATCTCCCCGGATCCGCGTCAACATTGCGGGAGATCCTTTACCCTGGAGCGCTCTTGGCGAAACCCTTTTCGGGCGTCCAATTGATAGAAAGAGTATTCGGCCTCTTGTTGCACGGCGATTTCGAGGAACGGTGAGGGGCGAGTGTTCCGGGCTGGAGCTGGCATGATGTTCCGGCAGAGCAGGGTTTGATGAGTCAATCAGCGGGCCCATCAGCCCGTCCTTTGAAAAGGGTTTGTGCGCATGAGCTTTTTTCCCTTTTGTCGCGCGCGTCATGCGCACGCTACTCAAGATCGTCCTGCGCGCGGTCGTTGGCGCCGGGGTGCTGGTCGCAATCCTGGCCTGCGTCGTCTACTGGCGCTCAAGTGCGCGGCTGCACCGCACATATCATGTGGTTGTGGCCCGACCCAGCGTTCCCACGGACCCAGTGTCGCTGGAGATGGGCCATCATCTGGCGGCGACTCGCGGCTGCTTGGCATGCCACGGTGACGACCTTGGGGGCCACACGATCATCGACGATCCGGCCATGGGCCGAATCTCCGGCCCGAACCTGACGCGTGGCCACGGCGGCTTGCCGGCAGGCTACGCCGACGAGGATTTCGAGCGGGCCATCCGCCACGGGATCGCAGCGGACGGCCACGGCCTTTTTCTCATGCCATCGGCGGACTTTGCCCATTTCAGGGAGTCCGACATGGCCGATCTCATCGCCTATGTGAAATCGGCGCCCCCGGTCGACCGGGAAAGCGTGCCCCTGCGGATAGGTCCGGTTGCACGTGTCCTTCTCTTGGAGGGCAAGATCAAGTTGTCGGCCGACGTGATCGACCATGTGACGCTGAAACCGGACGTCGTCGAGCCGGGCCCGACCGTCGCATACGGACGCTATTTGGCGGTCACCTGCACGGGCTGCCACCGCGACAATTTCTCCGGGGGCAGGATCGCAGCCGGCTCACCAAACTGGCCGCCCGCCGCCAACCTCACACCCCACCCCTCCGGCGACCTGTCGCGCTGGACCAAGGCGGATTTTTTCACGGCGCTGCGCACGGGACGCCGGCCAGACGGCGCGCACCTCAACCCCGTGATGCCGGCCGCATTCGGGCAGATGACCGACACCGAACTCGAGGCCATCTGGAATTTCCTCGGGACCTTGCCGCCGGTGGCGACGGGAACGCGTTGACGCCCCAAGTGCCTCGGACGGACGCTAGGCTCCCGGGCTCCGCGGCCTGAAACTGCGCCACTTGTCGAGCGGCAGGTTGGCTACGCCGATGAGGAGGAGCTGGCTCGCGACAAACGCGCTCAGCCACCAGAACGCCGCCTCGGTGAAACCGTAGCTATGAAGCCCGATGCCGAGCATGTTGGTGCCGAACCAGCTCCAGCTTGTCACGATATTGCCGAAAACGGCGAGGCACATGAGCCCGCGCTGCCTGACGAGGCCGCCCCAGCGCGCGTGGAGGATGAGCGCGTTCCAGATGACGATGATCATGGCGCCGTTCTCCTTCGGGTCCCAGCCCCAGAAGCGTCCCCATGACTGGTCGGCCCAGATGCCGCCGAGGGTCGTCCCCACGAAGCTGAAGAGCGTCGCGAAGCACACGATCCCGTAAACCATCCGAGCCAGGCTGTCCGCCGTGGCCTTGTCCAGGGAACGCGTGAAGACGCCGCGCAGGATGTAGATCACCGCCAGCATCCCGGAGAGGAACGTGGCCGCGTAGCCGGTGGTGACGACGACGACGTGGGTCGCCAGCCAGAAATTTGAGTCGAGGACGGCCCGCATCATCTCGAGGGTGTCGCCCGCGAGCGAGAGATGGTGGGCGATCATGAGCGTGATGAATCCGATGACGCCGGCCGCCGCGCTTCCGATCGCATTCTTGTACGTGGCCTCCAGCACCAGGCAGAGGGCCACCGAGCCCCAGCCGATGAAGAGCGCAGAGGAGTAGAGGTTCGTCACGGGCGGCCGGCCCTCAAGCCACATCCGGGTCGCAATGCCGAGCGTCGCCACCGCCCAGCCGAGCGCCACCAGGCCCCAGGCGGAAAGTCGGGAGGTCTCGGGCCATTTGAGCCATGAGAGCGCGGCAAAAAAGAAAGCCGCCAGGTAAACCAACATGCAGGAGTAGAACGGCTCCGCCGCGTTGAAGATCGTCTCGACGCGCGCCTTGTGGACCTGCTTTTCATAGCGCCGTTCGAGGCTCGATCCGTACAACTGGACGATGTGGGCAAAGCTCCCGGGCTCATCCTGGCGCCACGCGTAGCTCATGCCGGCGTAGGCGAGGACCGACGTGTTGACGTACCCGTTTCCGAAGCTTTCGAGGAGCGCATGCCCCGCGTTGTGCCAGGCATTGAGGTCGGTGTCGCCCTCGTCGGGCGGGATCGCCAGGAGATCGGTGCTTTCTCCCATCTGAAGGAATTTCTGGCCCTCCGCGATCAGCGCGGCGGCCTTGGCCTCGTCGTGGGGCTGGCCCGCCTCCTTCGCGCGGACCGCCGCGACGCCGTCGGCGAGCGACTCCTGGAGATGGAGGAGCTCGGTCAGGAAATCCTTGCTGCCCTCGGGAACGAGGGCCCGCTTGAGCCTCAGGTAACTGGACAGGTTTCCATAGAGCTGGACGACGGCCGACTGGAACTGTGTCCTCGTCTGCGCCTCGACCGGCTCCGCCAGCTTCTCTTGGGCCTCAATCTGCGAGAAGTAGGGAGCAATCTCATTGAACGACATCCTGCGCCGGCGGGTCGGGAGGACGTCGGAGGTCGCGAGCAGGTTCGCGATCACGCCGTTGTAGTGGATCGCGAGGCTCTCGTCATCCTTGCCGATCAGGAGAAGGAGGTCCGTGTTGTCGACGACGAACACCGGGTAGGTGTCCGCCTTCTCCGGCACGAAGAGCACGTCGAGCAGCCATTCGTCCGGGGTGATCTCATCCGCTCCCGGCTTGTCCGAGACGACGACCCTCTGCCGGCCCTGGATGACGAGGAGCGTGCTGCGCGCGACCGAGTCGAGCGGCTTGATCCGGCCCTCGGCGAGGACCGGCAGGCGGCCGAAGGCCGTCACGGCGTCCGACTGGCCCTCGGGCTTCTCGAAAAATCCCGCCAGGACGCAGACGGCCGCGACCGCCACCACGAAGACCGGGAGTGAGCGCCTCATGGCCGCCTCCTCTTTCCCGCGAACGCGACGAGGTGGATCATGAACTGGATCACGAGGCCGAGCGCGATCGCGCTGCACGATATGTACGGGACCAGCCAGCTCGGGTTGCGGACGACCTCCAGGATCGTGGTGTGCTCCCCGTCAAAACTCGCCTGGTAGTACGTGAGTCCCGAGTACCGCAGCGGGTTGTTCATGTAGATCAGGACCTCGCGGGTGGAGACGCCGTCGGGCATGTTCAGCCTGATCTTGCTCGAGAAATTCTTCGCTATGTCGGTACCCGGGTAGATGTCGTGGCTGAATTTCTCGAGGGTGACCGAATAGGGCTGGTAGTGCCTCTGCGGCCTCATGACCAATTTCCAGCTTCTTCCGGCGAAATCGAACTTCTGCGGCATGAGGGGGATGGCCGACGCGAGCCACGTGCCGAGCGAGCCATCCGGCCCCACCAGTTCCACGAACACCGTCGGCCAGTTGCGCGCATCCTCCGCGTAGGTGACCTCGAGCGGGGTCACCGCCACCATGGGGCCGATGCCCTGGGTCGCGAGCGAGGCCGGGGCGCCGGGTGCCTGCGAGCGCATCTGGAGGTCCGAATTCGGGTAATACAGCTTGGGGACCACGCGGAACGGAAGTTTCGGATTCTGGACCACCAAACCCTTCGCGAGCATCGATTCCGGAATCGCCACGACATCGTCAAACTTCGGGTCGGTCGCGTCGATGATCGCGAGCTCGTTCGTGCGGATGCTCTCCGAGTAGTTCTTGGTCTCGCCCTCATCCAGGCGCATCTGGAAATCCTGTTGGACCAGGCCGGAGACGATCTCGCCGACAAGGAGCAGGATCAGTCCCGCATGGGTGAGCCAGATGCCGCACTTCCTCCAGCTCAGCTTGAACCGGTAGACATGCGCCGACACGAGGTTGACCAGGAGAAGGCCGCCGATCAGGTAGCCGCCGGGATAGACCGGAAACCGGAGGTCGCCCACCTTCACGAAGACGAGGAAGGAGTGGAAGAATTTTTGCTGCACGGCCCACACGCCGAGGTGCACCTGGTCCAGGGTCGCCCAGAATATGAGCACGATGGACAGGGAAAGGAGGACCACCGTCAGCCGGAGGGAGACGAAGAGGGTGCGCACCTGTCTGAGGACCTCGTTCATCGGGGTCAGGGGGCCTTCACGGTGTGCAGGAATTCGATGAAGGCAGGCTTGGCTCCCTCGACCGCGGAGGCGGGCCCCGTCAGCTTGAAAAACCAGGTGGACCCTTCAAACGGGACGATCGCCCCCAGAATGCTCTTGGCGTTCGGGTCGCCCTCCGGCACGAGCTCGACGATCGTGAATGCCAGTCCGTTCCCCTGAAGCCGGTGCACCGCGCCTTCGAGGTCCTCCGGTCGAAGGGGCGCAAGCCCCACCTGGCCCCGCCAGCGGTTCACGTTTGCGAATTCGCCGCCCGTATCGCCCGCAAAGGCCGTGATCGAAAGCTCCGACTCTCCGCCGGCGACGCCAACCGCATATGTCGCTTTCCGCATCGCCGAGGCCGGCTTCCGCTGCCAGGCGGGGGGGGCTTCCCACGTAAGGTCCGCACCGGTGGCGGTTGGAACGGAAGTATCTGCCATCGAAGGCCCTGTGGGAGGAGGACCCTGGGCCCCCGAATCAGCAGCGGCGGCCATGGGAAGCTCGGGGTCCTTTTCCTTCGGGACCCGGTAGGTCGCCACCTTTTCCTCACCGCACCCCGCCAGAAGCAGCGTGGCTGCCGCGAGGCCGGCGATAAAAAGGCGCGATGACATGGAACGACGACTCTCGCCGCTCCTGCCCCAAAACTCAATCCCGTTCCGCGCGCAGCGGCGCGTTGCCGTCGGCGAATTCAGCCTCGAGCCGCTGGCCGGCCTTCACGGCGGCCCGCCGTATGACCGGCCGCCCCGCCTCGTCCCGAAGGATCACGAAACCGCGGCTCAAAACCGAGTCCGGGCTGGCGCCCCTGAGGCGCTTGTAAAGCGAAAGGAGCCGATGCGACTCGATCTGGACGCGGGTTTCGGGGGAGGCCCGCTCGAGGCGCGATGCCGCGCTGTGAAGGCCGTGACGCCGACTCTGAAGGGAGGACAGGAGCGCCGATGTGAGGCGGTTCGACACGTCGTCCAGCCGGAGAAATCCGCGCTCAACCAGCGCCGAGGGCGAGAGGAGCCGCAGCCGGGAGCTCCCATGGGCGACTCGTTCCCGGGCGCGTTCGACCGCGCCGAGGACCACCGACGAAAGGGTCTCGCCAGCGGAGCCGGTTCTCTCGGCAAAGCGGACAAACTCGCTCGAGATCAGCTCGGCGGCGGCGGTCGGCGTTTCCGCCCGCCGGTCGGCCGCGAAGTCGCACAGCGTGAAATCGATCTCGTGGCCCACCGCGGAAATCGTCGGGACGCCGCATGCGGCAACCGCGCGAACCAGGACTTCCTCGTTGAAGGCCCAGAGGTCCTCCATGCTGCCGCCCCCGCGCCCGATTACGATAAGGTCGAAGAGGCCGAGCGTTTCGGCCAGCTGGAGCATCCCGGCCATCTCCTCCGACGCCCCCTGACCCTGGACCCGGCAGGGAAGGACGACAACCCGGCCCCTCCAGTCCCGGCGGATCAGGATCCTCATGAAATCCTGGACGGCAGCGCCGGTTGGGGACGTTACAAACCCCACGGTCGCAGGCATCTGCGGAATCGGCTTCTTGCGGCCTGGATCAAACAGGCCCTCCTCCGAAAGCCGGCGCTTGAGCGCCTCGTACTCGCGCTGAAGGGCGCCCACCCCGTCGTCGACGATCATCTTGACGATCAACTGATATTTGCCCTGCGGCTCGTAGACACTGACGTCGCCGTAAGCGACGACTTGCAGCCCGTCCTTGAGCTTCACCGTCTGGCGCGCCGCGGCCGTCCGGAACATGACGGCCGACAGCTGGGCGCCGGCGTCCTTCAGAGAAAAATAAACGTGACCGCTCGGCTGAGCGCGGAGGTTGGACACCTCGCCCTTGATCCAGCAGGCGCCCATCCCTCCCTCGAGCACCGCCTTGAGCCGGCGGGTGAACTCGGTGACCGTCAGCGGACGGACGTCCGGGCCGGATTCCCCGAGGTCAATCGACGCGGGCGGCATAGCGCTTGCGGATCGCGTGCACGATGATGGTCGCAACGACGATTACGCCGGCCCCGTAGATCACCAGCTTGAAGTTCCCGTTGAACAATCCCTTCCCGAGGACGATGAAGGCGATGGTCCAGGGTAGGATGCAGAGCCAGGACACAATCATGTAGAGCTTGAAGGGCATTTCGGCGAGCCCGAGGAGGTAGGACTGCACGAAAAAGGGAGGGCCCGGCGTCAATCGGACGACAAGCGCGATCGAAAGCGCATTTTTCGAGGTCACCCGGGGGATCTTGTAGCCGTAACGCTCGATCAACTTCGAGAGGATCGGCCGCAACGCGTAGCGGGCGAGCCAATAGGTGAACGCCAGGTTGATGGCGATCGCGACGAAAGCGGCACCCATCACCCCCCAGAGGGTCATCTGGCGCCCGAACGCCTCGCCCGCCACGATTGTGAACGCACTCAACGGGGCTCCGAAGGCGGGCAGCACTGCGGTTCCGGTGAAAAACACCCATGGACCCGCGTCGCGGATGAAGTCAAGGCCCTGCAGTCCCAGGGCGCGAAGGTTCACGCCCCGGAGGATAAGAAGCGCTCCCACAACCAGGACAAAGGCGGCGAGGGAAAGCTTGAAGAGCGGAAGCTTCTTTTTTTCCAGGGGCGCCTCGGACGACATGGGGTAAGCCTGCCTGTCCCCCCGTTCCACCGTCAAGACCTCGCGGACGCGGCCAGGCCCCCATAACGGGCTCGCATGAACGGACGCGCTGCGTTGTCATGGGCCGCGGTGTCACGTCCCGTCTCCCATGGGGGAAATTCCCCCGCACCCGATTCGTTTTGGCGAGGCATGGCCATCGCGGTGCCGGCCGCCGTCGCGCTCCTCTACGCGCTGGCACACCTGAACTGGTACCTAGGCACGCCGCTTGGGCGCGTGCCCGTTCTCGATGAGCGCGAGAACATCGACCTGGCCAACGCGATTAGCGGCGGCCTCCTGCCGGCGGTTCCCTTCTACCGGGCCCCGGGCTATGCCCTCGCGCTCGCGTGCCTGCGCTGGATGGGCGTGTCGGTCGGCGGCCTCTTCCCGGCCGCGCTCCTGCTTGGCGTGGTCCTTCACGGGGTAAACGCCGCACTGGTCGCGGCGATTGCGAGGCGTCCGTTTGGCGCCCGAGGCGCATGGATCGCGGGCCTGCTCTTTGCCTTCGATCCCGTCCTCGTCCACTTCGCAACGCAGGCGCTCGACGCCACGCTCTCGCTCACGTTTTTCCTGGGGGGTCTTTTCTTTTTAGCAGCCGCGGTGACCGCGCCGGAGCGGGCGCGGTCCTGGGCCGCCGCCGGAATCCTTTGGGCAGCGGCGGCGCTCGTGCGCCCGAACTACCTCCTCGTCTGGGCCGTGGTCCCGGCCTCAGCGGCATTTCAGCTCGGGCCGCCGCGGATGCGCCCGCGAATCGCCCTCAGCGCGCTGGCCGGCCTCCTTCTGTTTGGAGCCGCGTCGGCCTGGCAGTGGAAGGTGAGCGGCGTCGCGGGTTTCCTTCCCTGGCAGGGACCCTACAATCTCTGGGCGGCGAATCGGCCGGGGGCCAACGGACGCTACTACACCCAGCACGTGAGCCTGCCGCCGGAGCTCGCCCGGGCCAATCCAGCGCGGGCGGAATCGATTCTTCTCTACGCCGAGGAGACCCACGGCCACGCGCCGGACATACCCGATATGAACGCGCATTGGCGCCGGAGGTTCATCGAGGAGGTCTTCACCCATCCGCTCAGGTGGGGCGGCCTGATGGCGCGGAAGGCCTATGCGCTCCTGAACAACTGGGAACAGTACAACAACAAGACCTTCGCGTTCCACAAGGCGCGCTCGCCCTGGCTCCGCTGGAATCCGATCTGCTGGGGGATGCTCTTCGTGCTCGGCGTGGCCGGAGCCGCACGCCTCGCCGCCGAGTCGCCGCGGATGGCCGCGATGGGCGCGGTCGTCTGCGCGGCCTGCGCAGCGTCGATACTCCTCGTCTTCGTGAGCGCGCGGTTCCGGCTGCCGCTTGCAGCCCTGGCGGCGGTCCTCGCAGGAGGCGCGCTCGCGTCCCCGGCTTTCTGGAAGCCCTGGTCCGGCGGGCGGCGCGCCGCCCTGGCCGCCGCGGTCGCCCTCGCAGGCCTCCTTTCCTTTTCCAGCTTCGACGGAGTCGACGATCCCTCGACGTTCGTCCAGGACCACGTGCTGCTCGCCCGGGCAGCGTTTACCGTGGGCGACGATGCAACGGCGGCCGCCGAGGCCAGCGAGGCGCTCAAATTGCAGCCGTGGCATCCGGACGCCCGGGCGATCCTGGAGGCCGTCAAGGCCGAGCGCGCCGGGACGGCGCCCACGCCATGAACGGCTCGAGCGCCGGCGGCCAGCCCCGCCTCGCCCTCTGGATCTCCCTCGCCGCGTGCGCGGCGGCAACCTTTTGGATCGCGAACGGTGTCGCTCCATGGGACGCCGACCGCTCCAACGCCTGGCACCAGTATGAATACCTGGCGGAGGGTTTCCTGCATGGGCACACGTACCTGTCCGTCGAGCCGGCACCGGAACTCCTGAAGCTTAAAGACCCCTATGATCCCGCCCAGAACGGCCCGTGGCGGATGTGGGACACGAGCCTCTACCAGGGGAAATTCTATCTCTATCAGGGGCCCACTCCGGCGATCGTGCTCATGCTTCCGTGGCGGATCGTCACCGGTCACGCGCTCCCCCAGCGCCTGGCCGTCGCCGGGTTCGCCGTGGCAGGGCTGGCGGGACTCGGCCTCCTCCTCTGGAGCGTGCGCCGGCGGCATTTCCCGGACCTGTCGGGCGTGGCCCTCGGGGTCATCCTCATCGTCGCGTTTCACGCCTCATGGCTCCCGGTCACGCTCCGGCGTTCCGCGCTCTGGGAGCTTCCGATCGTCGCGGCGGCCGCATGCCTGTGGTGGACGCTCTATTTCCTGTGGAAGTACCATGACTCGGGGGGGCGGACCCGCTGGGCGGCCGCCGCGGGCGCCGCCCTGGCGCTCCTCATGGGCAGCCGCGTGACCTACGTCTACAGCGCGGCCGCCGTCTGCCTGCTCCTCTTCGTCCCGGCCGGGATCCCGGGCGTCGCCCGCCCGCGACGGTGGGGTGCGCCCCTCCTTGCGGCCGCGTTTGCGGCGGCCGCGGGCATCGCCCTCCTCGCCTACAACCACGCCCGGTTTGGCCGCTGGACCGAGTTCGGCCTCGGCTACACGCTCTTCGGGGAGGATTACCGGAGTATCCCTATTTTCAATACACGGTTCATTCCGTTCGACGCTTGGACCTACCTCGTGTCGCTCCCGAACTTCGGGCCGTATTTCCCGTTCCTGCATCCCTTCTGGACGGACGACCGGCCCGCCGGATTTGTCGGGTTCGAGGAGATGTACGGCGTCCTCTTCATGATGCCCGTGCACCTTGCGGGCCTGGTCGCGCTCGCGTGGGCGTGGCGCCACCGTGCGGCCCGAGGGATGCGCGCCACCGGCCTCACCCTCGCGGCCGCGGCCCTCGCATCGGTGTTTGCGGGCCTCACGCTCTTTTGCTGGGCTTGGGCGTGCTCGCGCTTCATCAACGAACTCCTCGCCGGATGGACGGCGGCGACGGCCGTCGGCATGATGGTGGTCTACGGTTCGGGACCGGACCGGCCGGGCCGCCTTGTCCGCATCCTGACGGCGGGAGCCGCGTGCTGGACGGTCGCCTGCGTCTGGCTCGCCTCGGCTGAATTCCGCGGGTTCATGAAGCAGACCAATCCCCGGACCTATGCGGCGGTCGCGCACGCCCTGGACTATCCCAGCCAGTGGTGGGCCCGGTCGCACGGGATCCATTTTGGGCCCGTCGACCTGGTGGTGCGCGTCGCGCCGGCGCCCGGCTCGGCGCCGACGGTGCTCCTGGCGAGCGGGCGCCCGCAGCGGGTGAACCGGCTTCTGGTCGACACGTCGGGCGGAGACCGGGTCCGCCTCAGCCTGGCACAGAACGACCACCTCGTGCTTTCTACGCCTGAATTTTCCGCGCCGGGCGGCCGCCTGCGCGTCCGTCTGAACGCGCCGTGGCTGTACCCTCCCCCCGAGCACCCCTACTGGGACGCCGTGACGGACCCCGCGCTCCGATGGGACCGCCAGACCCTATTTTCAATCGACTGGGGATCGGGCAGCGCGCGCGTGAACTCCACGCGCTCCGTCGACCCCGTGGCGTTCGCGCCTGCGGTCCAGACCCGCGGCCAGACGGACGACGGCTCGCCCTATGTCGAATCCATCGGCCCCGCCGCGCCCTAGTCCATGAACGTGACTGAACCACGCCCCCCGACACGTGGCCTCGGCCCGCTCTGGAGCGCGCTCGCCCTCGGGGCGGCCCTGCTGTTCTGGATCGCCAACGGCGCCGCCCTTTTCGAGGGCGACCGCACCGACGCGTGGCACCACTACCAATACCTGGTCGATGGATTCCTGGGCGGCCACACGAGCCTGTCGGTTCAGCCGTCGCCCGAATTGTTGAAGCTCCGCGATCCGTACGACCCCGCGCAGAACGGACCGTGGCGGCTGTGGGATGCGAGCCTCTACCGGGGAAAATTCTACCTCTATTTTGGCCCGACGCCTGTCCTCCTGATGCTGCCCTGGCAGGTGATCTTCGGCCAGCCGCTTCCGCAGAGGCTCGCCGTGGCCTCCTTTGCCGTCGCCGGCATGGCCGGCCTCGCGCTCCTGATCGCCGGCGTGCGCCGGCGCCATTTTGAGACCCTCTCGCCCCTCGCGGCTGGCGGCATTCTCATCGTTTCCCTCTTCGCCTCGTGGCTCCCCGTCACGCTCCGGCGACCGGACGTGTGGGAGCTTCCGCTCGTGGCGGCCTGCGCGTGCCTTTGGTGGGCGCTCTATTTTCTTTGGCGCTGCCTGGGCTCCGAGAACGGCCGGGCGTGGGCGCTCGCGGCGGGGGCTGCCGTCGCCCTGATGCTTGGCTCGCGCCCCACAAGCTTTTTCGCCGGAGCCGCCTTCATCGCCCTCCTCTATGACTTCCAGCGCCCGCGCGACGCCCGGCTTCCCCTGGCCGCGGGGGTGGCGGCCGCCGGCGGTCTGGCGCTTCTCGCCTACAACCTCGCGCGGTTCGGGCGCCCCTTCGAATTCGGGCAGAGCTACCAGCTCTGGGGCTCCGACGAGCGCGATGTCGTGCATTTCAGCCTCCATTATTTTCGGTACAACGCCTGGCTTTACCTCTTCGCGCTGCCGGACTTGAGCCCTTATTTCCCGTTTGTGCTCGCCGTGCCACCGGGCGGCGAGCCGACGGGCTACATTGGGATCGACGAGATGCACGGGGCCCTCTTCGCCATTCCCATCCAGCTGGCCTCCCTGGGGGCGCTCGCGTGGGCCTGGATGAACCGGCGCGATCCCGAGTCGCTCGCGCTGCGGCGCACGATCTGGGCTTCGGCGCTGGCCTCGGCCTTCGCCGGCTGCATCCTCTTCTGCTACGCGGGGGCCGCCTCGCGGTACACCAGCGAACTGTTTGCCGGCTGCACGGTCGCCACCGCGATCGGGCTGATGGCGATCTTCAGCGGATCCCTGCGCGTGGCCGCCCGCGACGTCGTCAGGCTCCTGGCGATCTGCGCCAGCGTCTGGACGGTCGGCTACGTCGCGCTCGCGTCCGCCGAGCACAGGATCCTGTTCAAGAAAACCGATCCGAACGCCTACGCGGTCGCGGCGCACCTGCTCGATTACCCGAGCCTTTGGGCCGCACACGCCCAGGGCGTCGTTTATGGACCCATTGCATTCACGATCAAGATTCCCCCCGGGGGGGCCGACCCGGAGACCGTGCTGATCTCGAGCGGACGCCAGGGAATGACGAACCAGCTCATGCTCGAGCGCCCGGACCCGGATCACGCACGCCTCGTCCTGACGGAGAACTACCTGACAAGAGTGGCCGCGACCCCGCTGATGCCCGTCGGGGAGGGCCAGCTTCGCGCGCGGTTAAACGCACCCTGGCTTTATCCCCCGCCGCAACACCCCTGGTGGGACGGCATCGCCGATCCCGTCCTGCGCCGCGACCTGCAGACCCGTTTTTCAATTTCCGTGGACGGGATCGAGGCCGAGGCGAGCACGCCACGGTTCTTTGACTCCACCCGCCTCGAGCCCTGGGTCGCATCTCCTGTTTGGGCCGCCCCGGGGGCCGGGTCCGTGGAGGATCTGGAACATCTTCCCGTGCCCTCCCGATAAAGCTTCATTTGGCTTGGCGCGCCTTCCATTATTGCCGGCTTTCAAGCATGAAACTTTCGATCGTCATCCCCTGCTATAACGAGACGAAGACCATCCGGATGCTCGTCGACCGGGTGCGCAACTCGCCGTACCCCGACAAGGAGATCATCATCGTCGACGACTGTTCGCGGGACGGAACGAGGGACCTCCTGCGCACGCAGATCGAGGCGCTGGTCGACAAGGTGATCTACCACGAGGTGAACCAGGGAAAAGGCGCCGCACTCCGGACTGGGTTCGCGGCGGCGACCGGCGACGCCGTCATCGTCCAGGACGCCGACCTCGAATACGATCCGAACGAGTACCCGAAGCTGATGAAGCCGATCGTCGACGGGAAGGCCGACGTCGTGTTCGGTTCCCGCTTCATGGGCGGAGAGCCGCACCGGGTGTGCTATTTTTGGCACATGATCGGAAACAAGTTCCTCACGCTGTTCTCCAACATGATGACGAACCTGAACCTCACGGACATGGAAACCTGCTACAAGGTGTTCCGGAGGGACGTCCTCAAGCAGATCCAGATCCGCGAGGACCGCTTTGGATTTGAGCCCGAAATAACCGCCAAGGTCGCGCGATTGAACGTGGTCATCTTTGAGGTCGGGATCAGCTACTACGGGCGCACCTACGCCGAGGGAAAGAAGATCGGCTGGCGCGACGGATTCCGGGCCATCTGGGCGATTCTGAAGTACAACATCGGGGGCTAGCCTGGAGCGCGTATGCCGGAGCCGGAGCGCGGAGATCGGTTGCCATTGCGGGCCGCGTGGCATGGGCTGGGTGAGCCCCATTCATGATCGCCGATACGCTTGTCTGCCTCCTCCTGGTCCTGGGCGTCGCGTTCGGCCTGTCCCTTCCCTTCATCGAGCGCTTTGGATTTAGGCCGGCCGAGTCGATCGTCGCGGGGGCTGCGCTCTCGCTCATCGGCGCCTCGGCGATTGCGTGGACGATCTTCATCACCGGCGCGCCGGTCTGGGCCTATGTCCTCCTGCCGGTCCTCGCGCTCACTGGCCTCGCCTTCACCTCGGCGCGGGTGCGCCGGGTCGTCCGGCTGGTCAAGGATCCGGACGCCAGGGACCTTCTGGCCGGCCAGTTGATGGTGACCGGGTGGTGCGTGGGCTGGCTTTCCTTTGTGAGGGCCCATTCCGGCGGGGCCTGGACGGGGGACTCGTTTGAACACTGGCAACGGGCCCACTTTTTCCTCCGCGAGTGGCCCTCCGGCCGCCTGTTCATCGACCTCTTCCAGCTGCCAGCGCGCCCGCCCCTCGCCAACGTCCTGACGGCGGCCTTCCTGCAGGTGACGCGCGTCGACTATGCGCACTACCAGGTCATCACAACCGTCCTATGCAGCCTCGCCTACCTGCCCGTGGGCCTCCTCGCCGGGCGGTTCGGCGGCCGGCCCGCCACGCGCTACGCCGTGGTGGTCCTGATGCTCAATCCCCTCTTCCTCCAGAACGCAACCTACCCCTGGACGAAGCTGGTGGCGGTCTTCTTCATCCTGACCGGACTCTATTTCTTTCTGCGGGTTCGAGACGACGATGCCTCGTCGGGCAGGGCCGCCGTCGTGTGCGCGTTGTCCCTCGGCGGGGCCGTGGTCACGCACTATTCGGCCGGGCCGTATGTCGCCGTCCTGGCGGCGGCGTGGCTGGCGATGGGCTGGCAGCAGGCCTGGAGGCCCTCCTACCTGCGAATGACGGGCGCCGCGATCCTTGCCGGCGCGTGCGTGCTCGCGCCCTGGTTTGTCTGGTCGGTCGCCGAGTATGGATGGGATGCCACCTTCCTCTCGAATTCCAGCGTCACCACGCTGGACAAGTGGCAGGGAAATCACCTCGTGAAGATCGCCCTCAATCTGCGCGACACCCTCGTGCCACCGCAGGTCAGGGGGTTCTCCGGGACCCTGTTCCGCCAGTCGAGCCCGTGGGGACGCCTCCGGGACCAGTGCTTCCTCCTCTACCAGCTGAACCTGCCGGTGGCCCTGGGCTGCGTCGGCTGGATCGCCGTCGTGCGGGAAGCCGCCAGGGAGGGCATGACGGCGGCGTTTCGCGACCGGATGTTCTGGACCCTCGCCCTCGCGGGATTCGTGATCGGGAGCATCGCCGTCTACGGCGACCGCGAGCACTACGGGATCACCCACATCTGCCTCCAGTCGGTGGTGCTCCTCGGCCTCGCCTTCCTGGCCTCGCGGTGGGACCGGCTTGGCCGCGGCTGGAAATGCGCGCTCATCGCCGGCTGGAGCGTCGATTTCGCCCTCGGCATCGCGCTGCAGTTCGCGGTCGAGGACTTCGCGATCGACCGGTGGCTCAACCCAGGCCGCTCCCTTGCCGAGGCCGCCCAGACCTACAACGGCGTGGCGCAGGTCAGCCTCGATGAGAAAATCATCGCCCATCTCGTTTATTTTGCAGACATTCTGCCCACTCCCCCTGCGCTTGTGCTGGCGCTCCTGGCCTCAATTTTCTGCATGGCTGTCCTCCGCGCCCGCCGGACGCCGGTGGTTTCCGCCTAGACCATGACCGCTTCCCGACCGACTGTCGCCATCGTCATCCCCGTGTTCAACGAGGAGTCCGTCCTTCCGGAGCTTTTCTCGCGTCTGGAGGCGCTCTTTGGCGCCCCCGGCGACTACGCCTGGCGGGCGGTCTTCGTGAACGACGGCAGCCGCGACCGTTCCGCGGACCTGATCCGCGACCAGGGAGCGCGCGACGCGCGCTTCGAGCTGGTCGAGCTTTCCCGCAATTTCGGCTTCCAGAGCGCGCTCGCCGCCGGTCTCTCCCACGCGAAGGACGCGGATGCGGTCGTCACGATGGACGCCGACCTGCAGGATCCCCCCGAAGTGATCCCCGAACTCCTCTCGGCCTGGCGTTCGGGCGCCGAGGTGGTGCGGGCCGTGCGCCGGTCCCGGCAGGAGCGGGGACTGCGCAGGGTCGGATTTGACGTGTTCCATTCGTTCTTCGGCAAGCTCACCGACTTCCCGATCGAATCCAACACGGGAACGTTCGGGCTCCTCGGCAGGCCCGCGCTCGAGGCGTTCACGCAGCTGCCCGAGCGCCACCGGTTCTTTCCCGGACTGCGGGCCTGGATCGGGTTCGCGACGGCCGATGTCGCGTACGACCGCCAGGAGCGTGCCGCCGGCATGCCGAAGCAGACCCTGAGGCGGCTGGTCCGGTATGCGGTCGACGGCTTCTTCAGCTTCTCCTATCTCCCGCTCAGAATCCTGACGTACACGGGGATCGTGGTGAGCGGGCTCGGCTTCGTGCTCGGATTTTACTTCATCATCAAGCGCCTGCTGGGAGTCGAGACGGCGACGACCGGATTCACGACGCTGGTCTCGCTCGTCACCTTCCTCGGGGGCGTCCAGCTCATCGGAATCGGAGTACTAGGCGAATACCTGGGCCGCGTCTATGACGAGGTGAAGCAGCGGCCGATCTACCTGGTCAAGCCGCCGCGGCGCTGACGACGCGCCATGCGGCAATCCCGGCTTCTCGCTTGGACCGGACTCGCGGTCATCGCCGCAGCGGCGCTCTTCCACAACCTGCCCCGGCTCGCGCCCGGGATGTTCGACTGGGCTGAGCCGGGCAACGTCGCGGCCGCGCTCGTCCAGGGCCGGGGCTTCAGCGATCCCTTTGACGGGGGCACCGGAGCCACGGCCTGGGTCTCCCCGCTGCCGGTCTGGGTGGAGGCGGCCGTGTTCGCGGCCTTCGGCGTCAAGACCGCGGCCGCCGCCAAGGCCCTCCTGGCTCTTTCCGTCCTCGGTCTCGCCGCGGCCAACGCCCTGCTCGTGTCCTCGCTCGCGCCCCTCGGGGCGTGCGGCCGGGTTGCGGCTTCGGCCGCATTCCTCGCGTTCTGCGTCTTCCTTCCGGGCGCTCCGCTCGTGGTCCTGAGCGAGGCGTGGCTCGACATCCTGCTTTCCGCGGCGCTCCTCTGGGCGGTCCTGGAAACCCGGCGCTCCCAGCGGGGCTGGGGACCGGCCGCGCTGGTCGCCGTCGCCTTGCTGGCTCCGCTCGACAACGCGGGGCTCGCCCTCTCAACTGGGATCGTGCTGCTCGCGCTCGCCTGGTCCCTTCGGGGAGACCTCCGCCGGCTCGCCATCCCGCTCGCCGCCGCCGCCGCCTCCGCCGTTGCGGTCGGCGGGTGGACCGCCCGCAACGCCGTCGCGCTCGGCCGCTTCGTGCCCCTCAAGTCAAATTTCTGGTTCGAGCTGCATCTGGCCAACGTCGATTCGGCGGACGGCCTGCCGCGGATGGAGACGGTCCTCAGGCGGCTGCCCTTTTTCGACGTCGCGGAGTTCAACCGCTACGCGGGCCTGGGAGAAGTCCGCTACGTCGAAACCTTCCGCGGGCCCGCGCTCGCGGCGCTGCAGTCGGCCCCGCTTCACTTCGCGGCCAACATCGGGCGCCGCGTCGCCGACGCGCTCGTTTTCTGCCGCCGCGAGGGCGGCGGCGAATTCACCCGCTTCCGGCCCGCGCCCGAGGACCGCCGCCGCCTCGTGGACTCGGGGGAATTCATCTCCCTCGGGGCTTTCAGCGGGGGGTTCTGGACCCGGGTCGACACGCCGGTGGTGGAGGAGCGCGCGCGGTTCCATGCGCTCGGCCTCTCGGACGAGAGCGGCGTCTGGGGCGACTGGGCGCAGAAGCGCCTCGGCTTTGACGAGCAGTTTCGCGGTTTCGCGGGCATCGCCGTCGGCTTCCTGACGGCCGGCATCCCCGTGGCCGCGCTTCTCCTTTCCGCGCTCCTGCGGGGCGGACGTCTGGCTCCGCCCGCCGCGTGCGCGGCGGCGATCGGGTTCGGGATGCTGCTGCCTTTTGTCCTGGTGAACCACAATGAGCGGCACCAGCTGCCCCTCCTCGCGATGCAGGCGGTTGCGATCGGAGCCTGCGTGCAGGCGGCCGTCGAGCGTTACCGCTCCAGGCCCGCGGCGCCATGAAACGCTCGACCGCAACCCTCATCGCCGCGGCCCTCCTCGGTTTGTACTGGTGGATGGCGACGAGTGTTTCCGACAACCAGGGCACGACTGGCGACGAGATCGCCCACCTGACCGCCGGCTACTCCTACTGGAAAACGGACGACTACCGGCTCCAGCCTGAAAACGGCAATCTTCCGCAGCGCTGGGCGGCCATCCCCCTCCTTTTCAAGAAGGACCTGAAGTTCCCGACGCTCGACCAGAACTCGTGGAGGATCTCGGACGTCTGGGACATGGGTTTCCAGTGGTTCTTCACCCTCGGGAACGACCTCGCCGCCATGCTGAGGGAGAGCCGCGAGATGATCGCCCTCTTCGGCGTCGCGACCGGCGCTCTCGTTTTCTTCTGGGCGCGCCGGCTGTACGGAAACAAGGAGGCGGTCCTCGGCGCGGGGCTGTTCGCATTCTGCCCGACGATGCTCGCCAACGGCGCCCTGGTCACGAGCGACATGACCGCGACCTGCATGTTCCTCGCGGCAGTGACGGCGTTCTGGGCGATGGCGAGCCGGCTGAACCTTGCCCGCGTGCTGCTGTTCGGCGTCGTCCTCGGTCTCCTCTGCGTCTCCAAGTTTTCCGCGCCGCTGATCGCGCCCATGTGCGCGATCCTTTGGCTCGTCCGCATTTCAGGACCGGCCGCGCTCGAGGCGTCGTGGCCCTTTCGGTCCCCGATCGTGGGCCGGGTTAGGATCGCTTGGGCCCTCGTCGCGGCGACGCTGGCGGCCTGCGCGCTGGCCGTCGTCGTCATATGGGCCTCGTATGGCTTCAAGTATCCGATGTTCCGGCATTTTGAGCCCCACCGGATCCGCTCCCTGGTCGGCTGGGACGTCCTCGAGGATCAGGGAGGGCCTCTTGTTCCGATGCTCCGTTTTGCCCGCGCCCACGAGCTCCTGCCGGAGTCCTATATCTACGGCTTCGCCCACACCTATCGTTTCTCGCGCTATCGGAAGGCCTTCCTGAACGGCCACTATGGGAGCTACGGATGGGTGGCCTTCTTTCCGTACACGACGGCCGTCAAGACTCCCCTCGCCCTCTTCGGGCTCATCGCGCTCTCGGCCCTGGCCGCGTCGCGCCGGAGGACCGCCCAGGAGTGGCGCAGCCGGCTCTACGACTGGTCGCCGCTCCTGTCCCTGTTCGCGGTCTACTGGGCGTTTTCGCTCACGAGCCATCTCAACATCGGGCACCGCCACATCATGCCCGTCTATCCCGTCCTCTTCGTGATGGCCGCCGGCGCGGCCGTCTGGATCTGCCGGCCCGTGCGCCTGGCCGCGGTCTGCGTCGCGGCGTTCGCCGTCTGGTTCGCCGGTGAATCCCTCTGGATCCGGCCCAACTACCTCGCCTACTTCAACGAGATTGTGGGGCCGCGCGAGGCCTGGAGGCACCTGGTCGACAGTTCGCTCGACTGGGGCCAGGATCTTCCCACCGTGCGTCGCTGGCTGGACGCCCACCCCCAGCAGGGGCCGGTGTACATCTCCTATTTCGGCTCCGGCGACGTCAAGTACTACGGGATCAATGCGACGCGGGTGGGCGACGCCAACTTTGACTTCCGGCCGAGGACCCCGGCGATCCTTTCGGGCGGCCTCTGGATCATCAGCGTGACCATCTTCCAGCTGGACTACACGGAGGCGCGCGGACCGTGGGACCTCGGGAAGGAGCAGCGCTACCGCACGCTCCTCGACCACATGGTCGACGTGGCGAAGGTCGGGGGAACGCTCTCGTACAAGGACGCGATGCAGCTCGAGACCTATCAGTTTGCGCGCCTCTGCCACTACCTCCGCGCAAAGCAGCCGATCGCGCAGCCCGCCTACACGTTCCTCATCTACCGGTTGACGGACGCCGAGGTCGTCAAGGCCCTCTATGAGCCCGTGACCCTTCCGTGACCTCGCCGAGCCGGAACACCTGGATCGTCGCCTGGGTCGCGTTCATCCTTGGACTGCATTTCGCGATGGCGGTCGGGAGCAAGTGGAGTGAGAGCACGACCTCGGACGAGCTGGTGCACGTGACGGGCGGCTACAGCTACTGGGCCTTCAACGACTACCGGCTGCATCCCGAGAATGGCAACCTGCCCCAGCGCTGGGTCGCCCTGCCCGCCTGGATTGGCGGCGCGAAGTTCCCGAGCCTCGACCAGGAATACTGGCGCAAAAGCGACGCGTGGGTCATGGGGCACGAGTTCTTCTACGAGACGGGCGAGGACCACTTCCCGCGGCTGATGGCCGCCCGGGCGATGATCGCCCTCTTCAGCGTCGCGACCGGAGTCCTCGTCTTCTGGTGGTCGCGGCGCCTCTTCGGTACTTCCGGCGCGTTCGTCTCACTCCTCTTCTTTGCCTTCAGCCCGAGCTTCCTCTCGCACGGGGCCTACGCGACATCGGACGTGTGCATGGCGTTCTTCATGCTCGCCGCGATGGCGGCGTGGTGGCGCCACCTGAACACGCCCGGCTGGGGCCCTTTCGCGCTGAGCGCGGTCGTGTTCGGCCTCGCGTGCGTCGCCAAGTTCTCGGCGGTGCTGCTGCTTCCGATGATGGCCCTGTGCGCGCTGGTGCACCTCGCGACGCGGCGGGGGCGAGCGGGGACGCTCCTCCTGTCGGCCGCGGGACACGCGGCCGTCGCCTTTGCGATCATCTGGGCCTTCTATGGATTCAGGTACAGCGCCTTCAACCCGGCCCTGCCGGCCGCGGACGGGTTCATCGAGCCCTGGCCGGCGATGTACGCCAACACGGGCCGGATCGGCCAGGTGATCCATTTCCTCGCGGGGATCCACGCCCTGCCCGAGGCGTTCCTCTACGGGGCCGCCTACGTCAGGCAGACCTCGCAGATGCGCGGCGCGTTCCTGAACGGCGAGTACAGCATAAGCGGATGGCCGAGCTTTTTCATCTGGACCTTCGCCCTCAAGACCACCCTCCCGTTCATCGCCGCCTCCGCGTGGTCCATCTGGCTCGCCGTCCGGGAGCGGACCAAGCTAAGATGCACCCTCGGCGGCCGACTTGAGGGATTCCTTCCCCTCACCCCGCTCCTCTCCCTTTTCGCGGTCTACTGGATTTTTTCCATTCAGAGCCACCTCAACATCGGCGAACGCCACCTGCTGCCCGTCTATCCCGTCCTCTTCATCCTGACCGGGGCCCTCGGGAAATGGTTCAGGCCCCTGCATTGGAGGGCCTTTCTCGTGGTCGGCCTTATCGCGTGGCACATCGCCGAGTCGGCGCGGATCGCGCCCCACTACCTGGCGTATTTCAACGAGCTTCTCGGTGGCCCGGAGGAGGGCCATCGCCACCTCGTGGACAGCTCCCTCGACTGGGGCCAGGACCTGCCCGGCCTGAAGGCGTGGCTCGACCGCAACAAGCGGCCCGACGAGACCGCCTACCTCGCGTATTTTGGCACGGGAGATCCCCGGTACTACAAGATACCGGCCCGGGAGCTGGCCTACATCAACGGTTTTCACGAGGACGAGCCCTACATCCCGCTCGGTCCCGGACTCTACTGCATCGGGGCCACGATGCTGGAGCAGGTGTACAGCTCGATCCGGGGGCCGTGGACCCTGGACCGCGAGAAGGAATACCAGTTCCTGCGCACGTACGAGCCGATGTTCCAGCTTTACGCCAGCGATCCCGCGGCCCGGGCGCGCCTTGACCGCGAGCTGGCGCCGGAAAAGTGGATCGCCAGCCGGGACCGTTTCCAGCACCTGCGCTTCGCGCGCCTCTGCTACTACCTGCGGGTGCGCAAGCCCGACGCGATCATCGGCTACTCGATCTTTATTTTCCGGCTGAGCTCGGATGAGGTGAAGGAGGCCACGGGGGGATCGCTCAGCGACTGGAGCAGGCTGATCGAGCGGAGCGGGGACGGGGCGTTGGGCCGCTGATCCGGCACCTTCGTTCCCTCGGGCGCCGGGTCGATCGACACGATCCGGCTCAGGCGGTCCACGCGGGCGCCGAAGCGCTTCTCGGCGATCACCTCCAGGTGGTAGCCCGGCGGCATCGCGTCCTCGGGGTCGACCCCGAAGTCTCCGTTCTTGGAGGTCGGGCGCAACGCCTGTGCCACCAGCACGTCCTTGAAGGTTCCCTGGCCCATGTGATAGCGGATCTGCTCGCCCTTCTGGGCGCCGACCGCGCTGATCACCGACTCGATGTGCCAGAGGATGAACGGCAGGGTCGACTTGTTCGAGATCATCAGGATGGGGCCGGGCCGCGATTCGATGATCTGGTGCTCCCAATCGATTTCCTGCATCGCGAGATTCTCGTCCGTGTAAAGCCTCCGCGCCATCGCCGGCAGGCCGCCCGTTGCCATCCAGACGCCGAGGCCGAGGGCGGCGATGCGGAGCGCGGGGATCCGCCGGTCCTGCATTCCCCTCACGAGAGCCGCCGCGAGGATGGTGAAGGAAAGACAGAGGGGCAGCGAAAAACGCGAAGCCATGACGTCGTCGAAGCGCGCCCACCAGTAAAATAGAAGGACGCAAAAATGCCCGGCGACGCCGGCGCCGAAGGCAATCGCCACAAAGGCCGACGCCGACAGCTCCGGCCGAGGCCGGGACCGCAGCCAATTCCACGCAAGGAAGAGGAACCAGCCGAGCCCCGCCAACCCGATGATCGTCAAGTACCAGGAATTGGTCAGCTCGTTGCCGAAGTTGAAAAGGAACGTCAGGTCGCCCCTCAGGTTGTTGAGGATGTTCGCCAGGCCGAAGGGCGACGTCTGCCCGTCCTGCAGCTGCCAGAAAAGCGGCGTCGCCGCGAACACGCGGCTGTGCCAGGCGCAGGGCACGAGGAGGAGCGGCGCAATCACCACGGGCCAGGGAAGGATGACCCGCCCGGCCCGCACCCATCCGGCGCCGACAATGAGGGCCACCGGGAACATGAAGATCGCGGACTCATAGCGGCTCTCCGTGAGCAGCACCGAGCCGAGGACAAGAAGGGACAGCCGGTCGTCGGACGGCACCCTCAGGTAGACGATCGCAAGGCAGGCGACGAGCGCGATCATCGCGAGGTTGTGGAGGTCCATCCCCGCGCCGGTCGCGTTCTGCCCGAAGAGGGGCATCGTCGCCATCAGTGCCACGGCGAGGATCGCCGGGCCCCTTCCTGCGATCTCGCGGGCAAACCAGTACAGCAGCGCGAGGAGCATCCATGCCAGCGCCACGTTGACCGCAAAAATGTTGGCCACGCGGTACCCGGTGAGATCGTGCACCAGGGACACAAGGAACGGGAAGAAATACGGGCGCTTGTCCAGGAATGGATCGATGAGGACCCAGGTTCCCGCGATGTTGTAGGCCCGGATGATCGTGCTCACCTGCTTCGTCGCGTGCATCGTGTAGGCCGTGCCCTGGATCACGAACTCGTCGAAGAGGATCTTGTGCTTGAAGGAATCCGACCACACCGCGAAGAGGACGCCGAGCAGGATCGCGATCCCCCCGATCCCCGGCCGTCGCAGCCACCCGCGCACCACCTCCGCCTTCGATCGCGCCAACCGGAGCGCGTAGAAGACGAACAGCGAAAACACCCCGAGGATGTAAAAGTAGCCCCAAGCGATGATCAGGTGCCCGGCCGTGATCGAGGTGACCGCGAAGCACCCCGCATAGAGCGCCAGGACCCCGCACAGGCCGAAGAGGAGCGGCCGGCGCGGATCGGTGGCGATGAGGGCGAGGAACCGTCTCACGGCAGCTGCCTCAGGAAGTTCTCAAAATAGGCCTGCCGATCCTTCTCCATCTCGGCCTTGCTCTTCGGGACCGCGTGGTCCGGCTCGGGCTTCGTGAGCACGTTCGGCCCATCCTTGATCTCCTTGATTCGGCTGATCCGGGTGAGGGTCAGCAGCTGGAGGCTCTCCTCCCGGACGGTCTCGAGGACGTAGTTCGGCCCGACATCGTCGCCGTCGCGCACGGTCTTCTTGCCGGTGTCCGGGTCGATCATATAGCGCTGGAACACGTACATGTTCGAGAAGACGTGGTTGCGCATGAAGAACACGAGCGCGTCCCGGCGATTGAGGGCCGACTCGATCGGCGCCGCGGAGACCTGGTGGGCCACCCAGAGGATCGAGTCGTTGTCGAGCATCAGGTAGTCCTTGCGCGGCTGTTCCGCGATGAACTTGCGCCGCCAGGCCGTTTCTAGGCCGACCAGGTATTCCTGATTGTAGGCGTGCGCCGCCATCGACGGCACGCCCTGCACGATCACTCCGAGGACCGCGATCCCGAGGAGCGTCCTAACGACCGCCGGCCGCGGGAACTGCTGCAGGACCGCCAAGATCGCGATCACCATCCAGAGGTGGGTGGGCAGGCTCAGCCGGCGGATCACCGCGTCGTCGAAATGCCCCCAGAAGTAGCACATCATGAGGCCGAAATGCAGCGCGAAGCCGATGGTGAAGAACACGACGGCCACCGAGACGGGGGGCTCGCCGGGGAGCTTCGCCAGCCGCTTCGCGACGAGCAGGATGAAGAAGAATATCGCGACACACCCGAGCGCGGAGAGAACATACGAGTTGGGCTGGTCGGTGGACTTTCCGAAGAAGAAGAGGGCCGCGTGCTTAAGATTGTCAGGGATATAGGCCAGTGAAAACGGCTTCAGGTATCCCGGTTTGCTCTGGAGCTGCCACGCGGTCGAACGCGTGTCGAAAATCCGGTTGTGGAGCGCGCCGTGGATCATGAGCACCGGCGCCACGAGGAGGGGCCACGGCAGTAACGCCCTGCCCTCCTGCCACCACACCCACAGTACGATTCCGGCCACCGGGATCAGGAAGACCGGGGATTCGTACCGGACCTGGGCGAGGAGAAGCGCCGAGTAGACCAGGGCCGTGAGCGAATCCCCGTCGCGGCGCCCGATGTAGCGCGCGCCGAGCAGCAGGGTCGCAAGGATCATCACGAGATTGAGGAGCTCGAAACCGCCGCCTGTGGCGTTTTGGCCCAGGAGCGGAAGCCCGGCAAAGAGCGCGACCCCGAGCCACCCCGCGGTCCGGCCCGAAAGCATCCGCCCGATGCCGTTGACGAGCCCGAGGAACACGAATGTCAGGATCGCATTCAGCACAAAGGCGTTCTCGGGCCGGTAGCCGGTAAGATCGTGCACCAGCGACTCAAGGAACGGGAAAAAGAGCGGGCGCTTGTCCAGCATGCCCTCGACGATCACGAACACGCCGTGGATGTCGTTGCCGCGAAACGGCGTAAGCACCGTCCGGCTGAAGTGCATGCTCATCGAGGTGCCGGCGAGCATCAGCTCATCCATCACGATCTTGAACCCAAAGGTCTCGTGGACGAGGAGCACCGTGCCCCCCAGTCCGACGACAGCGACCGAAAGCCAGTCTATGCGCCGCCATCCGTCACGGCTGAGCCGGGCCAGGTCCGCTCCGAATGTCCGCCACAAGGCGTAGATAAACAGGACGAACGCCGCGAGGACGCACCAGTACCCCGCGTAGGTCACCACATCCAGGGCCACCTTGTCCGGCACAAGATAGAATCCGGTGCAGGCGCACACCAGGGAGATAAACGCAAAAAGCCAGAGGCGACGGCTGGCGAAGACCGGCGCAAACGACGGACGATTCATCGAGCGACGACGAGGAAACCCAGTCCTTTAGGACTGGGAAGTATCGCCGCATCTTTTTTTGTTGAGTTTCGTTTTGGGCCTGAAAAATTGCGTGTGTCGGATGGCAACAACCAAGCCCCCCGACGATGTTCTTTCGGCGGAGGGACACTCCGTGACCGCGCGTGGAGGGCGTATAAGACCAAAGGCGACACAGGTCTCCCAAGGCATTGCTCCTGTGAAACGTGAACCAACCTGCTCTGCACTGAAATCGTTTTCATGGTATTCAGGAACCCCGGCTCTTCAGAGCCGGGAGGATGTCAAATATCGATTATGTCGGGACCCAAAAAAGCCGCCCACAAGATGCGGGCGGCTTGATTCTGGAGATTCCTACCCGATTGTCGATTACGGGGCGTAGGTGATCGTACGCGTCCCGGCGACGCTGGTGATCGTGACCGTCACACCCTGCGTGAAGCCGACGGGATACGTCTCCTTGGCGACCGAATTGAGCGCCTTGACGTAAGTCGTGGGCCCGATCAGGTCGGACAGGGTGACGGTCGAGACACCGTTCTCGAGGTAATATTGGTCAGCGCCGGCCGACAGCTGGCGAGCGTTGTTCAGGACGGCTTTGTCCTGTGAATTGATACGGACCTTTTGGAAGGCCGGAATCGCCATGGCAGCCAGGAGGCCGATGATGACGACGACTATCATGATTTCGACAAGGGTGAAGCCCTTGGTGTTGTTACTGATTTTCATTTAGGGACCTATTTTGTTATGTTTTGTATTATTAACGAATCACTGCAGACGGGTTATTCCGTCACGGCGGATTTAAGGTAGAACCCTGTCTCCCAGCAAGATAAAATAATTGTTAAACCGGATCACCAATCGACGCCATTTACTTGCTTTTGTGTCGCAACAAACTATGTTGCATATAAATACAAAAATAACCTCCCATTTCCATCGAAATAGGGTCTTTACCCTAGTCAGGGGGCGTAGGTGATGGTGCGGGTGCCCGCGACGCTCGTGATCGTTACCGTGACTCCTTGGGTAAATCCAACCGGATATGTCTCCTTGGCGACCGAATTCAGCGCCTTGACGTAGGTCGTGGGCCCGATCAGGTCGGACAGGGTGACCGTTGAAACCCCGTTCTCAAGGTAGTACTGGTCGGCGCCCGCCGAAAGCTGGCGAGCATTGTTCAGGACCGCCTTGTCCTGTGAGTTTCTGCGAACCTTCTGAAACGCCGGGATCGCCATCGCTGCCAGGAGGCCGATGATGACAACCACAATCATGATTTCGACGAGGGTGAAGCCCTTGGGGTTCCGATGGTTGCTCATGGAGGTGTTGGGGTTCTTTTTCTGTTACGGGGCAAGAAAGGCTGCGAAGGTTGGGATGATCAAAATCGAGGCGGGTTCTCCGCAATAAATGCTGCCCTGAATGGCACCCCAGTATCCCGGGTCAACTGACAAAAATTGTAAAAAACACTGGCCACTACGGAGCATACGTTATCGTCCGCGCTCCGGCAACGCCCGTGATGGTGATCGTCGTACCCTGCGTGAACACAACCGGATAGGTTTCGAGCGCGATCGAATTCAGGTTCTTGAGATAGGACGTCGGCCCGAGCAGGGCGCTCAACGTCACCGTCGTAACTCCATTCTCAAGGTAATATTCGTCCGATGCGGCGGAGAGCTGGCGCGCGTTGTTTAGAACGGCCTTATCCTGCGAATCGGCGCGCACCTTCTGAAACGCCGGGATCGCCATCGATGCCAACAGGCCGATGATGACGACAACGATCATGATCTCAACGAGGGTAAATCCCTTGTTGGATATGCTATTCATTTAAGGACATTAACTTAGGTATGCTAGCCGTGGAATCCAGTTCACGAACGAAACTCGGGTTCGCAGACTTTATTTGCCGGAACATCGCCGTTCAAGCCGCTAATGGGTACGTAGTTTTTGGTATCTCGTTCGGCCAGCGTGGGCTCCAAACGACAAAAATGACGGCGTGCGCCGGCTTTTGCCCAATCAACGGGCTCTTTTTTTTGCCGCTTTGGCAGGCGGCTTTTTTTTCGGCTTGGTCGTCCGCTTCGCGCGGATCTTTCTATCAGCCAGCAAGTCCTTGATCGGGACAACAGTTGCGTCGCGCCAGAGTTTTTCCAAACCGTAGCGGGAGCGCATTTCCGGCGCAAAGATATGGATCATGACGTCGAACGCATCCATGACGGCCCAGCCGCTTTCGCGCGCCGTCTCTATGCCGACGATATGGCTTCGCGCGCCATCGAGCGTTTTTTCGAGCTCGACCCGGAGGGCACGCACGTGGGGCTCCGAAGTCGCCGTCGCGATAACCAGGAACTCGGTGATGGACGAAAGTCCGCGGACGTCGAGGACCCGCAGGTCCCCGGCTTTTTTTTCGTCGAGCGCGCGGCAGCAGAGCCGGACGAGGTCCAGGGATTGGGTTTCGGTGAGCTTCATTTGGTGTCCCGATACAACCCCTTTTCGCGGATGTAAACAATCGCCTTGTGCGGAATGAAATAATCGAGCGAGAGGCTGCGTCGCGTGCGTTCGCGAAGTTCCGTCGAGCTGATGGCAAGCAGGTGCCCGTCGCAGCGGTGCAGGCGGAGCCCGGGAATATTTTGGGCGGCCTTCACCGGATAGCCGGGCCGCTCGAGGAAGATGAACTCAACGAGCTTCGCGAGCTCGGCGACGTCCTTCCAGAGATGAAGCTGGGGAAGTTGGTCGCCGCCGATCACCCAGTAAAGGTCGTCCTTCGGATAGAGGGCCCGGAAGTGCCGCGCCGAGTCGATCGTGTAGCTCACCCCCCCCTTCCTGAGCTCGAAGTCGGAGACCTCGAAACGGGTGTCCCATTCGGTCGCGGCCCGGAGCATCGCGAGCCGGTCGCCCGACGGCGACTGGACTTCCGTCGGCTTTAGCGGCGCCTGCGCCGCGGGGACGATGATCAGCCTGTCGAGACCATGCTGCTCAAACGCATCCTGCGCGGCAAGCAGATGGCCGAAGTGCACAGGGTCGAAGCTCCCTCCCAAGAATCCGATTTTCACGTGAAGAACGGCCAAGGTGCTGGTCGGCGCCCGCCCCGGCAAGGCTCAATTGACGCAAGCGCCTCGATGGCCGGACCATGCTGACGCACAGCCGCCGGCTAGTGCCGTCCGGAGGTGTCCCAAAGGACGAACATCAGCATCGCCCCCACGAGGATGACAGGAGCCATCATGGCCGCGGCCCGCGGACGGCGGGCGATGGGATGATGGGGTGCATCGGGTTCGTTGGGAAGGCGGTGGTTTGCAAAATCAAACTTGAAACTATCACACCCCTGTGGAAAAATGCAAGCAACTACTTGCATGCACCCCAAACATACCCCAGCCCGCCGGCGCCCCCCGGCGCGCCAACTCCTCATCTCCGCCGCCGCGCGCGTCTTTGCGCGCGACGGCCTTGAAGGGGCCACGACCCGCGCAATCTCCCGTGAAGCGGGCCTGAACGAAGTCACTCTCTTCAGGAATTTCGGAACGAAGGAGCACCTGATCGAGGCCGTCGTCGGCAGCGCCTTCGGCGGCCCGCGCAGGGCCGCCGCCGCGGCCCCGCGCGCCGGCCTCGGTCTGCGCGCGGACCTTGTCGCCTTTGCACGGCGGTACGAGTCCCTCCTCGAGGAAAACCTGCCCCTCGTTCGCACGATGATCGGCGAGATCCATCGCCATGCGGTCTGCCAGCACCAGGCGCTGAAGGGAATCTTCTGGCCGATGCGCGCGGCGCTCGTGGAGCGCCTCAGGAGGGCGCGCGGGACGGGAGAGGTGAAGGCGGGGCTCAATCCCGCGGTCGCCGCAGACCTTTTCTCAGGCACCATCTTCTCCGGTGTGATCCGCCGGGCAAGGGTGGTGAGGACGCGCGAGTACCGCGCCTCCGATTACCGCGAGGCATGCGTCGACATCTTCCTGAACGGAATCGCCGGCTGATGAGCGCTGCGCAAACCGGACTGTACGGCGGGGACCGCAGCCTGTTGTCGCCGTACGCGGCCAAGCTCCTCGATAGGGGTGTCCTCAAATGGGTGATCGCGATCACGGCCGCTCTAGGAGCGGTCCTGGAGGTGATCGACACCAGTATCGTGAACGTCGCCCTGCCCGACATCCAGGGGAACCTCGGTTCAACGCTTTCCGAGGCCGGATGGGTTTCAACCGGCTACGCGTGCGCAAACGTGGTCATCATTCCCCTGACGGCATGGCTCAGCAACCGCTTCGGCCGGAAACAGTACCTCCTGTTCTCGCTGATCGGATTCACGGCGGCATCCGCGCTCTGCGGGATGTCCGCAAACCTGACGATGCTCGTCATCTCGCGCATCCTCCAGGGCCTCGCGGGCGGCGGCCTCCTCGCGAAGGCCCAGTCGATCCTGTTCGAGACGTTTCCCCGGTCGGAGCAGGCGGCCGCCCAGGCCATCTTCGGGATAGGCGTCATCTCGGGGCCCGCGCTTGGACCCGTCCTGGGCGGGTATCTGACCGACACCATGGGGTGGCGGTGGATCTTTTTCATCAATCTTCCATTCGGGATCCTCGCGGTCCTCATGACCATCGCGTTCCTCCCGCGCGATAGGCCCCAGGACATCAGCCGCGACCGGGTCGACTGGATCGGGATCATCCTGCTCACCATTGGCCTCGGGTGCTTCCAGACCATGCTGGAGCAGGGCCAGGAGGACGACTGGTTCGGCTCGAAACTGATCGTCGCGATGGCGGTCGGCAGCGCGGTCGGGATCGGCCTTTTCATATGGCGGGAACTCTCGGTCGCCTACCCCGCAGTCGACCTGCGGGCGTTGCGGTTCCGCTCGCTGTCCGCGGGGAGCGCCTACTCGCTCGTGCTCGGCATGGGCCTCTACGGCGTCATCTTCGCCATCCCGGTCTTCGTCCAGGACTACCTGCATTTCACAGCCATGCAGAGCGGCCTCTTGCAGCTGCCGAGCGCCGCCGCCGCCGCCGTCGGGATGGTCCTCATGGGCAAGATCGCGGGAAGAGTCGATGCGCGCCTCCTGATCGCAATCGGCGCAATGATCACAGTCGCCGCCGCCCTCTCCCTTTCGCAGATCAATCCCGACTCGAGTTCGGGGAGCCTTTTCATGCCGCTCTTTCTCCGCGGCCTCGGGAGCGTCTGCATGTTCCTGCCGCTCAGCCTCGCAACCCTCGGCGACCTGCCCAAGGACAAGGTCGCCTCGGGCGCGGGCTTCTACAACCTCACGCGCCAGCTCGGCAGCAGCATCGGGATCGCCATCATCACGTCCCTCCTCGCCTTCCGCGAGGTCGTCCATCGCACCGTACTCGTCCAGCACGAGGGCGTGGGCGACCCGGGCACGATGCGCAGGCTCGGCTTCCTTCAGGCGGCGTTCTCAAGGGCCAGCTCCGACCCGGTGGCCGTCCACAGGCGGGCGCTCAAGCTCCTCGACATCGGAATCGACCAGCAGGCGCTGCTCCTGTCGTTCTCGGATATTTTCATGTACGTCGCGATCGCCTTCACGGCGTCCCTGCCGCTGCTCCTCCTCCTCGGCCGCGGAAAGAACCGGCAGGCGGCCGCGGCGGCGCATTGACCGCGCCCCTCCCCTCCTTCGAACCCATCTAAATCCAATGAGCCCTTCCCCCGATTCCTCCGCCGGCCCTGCGGCGCCCAAGCGCCTCGGCGCCGCCAGCCGGACCGCCATCACCCTCGTCATCGTCGCCCTTCTCGCGTGGCTCGGGCACTTCGCCTACCGGCTGTACTACTACCAGGAGACGGACGACGCCGTCGTGGCCGGGCACGTTCACCAGGTGAGCGCCCAGATCGACGGCACGGTGAAGGAGGTGCTGGTGCGGGACAATCAGTTCGTTAAGGCCGGCGACGTGCTCGCCCGGCTCGACCCGCTCGAGTTCGATCTACAAGTCGAGAAGGACACGGCCGGGGTCGCCCAGGCGCAGGCCGAGGAGGCAAGGTCCGTCGCCGCCTCAACCCAGGCGCAGGCCGAGCTCACGGGCGCCCAGGCGCGGACCGTCGCCGCCGGCGCGCAGGTGACGCAGGCGAAAGTCCAGCGGGACCTCGCGGAGCTGAACCGGGGCCGGGCACGCCAGCTTTTCCATGACGGCGGCGCGGTGACCCAGTCGGACCTCGACAACGCCGAGAGCGCCTACAACGGCGCGGAGGCGGCCTATGCCGCGGCGCAGGCCAATGTGCGCGTGGCCGAATCGTCGGTGGAATCGGCGAAGGCGTCGATGGAATCCGCCAAGGCGCAGGCCCTCGCGGCCCAGGCCTCCTCGCTCGCGTACCGGGCGGCGGTCGACGATGCGAAGCGCAAGCTCGCCTACGCCACCCTCGTCGCCCCGGCCGACGGATGGATGGGCAACCGAAACGTGGAGGTCGGCAACCGAGTCCAGGCCGGACAGGTCCTTTTCGCCCTGGTCGAGCCCCACGCCTGGGTAGTCGCCAATTTCAAGGAGACCCAGCTCGCCGGGGTGCGCTCCGGGCTCCCCGTTGATGTCACGATCGACGCGATCCCAGGCCACCTGCTCCATGGGACGGTCGACAGCATCTCGCCGGCGAGCGGCGCGCAGTTCGCGCTCCTTCCTCCCGACAACGCAACCGGGAATTTCACCAAGGTGGTGCAGCGCGTGCCGGTCAGGGTTGACCTCGATCCCGCGAGCCTCGACGAACTCGGGGACCGGCTTCGCCCCGGGCTCTCCGCGGACGTGAGCGTGCGCGTGCGCTAAGCCGTCCATGTTCGGCGCCGGACCTCCTCACGATTCGGAAACGAGGGAATGAAATGACCCGGATCGTCCTCCGCTGGCTCCTCGCGATATTCTTCGTCCTCGCGGGGCTGAATCACTTTTACATGCCGGCAGTATATGCCGGGATGCTCCCCGCCGGGTTGCCTTGGCCGGCCGGCCTCGTCGCGTTCTCCGGCGCATGCGAGATCCTCGGCGGCATCGGCGTCCTGGTGCCGCCCGTCCGACGCGCGGCCGGCTGGGGCCTGATCGCTCTCCTTGTCGCCGTTTTTCCTGCCAACCTCCACGCCGCAATGGTCGGGCATATCCCGGGCCTCGGCGCCTCGCCGGCGCTCCTCTGGTTACGCCTGCCCTTTCAGGCGGTCTTCATTGCGTGGGTTGCATGGGTCGCGGTGGCGAGGGAGCCGGCCTCCAGCCGTTGATGTCCGGGTCCTGCCGCCCGCCAAGCCTCGAAACCATGTAGATCAGCGCCTGGACCGCCAGGCCTGCCGAGCTGTCGAGGATCACGTCCGCAACCGTTCCCGTGCGGCTCGGAATAAAGGTCTGGTGCCATTCGTCGAGTCCGGCCACGACGGCCGTGACCAGAAACGCTGCGACGGCGCACCGGAAGGACCACACCCTCAGGCGATGGCCGAACCCATAACGGGCAAAGCGGTACAGAAACGCGCTCCCCACGCCGTACAGCAGGACGTGCCCCATTTTCCTGAGGACGACATCCCAGTCGTAAAAATCGGCGTAGGTGACGCCTGTGAAAAAGTGGAACAGCGGGTAAAGGAGCCGTCGGGAATGCGCCCTGGAAAACGAATCCGTCGACTCGCACGCGATCAACCCCAGCCAGAGAACGGCGGGCAGCCACGAAAGGGGACCAAGGCCGCCGCGGGCCAGGGTGCCGTAATGCGACAGGACGTCGGCCTGCGCGTTGGCGCAGTCAAACTTCTCCCGGGCAATGCTCCGATGGTTGGGCGGATCTCCCTGCCGCTGCGACTCGTGCCAGAGTCCGATGCGCTCGGCGAATCCCGCGACGTCGCCCGACCAGGAGCTCCACACATGGGACAACGGCAGATCCAGCAAATCAATGTTTCCGGGCGCCCGGCTAAGGATCATCGGCAGGTCGGAAGACATCGCCTCGAGGGCCGCGAGCGACAGCCCCTCATAGGTCGACGTAAGGATGAATCCGTCGACGGCCTGGTAGAAGCGGTTTGGATTGCTGAGGTAGCGTAGCCGCGTCACGCGCTGGCCCAGGCCGAGCTCCAATAGGAGACGGTCGACCTCGGCTCCCAGCTCACCGTCGCCGACGTGAAAAAGATGAAGATCGGGCCGCTCCGAAGCCGCGATCGCAAAAGCCCGGTAGAGTGTCAGGGGATCCTTCTGCAGGCTCAGACGCGATATGGCTCCAAGGACGACCCGGTCCCGCGGGATTCCGAAGCCGTCGCGCAGGGCGGTTTTCTCCCCGGAAGAGACGGGAGCAAACCGTCGGGTATCCACGCCATTGGAAATGAACGCGAGGCGCCCGATGGGAATCTTCAGCCGCTTGAGTGCATAGTCGCGCTCGCCGGCCGAAATGAGGACCGTGGTGCCGATCTTCCCGAACCACCTCTCGATCGCGTCGTAGACCACGTCGTGGCGTTTCCGGGTGGGCCGCATACCGTAGTACGCGTGCGGATGGTACGCGTAGCCGGAGCGGATCCCGGCGAAAGCGAGCGAGCGGCCGAGCACCCCCGCTTTCGAGCTGTGGCAATGGACGACGTCGGGGCGGACGCGCGCCGCGAGCCTCCAGAGACGGAAAAAAGCGCGGAAATCGCCGAGGCCCACGCCGCTGCCGACCTGCATGTTGGCGGTCTGGCCCCCCTTGGACTCAACGTGGGCCACCAGGGCCGTGAGTCGGTCGCTTCCGCGCGTGTCGGAATAACCCAGGTGGACGTCGACACCCTGCTCGATAAGGTAGTGGCAAAGGGCCTCGACGTAGGTGAACACGCCGTTCTCACCGGGTTCGGAAACGATGAGAACTTTCATGCGGCGGTCCTCGTCAGTTTGCGGTACACGCCCAAAAGCTCCTCGACGTGACGGTCCACCGTCCAGGGATCGGCCCAATACCCCGCGTAGCCCTGCCTCCCAAGCCTGCCGGCGAGCGCGGAGTCGTCGGCCAGCAGGCGCATCTTCTCGGACAGCGAGCCCAGGTCACCATGCGCAAAATGCAGGCCGTTGACGCCGTCCTGAACCACATCCGTGGCCGCGCAGCGATCGGAGACGAGGGCGGGGACGCCCGCAGCGACTGCCTCGACCACGACTAGTCCCAGCGTCTCATACCAGAGCGGCGGGAACACCAGGGCCCTGGCCGCGGCCAGGTGAGCGCGGATCTGCCCTGCGCCCAGCCAGCCCGTGAATTGAGCCGAAGGGCAGAGCCGCTTCAATTCAGGGGCCAGGGACCCGTCGCCAATGAACACCGCGGGCAGTCCCGTGGCGCGGATCGCCTCGGCAAAAAGGCGAACGCCCTTTTCCTCCTCGAAGCGGCCGATGAAGAGAAAATTCCTATTCTGCGAGGGGGACGCGGGTCCGCCGTCGACCGACTCGAGCGGGTTCCTCACCATGGTGACCGGGACGCCCGCCGGGAGATGGGGACGCAGCACGTTGAGGCTGAAGTGGGACACCCCGACGTAGTGCGCTATCCTCCGCGGCACGTGCAATATCCGGTTCTGGATCGCGGTCCGGGCCGTCCGCCAGAGCTTGTGCGCGTAATGCCGTCGGTCGCAGTTGCACGTGATGCAGCCCAGCGAAAGCGGCGTGCGCTGGCAGAGCTCATTGGCCCCGTGGTCGTAGAATCCCCCACTGGGGCATGTGATGAAATAGTCGTGCAGCGTCATCACCAGCGGGAATCCCATCTCGCAGACGGCGTCCAGGGCGAAGGGAGAGAAGGCCTTCGTCCATGAATGGACGTGAATGACGGTTCGGTCGCGCCGCTTGCTGCGCAGCACGGAGCGAACGGCCTCCACGGCCCGCGAATTGCGGAGGCCCGAGGCGAAGGCGCCGAGCCGGCTCGAGGCCTTCGCGATCTCCTCCTGCTCCAGGCAGATCACCTCGAGGTTCGGGACCGTCCTGAGCTCGGGCGCCACCGGGCCCACGCATGTGAGCAGGGTGACGCTGACGGAGCGCGCCGCCAGCCCCCTTGCCGAGGCCAGGGCGACTGCGGCCGACCCACCGGTCAGGGAGGCATGGTCGTTCAGGATCACGATGTCGAGCGGCGGTGTCATTTGGAGGGAGAGGCGCCCGAGGCCAGGAGCTCGTAACTCGTGCGCCAGCCGCTCGAACGGATCCGCTCGAGGTAGCGGGGCAGATTGCAGACGCGGTAGCGCCACCGGGCCCACGTCCTGAGCGCGCGCGGGATCCTCGATGGGAGGAGGCGCGCGACGATCTCATCCTGCTCGCGGATCGTGCGCGAGGTTTCAGAGGAGAGCTGGCCTTTCCTCATCCTGAACCGGGCGGCGACCAAGGCATAGTGCCGAAACCGGTCGCCGCCGGCATAGGCCCGCAGCCAGAAATCAAGGTCCGCGCATAGGCGGTACCGGGTTTCGAACCCGCCGAGGCGGACCACCGATTCCCGGTTGAAGAGCATCCCCTGTTGCATCAGCGGACTGATTCCCTGCTGCAGCAACGCCGGGATCCATGCGGGACTGCGCTCGTTCGTGACCCTGGACACCACGCGACCGTCCTCCCGCACGAGTTCCACGTCGCCGTAGGCAACCGCCTCGGGGCTCGGCTGTCCCACGTGGCGCAGCACGAGCTCCCCGAAGCGGGGAAGCAGGAGGTCGTCGTCGTTGATGTAGGTGAACCATTCCCAGCCTTCGGGGGAGGCCTTGAGACCCGCGTTCAGGGCCCCGTAGATGCCCCCGCTTTTGCCCGCGTCCTCCACCACCCTCGTCGAGGGATACCGCTCCTGGAGCTCCCCAAGGCGGCCGGCGGGCGCCGAAATCACGTGGAGCGTCGGAATCCCCAGTGCGGCAACGCCCCTCACCGTCTCGTCGAGGTACGGGGAAACGCCCAGCGTGGGAGTGAGGACGAGCGTGGTGAGGGGGTACATGGCTACCGGTCCTCCGCGATCGTCACCGCGATTTCGGTGGCGTCGAAATTTGCATTTCCATTCGGACCCGGAAACACCGCGAAATCGACGTGCTCGCCCGGCACCAGAACCTCCTCGGCGTCGAACTGGGCCGACGCCGGATGGGGTCCACCCACCGCCGCGGAGAAGGCTTCCCGGCCGTCTAAAAGAACCTTCACGTTCACCCCATCCCCTTGCGAGCCGCAATGGAACCGGGCGTCGACGCGCACGCGTCCTCCTTTTTCGGAAGTCCAGCGGCGCACCGCCGCAACCGGGCCGGCCCTGGACTCCGATGGATGCTGGTCCGTGTCCGTCAGCGAAAGGTACGGGTAGCGGGCGTACCACTCCCTGCTCCAGTCCGTCGTCCGGAAATCCTTCGCCGCGATGAACTTCGCGGAGCCGGCCACGAACATCCCATAGGACCACCCGCTTGATCCCTGCACGTCCGAGAAATCCCGCACGGAATCCGCGATGATCCTCGGGCCCTGGGCATCCGGCGGCGGCAATCCCAGCACCGGCCCCTGGACAAACACCGGTTCGCTGCCGACCGCAAAAGTGTCACCGGAGCTCATCGTGGTCCCAAGCAGGTCGACCGCCCGGCTGGACGAGGGCACGGTGATGACCCGCGGCCGGAGGGACCAGATCACCCTCACCTCTTCGCCGGAGTCCCGCTGGAACAGGATCGAATAGAAATCGGACGCCGCGAGCTCGCGCCGGACGAAGCGCGCGCCGCCGACCTGGGCGATCATCGTCTTGATCGCCCAATAGGCCGCCTTCGGGGTCTGCCTCGCGTCGTTGCGGATCAACCCCATGGTAGCGAACGCGTCATAGTCGCGAAACAGGTACCAATAGATCCGCTCGACCCCCACCGAGAGGAGCAGC
>Ga0182018_10000832_pt1 | contig 38143 bp, 37 predicted proteins | sample 812P2MmetaG_FD_120490 | JGI IMG/M metagenome (GOLD analysis project Ga0182018, IMG submission 120490) | Permafrost microbial communities from Stordalen Mire, Sweden - 812P2M metaG | ecosystem: Environmental > Terrestrial > Soil > Wetlands > Permafrost | place: Sweden: Stordalen | collected... | reverse complement strand
TCACTACGAAAAATTAGGACGCCTGGATTTGATCCGGCAAAATTAATTAAGTTTGCGCAGGAAGGCACGCGCCTGAGGCCGTAGGTCAAGCCACCGGCCCAGAAACGCTGTAGATTGCCCTAGAAGTCGCTCAATCACATGCGGGAGATTCTGACGTAATGGATGTCCGAGAGCCGCCATTGAATCTTCATCTGCAACTTGTCACGGTCGGGAATTGCAAGACCTTGCTGTGAAAAAGGCGGTTTCCGGTCCTTCGAGAATGCCGACAACACGCGCTGCATCGTTCGCAGAACGTTCTCTATCTGCACCCACGACATACCTTGTTGCCGTTTCTTCCACATCCACTCGTTCACCGAATCAATGTTGATGTGCTCTACTGGGACATCGTTCCGGTCTGCTTCGAGATGAGTCTTCAAGTGCCCATCCGGGATTGAGAATGTGGATGCTCGAAGCATTCTTGGTGCGAGTACATCCCGATAGTGTTTTGTCGCATGAGCGAACGTGGTTGACGATGGAATCTGGTAATCATTCGAGTTCAGTTTGAAATTCGAAATGAAGTCTAGTTTCCTTCGCTCGGCCTCGCTTCGCGTCATCTCTTTTCTTAGCCCGACAACCTCTGTCAAACGCCTTCTAGCTTCCTCGCCCGGAACATCAATCCAGTATTGGAAGTAGAAGTACTTCTCCCCATTTGCCCGCTTACCAATGCGGACATTCGGGTTTTGCCCTTGCCTGCGAGACATGCGTTTTCCACACTTTCTCGCTGGAAATGGCGGCGGGGAAATTCTAGCACCGTGGGATAGAACTGTGTTTGGTACGACAGGTGGATTCGTACTGGAGCTGATCGCTCGATGGCGAAAATCCAGCAGGTTGGTCGAGACTTGAGGGTTCTTGGTTGATGGCATTGAACGTCCGAGATTTTGAGACACCGGTGGTGTCCTTAATTCTCGGAGGTCGTTTAACCTGTAGACTTATGGCTTTCCCCGCGAGGGTACTTGTCTACCGCCACATTTCCCGCTTACCAGGAGCCGATGTCCCTGGGGCGTTTGCGTCAAAGCTCGGACGCGGCGAAATAAAAGCATGGCCGAGGGGAGAGTCTCATTCACCTCCCATAAGCGCTCGTACTAGGGCACTATTTAATTCTGTATTGGACATCGATAGGTCAACGCTTGCCCGCGCAATGGGTTGAGGCACAGTACACACCCAGAGTCCGAATCGACTCTGACAGGTTCACAAATTTACTTTGCAGGCCCCAAGTGCTGCTCAAGCCAATTCAGCGTTTCCTTGATGAAGTCGTTGCGCGGAAGATTGTGACTGGTGTCATAAAGGAGATGTCTTTTCTGGTCGTCGCGCGATCCGAGCAAATGAAAGAAGGCTTCCTGCGACGATTCGACCGGATACATGAAATCGTAGCGGCCATTCAACATCAACACCGGCTGCTTGACTCGAGGAAGGAAATTCACGGTGTCGACTTCGGGAAATGGGCGTACAAAGTCCAACCCGCCCAGCGCGAAGACGCCGACCCGGATCCGAGGCTCGACGGCTAGAATGATTGCTCCCAAGCCGGAGCCCCAACTGTAGCCGTAGTAGGCCAACTTCTCATGGTCCAGGTCGGGGCGGGTTTCCGCGTAGTCGATTGCGCGCGAAGCATCTTTGGCCCACATAATCACATGGTCTCGATAGTTGCTAGTCGGATATGGACCGGACCCTTTGGTGCCATCGGCACGTTCGTAGGTTCCCTTGTACACCGGGTACAGCACCGCGCGGCCGCTGCGGAGAATTGCATCCAGGGACGCAGTGGGAGACAGGGGAAAAGTGGGAAGGAAGAGCGCACCGTCGCCGGGAAAGTACAGCACGGTCTGCAGAGGGGGCTTGAATGTTTTGGGAAGAAGCAAATAGGCGCTAGCCTGCTCATTCCCGTAGGCGGCGGTGTAGGTGATCTTCTCGACGGTCCAGTCCTCGTCGGCGCTATCCAAGCGTTGGGTGACGGCGTTCAACGGAGTTTTATCGTAGGAGTAAAGGCTTCGATAGACGCGAAACAGTTGGTCCGATGCCGACTTTACTGCACCCAAATAATTGGGGGGTGGCGGAATCGGATCGACCGCAACTTTGGGCAGTTCTCGCGGATCGATATATTTCGCGCAGCGAAACCCAATATTCGCGGCCCGCACAAACGGAGACTGAGCGTCGGGCTCCGTAAACAAGTAGCTCGGCTCATCCCAGGCTCCGCCGAGCACGTACCTTTTCCCTGGTCCTGCCTGGTTCCAGATCCATTCCTTTGCATTGCCGGCCATGTCGTAGGTGCCCCACGGGCTCATGCCCGCTTTGCTGCCGACGGCTAAAACTCCGCCCGAACCGAAGTTGCTGGCGGGCACGATGAGGGCAGCGGAAAAGGGACCGGCAGCCCGATTCCAGTGATAGATGGTGGGCAAACTCTTGCCGGCAAATTCAGCATAAGCAGCGGCTTCATACCAACTGATCCCGACAACGGGAAAATCGTCCTGACCCTTGGGATACTGGCCTTGCACCCAATTCTTGGGGCCGGGCTGGCCGGTAGCGTCGCGGAATAGAGCCATCGCAGCAACCCACGCGAGAGCTTTTCCATCTCTCTGGAAATCAATTTTCCAATACTCTGGCTTGAAGTAACCGCGCTGGTCGACAAAGACCTTGAACTGTTGGTTCGTGACTTCGTATCGGTCCATCCAATAGTCTTCTAACGGCAACGGTGGATAGGCGTCATAGCCTGGAATCAAGAGTTCTTTTGGCAAGGATTTAGGTGAGACGCGGACCATGCCGGGAGGGATCTTGTCGAGCGGGTCGAGCGTCACGATTCCAGAGGCCCGAGAACGAGGGCGTAGAAACCAGCCGAATAAGGAACTGGTCGTGCGCAATACCGTCCCGAACCCTGGTTTCTCTACCTTCCAGATGAGTTCGCCCAGTGGCTCGCGGACGTCTTTTACCGGAGTGCGGCCCACGAAAACCCATGGCGCGTTCACCTCGCCGTAAGTGCCGCGGTATACGTCGGCGCCCGGTGGCGAGGTGTCGATCGAAACGTGGTAGGAAATCAACGGCCAAAGCTTGGCCAGGGCGGCATCGCCGGGAATGGAGCGCTCGGCTCGGGCCGCGAGATCGTACGCTTTTTCGATTTGGCCCTGATCGTAGAGTTGCGAGATTTGAGTGGTGGCTACTTCCTTTGCCCAGCGAACGTCGCGCGAATGCCTGGACCAGAGCACGGCAGCGGCCGCCATGGCGATGAGGACGATAGCGAGAGGAATCAAAGTCCGAGGACGTTTTAATTGGTGGACGATGCGTTTAGAAGCGAAAACCGCGCTGGACGGAGGGAATAACAGTTCGCGACAATTCTTAAGTTCGAGCAATAGCGCGGAGGAGGAAGGACAGCGCGCTTGCAGATTTTTCCGGAGACACGAACTAACGATGCGTCGCAACTCCGGGGGGATATCGTGGCGAATTTCGGCGAGTGGCTTGGGCTCGTCGCGGATTACAGCGGAGAGTGATGCGCCGGCGGACGAACCCTGAAAGGCTCTCTTGCCCGTAAGCATCTCGTACAAGACGGAGCCGAACGAGAAGAGATCACTCCTTGCGTCGATCGCTTTGCCTTCCGCCTGTTCGGGCGACATGTAGGCGAAAGTGCCGATAATGGCGCCGGGAGTAGTGAGCAACGAGGCGGTTTCGTCGCTGCTGGTCGAACTTGATAAAGCGAGTTTGGCGAGGCCAAAGTCGAGCACTTTGAGGACGCCGCGCTCGTCCACCAAGATGTTCGAAGGCTTGAGGTCGCGGTGAACGAAGCCCGCACTGTGGGCGCAAGCGAGGGCCTCGGCCAACTGTACGGCGTAATTGAGCGCGCTCTCGATTGGCAAGCCATTGGGAGGAATCAATTTGTCGAGCGACTGGCCGGCCAGGTACTCCATCACCATGAAATCCACGCCATCTTGCGATCCAATATCGTGCAACACGCAGATGTTCGGATGTTGCAGTGCCGAGATGGATTTCGCTTCGTGTTCGAAGCGTGCGCGAACAGTGGCATCGAAAGAGTGACGTGTCGTTAAAACTTTAATCGCAACACTGCGTTCAAGGCGCAAATCGCGCGCGCGATAGACCTCGCCCATTCCGCCCGCGCCTAGCGGATGCTGAATCTCGTAAGGCCCAAGTTTTGTGCCGGCAACCAGCGTCATGATTGGCGCTGATTATACGCCGCGGAGACAATTTGTCCGAAACGCTGGCAAGCTCCCGATAAGCCCTAACCGCGTCTTCGAGGCGTCGCTTGTGCCAGGAACTTGTCTAGAACGACTTCTTGATTTGAAAGGACTTATCAACAAGTTCCTGGAGAGTCGGGTACCGGGCAGGTGGATCTCAAACACTCCACCTGCCCAGCTATCGCGTTTTAGATACCAACTAGCGCCCACGTTTCCATCCTTTCACGATCTGACCGAGCGCAGCGCCGATCTCACGCCACGATTTGCCGGTTGCGATGCCCGCGTTGTATTCGGCTTCGAGCTTGGCGCGTTGCCCCGGCGTGACCCACTCTTTCAGATGCAACTGGCAGACTTGTTGCCATGCGTCTGGAGCCTCCGCAGGTTTCTTCGCGGCATTCTCTGGCGGCGTGTAGCTGTGATTTCTACGCCCGTTCGGGTGGAACTCCGACTGCGCTGTGGCTGGCTTCAGCTCTTCCTTATGAAAAGCATGGTTCGGCTTTCCAGTGACATATTCACGGCTTTGCCTTGGGCCTTCGCGCCAAAACAAGGGACGCCCGGAGTTGTTTTTCTCATCATCGTGAATGCGGGCCTTCTGATCACCTTGTTCGAAGCCGCCATCGCGGGGCGCACGTCTTTTGGCGTATTTTTGTCGCTCACGTTCTCTGCGATCTTGTTTTCTAACGGCTGCTGGCATCTGTGGACTAGCTACAAGAGTCACAGCTACTCGCCCGGTACAATCACCGGGACCCTGCTTTATTTGCCTCTGCCGTGGTTCGAATGTGCCGGCTGGATACGCCTCGGTCCAATTTCGCTTTGGATAGCCGCAATGGCTCTCTCGACCGGCACGTCCTATCCGCTATGGTCAGCGCTGTATCACGGGCGACACCAGGAAGGAACAGGCAACACGAGATAGAGACACCCGGCGCGGGCTGGCCCTTAATCCTACTGCTTCGACTCCTTGTGTTGGTCCTGAAGGTCCTTGAGGCGATTCACGTCATCGCTCAACACCGCCCGGTCGCGGTCCGATAAGCGCTGGTCATCGGCTGACTTTCGGAGAGAGTCAATGACATCGTTCACGTGGCCATTGTCCCACCTACCGTGTTCGAGCTTGGCTTGCAGATCCGTCAACTCTTCCTTGGTTCGCTCGAGACGTTTACGTTCTTTTTCGGCCGCCTGATAGGCACTCCAGACATGGTCCAGATCTGTCCTTACCTCTGCGAACACATGAGCCCGCCACTGATCCCCGGCGAAGCGGGCGTCGCGGTCGTGATACCAATCTTGCGCGTCTTGCGCGGCCGTACTCAATCCGAGGAACAATACGGCGATCAGCCCAGTCATGATGATTCTTTTCATAATCACAACTCCCTGTTCAAATTTGCTTAGAATGCGTGCCCGTCAGCGCGCCACAGTATGACCTAGGGCCTGCTCCACCACCCGTCGGTAGTGAACGATCAGCATATAGTCCACCGGGACACCTACAATACGGAGATCGCTGTATAAACTGAATCGTCGTTTCGGATGCTTTCTCTTACAGAAGAAGTGGAGTCCATTTCTAACCGCTCCTTACGCCGACGGGACTGGCCTCGGGCGTCGAGTCGTCGTCGGTCGGAAGTGCATAGTCGAGCCGAAGGAAGACACAGTTATTTTGAAAGGACGGTAATATGAGTCGAAAGAGTTCTTGAATAAGAAAAAGTAACCAGTCCCATAGCGAACATACCACTCGCGGAAAAGTTGTTCTTTGTCGATAGGCGCGGGAACCCTGTAGCGTGCGCGATCCGTACCACGAGGTTAACCTAAAAGGCGCCAGCGTATGATCGTGTGTAGTAGGAGTCGAGCTTTTTTCTGTGGAAGATGCATTTAGTCGCTTGAGGCAATTTGGAGCGATCGGGGAGATCCGATCGCCCGTGCGCAATGCTTTTCGGATTTCGGCTGCGACCTTTAACGCCACGTCCCATAAGTACAAATCTGGTTTAAAGGGTTTGGCGAGGTGGCCGAGCGTTCAGCTATTCATCGCGCAGAGCTTGGATTGGTTCTACGCGGGCAGCGCGATAGGCAGGGATTGAGCAGGCCAAAGCCGCAACGATCAAGAGTAACGCGGCTACCGCGACGAAGGTCAGGGGATCGCTGGCCTGAATACCATAAATCAGGGTCGCGAGTACGCGTCCCAGGGCCAACGCACCCGCGACGCCGATGCTCACCCCGATTAGGGTCGGCATCATTCCTTCCATAACCACCATGCGCACCACGTCAGCGATTTGAGCCCCCAGCGCCATGCGGATACCGATTTCGCGCCCGCGGCGGCGCACGGCGTAGGCAAGCACGCTGTAGATGCCAACGGCGGCAAGGACGACCGCTAATCCTGCGAAGGCAGCAAACAGGAGCATGTTGAAACGGCGCTGTGAAATGGAATTGGTGATGAGGTCCTCCATCGTTGCGACATCAACCAACGGGATTTCGCGGTCCAGTTCGTGGATAGCATTGGTGACAGCGGAAACAAGGCTATTAGGACGGGAGGTGGTACGAACGGCAAGGGACATCGTGAACGAGTGCCACTCACCGGTCATCGGCGTACCGATTTGAGCGACAGGGTAATAGAGCGTTGCCGATGGAGACTTGGCGTCGAGCCCGTCCTGTTTTACGTCGCCTACGATGCCGACGATTTCACGGGGTTTCTCGGGAGAGAAGGTCAGCGTGAGATGTTTGCCGATCGGGTCTTCATTGGGCCAGAAGCGATGGGCCATGGTCTCGCTGATCAGAATCGCGTACGGGCGATCCCGCGTGTCTGCAGCGTTCAGTTCGCGTCCGCGCCGCAGCGGGACATGCATCGCACGTAGATATTCGGGAGAAATTACGCGGACATCGACTTCGGGCTGCTCTGCCATGGGGACTATGGGCCGGCCCTCGATGGCGATAGGCTGATGGGAACCGGAGTTGTCCATGGGTAAGTCGTCGATCAAGCCTGCCGCGGTCACGCCGGGCAGGGCATGGACGCGGGTAAGCGCGGAATCGAAGAACTCCGTCTCTTGTAACGCAGAAGTAAACCTGGTTCCAGGAACCGCGACGGTCATTGTAATGACGTTGTTGGGGTCGAAGCCGGGATCGACCCTCCGCAGGAGCCAGAGACTACGAATCATCAGACCGGCTCCTACTAAAAGCATCAACGAAAGCGCAACTTCGGAGATCACGAGAAGGTTTCGAACGCGGCCGCCGCCTGATTCGGAACCGGTTCTTCCACTCTGTTTTAGAGCCTCATTTAGATCAGGCGTCGTCAGGCGGAACGCCGGAGCAAGTCCGGCCACGATTCCTGTCACGAGCGAAACGATGAGAGTAAATCCCAGGACCCAGCCGTCGAGATTGATTTCCAGCGAACGCGGCAGACTGTCCGCCAGGAAGTTGGTGATGAGCGTCGTGCCGGCTTTGGCGATGAAAAGGCCGACGAGGCCGCCGACAAGAGACAGCAGAACGGTTTCGGCGAGAACCTGCTGGAGAATGCGACTGCGGCCGGCGCCCAAGGCGGATCGGATCGCGATTTCCTTTCGCCGCGCGAGGGTCTTGGCGAGTGTCAGGTTGGCGACGTTCGCACAAGCGATCAGCAGCACGAATGCGACGGCGCCGAGCAAGATGAGCAGGGCAGGCCGAACGTCGCCGACCATTTGCTCGCGAAGTGGGACAACGACGGCACCCCAGCCCTTATCGTCCGCAGGGTATTGCTGTTCGAGGCGGCTAGAGATGGTGGTCATCTCGGCCTGAGCTTGTTGGAGGGACACGTCTGGTTTCAAGCGAGCGACGACGAGGTAGTGGTGCTCACCGCGTACGGCGCGCTCCGCGCTGGTCCACGCCATCGGCTTCCAGACTTGCGCCCAATCGGGTAGATGAAAGTCCGGGCGCATGACGCCGACGACGGTGTACAACTGATTGTCGAACGCAACGTTGCGGCCGACGATGTTTGGGTCAGCACCGAAATGAGTCTTCCACATGGCGTTGCTGAGAATTACGACGTGGTCGTGTCCGAGTTGGTCTTCTTCGGGAAGAAAGGTGCGACCGAGGATCGGCTGCACGCGCAAGACAGAGAAGAAATCGCGCGAAACCGCAGCCCCTTGAAGTGCTTCCGGATGATCGCCGTTAGAGAACGTGAATCCAGCGAAGGAGTAGATCGCCATTTGCTCGAAGGCATGATTCTGGTCTTGCCAGTCGAGGTAGTTGGCGGCAGAAACCGAAAAGGTGGTCATGCCTGGAAAGCTTTTTGGCGGCGGCACGTGCCAGATCTGGACGAGGCGATCGGAGTCCTTGAAAGGCAATGGGCGCAGAAGAACGGCGTTGACGATGCTGAAGATGGCGGTATTCGCACCGATGCCCAAGGCGAGGATCAGTATCGCGGCAACCGTGAAACCTGGAGTCTTGAGCAGAACGCGCACGGCGTATTTGACGTCTCGAAAGGGGCTTGTCACCAGGAGCCTCCAACAAGTAAAGACGTCGGTTGGGCAGGATCCGTTTTAGGAAATCTTACCCAGCCGGTGGAAGCCCCACCCCTACCCTCCCTTGGCACGCGTGCGGGGCTTAGCTTGAGTCATCTGTTCGCTACGCGGCCAGCGCGTGAAGTCCCATCTGCGCGTCTGCTAGCGCACTAAGCTCGGAGTCTTCGATTTGCCCGGGGGGCGTCGGATCGGGCGTGGATCGCTCTCACCGCTTCATTGATACGCTCTGGCATGAGGGCTTGGTTCGTTTCTAAAACCGCTGCTTCATACGCGTCTTGCCACGAACGTGGCTGGGGATCCGTCATCGGGAATCCTCGGTTCTGACCGGACGAACACGATAGTACGCCGACGTACCAAGGGTCGCAAGATTTGACGGCGTCAGCGTCTTGCGAGCTGCAGGACTTCCTGTATGTACCAATTCTCTCAGTCCAGTAGAATGCTCAGCATCGCGCGGTTTGGCCTTCGGCGCGAGAGGCTATTCATTTGCGAATCCTCGTTGTTGATGACCACGAAACGGTGCGGAGGGGCGTTTGCTCGATTCTCGAGTCCCGTAAGGACGTGGAAATTTGCGGGGAAGCTGCGAATGGACAAGATGCGATCGAGAAAGCATCGCAATTGACGCCAGATTTGATCATTCTCGACGTAACGATGCCAGAGCTGGATGGTTTTGCCGCCGCTAGGCAAATTAGGACGTTCCAGCCCGAGGTCCCCATAATCATGCTCTCGATGCATGACGGGCAACATATAGCGCGGGAAGCGCAACGAGTCGGGGCTCAAGGATTCGTGTCAAAGAGCGCGGCCGGTCAAGTACTGTTGAAGGCCGTGGGCGTCGTCCTTCAGGGGAAGAATTTCTTCCCAACCCTGAATACCTAGCGATTAGCCAGGTTCTTTGGATTGATCGGGAGGTCGTGGACCGCCCTTTAATCGGGCTTCTTTGGCCTCAAGTAGATCATTTATCTGTCTTATGAGTTGGTGCAATTTCACCGGATCTTGTTCAACAGCGGCCTGTTGGCAGAGGTTCTTCCACTCTTCAGCGTGTTCTTTCATGACCTTCCCAACTCCTCGCTGGGACCAAGCTCAGGGGCCGATACAAACTCCGGAGCGCAATTGTAACCGGCAATGACATGGTTCGGTCTGTTCAATTTTGGACATCTCGCCCTGTCCGCAGTCGCGGACACTTTCAGAAATTGCCCACATCGCCGGGCGTTCGGGTCGCACCAACACGGTGTTGACGCAACGACCGGAGTCCGCTAACGTGCGAGGCGTTGGCCTTGTATTGTTGTCGGGAGTCCATTCATGGAAAAGAAGGTACCCCTCACGTTTGAACAGGCGATGTTAAGGGCCGCGTCGTATCTTGGGCACAAGGAAAAGTTGCGAGGACTGCTTGAGGTAACCAGCAACAAATCACAGCGATACTACGAGTCGCTCCTTGCCTCATGGGAGAGCCTACAAATATTCATTCGCATGCTCCGCGCTTGGGCGTCCGGCAGCTACTGCGCACCGGCCGACTCGATTCTCATGATAGTCGCCGCTGTTATTTACTTCGTGAGCCCCTTTGACATAATTCCCGATGGCATTCCAGTGTTTGGATTGATGGACGACGTAGCTGTAATCGCTTGTGTGGCGAAGGCGAATCTCACAGCGATCAGTAATTTTCGAAACTGGGAAATTCGTGTAAGCGCATAGTTCCCGTTCCCGCGGCATTACCGAACGGGTCCCCTGGTTCGATTGGGAAGCATTCACGCTGACACTCAGGGCTAACGATTCGACGGGAGTCCGGTCAGGTAGCCGAGCAGCCCGGAAATTTACGGCGATCTCGAGATTCGTGACTGGAAAATGTCTTCAAAACAAAAGGCCAAACGCTTTCCCTGACCATTTGAGCGAGTTGCTGTGGCGCTGCAATGCCCCATTTATTCGTATCGCAATGCGACAATGGGATCGACACGGCTGGCGCGTCTTGCCGGAAAATAAGCCGCGATCAGTGTGACCGTGGTCAGCAAAATCGTTACCGTGATGATCGTCAGGGGATCCCAAGATTTAACCCCGTAGAGCATGCTTTTCATCAAACGCGCAAGTGCCAGCGATGATGCGATACCGAAAACTACTCCCACGAAAGCGAGCCGCATTCCCTGGGTCACAACCATTCGGCGTACTTGATTTGGGCTAGCTCCCAGAGCCATGCGCACGCCGATCTCCTGCGTGCGCTGCTGTACGGAATACACCATCAGGCCATAAACTCCGATCGCCGCGAGCAGTAATGCGACACCCGCGAAAATCGTAAGTAGCGTCATATTGAAATCGTTTCGGGCCGTGGATTCGCCGATGACCTGTTGCATACTGCGAATGTGAGCCACGGGCAATCCGCCGCTAGCCTTACGCAATTCGCGCTGAATGTCAGCACTCAACGAAAACGGTTGCAGCCTCGTCCGGACTACCCATTCTGCTGCACCGATTCGATTGTTGAGCGCGACAACCCCGTCAGTTACCTGCGCTGCAGGCACGTACATCATTGGAGCAGGCGGCTGATCCAGCGAGTCTTCGCGGACGTCTGCGACGATCCCGACGATTTCGCGCGGCGGCTCGTCAAATTCCGGACCGACTCCTTTGCCAATGGTTATACGAGATCCAAGCGCATCGTTCTTAGCGAAGAATTTCTTCGCAAACTCCTGGTTGACGATTACCGCGTGCGGCCCACCGCCATTATCGCGGTCAGAGAACGCCCGTCCCTTCTCGATCGGAATGCGGAAGACATCGAAATAGCGCGGTGAGACTGAGATCCAACCGGCTTGTCCGTTGTACGGACCCTCCTTCGGAGGTTGGCCCTCGATGGTGAAGGGAAGGCCAAATCCTCCTTCCAATGGGAGGCAGCAAGTCAACGCCGCAGTTTCCACTCCGGGCAGACTCTCAAGTCGTCGACGGCCATCCCGCTCGAGTTGCTCCACCGCGGCAGCCTTCTCGAAACGTGCTCCCGCAAGCGACATTTCCATCGTCAGAACGTTGTGGGCATCGAAACCCGGATTCACGCTACGAAGCGCACCAAAGGTGCGTATAAGCAAAACGGCGCCGACAAGCAGGATAAGCGCGAGCGCCATTTCCGTGATCACCAGGATCGAACGAGCCTTGTTGTGGCGCATCCCGCTGCCCGTCCGCGATCCGCTTTCACGCAGAGTGTCGTTGATGTCCGAGCTAGATGCGCTAAGAGCCGGTACGAGGCCAAACAATATTCCGGTCAGCATCGCCGCGGCGAACGTAAACATGAGCACGCGCCAATCCAGAGAGACACCATTACCGTGCTCGCCAATTCGTGGGATATCCCCCGGATTCAGGGCCAGCAGCGCCCGGACGCCAAGATAGCCAAGGCCGAGCCCGAGGACCGCGCCGGCAAGAGACAGCAGCAGAGTTTCTGTAAGTAATTGCCAGATCAAGCGAGAGCGTCCAGCACCTAGCGCCGAGCGGATTGCCATCTCCCGCCGCCGTATCGTGGCGCGCGCGAGCAGAAGGTTTGCAACGTTGACGCATGCGATCAGAAGCACGAGGGCAACGGCACCGAACAGCAGCAACAGACCCAAACGAACGTCGCCGACCACACTATCTCTGAGCGGTATGGCGGTAAAGGTGTCGCCAGGTCCCATGACCGGTGAGTTGGGGAATTTTCGCTTGAATTGTTCCGCGGCAAGTTTCATGGCCGCCTGCGCTTGGGCAATAGTGATGCCCGGTTTCAGGCGGGCAGTCGCCCGTAGGTAGTGGCCCTGATCAACGCTGTTTGGGTCGGGTTTCAGTGGCAGCCAAATATCGCTTCTGGGATCGCTGGTGAATGATGGACCCAATACCCCGATTACGGTGAACGATTCGCCGCCGAGATCGATAGCGCGATTGACGATCGCGGGGTCGCCGCCAAATTTGCTCCACCACAATCCATTGCTGATCACCGCGACTGCGGCGCCTCCCGGGCGATCCTCCTCGGCGCTAAACGTCCGGCCGATGGCCATCGGTGCGCCGAACACGCGAAAATAGTCGGCTGACACGCGGATCCCTTTTACCTGCTCCGGGCGGTCGCTTCCCGTCAAATTGATGCCGGGTCCGCCGCCGTCGTAGGCTGCAACCGAATCGAAAACCTGCGTCTGCTCCCGCCAGACATTGAACTTTGGAACAGAGGTGATGTCTCCATTTCCTTGGGGGGAGCTCAGTTCAAGTTCGACGAGGCGGTCTGGGTTCGGGTAAGAAAGCGGCTGCAACAGCACGGCGTTGACGACGGAAAAGATCGCCGTGTTTGCGCCGATTCCGAGCGCAAGCGTCAGGATGGCGACGGTCGTAAAGCCAGGGCTTTTCGCCAGCATCCGCAGACCGTGGCGGAGATTCTGCAGAAAAGTCTCCATCATCTTCCTCCGACCTGAAAACGGAGCCTATTCGCGAAGCCCAATCGTGTCAATCTCACCCCGGGGCCTCACACCAGGGTAGGAAAGGCGCCTTATGTCGGGTTACTGGAGAAGGGCATTCAGAAAACCTTTTGCGGAGTTCTGGAACCGTCGGGACGGCTCGATAGAGAATCCGCGTTCTCTTCGCGACACCAATCCAGCCGGCCGCATCAAAAACAAATCTTTGTGGGCAAGCGAAAGAACGAGTTGCGAGCTGCCATTGCCAGGGGGATTTTGGGCAAGCTACGGTGAAAGGGTTTTTAGGCAGTACAGAGCGAACTATTCGTAACGCAAGGCTACCAGTGGGTCCACGTGCGTCGCACGTCGCGCTGAGATGTAGCATGCGGCGAGAGCCACGGCGATGAGAAGAATGGCGACTGCCTCGAAGGTCAGCGGATCGTGCGGCGTGACGGTGAATAGCAGGCTGGCCATCAAGCGGGCTAGTCCGAAAGTGGCACAAAGGCCAAGGCCAACGCCCACAAACGCCAACTTCGCGCCTTGAGTGAGGACTATCCGGAGTACGTCCCGCCGCTCCGCGCCGAGAGCAAGCGGATGCCTATTTCATGAGTTCGCCGCCCAACGAATTTCAAAATGCTGATCGAGACCTGCCAGATTCAAGTGATTGCCGACGGGGTCTTGATTCGAAAAATACTGGCGCGCGAGGTTTTCATCGATCACGGCCACGAACGGCGAATGCAGATCATCTTGCGGACCCAGAAAGCGCCCGCGCCGAAGAGGAATGCTCATGGCTTTCAAATAGTCGGGACTCACGATGTAATTTACCGCGTTGAGCATCTCGCGTTGAGTTAACGGTTTCGGACGCCCTTCGACCCAGAACCCCACTTCATTGTCGCTGCCCATCGGAAAGGCTCCGTCGGTTATGGCTACGGCCTGTACACCGGGAACGGCTGCGATTGAGTCCGTGAGCTGGTCCAGAGTGGCGCGAACTTGATTCGGCGTTTGCTTCGCCGTTGAAGGAGGTAACGCGACGCTAAACGTCAGCACGTTATGTGAATCGAATCCGGGGTTAACGCTCCAAAGATACGCAAGGCTGCGAATCATGAGGCCGGCGCCAATCAGGAGCACAACCGTTAGCGCCATCTCCAGCCACGAAGGCGCCCTGCACACCGGGGTGCGAAGCGCCGGCTCCCTTTTCGCCCTTCTTAAGTGTTTCGTTCAGGTCGGCACGGGAGATTTGCAAAGCCGGGGCAAGTCCAAAAACAAGGCTAGCTAGAACAGATACGATTAACGTGAAAAGCAGAACGTGCCAATCCAGCCGGATGTCATTCGCCCGCGGCAATGCTTCAGGAAGCGCAGCAAGTCCAGCACGAGTTCCCCAAGAGGAGAATTGACTTGCAAAGCCGTGGAAGGCAAGTCCGAGGCCCGTCCCGCTAGCGCCAGGAACCCGACGCGCGTCCCAGCGCCGTACCCGGAGTCCGGTACCCGCAGCGTTTATCAGGCAATTGCATGCAAAATTCGGAAAATCCGGACTCCGCGTTATAATCGCGCAACTCATGCCACTACCTTCAGGAACCAAATTAGGGCCCTACGAGATTCTGTCCCCTCTCGGTGCGGGCGGAATGGGAGAAGTCTATCGAGCGCGCGATACACGGCTGGGACGCGACGTTGCGATCAAGGTCCTGCCCGAAGCGTTGGCGAATGACGCGGACAGGTTGAGGCGGTTGGAACAGGAAGCCAAGACGATTGCAGCACTGAATCATCCGAACATCGTAGGTATTCACGACATCGGATCGCAGGAAACAAGGCGATACCTCGTGAGCGAGTTACTCGAAGGGCAGACGCTTCGGGACGCGCTCGAACACGGTGCGTTGCCGTTGAAGCGCGTGATCGAATACGCGCAGGCAATCGCGAAGGGTCTGGGTGCGGCGCATGAAAAAGGAATCGTGCACCGTGACCTGAAGCCGGAAAATATCTTCATCACGAAAGATGGACGCGTGAAGATCCTGGATTTCGGGTTGGCAAAACTGGTGCAACCGGATGAGGACCTGGGTGCAGCTCTAACCATGACCAGCCCAGCGACCGTAGCGGGCATGGTGATGGGGACAATTGGATATATGTCGCCAGAGCAGGTGAGAGGAGTGGCGATCGACGCGCGGAGCGACATTTTCAGCTTTGGAGCAGTGCTTTACGAGATGTTGACGGGAAAGCGCGCCTTCAAAAGAGATACAGCTGCAGAAACCATGACGGCGATTTTACGGGAAGAGCCGCCTGAAGTGACGGAGACGGGCTGGCAAGGGCCACTGGGATTGCAGAAAATTTTAGGCAGGTGCTTGGAGAAGAGCCCGGAAAGGAGATTTCAGTCGGCGAGCGATTTGGGATTTGCAATTGAGGCGTTGAGCGGCAGTACGGCGGGAATCGGAACTCAGGCACACGCGGCGATTGAAGTGAAGAGGTCGTGGTGGCCGTGGGGGGCAGGCGCGTTGGCAGTGTTGGCGTTGGGAGTCGCAGCGTGGATGGCGGGGAAATCGTCGGCGGTGAAAACGCAACCGAAATTCACGCGACTGACGTATCAGCAGGGCTACTTGACGAATGCGCGATTTGCGAAAGATGGAGGAACGATTGCGTATAGCGCGCAGTGGGAAAACGAGCCCCTCCGTGTGTACACCGTGCGAACTGAATTTCCGCAATCGACGAAGACGCAATTGCCAAGTGCCAATCTGCTGGCGCTGTCACCGAGCGGCGACATGGAACTGAGCATAAATCCCGTCTACCACACTAATTTTATTGACGGGACGCTGGCGGACGCACGGATGACGGGCGGGACGCCGAGAGGCTTGGTAAACAATACGATCTCCGCGGATTATGCGCCGGACGGCAAGACTTTGGCAGTGGCGCGAGTCGCGAATCAAAAAGTGCAGCTGGAATATCCGCAGGGGAAAGTGATTTATACGACCAGCGGCTACCTAGATTATTTGAGGGTATCGCCGAGCGGGAAGGAAATAGCATTTCTCGAACACCCGGTGTTCGATGACGACCGGGGTTGGGTTGCGGTCATCGATGGGGCAGGAACCCGAAAGCAACTGACGAAAGAATTTACCACCGTGCAAGGTTTGGTGTGGTCGCGAAGCGGAAAAGAGCTGTGGTACACGGCGGCCGATACAACGACCGACCGCTCGTTGCGCGGGGTGACCATGGCGGGGAACTCACGCGAGATACTGGCGGCGCCGAGGTCTTTACGTCTACTCGATATCGCCGGTGACGGACGAGTGCTGCTGGCGAGCGAGGACGTGCGGTCTGAGATCAGCGCAATTGATCCGGCGACGGGAAAAGAACGGCAAGGACTGGAGTGGTTCAACGGTTCCGGATTGGCAGATATCTCACCGGATGGAAAGGCGATTCTCTATAGCGAGTGGGGCGGCCCGGCAGGAGAGCTGTACTTGGTGGTGTACCGGAAAACGGATGGGTCTGCACCCACGGGGCTCGGCGAAGGAACAGACCCGAAGTTTTCGCCGGACGGAACCATAGCGGCCGCGCCTGTGTTGAGCAGACCGCCGAAGCTGGCACTGCACCCGATTGGGACGGGGGAGAGCAAGCGATTGGAACTTGGCGAAATGGTTGCGTTGACCCATTTGGCGTGGTTCCCGGACGGCAATCACGTGTTACTGCTGGGTGCGACATCCGGAGAAGCGCTGCGCACCTACGAGATGGATCTTGCGGGAGGGAAGCCCGTAGCGGTGGGTCCGGCGGGTTTTCTGGGATCCGCCGTGGCAAACGACGGGAAGCGCATTTTCGGGAGGAACGGAGCTGGACAAGCAGTAATGTTTAATAAAGAGACGCAAAATATGAACGTGGTGCCGGGAGTTGGAGTACAGGAACAGATTCAGAAATGGACCGAGGACGGACAGGCGCTCTTGACGACCGCAGCAACGCCGTGGGAAGCGGAGATGTACCGGGTGGACGTAGCAACCGGAAAGCGAACACTATTGCAGAAGGTGGAACCCATCGACAAAGCAGGCTCGACAATAAATTTGCGGGCGTATTACGCAGAGAGAAGCAAGACCTATGCGTATAACACGCGGAGAATTGCGAGCATTTTGTATGCGGTGGAAGGATTGTGACCAGCCTAACTCCGTATTATCAATCCTACGAGTGCGCAAGAACAACTCTTTGTGGGCCTTCGAATCATAGATTTTCTGAGTCTTGTAATCAGTTACTTGCGTCGCGCTTTCGAAGAGGGTCTTTCGGCAGACCTGGGATCCGCACTCACGAATTGGTATGCCATGGCTCGGTCCCATCCATACAGTGTTTTAGTTTGATGGGTCCTTGCTGTTCACGCCGGTTTCAGAAAAGTCGGACCCAGAATTGCGCAACGCCGGTACCGATAGTAAGCAATTCGAAGAGCTGACAACCTGCAATCCGAGCGGCAGCGATTCCCCGAAGGTGCGGACCGCGTCCGCCCGGTCGGGCGGAACGTACCTTGACAGAAGATCGATTGTCGCTTCGCCCACCCCAGTCGCCACCAAGCGGGAGATTGCTTTTTCGCGAATTGCATCATCGATGTCACGCGCGCGATCGCCGGTGCGCCGCGCGATCTGTACGATGGCGGAACTCGTTTCTTCCGTGAACGTGGATAAGTCCAGCAGGGCTTTCAGCCACTGGCCGGCAATTTCGGGATTCACGACAGAGTGCAGCGGCCCGTACAGTGGAATGCGGGTACCCAATCTACCCAGTGACCATAGCCAAATCGCATCTTCAGGTTCTTTTTTGATCTTGGTCATCAGCTCTTGACCCAACAAGGCACGCCTGCTGGCTAGAACGTGCTCAAGACTCGCGATCAGACGTCCCTCTTCGTACTCGAGTTGCCGATTCACGCGGCCCTTGTGCTTGCCACCAAGACGACTCGTATGCTCGCGATAGAGGGCCTGCTGTCCGCTAGCATTGATGCCGCCGGCGATCCGACGCAATACCACCAGAACTCCGGCCTGACATTGGAGATCGTCCGCAAAGGCGAGCTCGCTTGACACGATCGTTCGCAAGGCGTTAACGCGCGCATCATCGCCCGGCACACCAAAGCCCGGCCGCAAGCAGAAGCCGGACAGGTAAAGCCAACGTGTCTCATGACGCGGAGACTTTTTACGGCCGTCGGCAACCTCGATGAGGGCGTCGCTGAACTGGCGAATAGCTGAGGTAGGCCACAAGTCTCTTTTCGCTCCGAGCTCTGCTTCCATTTGGCTGACAAGGGTCTCGGGCGCTAAAGTAGCGCCATCAGAGGAACCGCCAAAAACCCTGCCGATCAATTGCGCAGCAGATTCTATGGTCGGATCGGAAGTCGTAACAGCCGAAGAATGTGTCGGCACGTGTTTTAATTTCACCGTCTCAAGCTGCTGGGATTGTGTCTCTTCACCGCGCAGTTCGAAGTGCAGCCGCCAGCGATGCGGCGTGGCCCGCGATTCACACCAGAGTTCAAGCGTACCAACCTCGGTGAAAATGACTCTGAGACCTATAATCAGGTAGACGTCGCGCATTTTCTTGCCGTATCGCAACAAGGTCACGAGCGGAGGATGACGATGTACGTCTTTTTCGTCCAATGCAGCAACTTCGCCGTGTGCGTCGTGTCTTGTGCGCGAACTGTACAGCGTGAATGACACCGGACGGTTAGCCAGTACCGAGAATTCTCGGTCGAGCAGCGGAAGCGTGGTGCCCTCTTCGACCCCGGCGGGTAAAACACAAATGCCCTGCAAACCGTCGTCCGAGCGCCACCCAATGTAGTACGTGCGCGCATTGCCGGCTCCGATGCGCACACCTATTCCGCGGCGTACGCGACCGTAGTAAGCGGCGCCCCGAGCAACCGCACTGTCCACAGCTTCGTTGTTGAGGAGCTTGGGTCGCCAGCCGGTTTGGGGCGCGCCGAACCAGGCGGAGATTGCTTCGACAATCCTCTCCCGAGTCACCGATGGCGTACAGAAACCGCCATTAAAGAGCACGGCATTGGGTCGAGTCATGCGCTGGTTTGCGGACGACCCATTCATCGCGACAGCGGCTTGCGTCAGAAATGCGGCAAGGTGCTTAGTGATGGCGGGATCGACGGCGTAGGGCAGGCCTAGCTCGCGCAAGACTGTTTGCCGGCCAGCCGCGGGCATTTCGTCCGGCGCCGTGATTGGCAGGAACCCGGCCATCAGAGTCTGCAGCACTTCCTGGCGTGTCAGGTCGATGCTGAGCGCCTGTCCGATGACGGCGCGACCGCTACCCAAGACCGTCACCGGCACGCGCTCCAAACACGAATCAGTCAGCAACCGCTCTTTAGCGGAACAGCACGCCCGGCGCAACGCATAACGTTGTCGTAGCGTCAGCTTGATGCCTTTGAGCTTCTTTTCCACGTGGCGGGCCAACGCTAAATCGAGATTGTCGCCGCCGAGCAAAAGGTGCTCGCCGATGGCGATTCGCTCGAACTGCATCTCTCCATTGACCAAGCGAACGCGTACCAGGCTGAAGTCGGTCGTGCCGCCGCCGATGTCGCAGATCAGAATCAGTTCGCCATCGGTGAGGTCTTCACCGTTCCGATTCGGCGCCGAATATGGACGCGAGGTTGGGCCACTTTCATGGGCGTGTCGATTCGTAGCGATCCACGCGTAAAATGCCGCCAACGGTTCTTCGAGCAGAGTGAGGTTGTCGAGCCCGGCACTGCGGGCGGCTTCGACCGTCAGCTCACGCGCTTCCTCGTCGAACGAACCGGGTACGGTGAGGACGATTTCCTGCTGCTCAAAGCGCGTTTCTCCGTCAGTTCCAATCGCGGCGTTCCAGGCATCGCGCAGATGCATGAGGTAACGCGCGGATGCGTCAACAGGGGAAATCATCGGCTGCGGGGGTTCAGCTTGTGCTGGGAGAATTCTGGCACGGCGATGCGCGCCAGGATAGGAAAGCCACGACTTGGCCGATGACACTTGGCGGCTCGGTACAAGAGCTCCCTGTTCGCGCGCGAGCACACCTGTAACCATTGGCGGAGTCTCATCCCAGGTGGCGCTCACACCTCCAGCAGACACTTCATCTTCGGTCGGGAAGTAAAGAAAGGAAGGAAGTGTGGGAAGCGTGCCGACTTCCCCCGGTCCCACCAACTGCGGTACTTGAAACACACGAACAGGTGAGCCCGCATCAGCAATTTCTTCAGTGTCGATATACGCCACGACAGAGTTCGTCGTGCCCAGATCGATGCCGATCAGATAGCGAGAAGGCACCGACGACCTCAGCTCCTGGTTTTTTCGCGAATGTTCAATTCAAGCTTCCAGCGGTGTGCACTGTCGCGGGATACGCACCATACCTCGAGCGTGCCGAGTTCGGTGATGCGAGTCTCGAGCCGCACCGGTACTACCGTCCCCTGTTGGCCATCCAGTTTGAGCGTGACCTCCAGCGGGCTGCGTTCCTCGATGTCGGCACCCCAGTCCTCCAACAGGGTACCGATTTTGTCTTGCTTACGGACGCTGGAACTCAGGAAGCGAAACTCGGCAGGTTCGCCGACGACTAGCCCGAACTCTCTGTCGGGAATCATGGCTTCGGTACCCTCCTCCATACCAAAGGGAACGACACAGAGCGCCTTGAGCGGAGCTTCCATACCGGGCACTGCAGGCATTGCGCTTTCAATTCCGAGGTAATACGTGCGCGAAGCGCCACTGCGGATTCGCACGCCTTGACCGCGCCGCGCCTTCCCGTAATAGACGGCGCCACGCGCAACGGCGTGCTCCAAATCGGGAGCTTCAAGTATCTGCTCTGCCCCGAGCGCGTCGAATCCTTCCTGTCGCAACCAGCTGTTCAGCACCTCGCCCACCCGGTTGCGCAGCACCGCCGCTTTCATCACACCGCCGTTGAACAGGACGTGCGTGGGGCACGCCAATCCGCTACGGCCGCGCCGGATACCCGCCGCCTCGGGACTGTTGCGAGTTTGCTCCGACAGGAACCGCGCGAGGTGTTTGGTGATTGCTGGATCGGCCGCGTACGGCAGGCCCAACTCCTGAAAGCCAACACGACGTTGCCGGGCAGGTAATTCGCTGCTCGCGACTTTGGGAAAGAATCCTTCTATCAGGGCCTTGTCTAGGTCCTCGCGCGCCAGTTCCGTCTTGATGGTACCGCCAACGAGTTTCGCCCCCTTGCCCAGCAACGTGATTGGGCGACTCTGCGCCTTGGGCGATTCGAACAGTTTTTCCTTCGCGATGCGGCACTGATGCCACAAGCCGTGCAACTGCCAGATATCGACGCGGTTGCCAGAATCTTCAAGGCGCTGTTGCAGAACGCGTGCCAGCGCCAAGTCCATGTTGTCGCCGCCCAGCAGGATGTGGTCGCCGACGGCGACCCGTTTCAGCGCCAGTTCGCCGTTCTCTTCGGAAACCATAATGAGGCTGAAATCCGTGGTGCCTCCGCCGACGTCGCACACGAGAACAAGGTCGCCGACCTTGATTCGGCGGCGCCAGGCATCGCCCTGGGTTTCCAGCCACGCATAAAAGGCTGCCTGTGGCTCTTCCAGCAACGTAACGTGCTGATAGCCAGCCTGTTCGGCGGCTCGCCTGGTCAACTCGCGTGCTTCTTCGTCGAACGAAGCGGGCACAGTGAGGAGTACGTCCTGTTCCGCAAGAGCGAGTTCCCGTTGCTCCCCTGCCTCCCCGCTGTCCCACACGGTGCGCAAATATTGCAAGAACTGGGATGATGCTTCGAGCGGCGATAGCTTGGGCACTTCGTCGGGCGCTTGCCAAGGCAAAATCGGCGCCGTGCGGTTCACCGCAGCGTAAGAGAGCCAAGATTTGGCGGAAGCGACCAGTCGGTTTGGGCTCTCGGCGCCGCGTTTGCGCGCTAGTTCGCCGATTACGAACTTCGGTTCGGGGTCCCATGGCAAGGCGACGCTGCCCTTGGGAAAATCGAATTCGCCGGGGATGTAGAGAAACGATGGCAGCAAAGTGCGTTCCGCCATTTCGCTCGGATTTACGAGCTGCGGAATGCTGTGGATCTCGATGCGTCTTTCCTCTTCGGGAGCGGTGGCGTCGGAGCACGCCAGCGCGGAATTTGTGGTCCCTAGGTCGATGCCAACGATGTATTTGGACGCCAACGAAAATCTCCTTTTCAACCCCACATCGACACGCCGTTATGAAAGTTCGACCTCGGCAGGGGCAACCACCAACCGCCCGGCGGCTTGCGGCAGCGGCGGCAGACTCACCGACTTCACGCGCCAACCTTTGTGTCGTAACACGCCGCGAACTGGCGGTTCTCCGGCTACGTTGCCGATCAATTTGATAGTTGCCGGGTCAAAACCTGCTTGCACTGTCACTGGCTGGTCCTCTTCGGAGTTCAGAATCGGCTCCAGCTTTACATAGTGTTCGAGTGCCTGTCGGCAAGTTTCGTGAATTGTGCGAACAGCAGCTCCAAGTTGCGCATCGGGATAGACGGAGACGTCCTCCGCTAGGAAATCGATAAGCCGCCCGTCGCGTTGCAGCAGCGCAAGCATCTGCACGGCGCGATCGAACGCCTCAGAGGCCGGCCGTTCAACTTCCTTCAGACGAGAGACGGAAGGTGCAGCAGCTGCTGGCACCTGCGGAACCGGTCCGGTAGGCTTGACAAGCGCCTGTGCGATATCGTTTGGAATGCCAGCATGGAACAGGATTGAAAAGAAACACCGGAAGGCAAAAGCTACTCGTTTCCAAAATCCGCTCATAGCTACTCCCGATGATCAGAAAGCCAACGAATTAGATTAATTCACCGCCACTTGCGCGCAAGCAGTTTGGAGATAATGCAGGCGGACACTATGCATCATACCAATACGGTCAGACGCTTCATAATCGTGGGAGCTAGCGGGCCGACGTCATTTTATGAGCGGGTGGAGAGGAACGTCTGTTTTTTGTGGCCCAGGTCAGGCAACCGGGCAAAGATCACCGCAAGAGGAACGCAAATTCGTTCGCGACGATCGCAGGTCGAGAGAGAGAGCTGGGGCGTCGTTCCGGACAGATGGTCGTCGCCGATTCGGAAGTGAGAACATCTAATGGCCGTGTGGGAAAGCTTTCGCCGTAAGCCTCGACCGCTGCAGAAAGTAACGACCGGCCGCTTCGAAATCGAGCGCAACGGTGAGGTCGCCTATCTGGAATACAGTTGGAGCGGAAACATCCTAGAACTGAGCCATACTGAAGTCCCTAAGAAGTTGCGTCATATGGGCCTTGCGTCCTCCCTGGCAGAGACTGCTCTCCACTGGGCCCGAGAGCACAACCTCAAGGTCGACATTGTTGTCCGACGGTGCAGCAATATATATTGAAGCACCCGGAGTACTCGGATCTTATCTTGCATTGATGTGGCGATCGATTTCTCGTCGGAACCGGCTTAGGGCCTGGCTAAAGACAATTGCGGCTTCCAGGCGAAGTGGTCGACTACACGGAAGTTTATCCAGAAACAGCGTTCTGGGAGGTTATTTCGCTGAGAGCCATTTCAGGTTCGGCTTCCGAGAACGTCGCGAGCCGCGTCACCGGGTCCAAGCGGGGACCGACCAAGACATCTTCGTTGGTAAGAGGGCCCGCAGTTTTGATGAACCGAAGAACGCTCCAGCGCGATCTCAAGCTGCTGGTTAAAAAGGGCTCAGTCCACGAGGTCGGCACCAGTCCCACTGACCCCACCAAATACTGCGAGCCGCTACTGTGACAAGCTGTGACAGCCAACTGTGCTAGCAGGTGGTTGAACTTGTTTCTCGCTGAATTGATACGAAAGCTGGTGGCTTGAGCCGCGGGTGAAACAATTCTGGCGTTTGAGGTCGGACTTAGATCAAGGAACGCGATGATCAATTTCTCATTTTCCGAAAGCAACGGTGCCATAGAGAGCCTTGAGCAAGACAATGGCTCCGCCGATGGCGATTGCGACACTGAGAAGTGTCCCAATCAGAAAATATTCGGCGAAACGCACGGACTTGAGTTCCGGATAGCGCGCAATCGATTTTGCAGCAAGAATGAAGCCGACAGTGGCGGGAGATTGTAAGAACAAAGCGGTCAGTACAAGAAATCGTTCGAGCCAGCCGATATACAGGCCAGCGCTAATCACTTCCTCGTGTTCCTTTTTTGTTTGCCCCTGCTCTTCCTTCCAAAGAGGCCCGAGGAGCGCGCGAATAAAATAGCCGCCGCCAAAGATCACAAGGACATAGACAACACTCACGAGGAGAATGCTTTCTTGGAGCAGGCGAATTCGATTCAACCATAAAACAAATGTTTGGAGCGACGGGCGGACAAGGAGGAATACGGCTCCGATGATGGTGACAAGATGTATTGCCTGATCCAATACGAACGCGAGGGCATTGTCAGATATCCGATGAGACTTGGTCAAAGAAACCTTGGCCCAGTCTATGATTAGATGGATTAGTGTAAGGGAAAAGGCAAGCAACTGAAAAGATAGGGTCAGGAGTCGGTGCGGGTCCGCGAGCGTGACCAGAGCCAGGACTGCGACGTAGTGCATAACTCCATGAATGAGATAGCCGCGCCATTCGCCCCGATGTTTATTCGAGACAATCCGAGCAGTTTGAAAAACGAAGTCGGTGAGGAGATGGGCCAGATATATTGCCAGGAAGAGGTTGTAGGTTGGGTGTATCATTTCGTGCAATAAAACAATATTGTACATTGCGATGCAATCATCGGAATGCGCGCCCGAGGACGCTTTCCATGACGACCGTTGTTTGGTCGATTTGCCAGAAGTATCCTCGTTTCAGATTACGTGAAGCGGTAGAAATATCAATGGACAGGGCTTTGGCTGTATAGTCCACACGATTCTTAATCAGGTAGACGGCGATGGTTTCCCATTGTTTCGCGCTAATTTGTCGAAGAAGGGTGTCATGGAGACCGTAGACCAAGTTGGCAATTTCGTCGAGTTCGGAGTTATATGAACGAAAAGCGGTCAGCGTCGGATACTTCCTTGTTTCCTTGATTTGGTTGATGGCGGCTCGTGCGAATTCGAAAGCTTTACCGGAAATGCGATTTACAGGAGGGCGTATGGGTCCCTGGATTGCCCCGATCCCAATTCCGATTCGCAACTGAAGGGGCTGCAGGCGCCTTCTGAGGTCTAGAATTAACTTGGGGATAGAGTCCACGCGGAGTGCTATCGTCTGAAATTCATCTCCTGCAGTGACTGCGTAAGGCACGCGGATGAGTTTGTCATCCAATTGCGCGATGCTGGCAATCCGAAGCTTCTCGTTGAGAGAGGAACGGAAGTGTGAGTGTGAGCGAGACTCCACCACATCCGCAATGAGGACGCCATGGGCGCGATTCTTAGGTTGCATCTTTATGTACAATAATAGTCTATTGTATGTAAATATGCAAGTGTCATTGCCGCTGCCTCAATCATGAGGATTCGGCACCGTTGTGGCGGCCGGCCGGGTGCTGTCGCGCGTGAAATTACTTAGGTCGGCGCATGTGTTTAGAACGCGAGCGTTCCACGATTGGTCCATTCGAAAACCAAGCAGGAGTCTCTGCAACTACTTCAACCAGTTCTGTAAACTCTGGCGGTTCCGCCCGTTCCGGCTTAGAGTAGTGTGTGACCCGGCCTGAAGTCGACGCTATGAAATCGGCTTGGGGTAATTCACACACCCTGCAGAAACGGCGGAAGATGGTCGAGCTTCTCGCTGACGCCGTCCGTGCTCCCGCTGTGTTGGAACCAAGAACGGAGTAGCCGAATCTAACGCCGCAAGGAAGGGCGATTCATGGAGAGAGCAGTACAGCCGACCGCAGAAGTCCCATCGCCAGGCGCGCCGGCGAAGGACCAATCGAGTCTGTTTTCCATCGAGTCTGTCCTCAAGTTGCAAAAACTGATTTTTGCTGGCTCTCCTTTGTCCGAAGTTCTGACGAACATTGCTCAGTTGGTTGAATCGCAAGCCCAAGGCATGTCTTGCACGATTTGGCTCCCCGACGAAGACGGAAAGGAACTCTACTGCGCTGCTGCGCCCAGCCTTCCCGGATTCATCGCCCAAGCAGGGACCATGACTGTTGGTCCGAAAGGCGGGTCTTGCGGCACAGCGCTTTATCGGAGGGAGCCGGTGTATGTAACCGACGTCCTGACGGACCCCATCTGGGACAACTATCGCGGCCGCATGTTGCCTTATGGAATTCGTTCCGTGTGGTCACGTCCGTTGTTCACGAGTGAAGGAAAAGCGCTCGGCACTTTTTCCATCAATTATTGTGAACCACGCGACCCCGGTGCTAACGACCTGCAGTTGATTGAGAACGCCAGCTACATCACCGGGATCGCGATTGAGCGCCACATGAAGGACCAGGCGTTGCAGCGCGAGCGCGATCGGTTGCGGGTGCTTCTGGAGATCACCAACAGCGTGACTTCCAGGTTGGACCTCCGGCAAGTGGTTGAAGCGCTCTCGACGAATCTATTCAGGGTAATGCAATGTGACGTGTCCGCTTTGCTGCTACCCGACTCCGAGAGCGGCGAGTTACGCGTCACTATCTTGCACAATCCTGATGCGAGAGGTCCGTTCCGTGAGGGATCGTTGGTGCCGATGAATGGTTCGATCTCAGGTCAGGTATTGCGGAAGGCCAAGAGCATCCGCATCGACAGCTTCGAAAATGCCCGCGAGGATCCTGAAATTTATGGGAATCCTGACGGCCAGCTTGTTTATGAGCGCGTGATCGAAGAAGGCCTCAAGACGGGGTGTTATCTTCCGCTCGTAGGCCGCGATCGGGTGGTTGGCGTTCTGATGCTCTCGAGGCGTTCGGATAGTGCTTTTGAGAAAGACGACGTCTTCTTGCTCGAGCAGGTGGCCTGTCAGGTAGCGATTGCAGTTGAGAACACATTGGAATACGAAAAGGCGACAAGGGATCGAGATAAAGAAACGAAGCAGAGACTCTATCTCGAAGAGGAAATTCGCGCTGAGTTTGGCGAAATCGTCGGAGAGAGCCCGGCGTTGAAGACCGCGTTGAGCCTGGTCTCTGTAGTAGCCCCGACGGATTCCAGCGTGCTGATCCTGGGAGAGACGGGAACCGGCAAAGAACTCGTTGCGCGTGCGATACATAAGCTGGGGAGTCGCAGTGAAAAGGGATTCGTGAAACTGAATTGCGCCGCAATCCCTCTTGGGCTCCTCGAGAGTGAGCTCTTCGGCCACGAAAAAGGAGCATTTACAGGCGCTATCACCCAAAAAACGGGACGGTTTGAGCTTGCCGACAAAGGCACGCTGTTTCTTGACGAGGTTGGCGATATACCTCTGGAACTTCAGGCGAAACTGCTGCGCGTCTTGCAGGAGCAGGAGTTCGAGAGGCTCGGCAGCAACCGCACACACAAGGTTGACGTGCGGCTGATCGCAGCCACGCATCGGGATTTGCCCGCGATGGTGAAGCAAGGGACCTTTCGGGATGACCTTTATTATCGTCTGAAAGTATTCCCGATCCAGGTTCCGGCGCTGCGACAACGTAGAGAGGATATTCCGAGATTGGTGCGGCATTTCACAGCGCTCTACGCTCAACGTATGAACAAACGAATTGAAGTAATCCCTGCGGATACGATGGATGCTTTGGCGCGATACCCATGGCCCGGAAACATCCGCGAATTGCAGAACTTTATCGAACGCGCCGTGATTCTCTCGCCGCAGTCGACACTACGCGCGCCAACTTCCGAGCTGGAGCCGTCCCAGCCTTATAAGGAATCGAATGCCCCTATGAACGGTCTGGCCGAGGTCGAGCGCGATCATATCCTTCGTGCGCTGGAAGCGAGCAACTGGGTGATCGGCGGACAGAGTGGCGCAGCCGCCCGCTTGGGGATGAAGCGAACGTCGTTGGCCTACAGGATGAAGAAGCTTCGTATTCGCCGGCCTGCCGCGACCCCACAGAAACGCAGGGTCGGGGCCGCTAGCGACGACTAGGTATGCAAGCTGTTGTAGTTACCCCCCCACCAGTGGCAGTCGATCCGACGGAAACCCGTCACCGACAAACATCCGTCAGAGATTTGTCAGGTACGGTTCACGATTCGCTGCGTTCCTTGCTGACGAAGTTCAACCGCCAGAATGACTTGCATTGAATGTTCTCTCTTTGAGTGAACAGCACCTCTTTGGTATCCCACCTGCGCTGAAGACCAAAGAAGTGAGGAGAGGACTCAATGAGTGATGCGACGTCACGAACAGCCACAAAACGCCCAGCGCCGAGCCAGGACGATGCGCGATTTAGCCTGCCTCTTACATCCATCCACAGGGTCGCAGCCGACGGCGTGCAGGTGTTTTATCGCACGGCCGGCGGAGCAAACGCGCCCGTAGTTCTTTTACTGCACGGATTCCCAACCTCGTCGTTCATGTTCCGCGAACTCATTCCACGCCTGGCTAACGACTACCGCGTGATCGCGCCAGACCTTCCGGGTTTCGGATTCACAGAAGTGCCGCCTGAACGAAAATATCCGTACTCCTTCGATCGACTGGCATTCACGATCGACGCTTTTACGCAGGCACTCGAGATCGACCGTTACGCAATCTATGTGTTCGATTATGGTGCGCCAACCGGCTTCCGTTTGGCGTTGACGCACCCTGATCGAGTTACCGCCATTGTTTCGCAGAATGGGAACGCGTACGAAGAAGGACTTGGTGAAGCTTGGGGCCCGATCCGAAAGTATTGGGCATCACCCACAGCAGAGAATCGCGACATACTTCGGCAAAGTATCTTGACAGCTGGCGGAACGCGCTGGCAATACGCCCACGGCGTAGCAAATCCGGAGACTGTTCCGCCTGAGTCCTACACACTGGATACGGCTCTGCTGGAACGGGCGGGGAACAAAGAGATTCAGCTCGATTTGTTTCTGGACTATGCGTCGAACGTAAAGCTCTATCCGAAATTCCAGGAATATTTTCGCAAATCGAAGCCGCCTCTGCTCGCGATCTGGGGCAAGAACGATCCCTTTTTCATCCCCGCAGGAGCGGAAGCGTTTCGGAAAGACATCCCTAGCGCGCAGGTTCAGTTCCTCGACACCGGACATTTTGCGACGGAGACGCACGTCGTCGAAATTGCTTCCGCAATGAAAGTCTTCCTCGCCGCAAATGGCCCCAACCGGTCCGCCACAGGAAGCGCAGCTCAACGATGACCCTCTTCCTTCCTGACTCGCCGATCGTTTTGGCGAGAGATCAATGAGAAGGGTGCTTGTTGTCAGCTCATTTTCAGCAAGAGGGGATTGGAACGAGGAGAAGAAAATGGAACGTCGCAGCTTTCTCGGTGCGCTCACAGCTGCATCTGTAGAGGTTGCGCTTGAGGGCTCTTTCGCTGAATTTGGGCGAGCGCAAAACGCCTCACCAGTTGTCGCCAGTTTGCCTGGGCGGGCTGCCAAGAAGGGCGAATTTCCCCAGAACTCAACAGTAATTTTGGTCCATGGGGCGTGGGCCGACGGCTATTGTTGGAGCAACATAGTTCTCCCTCTGGAGCGGCGCGGTCTTAAAGTGATCTGTGCGCCGATCCCTCTGACGTCCTTAACCAACGACGCTACGGCTCTGAGTTGGGCACTGGAACGGACCAGCGGTCCAGTTGTCCTGGTGGGACACGCCTACTCAGGCGCCGTGATCGCGGCGGTGCGGGAAGACCAGGTCAAGTCTCTGGTCTATATCGCGGCGCTCGCGCCGGATGAGGGCGAGACCGTCTCCACGGTGTTCTATCGCGATGCACCCCATCCGGAAGCGCCCAAATTGGCTCCAGATTCCCATGGGTTTATATGGATGCCGGAAGACAGGTTTCGCCTTGCGGTTGCCCACAAGGCCTCGGCCGATCAAACAAATATCGCGGCTGCCGTGCAACGGCCGATTGCGGTTCAGTGCATTCAAGAGCCGGCGCCAGCGCCGCTTTGGAAATCAAAACCGTCGTGGTTTTTGATCGCAGAGGAAGACCGCATGATCAATCCGAAAACTCAGCATTTCATGGCGGATCGGATGGGTGCAACTGTTCGGTCGCATCGTGTGGACCACACGCCCATGTACACGGATCCTGACCTTGTTGTGAAGGTGATCTTGGAGGCGGCGTCCGAAACCCTTTCGCGATAGGGTTCTCCAGCCACTTAGCTTTCTTATTCAAATATTCCCGAGAGGCAGTGTTATGACGACCAAATCTGTCGCCGTTGTTACCGGTGCAAGTCAAGGCACAGGGCGAGCTACAGCCCTGCGGCTCGCACGGGATTTCTCAGTCGTTGTGCTTGTGGCGCGGAATAAGGAGAGCTTGGAAAAAACTGCGATCGAAGTCAGGTCCCTTGGGGCCGAAGCAATGGTTTATGCCGTCGACCTGCGCGAGCCGCAATCGGCAAAAACCGTCATCGGGGAGGCCCTCAAACGCTTTGGCAGGATCGATGCCCTGCTTAACATTGCGGGTGCTGTGCCTCAAATCGATTTGTTCCAGATGACCGACGCGCAATGGGACGACGGCATGGCGCTCAAGCTGCACGGCGCGCGCCGCTTGACCATACAAGCTTGGGACGCACTGAAAGCCTCGAAGGGCTCTGTTGTGTTGATGTCCGGAAACGCAGCTCTGGATCCCAGGCCGGGATCTGCCGCAGTCGCGTCGATCAACGCAGCTATCAACGCACTCGCGAAAGCATTCGCAGAACAGGGAATCAAAGACGGAGTACAGGTCAACAGTGTCTCGCCCGGGGCAGTGATGACAGGACGCCGGCGGTCCTTTTTTGAAAGTTGGGCACCTGCGCACAATCTCAGCGTGGAAGACGCGATCCAGAAATTTCCGGAGAAAGCCGGCATCACCCGCTTTGGAACCCCGGAGGAGATCGCCGATTTGATGAGTTATCTGCTGTCACCGGCCACAAAGTGGATGACAGGCGCTTCTGTGCGTATGGACGGCGGGGAGATCAAGGGCATTTAGGCCAGGGGGAATGAATGGAAATCACAACTTCGAATGGCAGTCAAAAAAGCACCTCGTTGCCTGCCGTTTCCCAAGCCACGAATCATTGGAGTAAGGAGGAAGCCTTGGAACGTCGTACCTTTCTTGGAGCGCTGAGCGTCGCGTCCCTAGGTGTGCTTTCGGAGGGCTCCTTTAGTGGATTCGCGCAAGAGCAAAACACCGCACAAACTGGCGCAGCGTCTGGTGGTCACGGCACTTTCGAGACCTCTCAAGTCGAGGTTTCAGGAAACACGGTTTTCCTGCGTCGCTATGGAACGGGGCCGGCCATTCTGCTGGTACACGGTTTCCCGCGCTCGAGCCTGATGTGGCGGTTCCTCGCGCCGAAGCTCGCGGAAAATCACACCGTGATCTGCGTAGACCTGCGCGCCTACGGGCGTAGTGGGATCCCCGCGTCTGGGAATGACCACTTTTCTTATTCAAAGCGGGCGATGGCACGCGAACTGGTCGAAGTGATGGCCAAACTTGGCTTTCCAACGTTCACGTTGGTCGGCCACGATCGCGGAGGAAGAGTTTCCTACCGGCTCGCTTTGGATCATCCCAAGAACGTAGAGCGTTTCGCTGTATTCGATGTAATTCCGATCCTTGAAGCATGGAACCGGTCAGATGCTTGCTTCGCACAGACCTATTGGCCGTGGATTTTGCTGTCGCAAAAGGCCCCGCTCCCGGAGAGCTATCTGCTCGGCGCGCCCGAGGCCGTCTTCGACAACCCCTTCGGACACGGTTCCTTCGGCCCCGAGATTCTCGACGAATACGTTTCCAACTATCGCGACCCGGCTCGTGTCCATGGAATCTGTGAGGAATATCGAGCCGCGGCAACGATCGACGTCGAACACGATCGCGCCGATAAGGAAGCGTCCAGACGAATCGAATGCCCGATGCTGCATCTATGGGCCGAGGGTGGTCCGCTCGACACTTTCTATGCAAAAGACGGTGGTCCGCTCGGCATTTGGCGGCAATGGGCTCCGCGAGCGCAAGGACAGCCAATGAAGGGCGGCCACTTCTTCCCGGAAGAGAATCCTGACGACACCGCTGTTCTGGTCAAACAGTTCCTTTCTGCCTAAGAGCAATCGCCGGTTTCCTCGTGTTGCACATTTCGAAAGGGACTAGCCCAGATGCCTGAACTCAAGGAGATACGAAAGTGAAAAAGTGGATAAACGTCGCAATTCCTGTTGCCGCGGTCGCAGCTTTCGTCGCCTGGTATGCATTTCGGCCAGAGCGGCTTGTGATCAATCGGCGTGTTGATGAAGCGTTGCCGACCGCACAAGGCGGCTCGTCGCCGCAGCCTCTTGTCTCGGGACAGTTCTACGGCATTTTGCACCCGACGGCAGGTACGGCAACCATCTACCAGATGGGAGATGGCACTCGTGTTCTTCGCTTTACGGGCTTCAGCACGTCAAATGGCCCTGATGTGCACGTCTACATGGTTGCCGCCGACGATGCGAAGGACATAGCCACCGTGCAAAAGGCCGGCTTCGCCGATCTGGGGGTCATCAAGGGCAACGTCGGCAACCAAAACTACACACTTGGTGGCGACCTGGACTTGGCGAAATACCGCGCAGTGTCTGTATGGTGCAAACGATTCAGCGTGAATTTCGGAGCCGCGGCGCTGAGACCGCCCGAGGCATCGCCAATTCACTAAGATACGGCTTCGCAATTCCTGGAGGGGAGCACACGAGTACACGATGGAGTTGTGGGCTAAGGCTGCAGTCGCGTTTTTGGTTTTCTACAGCAATTACATGGTCGCGCCCCTCATACCGGCGTTCTCGCGGGGGTTTGCTGTACATCCCGATGGACTCAGCTGGTTGGTGCCAGGCTTCTCGATCGCGTACGGCGTCTCAACTCTCGCATACGGGGTTTTGTCCGATCGTTTGGGAAGAATTCCCGTGCTGTTAACCCTTCTGCCCTTTGCCTCACTGACGACGCTCCTGATTTCGTTTGCGACGACCGCGCGAGAACTGATCACATTGCGAATTCTGGCGGGCCTGGGGTCTGGCGGCATCGTCACAATCGCTGGCTTCCATCGGAGATCGGTACCCCTATGTGGTTCAGGGACGCCCGATGGGAACGATTTTCGGAGCCGTTGCGGCGGGGATGGGTTTGGGTTCTAGCTTGGGCCCCATCTTGAATCCTCTGGTCGGATGGCGGAGCGAGTTTCGCGCGCTTGCGGGCGGATTTGCTGTGATCGCTATCTTCCTTCGCCGGCGTACTCGATCATTTATCCTTGCGGAGCAGCGCTCCTATCCCTACTACAAGATCGCATTGGGATACCTATATGTCCTTCACTCTCCGCGCGGTCGTCGGACGATGGCTTTCATCTTCTGTAACGGAGTTTTTCACGGAGGAATCTTTGCTTCCCTGGGTTTGCTCATCGCAAGCCGGTATCGTCTCGATGACGTGGGAATCGGGATGGTGCTTGCCGGGTACGGACTACCAGATCTTCTGTTCGGCGGAATGATCGGAGGATGGGGAGATAGCTACGGAAGGCGATACGTCGTTCCACTCGGATTTTTTTGGGCGGGCGTAGGCGCCCTCTCTCTTGGGCTATCGGTTTCGCCTGTCCTCGCCGCTGTCATAATCACGGCATTATCGGTAGGTTTCGAAGCTACCCATCCGCTCATGTCTAGTATCGCTACGTCTCTAGATCCCAGACACAGAGGTCAAATCACTGGCCTTGCCACATTCACTAAATTCCTTGGCATGGGCGTCGGAGCGCTCGCTTTTCAATACCTAATCGGGCTCAGCTTCGGAAGGGCGCTGTTTGTCTTCGGCACGAGGGAAATTGTTGTGGGCCTTGCAGCCATACTTGCGTTTCACAATGAGCATCCGGCGATGCCAATGACGTTAGCCAGAATATGCGGACCTTGATGGCCGCCTCTGTTAAGAAAGGGAGAGTCGAATGAAGAGCACGAAAGATATTTCCCCTGCTCAGGTAAGCAAGAATGTGCAACCCGAAGAGTTCGATTTGGTCATTCTCGGTGGCGGCACGGGTTCGACCGTTGCTGGCTGGACGTTTGCTGGAGAAGGAAGACGGGTCGCAGTCGTCGAGCGCAAATACATCGGCGGCTCCTGCCCAAACATCGCCTGTCTGCCCAGCAAGAACATCATTCACAGCGCGAAGGTCGCGTCTTACTTTCGTCGAAGCCAAGAGTTCGGCATCGCTTCCGACGACTTCAGAATTGAGATGTTGGGCGTACGCGAGCGCAAACGCAAGATGGTGACCGGCCTCAACGAGATGTATCTGGAGAACTACAAGCACACGGGAGCGGAGTTCATTTTAGGGACAGGGCGCTTCATCGCCCCCAAGACCGTGGAAGTCACTGTGGGTAACGGAACACGCCGCCAATTGCGTGGCGCCAACGTGATCGTCAGCACGGGTACGCGAGCCGCGTTGGACACAATCCCCGGCCTTGCTGAAGCGGAGCCGCTTACGCACATTGAAGCACTGGAACTTGACTGCGTTCCCGAACACCTGCTTGTGATCGGTGGCGGCTATGTGGGAATAGAGCTCTCGCAGGCGATGCGCCGCTTCGGAAGCAGAATAACGCTGATCGATCGCAACCAGCGCTTGATGTCCAAAGAAGATGACGACGTGAGTGAGGCTCTTGATACTCTGCTTCGGGACGAGGGCGTGGACATTCTTCTGTCTACGCGGGTCAAGGAACTGTCAGGGAAGTCTGGCGATGCGGTGAGCATCGTCGTGGACAAAAACGGGGCTGAAAAGACCGCGAAGGGCAGTCACGTGCTGGTGGCGGGAGGCCGCATCCCAAACACCGCGGCGCTCGGATTGGAGTTAGCTGGAGTCGAACTGACGGATCGCGGATACATCAAGGTCAACGAACGATTGCAGACGACTGCGCCCGGAGTGTGGGCAATCGGTGAGGTTGCTGGTAGCCCGCAGTTTACACATATCAGCTTCGACGATTTTCGGGTCGTCCATGCGAATCTAACGGGCGGCATGCGCGTGACTACCGGCCGGCAGGTCCCGTATTGCCTGTTCACGGATCCGGAGCTGGCGCGGGTCGGATTGAATGAAAAGGAAGCCAAAGCTCGGAGTATTCCGTACCGCTTGTTCAAAGTTCCGATGGAAGCAAATCTGCGCGCCCGCGCGCTTTCGGAAACGCGAGGATTTCTCAAGGCCTTGGTAGAGGCGGGCAGCGATCGCATCCTAGGCTTCACCGCTTTCGGCGTTGGAGCGGGAGAGATTATGTCCGCCGTGCAGATGGTGATGGTCGCAGGACTGCCCTATACCGTACTGCGGGATGCCGTTCTGGCTCACCCCACACTGGTAGAGGGATTGATACCGCTGTTCTCAGCAGCGCCGTCGGCCCACGAGGTTGTCGATGCGACCTCGTCACAGCATCTCGCTTAAAGATTTCCTACCGGAAGGAGAAGACACGAAGTTTATGAATGTTGAAGAAATCCTATTGGTTGCAAAGCGGCGGATGCACGCGCAGTTTGAAGCGGGCGAAGCCAGGGGGCTTGTCGCCCGGGCGAAATCTGGATGCTCCACCGCGTTCGGGCAATTGTACGAGTACAGGTCTATTACACGATCTTGCGCGCGGTTCGCCAGAAGGAAGATGCCGAAGACGCGGTTCAACGATGCAAAGGCGTGCGAACATACCACTCTCAGACACCAGCTACGAAGACGGTGAGAGTCCGTTCGTTCCGAATCTAGCGGATGAGGTGCCAACCCCGGAACCAGGTCGAAAACCTCGAGTCTCCGCGAAAGCTAGCTAGATTTGTGAAAGCTCGTTGCCGACAAGACACGGCTGTCTGACTAACATGTAAACTACGCAGTTAGCGAGATAGCTTTCAGAAGTAAACTAGCACTTCGTGCGTCCCCATCGAAGGGATGAACCTTGACGACATCGCGGGATTCATCGTGCCTTGAACCTTTTCTATGACCACACCTTACACGCCTCCGAGTATTGATGAATACCTGCGCAAGCGACTTATGCCCGTGGAGGGTGCGATCCCGCATGTGCAGGGCATCGAGATGTACGGTAGTTCCATTCCCGCAGGAACGGTCGGCGGCGATCTGTTTGAGTACATAAACTTTCAACAACGCTACGACATTGATGCGCGCATTCAGCGGGCCTTGAAGCGATCCCAGGAGTATCTCGAGCCTCTGCCGGTAGGGGCGCTGCCGCGCAATTCGGTGGACGATCATGTGGAATGGCTGAAATCAAGGTCGGCCAACAATTCGGAGCTGGAGAGAGAGTACAGAGCCGCACGAAGTTCGGAGCAGGTACGGGTCGCCGAGGATCTGCATGAATTGTACAGCACTGCGGGAGTCCTGTTGGTCGACGCCCAAGGGCATGGAATCATTTCAGCGAAAATTGCGTCCACGGTCCACGACACGTTTCATGCACTCATGCTTTCAGAACTCGATCACCGAGGAAAAACGACACCAGAGTTATTTGAGAGGATCAACCTGCGGCTGGCGCTGTCGGTCACGGCTCGCAATGCGCTCGGCAGAAGTGAGCAAGCGAATGCCCAGGAGATCGCGACTATGCTTTACGGTGAGGTGCGCCCATTTGGGTACTTCCGATTCGTGAATTTCGGACACCCGCCCCCTCTGGTCTTTTCCGCTGAATACCGCAAGTTTATGGACATTGACAGAAGTCGGATGGTGCAATTCCTTCCCCTGGGCGTGCAGATCCCAGAAGATCACCCGGATCGCAACAGGTATTTGTCACTGGATTTCCGGAGGAGACCAGTGAAATCCTCCGATCTAGCCGAGCTAACGCTGATGAGCCCGGGGGACATATTCTTTCTCTATACAGACGGAGTTTATGACGGCAGCGACAGAGGAGCACGTCAGCAGATCGAGGAAGTCATGCGCGAGCACTACCAGCGACCAGCAAAGGACATCTGCAGTGCGTTGCTCGACCACGCTCTAAGAGAAGACGATCGTCTCCGACAGATTGGAGAACGAGATCGTATCGACGATAAGACCGTCTTCATCATCAAGCGAAACTGACGACTGAAATAATGGCGGTGTGGCTGGTCTGAGGGCACAATTGTGGAACTACTAGAGGATTCGATAGGTGTGCGCGCTGACCGTTTGGCGGATCTGGGTTATGCCGCTTTGTAGCAGATCTGTTCGGGGTCGGTGTTCGCCCAAGCCCACCACAATCACCGATGCTCGGGACAGCAATTATTTGAAACGGCCTGGCTCTAGGTTCCGCGACCTACTCCACAGCCTCAGGCGCCGTGACTATGGCCGCTGCCATTGCGAGCTTGTGATCTTTGTCCCAGGGCGGTCCGACGGCACTCCGCACCTGGAGGAAGTGAGCGTCGAGGTTCTCTACACGCAACGCCTGGCTCGCCGCACCGAATACGCTCTTCGAGTCGTACCAGTGGACGGGCCAACCCCGTGCCTCGGCCGCGGAGGCCAGGGCCTTTCGGTACATCACCCAGTCGGCGACGTTCTGCGCACGGTAGTTCTTGATTCGCTCGGCAATCGTAGGTGGAAGCTGTGGGCACTTGCGAAGGGCGACACCAAGGATACGCGGTACTACCATCGCGACAGCGTCCAAGGCAAGCACCGCGTGCCTCTCCGCTGACACGCGCACGCGCTCTACTAACTTTACAGCCTCGTCGAGTGGGAGCACTCGGCCTTCGCTGTGGTGCGGAAGCTTCGGCAAGCCGTCGCCCACGAGTTCCATCCGGCGGCGGTCGAGGAGCGTCCCATCACGCGTCACCGTCACCAGCACCGCCCAGCCGCCATGATCTGATATCCCGATGATCCCACCGTTCTTCGACATGATGTTCTCTCAAACTTAACTTCGCCATTTTCAGGGTTGGGAGTTGGTTGATTGGCTCCGATACAACGACTCAACAATACCAGTCCTGTAGGCGACTGCGTTCTTGAGATGCCATCCGCTTTCGATACCGGAGTTGTCAAAACAGGCGTAGCCCGTCACCCAATAGGACCGGATAATCGACAATCCGATTTCATCCACCAAGCCGAGCCTGAGAAAACTCTGGCACAGCATCGCCCGCCCACCAGCCAGATGTTTCCGTAGGGCGGCGCGAGAATCTCATCAACCAATCTTGAGATCACCTGAATAAAACTCAACACTCTTCGATAACGTACGCTATTTTTCGCACATTTGAATGGAAGAGGGTCTGGTTGGTAAAACAGAGGGCCTGAGGAAGGCCCGAGAGGAGGGGCGATGGAGCCCACCAACCAGGGAGAAGTAGGC
>Ga0182018_10000829_pt1 | contig 38193 bp, 38 predicted proteins | sample 812P2MmetaG_FD_120490 | JGI IMG/M metagenome (GOLD analysis project Ga0182018, IMG submission 120490) | Permafrost microbial communities from Stordalen Mire, Sweden - 812P2M metaG | ecosystem: Environmental > Terrestrial > Soil > Wetlands > Permafrost | place: Sweden: Stordalen | collected... | reverse complement strand
TCAAGGATTACAAAGCGAAGAATGAAGAATGGCTTCTGCGGATGCCAACGATAGGAAGCTGTATCGACACGCACCAGGAACAAGCCCTCGAGATGACGAGCCGTCGCTTGCTGTCCTGAGTGGAGACCTGGGATTTGACGTTTCATGGCTTCACCTCCACAAATTGGGCATAGGAGTTGAGCTTGCAGATCAACGCATCTCGATCTTCCTTCGCCGATTTCGTGAGATGGGCGATGAAGGATTCGACCAAGTCTCGGCTGGCTTCTTTGAGAGCTTCGGTGCCGCAGAAGTCGGCGGCATAGGCCTTCACGAGTGTGGGATCGAGGTTGAACTGCCGGATCAGAAGGCAGAGCTGGTCCCGCAGTCGTGGCTGGCCGTGGCTCGAACCATTTCCGTTGCCAGAAACAGGCGCGGCTTGCTTGGGATACGAAGGTGGCGTAGGCGCAGAGAAGGATCCGAGCTCTTCGACCGAACACAGGCCGATACCATAAGCCTTGCGGAGAGCGCGATTGACGGCGCGGGTTTCGGCCACGCGCATCTCGGCCCCGCGGACAAGAGGAGAGACGTTCGAAGGATCAGCGTCACCGAAGCCGACGAATCCGCGAGACCGAGGAGACTTGTAGACAGTCGCCTTGAAGACCCAGCGTCTGGTTCCCGCATCAGAGAGGTGTTTTTCGACTGCCGTCTTGATACCAGCACAGCGGTTGCGGTGAGCCACGCTCAGCAGACCGGAATGCGTTGTGTACCAGCGACCATCGAGGAATTGCAGATGGCCGGCTTGTACGGACAGGCTATAAGTTTTCGTTAGTTCACTTAAGCTTGCCACCGATTGCTTCGAAAGGCGTCCCCAAGCCCTTCTGGCGCACCTCGCGTTTGACCGCAGCAGAGTATTCCCGCTGATCTTGTGACCTTTGACGTGACGAGACTTTCGCATTCGGACGTTCAATTTCGTAGGCGTCTGCATGCGATCAGTTCCCCGTTTGCCACCATAAAACATGCAAGGTTGAAACATTTAGATGCTAATCATTTGCTAAACGTTTGTCAAGCAGATAAACGCTTTTATCCTGCTCTGGCGTTTGCTATACAATTGCGATTCAAATGAAGTTTCGTCGGCGCGAAAAACAAATTGGGGTGCGGCTCCGCGCTGATCAGCACGCGGCTCTTAAGGAAATTGCTGAGACTGAGGGCTATGAGAGTGTGTCGGAATTCGTTCGGGTTTTACTCGAGAAGGCGATCAAGGAGCACGAGGGGAAACGCAAATCCTGATATGATTCTCAAAAGGGTTGAGCTGGGACGATTTGTAGCGAGTGACTGAATTTCGGGCGATCACTTCACGCGGTAGCTCACTGGCCCAAGCCGCTCCGCGCTTGGATTTGAAGATTTTCGATTCGCCCGCGATGCTGCCGACCCAATCCCCGCGCACGTCCATCGAAAGCAAGTCAGTAAAGGCTTTTTCTTCGTTTGCACATATTTTTGCATCGAGGTCGTCAACTATCGCAGGGTCAAATACTTCCAGTGTTGGCAGATCGGTGGAAATCAAAGTAAGTATGTCCATCGGTCCATGACAACCAACGGTGTACTTTTCCGCTCGTTTTAGTAAGTGAGCCGCCACTGCGAATCTCGGGATCGTGGCCATGAAGTGCTCTATTTTGTCAACGAGATAGCGAATCAGTGATATATCGCTGACCCGACGACTCCGAAGCCTGTTTTTTGTATGGCTCTGCCACGAAATTCAAATAGCGCGTCGTCATTTCCAACAGCTACCGTTATGAGTAGTTCTATCGGCAAATCGATGCAGAACCGCCCCATGTCGTTGAGAATCGCCTCGATAGCTTCTTGGGTGGATTCGATGCTATCGATTGGTTTTTTAAGAAGTTTTTCCCACACCTCTTTCGCCAAGCCTGATTGACCGGCGCCGATGAGCGCTAGACTGCGGTCTTGGTTTACGTATCGTGGAACAGCTTTTGTTCGTAAAATTTTTTCTGGAGGGCTGACATTTCGCGGTTGGCGCCCAAAATAATGCCATCGACACCTGAAACCGACGCCGATGGTCATGGCCTTAATGGCCTCATTCTTTTCCTTTGGAACGGGAATATACAGCCTTATAGGGTGGGGAAGCGGTTTATTTACGGCGCAGTGTTCCATTGCCGTTTGGATCTCTTTGGTCAAATCCAAATTAGGACAGCACGGAGAATCCGCAGTCTGAGTTTGTGCTGAGATGACATGTTAAAATGGTGATGATCCGCACAATCCCGTGCTTCAGTGGCTCATTTTCGGTCTGCGCGAAAATAAGTGCGACTTGCTGTTCTCGGTAGCGAAGACGGAACCATCGTGACCGTGTTTGGGGAATCGGCTGTCTTCTGCTCTCGACTTGAAAGGAACGCTCGAGAATGTCGTTAGAACGAGTAAATCCGGTCGCAGAAAGAGCAATGCTCGCGGCCCGGAACGAATTCGAGATCGTAATGCGCGTAGAGGGAGAGCGGCATGCTCGTGCCGCTTTTGGAACGATCTGGTCCGCTGTCAAACGGGAGCCACGCTGGGTGCAAGATGCATGCCCTCAGTGTGAGAATTCCAGTTTGGCGAAGTATCGTGCATTGCCGCCTGACTCCGGCTGGACGTTGAGGTGCAACCCGTGCGGCTGGTCGGGAACAACTCCGCGACTTGGACCACACAGGAAGGATTTCAGTTTATGCCTCCAGTCTATCGAACGCATTCGCCGACCAGCTTCAGAAGTGGTTTCACGGTCTTCGGAATTCGAGTTCGTGGAGTACGTTTACTACGATGGTTGGCCGAATCAGTAGGGCAAACGGGCTTGATGTGGACTGGGCTACAGATCAAATTGGGGCGCTTGCGCCGCTAATTACCGAGGAATGTGAGCGGTGGGCAACTGGGGCATGTGATGGTACGCGAGCGCCCGCGTCTATAGACCAATGGAAAGCTCCGATTTGGCTGCAAGATTGGCCGACACCAAAATCGACACCCGAAGAGTCTATCCTGTACGGGGATCTGCGTACGAAACGCCTCGGGGTCGACGAAACAGCGAAGATACGTAATGCGCTCGCGTCACAGGTTCGCCAAGAGTTTGAAAAGCTAAAACAATTGGGGATTGATCGAGCCGCAATTCAAATGGCTCAGACACCTCGACAATCGGAGGCTGTTGCGCCCTCATCGCAACTGCAAGCCAGCGATCGCGGCATTGAAATTAAACCGGTCGGATCGCCTGGTGCCTTTAGCCACTCTGCTGATTATCGCTCCGTGACTGTTCGCGGTCAGAACTTTTCACTGACCGCCCGACAGGCGCACGTCATCCAAATTCTGTATGAAAATTTTGAACAAGGGCACCCGGACGTCGGCAAGGACTACGTCCTAGAAAGCTTAAATACCGCGAACAGCCGACTGAGAGACACTTTCAAAACGAATCTCGAAGCATGGAAGGCACTTATAAAGACCGGAAAGCGGAAAGGCACCCTCCGGTTGAACACGTAAGCCCTTGTGTTTCCTCCTATCGGGAAATTACAACTTCCCAAGAAATACCACGATTACAACCCCACATTTGACCATCCGCATTCCGCTATCCTAGCGAGACACGCACGTTGAGACGGAAAAACGAGAGAGATCGCAATCTCCGGCGATCATCGCGTGCGGGCTACTAGAGAGGAAACGACTTGGACAGCATGGAATTTACGCCAATTGGTGGCCTACCACGCCGCAATTCAGAATCAGAGAGTCCACTCGTCGCGCTCGCCGTCGAAGAATTGCTTACCCGGGTGATCAAGCCGCGCGAAATGTTGATTGAACCGATTCTCCCGGAGCAGGGCCTTGCGATGCTGCATTCCTGCCGTGGGATCGGAAAAACTTTCCTTTCGCTCGGCATCGCGGCTGCCGTAGCAAGCGGAGGAAAGTTCCTACGCTGGACGGCGCCGCGCCCGCGCCGCGTGCTCTACGTCGACGGCGAGCTTCCAGCCAAGACCATACAAGAAAGGTTCGCTATGGTACTGGCGGGGCTGGAAAACTGCGAGCCCGCACCCGACATGCTCAGAGTCATCACGCCGGACATCCAAGATCGTGCGATGCCCGACCTGGTGACGCTGGAAGGCCAAGGCCTAATCGAGGAGCACCTAAGCGGAGTCGATCTATTAGTGCTCGATGATCTGTCAGCACTCTGTCGTTATGGAAGTGAAAATGAGGGTGAGGCGTGGCTTCCGGTGCAACAATGGGCCTTGGACCTACGCCGTCGCGGCGTATCGGTATTGTTCATCCATCACGCTGGCAAGAACAAATCCCAGCGTGGAACGTCGAGGCGCGAAGACCTACTCGATACTGTCATCACGCTTAAGCATCCCTTCGATTATCGACCAAAGGACGGCTTGCGTTGCGAAGTCCACTTCGAAAAGACGCCATCAATGCTCGGCGAAGCGGCAATGCCATTCGAGGCTCGGTTGGAGAGTGGGCCAGACGGTCGTGCGGTGTGGACATGTCGCGACCTTGAAAATGCCAAGACAGTGCAAGCCGCCAGTCCGTTCGCCGCGCGCATGAGTGTTCGAGAAGTTGCACAGCAGTTGGGAATCAGCAAGTCTGAAGCCGGTAGGCTCCGGCAGAGGTGGTCGCTGGGGCAGACATCCGAAGCGTCCCCGCGTCCCGCCGCCTAGGAATGAAATGATGGGACAATCAGCCCAAAATAGCATTAAGGCTATTGCTCTGAATCTGTTGGCTGCGGAAAAGGCTGTCCGAACTCCTGATTCAGCTGGGACAGCTCCCGAGATTCATCCGGATCGTAATCGTCAGCTGCCGGAACCGGAATCGCCAACCTCCACGCCACAAATCGCCGATGGCTCGGCCGATAGCGCGGAGTGCTACGACGTCATCGGAGAAGCAACGCGCATCTTCGAAAAAGCGTGGCAGATTTTGGGCGAGCTTGAGGCGGAGGGAGATTACCGAGGTTCTATCGTGGCTCTTCGAGTCTGCCGAGAATCTCTCGAAACGTTGATTGGCCTGCGCAGGCAGACAACGGATAATCGTCTGGCTAGCGTATCGGACGAATGCATTCTTCGAGAAGTCAAACATCGTGACCTTAAGATTCCGATTGTGTTCAAGGTGACTTACGACGACGATCCACTCAACCCCGACGTTTCGCATGGCGGGTAGAACACGCGCTCTCGATTTTCAGCTTTTCCACGCTGTAGAAGATGTGACTGGCTGGCGAAGGATGAAGTCGGCAGCAAACCCCTCTCCACGGTAAACAATGAAAGTTACGTTGATCTTCGGCCGCTCGCTGGCCCACCACCGCAAAGTGTGCGCCGCGAATTGACCGCCCATGATAGTTGTAGGTAACGTGAAACCCAGCGACATCAAGTTCACGATTACAATGCCGCCTGTGCCGGCGCTCGACGTACTCAGTGGCGCGAAATACCTACGGTCAAATTAGACGTCGCAAACCGTGCCGGCGACATACCGGTGTAATGCATCGAGGATATGGCGACACCCATCACCACCGCGCTGAAGATCTTTGCCCATATTTGCTATTCGCAGTTCGAATTTGAATCGCTCCCAGGAAAGCAATCCCTTACCGGAATTTATACGAACAACTTGATGGCATTTGAAGGCGCTCGTCGCTGAAAGGTGCTGTAATGGAGCGCGAAACTGTACTATCACTCCTGGGACGTTTATGATGTTTTGCGCCCTGGCTTACTAAATGGCGTTCTACACATACAGAATGGTTTGCCTCGTATACGCCGGGGCGCACAATTATCAATCTTTCTGCGCACCCGGAGGTGTGTGAGTGTGCGAACTGGTGAAATCATTTCGAGCTATAGCTTTTTTGGCCATAGCCTGCTTATTTTTCCTGCCGACGCAAGGAATAGCCCAAGTCACTCATTTCGACAATAAAGTGACTGCCAGTGAAGCGACCTTGAGCGTGGATTTATCGAGCGTATCCTCGACTGCAGGCTCCACGCTGGCCATCCGTAACAATTCTGGGTCGAAGCTCGATTTTCCATTTATCTGGAATTCAAATTCTCCAGCACCTGTAATTTCGAATGCGTCACCTGCCACATTGGCATCGACAACTCGTTCTGACGAGGCGGTCGCCATTGCAGACTGGCAGTACGTTATTGGTCAAACGAATGCGTATTGCAGTGCCGGCTCGACATACGGGTACTCCGCCGACCCACTGCAAATACTTTATGGATATGGTTTCGGTTGCTGCGGCCAGTTAGCTCCGACGCTGGCTTCGCTGTGGGCTGGGGACATCGCCCACCGCAAGCCCGTCTGGCCAGCAGGCATCGCCTTACAACATCCTCGATATCCCACCCGAATCGCCGTCATGGCTTTCCATACGATTCCCGAAATTTATTATGGCAATGCATGGCACATGCTCGATCCAGACCATCGAGTGTTCTACCGAAACCCAGATGGAAGTATTGCCAGCGTGGCCCAGATTATTGCAAACCCTGCGCTCGTGGCTGATACGCCGGATGGAATTGGTTGGAATAGCGAGACGATGGCCGAACTCTATGAAAGCAATGCCTCAACACTGCAATATATTCCGCTAAATGTTCCGGCTCCGGCGAATCCCTTGTTCACGCTCCTTCCTCAGGAGTCAATGGAACTCACGGAACAGAACTCCTGGCCTGCTGCCGTGTATGACCCAATCGCCGCTGATGAAGCTCCACCGGCATTTATTAGTATCGGTCAGATAAGTTTTTATCGAGTCATTGACTTCAATGATGGATCGACGGCTTTGTTGGACGAATTCAGCAATGTTCGGACGGCAGTCCAGGCAGACGGACGTACAGCACTGGTGACCAGCATTCACGGTACAGGTTCACTCGTCGTCACCAAAAGCAGTCCATTCCCAATTCTGGGTGTGGAGCTGAGCGGCGAGTTCTTCAACAATGATCCGTCCGGATCAATCAGTGTCGAAACTTCTCCTGACGGCACAAATTGGTCCGCTCCGGTCATCGTTCCGGTGGAGGCGCGCGCACCAGCCGCAACGCAGAGCATCGAACTGACTGCGTTGCTCGCCGGAGCGAACTCATATTGCATAAAGATTTTACTGAGCGGCTATCCGGGAGGCTTGGGTCTCTACAATATGAAAGTCCGCATGGATGGCCAGATGGCGGCACAGATGTCCCCCCTGCTCCAGCCTGGCCACGTGAATACATTCAATTACCAAGACTTCTCTCCAACCGCACAAGAAAGATCGGTCGAGATCGAGTGGGCTGTTCCCATTGGCAGTCGCGAATTAAAGAATTTAACGGCAACGTCATTTATTACAGAAGATCCCACTTACAGCATCGCCGCGGATTACGGCGCTCCGCATTTAATAGACGGCAACCCACTGACTCTTGCTTACCCCGGAAACGCGCAGATTGACTATGGCGTCCACTTGAACGTGCCGTCTCACGTAACGCAGGTCTCGATCTGGTGGGGATATTTCGGTACAGATCCGATTTATGTGAACAGCTGGAGCTTGTATGGCCGCAACGGAACAAATGGCAGTTGGGATCTGATCCAGACAGGCGGATTTCCGAATGCTTCCGAAACCGACATTCCCGTTGATACAACTACGACCGATTTGCGGCTCACAGCCAGTGGCAATAACTGGATTGGCGTTTATGAATTTAAGGCGTACGGCGATGAGGTCGCTCCAAGAGGTACATCGAGCCAACTCACGCCCGTATCAGTTACCTCCAATATTCCAATTAGCTCTGTCTCTGGCTATCCAACCGCCAACTTGATGGATGGAAATCCTTCGACGCTCGCATATCCAGGAGCCCCGGAAGTGGATTATGAAGTTGATTTCGGGAAAGATATCACGATCAATCTCGCGAATATAAACTGGGGCTACTTCGGAACATCGTCACTGTACGTGCAGCAGTGGACGATATTCGGCCAACAGAATGGAGAGTTCGGTTGGACTCTTCTGGCGCAAGGGGGTTTCCCGGCGGCGGAGCAGACACAGACAAATATCAATCGAACGATCAGGCGATTGCGGCTTAGGGCTGCCAGTCTGAATTGGATCGGAGTATATGAGTTCTCTGTTTTTGGAGTCCCGCCCGAGATTTCCAAGCCCTTTTCGGTTAACGAATCGCGCAAGAATCAAAACCAGAACTTGCTGATTCCCGTTGATTTGCTTCACGGCAACTTGCGATAAAATTAGATTCATGGCGATCAACCGAAGGATTGCAAGTTCGAATCCAATCCAGCAACCCGGCTTCACGTCTTTCTTCAACTAGCTGCAAATTTGGCTTAGAGTACACGCGAATCGTGTAAGGGGCTCGTGCGGTCTAGCGACCGCGAGAGACATTGCGATTCGTCGGCGAGCTCTTCGCTCGCTTATTTCATTGATCAATTTTCGTCAAGTCCTGGTGAGATGTGGCGCACTGTGTCGCGAGCCGAATCGCGGTTTGAGTTGAAGGCAAAAACTGAGGTGACAGTGAGTCGAGTCGAATCGGACTGCAAACCATGACGTCTCACCCAATGGCGCGCGAGCGCACTGTGCCCCGGCGGCGTTGGGGTATCGCTCTCTTGCTGGGATTCGGTGTGCTCGTTAACTTTTTCGATCGCGTGAATCTTTCTGTCTCACAAGCGGCGCTGCACGAGGCATTCGGCATCTCCACGGTAACATTTGGGTTCTTGCTGAGCGCCTATAGCTGGACTTACGGTGTGTTCCAACTTCCATCAGGCCTCATTCTCGATCGCTTCGGAGTAAAACTGGTTGGCCGCATCGGGGCGTTCATTTGGAGCGTGGCTTCATTCGCGGCGGCGATTTCGACGGGACTCGCAGGCTTCCTGGGCGCTCGGCTTCTACTGGGAGTAGGCGAGGCGCCTACGTTCCCCGGAAATGCAAAAGCGGTCGGCTACTGGTTTCCCGCCGAAGAGCGCAGCCTGGCAACGGCGATCTTCGATTCCGCGGCAAAGCTCTCCTCAGCCATTGGCGTACCGCTGCTCGGAATTCTATTGTTGCGCTTCGGATGGCGATGGAGTTTCGCGGCGACAGGTTTCTTGAGTCTGCTTTATTTTTTTCTTTTTTACGTGTTCTACCGAAATCCCAGCGAAGACAGAGCGCTGTCCGCCGAGGAACGCAATTTTATTTCGCAACACGGAGCGCAGCCCGAGGACCGGGCCAAGGCTGCCAAAGGCGCGCCATTCGGATATCTTTTGCGCCAGCGAAAAGTCTGGGGACTTGTGCTGGGTTTTGCCTCGTACAACTACACTTTCTATCTCTTGCTGACGTGGATGCCTTCGTATCTCTCGTCAGCGCATCACGTAGATTTATTGCATTCCGCGTTGTACACCAGCGTTCCGTGGCTCTTCGCGACATTCACCGACATTCTTATGGGTGGCTGGCTGGTGGACAAACTGATCCAACAGGGCCGCGACGCTTCGCTCGTCCGCCAGGCAATTCTCATCGGCGGCACCACGCTTGGCCTGGGAATGTTGGGAGCAGCGTATGCGCAGAACGCGATAACTGCGCTTGTTTGGATCAGCGTGGCCATCGGCGGATTGTCCGCGGCCGCGCCTGTGGCTTGGTCTCTGCCCTCACTGATTGCCCCGCGCGAAAGTGTTGGGACGGTCGGGGGAATTATGAATTTCGGCAGCCAACTTTCTGCGATTTCCGCGCCAATCGCGACGGGTTACATCGCGTCAATAACACACTCGTTTTTCTGGGCGTTTGGCGCAGCGGCTGCGTTTCTTGTGGCCGGCATCGCCGGTTACATGTTCTTGCTCGGCCGAATCGAAGTGATTCCTGAGCCGTCGTAAGCCGCGCGCCTAATGCGCCGGCGGATAATGTTTTACATCTTGTGTCCGCGAGTTGTAGACCTCAAAGTTGCCGTCTTCCCAAACCGATAGTTTCAGATAATTTCCGGCGTCAGGTCCCCGGAGGTTTGCAATGAAGAATTCTTTCGAGTTATGTAACGCGCTGCCTTCGTTTGAAAAATGAAGTTGCCAGAAATCCTCGAGTTTCGGCGAATTCCTAATAATGTCCCACGACGAAGGCGACCCGCCCTTGTCCGCGCCATTGTCCATGATGGCGACGCGAGGCGAAATTGCAGCTAGAAGAGCCGGGCTGTTGCTCTGCAACCAGCCATGATGCGACACGACAAAAATATCGATTGGCCCCAGCTTGTTGACAGGGCAAACGAGTTCCATTTCCTTGTCCCACGTAAGATCACCCAGATCGAGAATTCGAATTTTCCCGAAGGTGATGATCGTACCGAGCGAGCGGGCGTTCTCCGTTTGATCCGCCGCGCGTTTTTCGGTCGTCGAGCACGCGAGATTTTGCGCGCCAGCGCCCGGCAAAGGATTCTCGATTAGCGCGCCGTCAGCACTTACCACCTCCGCGCGAATTCCCTGAACGGGAAGTAAATCCCCCGGCTTCGCGATGATGCGCTTAATACCTTTTTCTGAAACGGCCTTCTGATATCCCTCCCAAGCTTGCTCCGTTTCCGGATTGCCCGGCTCGCGGTTTGGGCCGTGATCGATGAACGCCCCGACCGGAATTCTCGCCAATAGCTGCGGCACACCGCCGGTATGATCCGTGTGATAGTGAGTGAGCAACACGAAATCAATCTTCGATAGTCCCGCTCTCTTGGCTGCAGCGACGATTCGATCCGCGTCGCGTCCAGCGTTGCCGGGCCAGCCAGTATCAATGAGCAGCGATTTGCCTTCTGGCGTGACAAAGAGGGTTGACTGCCCCCCTTCGACATCCACAAAGTAAATTTCGAGCGGCTTGGCCGCCGGCTCCGCCTGGGATTTTTCCGTGAAAGCAAGCAACGCGGCGCCGAGAAGAACTGCGATTGCCGACGAATTGAAAAGTGCGATCATGCGGCGCTGAACAGCAAAGTGGGCAGGATAAACTCGCGGCATTTTATTGCTCCTGTTTCAAAACGATATTGCGAACCGAGTTGACGGCGCACCCCGAAGACGGCCGCTCACGGATTGTACGCCCACCGCAGCCGCATCGAGCGCGGACAAAAGTGCGACGGTGCGATGCGCTACAAATTTAGACGAGCGCGGATATCGTCAACAATCTCTTCCGGAGTATGAAAAATGTCTTCGGTGATCGCGCCGGCAGGTTCCTCGAGCGCGGCAAGCTGGCTCGGTACCAAATCTTCGCCCGCGAAATGATTCTTGCGCGTGGCCAAATTGTGGTGAAGTTGGGCGACTGAACCGCGGAGGTAAACAATTTTCAGATTCAAGTTCGCGCCGAGCACATCGCGATACTCCTGCTTGAGAGCCGAACAGGCGAGAACAATATTTTCCCCGTCGCCATTCCGGCGCAACAATTCATCGTGAATGGCATCGAGCCAGGGTGTGCGATCCGCATCGCTGAGCGGAATGCCCCGATGCATTTTTTCGCGGTTCGCACTCGAGTGAAAATCGTCCGCGTCCAGAAAAACCCAGCCCATGCGCTGTGACAACAATTTTCCGACGGTGGTCTTTCCGGAGCCGGTGACGCCCATGACAAGAATAATCACGAGAAAGAGATTATCGCATCGACGCCGCGTGATTGGACAACGAGTTGTTTTCCGTTCACAGCGGTGCCAAAACGCCAAAACCGGAAACTCGGGGTGTCGTTGCTACAGCGAGAGTATTGTTGTCGCGGAATCCCGGGAGGCCGATCGTGAAATCTCGCCCACGACCTCGAGTTCTTACAGTGCCCGTCGTTTATGCAATGTATTTCTTCAGCGGCTCCCAATAATGATTGTGCCAACCCCAGTCGAGGTGGTCGAACTCGCCTTCGGGGAAACCCGTGTGATCGAATACGAGCAGCGTGTCTGAACCCTGCGCCTTCAGTTCGAATTTGGCAATCGAGTAAACGCCCGGGTCCCAATGGGTGGGCCGCCACGCCTGTACGATCCGTTGGTTGGTAATCAGCTCAATGTTTCTCCCAACGATCATTCCACCAAACAGCGTAAAAGCGCCACCCGCTTTGGGATCAATTTCGGCAGGCATGCCGCTGAACGCCGCGAACTGCTTTGAATCCAGGAGCGCCTCATAAATGCGCTGAGGGCTCGCCTTGAAATCCGTTTCGTGGTGAAGAGATGTGCGCTTCTGATTCGCCGCCGTGCTCGGCGTTTGCTTCATGGCGTCCTGCAGCGTCATCCCCCAAACTTTGGAGCCCGCAGCCAGACCGGCAAGAGCGACGGCGGCGCCGGTAATCATTTGCCGGCGTGTCGTTGCGTTGCCCAGCGTGTCCGCATTATTTTTCTCGCTCATCGTTCGTGCCCTCCGATTCTTCGTTTGACCCGTGCGGGCATAAGACCACGCAGCCAAAATATGTTCAAGAACATATTTTCCCTGGAAAGTAAAATACGGTTCGAGAGATACTTCACCCGGCAGGAATGAGGAGGACGCATGCCCTATCCCGCAGGCCACCGCACCGAGGTAAAAGCAAGGATCGTCCAAAGCGCCCGTCGTCTTTTCAATCGGCGTGGCTTTGACGATGTTTCCATCACCCAGATCATGGCCGGCGCGGGACTCACCCACGGCGGCTTTTACAGCTATTTCAAGAGCAAGAGCGACCTGTACGCCGCCGTGTTGGGATGCTTCTTCACGGACCCGAATTGGAAGAGTTGCTGGGAAGGCGTGGAAGTGGATCTATCGTCCACTGATGTAGGTTCGCAGGTCGTTCGCGCATATCTTTCTCGACAGCATTTCGAAGACGTAGAGAACTCATGCCCGATGGTGGCGCTGCCATCGGACGTCTCGCGCAGCGGCGCGCGTGCCAAACGCGCGTTCGAAACTGTATTCCAGGCAATGGTCAGCATCCTGGAGCGAAGCTCGTTCGAGAATGGCCGGCCTCGTCATATCACCGCTCAAGCCACCGCCGCTTTGTGCGTGGGAGGAATGGTTGTGGCCCGTGCAATGGTCAACCGTGCGATCGCGGATGAATTGCGCGACGCTTGCATGGCCGTCGCGCTGAAACTTGGGGGCTGGGATAAACAGAGCAAAACAAGAAACGGGAAATCTAAGCGGCTTCTCCTAACTGGTCTACCGAGTCAAAGGGGAGTCGGACTCTGACAATGCAGTTATCCCACAGGATCTTTCTGACGCGTCGCTTTCATGCCGGACAAAATTCCGATTCCTAGAAGTACGACCGCACCAACCGCAATCCAGTGTGTAGGTATGTGCATCAAGTACGCGGCATAAATCAGTCCGCCGATCACGATCGCGAATCCAATCGAATAAAGGCCGAATGACATGGCATCTCCTTCTCGAATCAGTCGCAGCAATTCTCGCCCAAGAAATTAATCTGCCCACGCACGGGAGAGCAATCTGGAACGCGCCCGCATCCGTCGCCCCGATAAAAATCAACTTGTCACCGCCATCAGGATAAACGGGTTCAATCTCAGCTTGTTTTCTTGTTCTCGTTCGACGATTTCGAGGCGCAATCTCAAACGGCGCGGACGCGATGCCTAGGAAGTCTTGCCCTTGCACGCAGGGTGTCCGCACGTGCAATCAATGTCCGGCATCTTTTCCATCGCTTCGCACTCGACACTGCAGTACTTGCCCGACGTTACAATGCACGAACAGACCGGATGTGCACATTTCTTACCCTTTTCAGAACTCATTCTTTTCTCCTGGCGTTGGATCAAGCGCGGATAAGACTTGCGCGGAGCTGTTTCGGCGATTCGCTTATGGTTTTTCGACGACCTTTTCCACCTGGCCGATTTTCTTTTGAATTTTCCCGGCAATCTTCTCAGCGATGCCGTCAGTCTCTAAATCGGAGTCGTTCGTCGCTCGCCCCACCGCTTCCTTGACCTTGCCCTTTACCTCGTGAAACGTGCCTTTTGCTTGGTCCTTATCGCCCTGCGTCATAGATTTTCTCCTTCAACGATTTTGATATGCGAGCCACGGCAAACACCCTACAACCATCAACAGTTGCGAACGCTTCTACCTCAGTTTCAGGTCGATCTAATGAGGTAGATGCACCGCGCCGACTAAGAACAACACCAAGAAGATCACCAGGACCGTCCCGACGACCCCAACGCCCCCGCCTGTGCCCCACCTGTTATATCCGTAGTAGCCGCCGCCTCCGCCGAACAACAGCACCAGCACGATTATCAGCAGTAACATTCCCATCGAAAGTCTCCATTCAGCTTATGAACCAGGATTTCTGCTTTCATTTCCAAGCAGGCCCGGCACGGGTAACCTCGCAAGAGGCTTGTCCGCGCTAAACTGACAAGACGTACCGTAGCATCAGCGGAAAAGCGACGCTGTCACAAACGGGACACATCGCGAGTGCCTGCGATCCCGCTGCCGCGCGATCCGTATGCACGAGGAGAAGGAAAATCGAAGGACAGATCTTATTTTAGCGTTGCCAGATCACATTTAATGACACGACCCATCATCCTGAAACTGGCCGCTGGCGGCCATCGCCGCCAAAGAATGCGCGCAGTTCAGAATTCTCTGATCCAACGGATCGTTGCTTAGCGTATCAGGAGCTATGAATTCCATGGATTTGCTTAATCCCAGAATCTTATTGCTCAACGTTTGCATGTTGTCGAATTCGCTGGTGAGCAATCTAAGAGCGTCACGATCGGAATCGGTTGACGCCGCCACGGACGTCAGCGTCAGGTTCTTCGCAGCTTGAACCCGATAGCCGGACAACCCCTCCTCCGTCACCGGGTATCCGCGCTGGACCGCGTTCGTGAGAACAGTCCGCCATTCTCGAATCGAAGCCATTTCTTCGATGCCTGCTCTCAAGAATTCTTTCGTGAATCCCTGATTTGCGGGTTCGGTTGCCGCCGAAGGAGCCGGCACCGTGCTAGTGGCGGACGCTGGCACCGTCAATATGATCTGATTGCCTTTAAAACCCAGGGTGCCTCCACCGGCGCGTGCCAAGTCTTCGATATCGACATAGGACCGGCCGCTCATCTTCACAATGGGCGCGCCTCCGGCCCGGCCGTTCACAATCAGCGTCAAATTTTGCTGCGCGGCTTGCGGCAATGCCAATCCCGGCGATACCACGAGTAATCCCAGAAGCGCTGCCAACATCAACCCCGCGCCGAACAGCCTCTTTCGCATAAGTCTCCTAGTCAACGGCGTTTCTAGCGACTCGCGAGAGACATGCTCATCCCTGTCTCTCGTACGTTCTCAACGTTCCAAAAATCCACTCTTCGCACTGACCCAAGTCTAAGAAGCGGTGAGCGCCGATATCTGTTCCCATTGGTACACTATCAAATCTTATTTAAGACTTGTCGAGTTCAGTGATGCGCGAACTTCGGAAACGGATCGCCCGATTCACTCAAACTGAATCAAGACGATCTCTGGATACGTCCCCACTCGCAACGGTGGCCCCCAAGTCCCAACTCCGCTCGAAGTGTACACACTAAGCCCGCCAAAGCGGTGCAGTCCGTACGTGAATTCACCGAAAATGCGCGACGTAAACCACGTGAACGGAAATATCTGCCCGCGGTGCGTATGTCCTGAAAGCTGCAGCGAAATGCCTTCGCTCTCGGCGATTTGCAGCGCGTGCGGCACATGCGTCAGCAATATGCTCGCCCGAGTGCGGTCCACGTTTGCATTTTGAAGAGTTGTGCGAAAATGACGTGGATCGGTGGAATCGTGATAGTGCACGCCAACGATCTGCAGCCCATCAACGATCACCTTTTCGCTTTTCAAAACGCGAATGCCGGAATGACTTACGGCGTCGAGATATTTCGAAGGATCGGTGAATTCCTCATGATTTCCAGTCACGTAGTATGAGCCAAACCGCGGGGAGAGATTCTTCCACGGCGCCGCGAGCAGGCGGAGGTCCGCCTTCGTACCATCGAAGAGATCGCCGCAAATGAAGACGATTTCCACGCCCGATTCTCGAAGTTTGGAAACGACGCGCGTGATGAATCCGGCGCCCCTGACGTGTCCGAGGTGAGCATCCGACACAAGCGCGGCCACGCGCCCCCGCCAGGACGCCGGCAGACCGGGCAATTTCACCGTGATTCGCTTTACGCGAATCGAAGCGGCGTTGATGATTCCGTAGATGCTCACCAAGAGCGCAATCACGAAGAACGTCACCGCGATAGCGGCGCGGCTAACAGAAAGATGAACAAGCCAGACCACGCCATACGCAATCCAACAGCAGCACGAGGCCACAAAGAAGAAATTCAACATTCCGAGCCATACGCTCGCGATTTTGTAGAAGACCCGCACAGCCGGATTGAATGAACGGAAAGCCAGAAGAGACGCACACACAAAGCTGATCGACAGCAGCGCCACAATAACCGGCACGATTGTGGACGACGCGCCATGGAGCGCGCCCCAAAAGTGAATCCACGTCTCGTAGACGAACCAGTGCCCGAGAAAAAGAATCGACTGAATCATGGCGACAAAAATCGCTATTCGATTTCTCAAGCTTCGAATCTCCTGCAAGAACGGCTTCTAACTGCATCCCGGACCAAGCGCGCGTTGAATACGGTAATCGCTGTTAGGACACACGCTCAGGACAATGACCCCACCCCGTTTCGACCGCCCTGCCATACTTCTTAAGCGCCATTCCATATTATCCACGACCAGCTAGGCGGACCAACCGACTTGATACCAACACCGGCTCTAATCCCAACAAAGCGAACGTATGCCGGTGTCTTTTTCGTTACGCTGGCGACGTTGATGTTCGAAGTGCTACTGACGCGCATCTTTAGCGTGACCATGTGGTATCACTTCGCGTTCGTCGCGATTTCCGTCGCCATGTTCGGTCTGAGCGTTGGCGCCACCATCGTCTACTTGTTCCCGAGATATTTCACCCCCGAGCGCGCAAAGGAACACATGGCGCGCTTCGCTCTGTTTTTCTCGCTCGCCGCGATCGCCAGTTTTCTGGCTCACGCGACGGTTCCGTTTATCCCCCAGAGAACGCTCCCCGGAATTGCGTCAATCGTCTTCACGTACGCGGTAATTTCGATTCCATTCGTCCTGAGCGGGGTCTGCGTATGCCTGGCGTTGACGCGCTTTCCACAACACATCGGCAAACTCTATGCGGCTGACCTGATCGGCGCGGCGTTGGGCTGCATTCTGCTGCTCTATGCGCTTGACGTCACCGACGCAGCGGGAGCAGTCTTCCTCGTCGCGTTTCTCTCCAGCCTGGGCGCGATTTGCTTTCGTTCCGAAACGCAATCGCGGCTGCACTCCGCATGGCTGGGCAGCGCGCTCTTCCTCATACTGATGTGTGCGCAAACCGCTTCCGCGTGGAGCGGCCATCCTCTCCTTCACCTCATGTATTACAAAGGCGAAAAAGAGCCGGCGTCGCTGTTTGAAAAGTGGAATTCATTCTCGCGCATTCGCGTGTTCGGGGACTCAAGCGTGCCTTCGGAGCCATTCGGCTGGGGCTTGAGCGCGAATTACAATTCGAAACCCACGGCGAACCAGCTTTCCCTCGATATTGATGCAAACGCCTTCACGGTATTGACGCACTTCGATGGCGACTTCAAGCCCCTCGATTATCTCCAATATGATGTCACGAACATGGTCTACCAGATTCGCCCGAATGGCAGTGTTCTCGTCGTCGGCGCGGGCGGCGGCAGAGACGTCCTGTCGGCCCTCTCATTTGGCGAGAAATCCGTCCTCGCCGTTGAACTCAATCCCAATATCTTGAAAATCCTGAATCAGCGTTATGGCGATTTCACCGGTCACTTGGATCAAATGCCCGGCGTGAGATTTGTCAACGACGAGGCGCGCAGCTACATCGCCCGTTCCTCCGAGCATTTCGATGTCATTCAGATCTCGATGATTGATACGTGGGCTGCGACCACGGCTGGAGCATTCGTTTTTTCCGAGAACTCGCTCTACACACTCGAAGCATGGCGCAGCTTTATTGACCACCTCTCGCGCCAAGGCATCCTCTCCGTATCGCGTTGGAGCTTTGAAGAGGAATCCGGCGAAGTCTATCGCGCCACCGCTCTCGCGGGCGCTGCGCTCCGCCAGCGCGGAATTCAGGATGTCCGCAATCATCTCGTCATCATTCGCAGGAACGGCCCGCGGAAGATCAACGGCATTCCGTTGGGAATCGCGACGATGCTCGTCAGCAGGCAGCCATTCTCGAGCGGCGATCTAGACAAACTCGAAGAAGTCAGCCGCGCCATGGGATTCGATGTTCTATTGAGCCCGCGATTCACCGCCGGCCCGATGTTCGCGGCGCTGGCAGGGGGCGACATTCCCCAACAATCGTCGGCGAAGATGCCGCTGAACCTGTCTCCGCCCACCGATGACCAGCCGTTCTTCTTTTTCACTCTGCGCCCAACCGATTTGTGGAATCTGAAATTATGGAAATCGCCGGTGCTCACATTCAATTTGAACGCCATGTTCGTCCTCGCCGTTCTATCTGTCACGGTGGTCGTCTTTACAGCTCTTTGCATTCTGTTGCCGCTTGTTCTTGCCGGACAAAGGAGCGCCATGCGCGGCGCGTTTCCGCTTCTGGCTTTTTTCGCGGCGATTGGCGCCGGATTCATTCTCATCGAGCTTTCGCAAATGCAGAGGCTGATGATTTTTCTGGGGCATCCAAGCTACGCGCTTTCCGTGGTCCTATTCGTTCTTCTGATTTCGAGCGGCCTCGGCAGTTTTGTTACGGAGCGTTTCACGCGCAACGGAAGCAACAACGAGTCAGCTGTAATGCGACTAATGCCTCTGCTGATCCTCCTCTCTCTTTTTGGTCCGCTGACACCGTATGCGCTCGCGCATTTTGGCGGCGCCACAACGCCGATCCGCATCCTCGTAGCCGGCGCGATTCTTTTCCCGCTGGGATTCTTCATGGGCATGCCATTCCCGATGGGAATGAAACTTGCCTCATCCAAATCTCCCACGCTGATGCCCTGGTTGTGGGGAGTTAACGGCGCCACTTCCGTTTGCGCCTCTGTCGTTTCGGCAATCATCGCGGTGGTTGCCGGGATTTCAGCGGCGTACTGGACTGGCGTCTGCTGCTATTTCATTGCGGTAGTCGCGATCTCGGTAGTCAAGTTGGGAGTTCCGCAGCGCGCCGAGCGTACTTTAGTGGCTTGAATTGAAGTTGGACGCGGGAAACAACGTGCGATCTGCCGAAGCGCAGGCCGCTTCTTCCGGATGCAGAATGCAATTCGTGCCATAGATTTTCACGCGTCCGCCGCTGCTTCGAAATAATTCCGGCAATACGCTCTCGATTCCCGCGAATCGTATTTCGAGCGGCGGTTTCGCGGCTTTCCGTTGCTTGCTGCTGTCGTCAGGGGACGCCATCCAGTAGCCAGCCCCGATCGCTCGCGCCACATCCGTCATGTGGTCGAGATCCTCCCGCAACTGGTTCGCATCGTAGGCCCCGGCAGGCACGAGCGTGAGATGAGACATCGCTTGCCGGCCCGTGTAGAGATAGAGTGCGACATCTTCGCCGGCCACAACGCGCGCGTCTGGCGGCGTATTCGCACGTAGCCATTCGTATGCTTCTTTCTTCTCAACGAGCAGACTTGCAGCGTCTTCGCTTGTCTTCGCCATCTCCGCGCGGCCTGAAAACACGAAGTTCCACGCCATTCCAAGCGCAAGAGCAATCGCCACAACTCCCAGCACAGCTGCGAAAGCTCTCTCGAACGCTGGGCGCGGCGCGCGAATGGCAGACGCGAGCTCACGCGCAATTTCTTTTCCGCCATACCACAAAGACGCCGCGATCAACGGAAGAAACGGAATCAAAAATCTCTTAATCTCGGGATAATCCCACATCAAAATCGCAGCGAGATAAAACGGCAGCGCGAAATGAATCGGTTGCCAGCCCCCGAGCCTCGCTTGCTGCACTAACCCGAAAACAATCGTGCCAAGCACAACCAGCGTTCCGAGAAACCACGGCATGATGTGTTCGCCGAACATCGAGCTGATAAAGAGGCCCGGCACATGCGCGAGCAAGTAAATGAATTGGCTCAGAAGCATTTCCCAGACAACGTGACCGCTCACCATGCTCAGTTTGCGCATTCCGATATAGCTTGTGTAGAACGTCCAGGTTTGCTGGAATCCCGGACCCGCAACTGCCATGCCGGGGGGCGGAATCGCGCGCGCGGATGTAAGCGTTCGCCACACCAACCATCCGAAGAATGGCGCCACGCTCACGGACCAGATGGCCGTCTGCCGCCACGCGCGCCGCGTGATCCCGGCGATGAAAATTCCCGCAGCAATCGGAAGGCCGAGTATTCGCAGCAGCACTGAGAGGCCAGCGAGAATGCCGCCAGCGACGGCCGTCGAAGTGTTCGCATTTCGCGCGAGGGCCTTTTCTGCGACGACCATCGTCGCGAGCGCTACCGCGGAAAACGGCATCTCGGTCAGCACTCCGCCGCTGTAGCCCAGCACAATCGGATGTAGAGCACAGACTGCGGTGAGGAGAAGCGCTTCTGAATCGTTCAATCCCTTCAGGCTGCGAAGAAAATAAAATGTCAGCGCCACGAAAATGGCGCCGAATGCAATCGTGATTCGAATGGCATCGGTGAGATTTGCGGGGAATGACGGGTTCAATCGCCACACCCACGAGAGAATCCACGGATAAAGCACGGGATACTTCGTTGCGGGCGGCGTGCCGGGCACGCTCGGCAAAATATACCCGCGTCCGTCGGCAAGCGCCTTGGCGGAACTGAAATAAATCGTGTCGTCCTGCGTCATTCCAAAAAAATTCTCGGGATGCATTCGCAGGATGGAACCAACGTAAACGATCAGAATGCCCGCCAGAATCCCCCACGGCAGGGCGCGCCTAAAAGACATACCGTTTATTGTAGCGGAAAGACTTGGCACTCACGGCGGGGCGAAACACCAAATGGTCCAAGAGTGACCATCCTGTCGAGATTTTCTTCTACTGTAGTTCACGTCCCCAGCCCGACGCAGTCGGGACGAGACGTGAGGCCTTTCGGGTCAGGTGCCGCGCCGCATTCCATGTCGTTCCGGAAAAGATTCGCGCGCGTTTGAAGCGAGGCATGTCCACGCGATTAGAATCCATCCTCAAACGAACGGAAGCGCCGCTCGAGTTCCCACTGCTGCTGCGCTTTTTCGCTGGACTTGAGGAACGTCGCGCAATCGGCTGAAGGCTTATCGGAGCCCAGGGCGTCCGTCGCGCACGCCGTAACGCCGTGCGTGAAGACGTCTGGCTCATTCCAAATACTCGCACCGGGCAAAAAACTGTGCTCGAAGCTTGTTCGGACCATTTGCTTGAGATCGAGATAATGCAAACCGTAGGTCGTCACCGCGCGAACGAATTCGTGCGTGAGATCAATCCGCGAGACGCCCTCGTCATCCGTTGACAGCGCAACAGGAACTCCTGCCCGGCGATATTCAAGGAACGGATGCTCCCGGCCACTCATCCCGAGAATCAAATCGTTGCTCGTCAGATTTATTTCCACCATCACGTGTGTCGCAGCCATCTCCTTCATCAAAATGTAAGGCTGAGTTTCGTACATGATGTCCGCGCCGTGGCCGATGCGTTCCGCGCGCGCCTGCTCGACCGCCAACCGAACGTGGCAGCACAGACCTTCTGGCGGCACGAGGCCGGGCGCCAATTCCCCGGCATGCAGGCTGATGTGAACGTGCGGGTACTGTTCGTGCAAAAAGCCGACCATCCGCATCTGTAGCGCATAATCGGTCATTGAGAAATAGCTGTCTTCGGGTTGGACGAAATTGATGCCCACAGCGCGAGGGTCGGCGGACGCAACTTCAAATCCAAGCAGCGCCTGCGCGAACACCTGCTCCTTCGGGAATCCGCGCAAGACCTGGTAGAGAAAACGAATTTGAATTTCGCACGCCGGTGACGCATCCTTCTGCCCGCATCGCTCGCGCTCCCGCCGAACTGCTTCCGCTCGATCGTATTCGCCGCGAGCGACGGCAATATCGTCGCGCAGACCGTGGTCGAGCAAGTCCTTCCGGATTTGCGCGAAATCATCGCTCCACGTGATTGCGTGCGCGATCGAACTCGTGTGCGAAAAATCCGACGTATCCATCAACTCGAGATACTGCTCGTTCTGAGAAGCTGCGCGCGTGGCAACTTCATCAAGGAATTCGCCTTTGTGCCGCCGGTCTGTCCCGCTGAATCTGCCGAAGGTGTCGAAGAAGTGATCGTGACCCGTAACTCCAGTGGTCGGCACGAATCCGCGCATCGAAAAAGCGTCAATCACGGCGTCGTAAACGCGTTCGTCGCGGTAGACGTCCGCCGCCGGAATTTTTCGCTCACCGCATGCGGTTTGCGATGCGTTGGCGGCGGTTGCAGCCGGCGCTTTCGCAAACGAAAGCGTATTGAGATCAACGCAGAGATGATCTTCGGCGCCAGCGCGAATCCAGGATTCCGCATAGACTGCTCCGCTCAAGTGATTGTGCAAGTCCGCGCCTTTGGGCATTCGCACCAGAAATGCGTGCAGGTCCAGCGGATTCGCTCGCGCGCCTTCAAATGCGTGGGCCGTGCGTTGTTCAGCGGTGGGTGGCGGCGCCGCGTTGTTGGGCGGCAGCGCTTGCGCCCATATCGGGGTAGGAATCGAAGTAATCAGCGCGACAAGAGCCAATCGAAAAATGCAATTAAGAATGCAATCTCGCAACGTCGCAGATATTCGCATCGAAGGTTCTGCTTTCATGTGATTTTTATTCAGCGCCGAACTGTAGCATATTTGTCGCGCGGCGTTTCGCGCGTGGTTCAACCCGGCAGCTAGAGTGCCGCATGGACGTGCCGTGATGGATCCCGCGCGTAGCTCCCTGGCGCGGCAAATAAAAAACGAGAATTATTTTTGTGCGTGTGAGCCGACTTCAGTGGGTAAGTGTTCCGCAACAGAGACCGCCGGAGAGCTCTCCCGTATTCGCTCAAGTTCTTGAGCGGGCCCGGGCTTCCACTTCGGCAGATGAAAAAGGCAAACGAGGAATTCAACTTTGTCGCGGAATGTCAATTTGGAGTGGCCATAAAGCCGCGTCGGAAACGGCAGCGGAATCTCGACGTACCGGGCGCCGTTCTTGAGCAGTTCGCACAAAAACCAGGATTGAAACGAATAACCGCGCGTCGAATATGGCCCGAAGTCGCACTTCGCGATCAGTTTCGCGCGAATGCATCGATAGCCCGAAGTGCAATCCGTGACCGGCGGAATTCCGCTGAACCAACGCACCAGCTTCGTCCCGCCCACACTGATGAATTTCCGATGCCACGCAAGTCCCTCGATGTCCGTACCCATCACAAATCGCGATCCGATCGCCAGATCGTATCCCTGATTGCAAAGCCGAACGAACTGAGGCAATAGCGCGGGGTCATGCTGAAAATCGGCATCCATTTGAAGGATCAAGTCGGGCGCGAGCGTGGCCATCGCGTGGGAAATGCCGCGTTTGTACGCCTCGCCGAGCCCTCTTTTTTCCCCCGAGATTAAGTGCAGCCGAGGATACAATCGCATGGCCGAGCGAACGCATTCGCCCGTGCCATCTGGAGAATTATCATCCACTACCAGCACGTGCAGTTCGTGCGTCGGAATATTTTCGGATTCGCGAAAGATTAACGGCAGCAGACGAGGAATGCTCTCTGCCTCGTTATAAGTCGGGAGAACGATGCAAGCGATTTTTTTTGCGGGATTCAGTGTCGGAAAGCCTTCCGGTTCCGCGGAAAAACGGGATTTTTCAGCTTCAATTCGCCCGTTTGGAAACTCTATCATTCGCCCCCCATCGAAACAAGGCGCGCAGGATCTCCTCCGGCTTTTGATGCTCACCGCGGCCGCGGTGTTGGTCAGTGGCTATCACTACGGCGTCGAAGACATGGCGGTGTATCTGCCCGCCATCAAAAAACTGATCCATCCGGAGCTTTATCCGTTCGACGCCAATTTTTTCCTCCTCTACATTCGCGTCACGTTGTTCCATCAGGCCGTCGCCGGAATCGTGCGAACGACGCATCTCCCGCTTCCATGGGTCGCGCTTCTCTGGCATCTGACAAGCATTTTTCTCGTGCTCCTCGGTTGTCTTCGCCTCAGCCGCCGATGCTTCGCGGAGCCCGCCGCGAATTGGGCCGGCGTAACGCTTGTCGCCGCCCTTTTCACGCTGCCGGTCGCCGGCACCGCACTCTTCATCGTGGATCAGCACATGCACCCGCGCACGCTCGCGACGGCGTTTCTGCTCTTCGCCATGGTTGATGTCCTTGAGTGGCGCCCGATCACTCTCGTATGGATTTTCCTCGCGGGCCTGTGCCATCCCACAATGACTTTGTACGGAACATTCCACGTAGCAATCCTCGGATTGGCTCGGCCCATCGCACAATCCGCCATTCTTTTCCCCGCGATTCCGTTCTCCGCTCCCGCGAATCCCATCTGGCGGCAAGTAATGTCTCACCGCGATTTTCAATATCCATTCCGATGGGCGTGGTACGAGTGGCTCGGCGCCGTCGGCCCGCTCGCGTTTCTAGCCTACTTTGCAAGCCTCGCCCGCCGTGAAGGCCTCGCAGTTCTCGAGCGCATCTGCCTGAGAATGGTGATCTCGACCACCCTCGGGATACTAGGCGCGGTGATCCTGACGGAAGGATTCCAATCTCAGACGTGGGCGAGAGTTGAGCCGATGCGAGTTCTCCATCTCACGTATGTCGTGTTCGCGTTAATTTCGGGAGGCTTGCTCGGCAAATACGTCCTTCGCGAAAACTGGCTGCGATGGGCCGCGCTATTCCTTCCACTCTCACTCACCATGTTCTATTTTCAGCGCGTCGAATTTCCATCGAGCCGCCACATTGAATTTCCCGGCGCGCCCTCGACCAATCCGTGGGTGCAGTCTTTCATTTGGGCAAGTAACAACACACCGCGAAACGCTCTTTTCGCGCTCGACCCGAAATACATGGACCGCCCCGGCGAAGATTTCTACGGATTCCGTGGCTTCGCTGAACGCAGCGCCCTCGCCGACAACTCCAAAGACACTTCCGTTGTGGAAGTTTTCCCCGAACTCGCCTGGCAATGGAAGCTCGAGAACGACGCCACCGCGAACTGGGCGCACTTCACCGCCGCAGATTTCGAACGCCTAAAAAGTAAGTACCACGTGACGTGGGTAATCCTCGAAAGTCCAGGCGCGCCAGGACTCAACTGTCCCTACAAGAATTCCGCCGTCCAGGTCTGCCAGATTCCGTAGTCTCGAAGCTCGAAAAATACTGAAGTCGTCGAATGATCAAAACCGCCGATTACTTCGTCGAAGGAACTCTCGCAGGCACGCCAATCAACACATCCACCGAAATCGGTTTGTTGTCTTGCAGCGCGGGCTTGAATTTCCATTTCGTAAATGCAGCGAGCGCCAGCGAGTCCATTTCAGGCACAAGGCCGCGATACACTTCCAAATTGCTCATCGTCCCGTCCGCGCCAATCACGCCGCGCAGCACGATCATCTTGTCTCGCATCTCGTCCGGAACCGGCTGCCGCTTGAAATCATATTTCTCGTCCGGGTGTGGCGGAATGAGGCCCTTGTCCAATTGGACCGAAGAGCTCTGCTGCTGGTATTGAACGTCTTCCGCCGGCGCGCCTGTCGCGCAATATTGCAGAATCCAGCTTTTCCCCGGCATCGGCAGGAAAACGGTATAAACGCGGCCGCACCGTAGCGCGCCATAAACGCCAAGCCCGCCGCCGCCAACCGGCCCGGCGGAAACAATCAGCGTATTGCTACGAACTCCAGGAGGAGGCGCGACGACATACACCATGTTTTCCGGCGTGTAGCTAATGTCCCCGCCGGCCATTCCGGCCTTCCCTCCATTTCCGCCTTTGATGCTGACAAAATCGCCCTTCGATTCCGCGCCGCCGCCGCCACCCCCGCTGTTTCCGGTGCCGACGCCAACGCTTCCGTTGCCTCCTGTGCCCGGCCCGCCCGTGCCGCCATGAGGATCTCCGCCCGCCACGCCGCCCGGTGAGCCAGGCTGCCCGCCCGCTGGAGAAATCGTGAATGAGCCGTAGCGATTTCCGCCAAGCAGTTCGGAGAGTTGTGCCGCGCCCGCCGGATCAGTTGAAACCACCAAAAGACCGTTCGCGCCCGATTCGTCTGCCGCGCCGCCACCGCCCGTCGCCGGTCTCCCTGCCCTCGGCGTCGCCACCGACCCGGAGCTCATCGGTACAAGTAAATGCGGTTGACTGATTGGCGAAAGCTGGGCGACCACGGAGACCGTCGGGTCAGCTTCAATCTTTGGCGCGTCAGGAGCTGGCTTGTCATTCGTTCGAGTCAGCGTCCCCTTGGAAGCTTTCGGATCGAGCTTCGGCTTCGCCGGCCCCATCGGGTTGCCAACCAGAATATTCGGCAGCTTGAGGTCTTGCGTAATCTTCAATTCCGGCGGCGAACTGGGCTGAATAATTGTTTGGTGATTGTTGTCCGGATGAGGCGGCGTCAGAACAATCGTCAATTTCGGATGGAAGTTGGTGCTGCCAAGCGCGGGAGGCTTATCTTTGTGAATTCCGTGTCCCGGTTTCGCGCCTGCTCCCGCAGGCAAAAGCGAGGGAAGAAGCTTCGCGAGGTCTGCAGCGCGCACCGTGTAGTAGATCGGCGTCGTTACTTTTTGCGGTTCCGGCTGTGGCGGAGGCCCCGACAATAGCGAGAACGGAAATCGCAGCAGGAAAATTCCGAAGGCCACGTGCATCACGATCGAAGTAAAGATCGTTCCGCTCGGCGTATGTCCGCGAAGGATCGGCATGTAAATTCTGCGCCCAAATCCTTCCGATTGTGTCGAGTTTAGCGAGCGCAATGACGTAATCGAGACCGCCACCGGTTTTTGTGGGTCTTTTGGGATGAGGGTCTGTGGCGTTTGAGTCTGCATTTCAGTACGTTACCGGCGATTCCCCGCGCGGATCGAACCGAATCGATCCCAAGTATTCAACTCCACAGATTCAGAAACGCATAGCTCGTCTTGATAGTTGCAGGTCGTAGGCCATACGCAGTGAGAAATGATAGGGTGGCATGGAAAGCGCGCACCGCACAACCAATTTAGACATAACACGGAACTTAATAGGTAGTCTCTCGCTGGATCGAATTGCGCCGCGAAAATGTGTGAAAAATCGTTTCAGGCTGAGTACTGTAGCTCACAGCTCTATCTAATTCCTTCGCCTTAAACAAATTCTGTCATAGTTTTACCCGGTTTGTTCAGGATCGGAGACGCCCCGATGCCCGACTGTGCACATCCCAAAACATTGCTGATGACGAATCTGGGGGACTTATGAGACATTACACATGGCCGCTGCGCGGCAAAATTGAGCAAGAAAATTCCCAAAAGGACGAGAATTTCTTTATTTGGGCGTTGAAGTTGCCCGCAGTGCTGAGAATGGAGGTGGCATTTTTCGGTTGCCTTCTCTCCCTGTGGCGATATCATACTCGGCAATTCGGTGTCCCCGCCGAAGTCTGAAAGACCCAGCCGCGGTTTGGAATAGAGTCGAGCGCAGTTCCAGCTCCCGTAAGGGCCAGCGGCGTGGCACCTGTTTCCTGGCGTTCCACGTTAGCTGGTAGCGCAGCGGCGGTTGGTATTTCGGCTTTAACCCTGACCTTTCAAAGGCGTTGGGAGATCAGGATGCGAGATTTAATGCGGATCCTATTCGTTAGCAAAGACCCGGATTTTACCAAGGCGTTTATTCGCTTTCTAGGCGGCGGATTCGACGTCGAATGTCGCGGCAGTTTTGCGATCGACGTTGATGCCATCCGCGCCATTGACGCGATTCTCCTTGATCTGCACACCTCCCGGAGTGAATTCGAGCTGCCTTCCGCTCTCCGCCTTCTTGAGCTCGTATCCAAGACCGAGCTCCCGCCCCCAATTATCGTGATTAATGAAACCAAGGAGCGCACGGCGACGCTCGATCTCCTCGAAAAGGGCGCATACGAAGTGCTGGCAAGCCCGCCGAGCCTGATGGATCTGCGCATCGTTCTCGAACGCGGCCATCAGCACCATAGCGCGCTCAAAGAAGCAGCCCGGCTGCGCGCCCAGCAAATGCAGCCTCGGCTCATGCCCGAGATCATCGCCACCTCGGAGTCCATGTCGCAAATGCTCGACATGGCCAAGCGCATCGCGCCCTGCGACGTCTCGGTTCTGATTACTGGAGAGACCGGAACCGGAAAAGAGCTGGTCGCGCGGATGATTCATCGCCTGAGCCCGCGCTCCGTGTATCCCATCGTCGCGTTCTCTTGCGCCAACCTCCCTGACACGCTTGTCGAGGACGAGCTTTTCGGCCACGAACGAGGTGCGTTCACGGGAGCGCAAGCTATGCGCAGGGGACGTCTCGAAGCCGCGGACCGCGGAACGCTCTTCCTAGATGAAGTCGGCGACATCGGAATTGCGCTGCAGCCAAAACTCCTCCGTGTTCTGCAGGAGCGCAATTTTGAAAGGCTGGGCAGCAACCGGTCAGTCTCGGTGAATATCAGAGTGGTCTGCGCCACGAACCGCGATCTCTCCGATATGGTCGAACACGGAAAATTTCGCGAAGATCTGTATTACCGGCTCAACGTCGTGCAACTTCACGTCCCGCCGCTCCGCGAACGCCGCGACGACATCTCGCTCCTGGCCAATCATTTTGTGAAGCGATTTGCCGAGCAATTTCAGAAACAGGTCACGCGAATGTCGCGGTCGGTGATGCACGCCCTCGAAGAGCACGCTTGGCCCGGCAACGTGCGCGAACTCGAGAATGTAATTCAACGTGCTGTCGCGCTCGCCGATGGAACCAGCATCGAACTGTGGCATTTGCCCCCCATGCTGCTCGAGAATTTCACCACTCCGCCGCCCATTGAACAATCTTATGAAGGCGAAATCCGGGAATTCAAGCGGCGTCTGATCATCCGCACTCTCAATCAATGCGGCGGCAGTAAGACGCGCGCCGCCCGTAATCTCGGGATCGCGCGGAATTATCTTCACCGCTTGATCAATCAATATCAGATTCGTTCGGATGGCGACGATAACGGCACGGAAACATCGAAAGAGACAATCATTATTGAGGAATTGCCTTAAAATTAGGGTGGTCGATGACGCGTCTCGGCCCCTAACTACGTGACCTCCAACTCTTCCGCTGAACGCGATTCTCGATCCTTCAGAAATACTCTTCTTCAGCTTCTCATTGAATCGCAGAACTCGGACGGCGGCTGGGGCTACCATCGGGCCAGCCAAAGCGCGACGGAACCCACCGCGTGGACGCTGTGCGCTCTCTATAATGAAAATCGCGGCGATGGACTAAGCAAACAAATTTCTCTTGGAAAAGATTGGTTCCTGCGCAATCAACTCGGCGACGGCTCCTGGCCGTCGTTTGCATCGCAGACCGAAGGCTGCTGGGTAACCTCTCTCGCCTGCCTCGCTTTGCATGAAATCGCCGGTGACTCGGATGCAGTCGCGCGCGGGTTCGAGTGGCTGTGTCAGAGTTGGCCGCGCACACCGAATTTCTTGCAGCGCTTGCGTCAGCGTCTTTCTTCGTCCGGGGAAGTGACGCGACAGAACAATTCGCTGGCCGGTTGGGCTTGGACCACCAACACTGGCAGTTGGGTTGAGCCCACATCCTACACGTTGATTTTTATGCGGCGGCTTTCGCCCAAAACTCTTTCGCCGCTGGCGGTGAAGCGAAAAGAGCTTGCCGAGGCCATGCTGCGCGATCGAATGTGTCCGGGCGGCGGATGGAATTCCGGAAATCCACTTGTGTATGGCGTCGCCGGAGAGCCTCTCGTCGGGCCGACTGTGTGGGCATTGCTCGCTCTCCGTGATTCCGGTGAAATTCCTCAAGTTCGCGAGAGTCTGCAGTGGCTTGAGAAATCCATGCCGGAGATTCACGGCAGCGTCTCGGTGGCTATCGCGCACATGTGCCTTGAGGTTTATGGACGGCGTGTTTCTGCGATAGATCCACATTTGCAAGAGCGTTTCGAAACCGACCGCTTCCTCAATAATATTTCGGTCACCGCGCTCGCAGCGCTCGAACTCAATCCCGCGCGAAATCTTTTTCCGCGCGCGGCGCAAGAGGTCGCGGCGTTATGAATTCGCCCAACACTTCGCTGTCGCCGTCATTCGCGCGCCCTCCTGCGCGCGTCGCGATTCGCCGCGCGGCGTCCTACGACATGGACCTTTTGCCGATTCTCCGCGAGACGCTCCGCGAATTCGATTTGCCGATACAAGGCAAATCCGTTTTGCTCAAAGTAAATTTCGTCTGCCACGATCCCTTCGGCGCCATCAATACGCATCCCGCAGTCGTCATCGCTGCGCGCGAGGCGTTTCTAAGTCTTGGTGCGGCGAGCGTAACCATCGCGGATGGGCCTGGACTCGAACGCGACATCGAGGCCATCGCCGAGTCCATGCGTTTGCGCGATTTCATCCGTTCCTTGTCAACGTCCCTGGTTGACTTGAACACTGACGACGTCCACCCGGTCGCTTTGAAGACGCGCGCGTCCACTTTGAAAAAACTCTACCTTCCGGCAACAGTTCTTGGCGCGGATCTGGTCGTTTCCATGCCGAAAATGAAGACACATCATTGGTCAGGTGTAACCCTCTCGCTCAAAAACATGTTTGGGATCGTGCCAGGCAGTTGCTACGGATGGCCGAAGAACATCCTTCATTGGGCTGGGATCGCGAACTCCATACTTGATATCAATAGCGCCGTACGGCCGCATTTCGCGATCGTGGATGGGATCACAGGAATGGAAGGAAATGGTCCGATCCAGGGCTCCCCTAAGTCTTGCGGTTTGTTAATCTTGGGGAATGATCCCGTTGCGGTGGATGCCACTTGTGCCCGCGTGATGGGCCTTCGGCCCGAACGGATTGACTACTTACGTCGTGCTGGACTCCTGCTCGGCCATCTCCATGAGGAAAAGATTCTCCAAATCGGAGAAAAGCCAGAACAGGTGCAGACGCCATTCGCGGTTCTGGATGATTTTCGCCATCTTTCCATTGGACTTAAGCAAAACTGAAATGGAAGACCGCTTGCTACCTCGTAAGTCCTCTGCGCGCTAGCAGAGGGTTTGGTGTGCCGTTTTGATATGGCGGCTTTCGTCTGACGATTTTCATTTGACGATTGTCACTTGAAGATGTCACGCGACTCGCGCGTGCAATATCCTCAGCTCGCCAGCTGAGTGTGTCGGTGCGGATTAGCACGAATTTTATCGAACAGAGTAAACTGCCGATGCCAGCAATGAATTCAGCCGTTACAAATTTGCCAGGCCAGCGCACTGTGACAACAGATTTCCTGCGCCGTTGGATGTCTTTTCCCGTGTTCCTCGGAGCTCTACTGGCCGGCGGAGCGTGCGTGGCCGCGCATTTCCGCTTCGTGGATCCCGATACCTGGTGGCATATCCGAATTGGCGAAATGATTCTGCAGCGTCATTTCCCGACCGCGGATCCGTATTCCTTCACCGCTCCCGGCGCGCCCTGGATTGCTTACGAGTGGTTTGGCGAAGTTGTCATTGCATTCGCTGCTCGCTACGGATTCACCGGCCTCGCTGCCCTGCAATTTATTTGGGCCAGCTCGCTCACGGTTCTGCTTTTTTATTTCTCTTTCCTGCGTTCAAAGAATGTAAAAGCCGCATTTTTAGCCACCGTTTTCGCGCTCGTAATGCTGGGCGCTTTTTTCACGCTGCGTCCGCAGGTCCTCGGCTACATCTTCATGCTGATTATGCTGGTAGGGCTCGAGCGCTACCGGCAAGGAATATCCCACTCGCTATGGTGGCTGCCCGCGCTCTTTTTGATTTGGGTGAACACGCACGGAACATTTTTCCTCGGTCTTGGCGTCTTCGGAATCTATTGGCTGACGGGCCTCGCGAACTTCAGTTACGGCGGTATTTATGGGGAAAAATGGTCCCCAGAGCAGCGTTTGCACATGCTCCAAGTGGCGCTTTTGAGCGTTGTTTTGCTGCCGTTTACGCCCTACGGCACTCGTCTCGCGACCTATCCGTTTCAGATGGCGTTCATGCAGCCGCTCAATGTGTCCAGCGTGATCGAATGGCAACCGCTCAGTTTTGCGCTTCCATTCGGAAAGATCATGATGATCGCGCTGCTGTTGCTCGTCGTCGCGCAAGTGCTCTTTCGCCTCAGCCATAGTTTCACTTCATTCGTTCTGCTGATGGCCGGCGCGTTCGCGGCTTACGCGCACATTCGTTTTTTGCTTTTTTTCCTGCTCTTCCTTACGCCGAAAATCGCAGAGATCCTCGCCCGCTGGATTCCGGAGTACGAACCAGCCAAGGACAAGCCCGCATTAAATTTAATTATCGCGCTCTGCATACTCGCTGGCGCCGTTCATTACCTGAGCAATCCATCTCGTTTGACTACGCCCTTCCTCGATTCCTATCCCGTGAAGGCAGTAGATTATCTCCGCGATCATCCGGTGAGCGTCCCCATGCTGAATGAGTACGGCTGGGGCGGCTACCTCATTCACGAGCTCTATCCGCAGCAAAGAGTATTCATCGACGGCCGCGCTGATTTCTACGAATACGCCGGCGTTTTTGGCGATTATCTCGACATCATGCACATCGAGCCGAACGCGTTCCGCCTACTCGATCGCTACAATATCGGCGCGTGTTTGCTCCCGCGCAAATCAACGCTCGCAACCGTCCTCGGTCAACTCCCCGAGTGGAAAGTAGCCTACTCGGACGACATCGCCGTCCTATACGTCCGCGATCGAGTTCCCAACAGGGCTCTACGCCCAGTCTCTAGTCTTAACACGCCCGAATGGCGCACCGTCGCCCTGGCTTCGCAGCGCTAATCCAGCACTCCACCGCTGCCTATGATCACCTTTCCGATCCCTCCCACCTCGCAGAATTCTTCATATTTGCACGCATTTGTTTGTAGCCAATCAGGGCCATTTCGGGACTGTAATGTGAACAAAAGTGAACACGTTACGGGCTCGCACACCATCGGTTCACATCATGAGAACGGATTCGCCCATGTGAGCAGAACCGTTCCACTGTACCAGGCTGCCCCTTGCGCTAATCGCTTGAAATTAGAGCACTTTGATTTTCGGGGTGCCTTCCGCATTTGGCACCGTACCTGCACTATCACAAGTGGGTGTTCGTCCCAGTTTCGAAACTTACAAGGAGGAATTACAATATGAAGGAACTAATGCTCAGGCTTTATCGCGAGGACGCTGGCCAGGACCTCACGGAATATGCTCTGTTGCTGGTTCTCGTTGCGTTGGTTGCGATTACCACGATGAAGACGCTCGGCAACACGATTAGCGCCGTCTTCGCGAACGCAGCCTCGAACCTTACGTCTGCTAGCTAACACTCCCCCGGCTAAGTGGCCCCACAACTGCGGGTTGTTGGTGGGTGTTCTCTTCGCCCAAGAGTGCCTAGGAGACAGACGGACGACGGAACCGAAGCTCAGGCCGTGTCGTGAAGAAGGAAGTCAAGACTTTACTGATCACAGCCTGTTGCTAGTCCTCGTTGCGTTGGCGGCGATTACCACGATCGAGACGCTTAGCACCACAAAGTGCAACGTCTCATCGACTCTGCCTCCGACCACGCCGCAGTTGCCCGAGATTCACGCTTTCGCTCTTTGGCCGTCGCAAGAATCGCTGTAGTTCTTTCGGCGGCCAGAGAGTGATTCGCGAGAAGAAGGGTTCTTCGGCGTGAAAAACGGCGAGGCCATCACGTAAGAAACAGCGCGCGTTTTTGGGATTGAGTTGTATGGGCGCAGCTGTTCGTTGGCGTTCTCAAAATCTTACGAAAGCTTCTGGGAGGCGCATTGTGAAACAGATAATCAAGAAGCTGTGGCAGGAAGAGGAAGGTCAAGACCTCACCGAATACGCTTTGCTGTTGGTGCTGGTGTCATTGGTGGCCATCGCCACGATGCAAACACTTGGCAGTTCAATTAGCACCGTGTTCGCGAACGCTGCTTCCAATCTGGTTTCAGCCACCTAACCGGCTATGATCCGTACTCGGCTGTTGCGAATGGGCAGGCTCTTGAGCAGTCAGGACAACAGCTGCGGGATCTCTGGGCGGGGCGGAGAGAAGGTTTCCATGCACAATTCTGGTGCTGGAGGCATCATCGGATGGAGCGGCAGATGACTTGGCTTTTAGCATTGACGATTGCCGGGATCGCGGCGGGCATTGATCTTAAATCCCGCCGCATCCCGAATTGGCTGACGATTCCTGGATTTTTTGTCGGACTAATCGTGAATCGGCTGATGTACGGATGGAGCGGGCTGGAGTGGAGTCTCGTGGGAGCTCTGGCGATGTTGGCGGTCCTGCTTCCAATCGTGTTACTGCGTGGTTTGGGTGCTGGTGACTGGAAATTAATGGGCGCGCTGGGTGCGGCGTTGGGCCTGCGCAATGTGTTCTACGTCTTTTTCACGGCAATCTTGATTGCCGGGCTGATGGCGGTGGTGCAGATGATTTGGCAGCGACGAATTGTTGAAACGATCTCGAACATGTGGGAATTGCTCCGTGGATTTTTCGTCTACGGTTTGAAGCCCCACCCGGAGATTCAGTTGGGCAATGCCCGCGCCTCGCATTTGCCGTTTGGTGTGGCGGCGGCGGCCGCGACGCTGATCTGTTACGGGCTTGGAACGATCCGTCTGTAAACTTGAAGCGGAGATGAAAATATGAAACGGGGTCGTCTTTTAATTGGGCTTGCGGTGGCACTCGTACTGGGGCTGATTCTGGCTGAGGTTGTCTACAAGGCAATGTCTCAAGCCAACACACGTCAGACCGTGACAACAAGTCAAATCGTTGTCGCTGCGCAGCAGATGCCCCTTGGCACACGCTTGCAGGCGCAGGATCTAAAACTAATTTCGTGGCCCGCTGGCGAGCCTATCCAAGGCGTGTTCACGAGAATTCAAGACTGCGTGGATCGCGCGTTGATCACGCCGGTTTTGCCTGGTGAACCCATTCTGGAAGGCAAGCTGGCTCCCAAGGACTCGGGCGCAGGTCTGCCTGCCGTCATTCCGGAAGGCATGCGAGCCGTTTCGGTGGCCGTCAATGATGTGGTCGCCGTTGCGGGTTTCGCCCAGCCAGGAACTTCGGTGGACGTCATGGTCACCGGCCAGTCCCAGGGCGGCGGACCTTCGGAAAATGTGACTCGTACCATTCTTGAGGATGTGCGCGTTCTGGCCGCCGGCCAAAAGACAGAACAGGATCGCCAGGGCCAGGCGACCACAATTACTGTAATCACCTTGCTCGTAACTCCTGAAGACGCGGACAAGCTCGCGATGGCGAATACGATGGGCCGCATTCAGTTGGCTCTTCGCAACTCGATTGATGCGAACAAGACTGCGCCTCCACCGCTATTCCAGGGAACTTTGCTTGGCTCTGGGCCTGCTCCTGCTCCTGTGTCTGTGTCAGCACACGTCCATGCCAAGGCTGCTGCGCCGCCGGCTCCTCCGGCTTATTCTGTTGAAGTGATCCGTGCGAGCAAGCGTGAGACAAGCGAGTTTCCGAACCAGTAATGCAACGAAATTCAAATTACGAAGCAACGCAGAGGGAATCGATGAGAATGATACGCGGACGTGTTCAGCGATGTGCCGGGAGCTTCGCTTTCGGTCTCTCGCTTTCGGCCCTTGTGCTCTTCTCGCTAGGTACAGCGGGCAGCCTGCATGCCCAGCAGACTGGCACGACAACGCCGACGCGATCCAGCGCGGCGGATCCGCAAGCGGCAGCTCAGTCAGCGAATGTCACCTCCGCGGGCGAAACGCTTCACGTGTTGGTTGGGCGCTCGCTTCTCATCACTTCGCCAACCCGCGTCAAGCGCCTTTCGATTGCTGATCCCAATGTCGCGGACGCCATCATCATCAGCCCTACTCAGATCATGATCAACGGTAAGAGTCCTGGCGGCGTTTCGCTGGTTCTTTGGAACGACGCCGACCAAAGCCAGCCACTCGAGCTGTTGGTGGACCTTGACATCCTCGGCCTAAGCCAGAAGATTCACGAAGTCTTTCCCCGCGAAGACGTAAAGGTTGAAGCAATTAAAGACGTGGTCGTCGTCTCTGGCCATATTTCGTCGAAGATCGTAGCGGACCGCATTCTCGCGATCGTTTCAGCCGCGGTGACGAAAGTTGTAAACATGATGGAAGTACCCGTGCCGCCCGCTGCCGGTGAAATTCTGCTCGAAGTGAAGTTTGCGGAAGTCAACCGCACTGCTCTGACGCAGCTCGGCGTGAATTTATTCAGCCAAGGCACGAGGGTGGCCGGCGCTACCTCTACCGGCCAATACGGCCCGCCGTCGCTCCCATCGCTTCCGACAGGGACCAGCTCTACATCTTCTACATCAACGACGAGTACCACGTCTACGACGAGCTCGACTTCGAGCGGCGCAGTTGCGCCTTCGGTTACACCGAGTTTTTCGCTCAGCAGTTTGTTGAACATCTTTTTGTTTGATCCGAACGTTAACGTTGGTTTGACCATCCAGGCGTTGGAGCAGCATAGCTTGCTCCAGACGTTGGCTGAGCCGAATCTTCTGACAGAAACCGGCAAAGAGGCAAGCTTCCTGGCGGGCGGAGAGTTTCCATTTCCCGTCGTCCAAGGCGGAGGCGCCGGTACTGTGCCGACGGTCACGATTCAATTCCGTGAGTATGGTGTGAAGCTGACGTTTACGCCGACTCTGACGGAGGGCAATCGTATCCATCTGCACGTGCGGCCGGAAGTGAGTTCGCTCGACTATACGAATGCGATCACCCTCTCGGGATTCTTCATCCCAGCGCTATCAACACGGCGCGTTGATGCCGAGATGGAACTGGCCGACGGGCAGAGTTTTGGAATCGCAGGTCTAGTTGACAATTCGGTCAGCGAGATTATCAACAAGATGCCGGTGCTGGGCGATCTACCGGTCCTCGGCCAGCTCTTCCGCAGCAAGTCATTTCAGAAGAGCAAAGACGAATTGGTCGTGATCGTGACCCCGCACATCGTGCATCCCCTCGGCGTCGGCCAGGAGCCGAAGCTGCCGGAATATCCCGTGCCGTACATGAAGGGGCCGGAGTTCGATAAGTCGATTGAGGGCAAAGGGCCCACAAAGCCGTAATGGGTGCATCTGCACTCGACACCAACGAAGCATATTATTTGCTTGGGAGCTTTTGAAAGATGCTGACAGCAGCGGTTCTTAGCGGTGATGCCGAGGTCAGCGGTGTACTGCGTGCGAGTCTGGAGCAATCCGGCCTTGTAGGGCGCGTACAGCAACTTCCGGCGACTGGATCACCAGAAATGCGAGCGGGCGAAGTCCCTCCGGACATTCTCCTTCTCGACCTCGGCCGCGATTTTGAAGCGGCCCTTGCAGCCGCTGCCGCGTGGCGCCGGCGCTATCCTTCCGTTTGCATTATTGCTTGCGCTCCGTTCAAACAACCTGATCCCACCTTGCTGCTTCAAGCCATGCGCAGCGGCGTTCAAGAGTTCTTGTCCGCACCGGTGGAAATTGCAGCTCTGCGCGAAGCTCTCACGCGTTTCGCCCAGGAGCGGCAGTCCACGCACCTCCGCCAGCAGGACAAGTTAATCGTGGTCATGGGCACGAAGGGCGGCGTCGGCACCACCACAGTAACCGCCAATCTAGGCTCTCAATTGGCCAAGGCAACCGGGAAACACATCGAGATGTTCGATCTCGCGCGCCCGCTCGGAAATCTGTGCTTGTTGATGGATCTTCATCCTCGATTCACGGTCCGGGACGCGGTTGATAATCTCGAGCATCTGGATAGTCATTTTCTTACCGGCCTGATCGCGCAGCACCCGAGCGGTGTCGGCGTGCTCGCCGGAACGTCTCGTCCCGAGCAATGGGAAAGCGTGTCGGCCGAGGCGGTCGAACGAGTGATTAACGTCGCGCAGGGCAGCTGCGACTATCTGATCGTTGACGGCGGTGTGACGAACCTCCTCGAAGGAGGTTCAGCCTTCAAATCAGCCCGCGCGATTGTCATCGTAACGGTGATGAGCGTTCCGGCGCTGTGGGGTCTCGAACGGCGCTTGAAGTCGCTCATCGAACAAGGCACCGATCCTTCGCGGATTCGCGTGATCGTCAATCGTTGGCGCAGGGAAGATGACGAGGCTCTGCAAAATATCGAGAAACGAATCAAGCATCCGATTTTCGCCCGTCTGCCGAATGACTACCGCCAAGTGAGCGAGGCCGAGAGCGTCGGGAAGCTTCTCTCGCGAAATCACAACGATCCTCTCGTTACAAAGTTTCGCAATATGGCGTGTCAGCTGGCGGGTGTCAGCTCGGAAAGTGCTGAAGACAAGCGCGGCGCCGGGTTCTTCGCATTTCCTCCTAAGAAATGAGGTAGCAGCGTGCAACCAGTTGCTTCAACTAGATCAGATTTCACAGCGCTGAAGGCTACGATTCACCGGAAGCTCCTCCAGGCCGTCAATTTGGAGCGCGTC
>Ga0182018_10000828_pt1 | contig 38205 bp, 29 predicted proteins | sample 812P2MmetaG_FD_120490 | JGI IMG/M metagenome (GOLD analysis project Ga0182018, IMG submission 120490) | Permafrost microbial communities from Stordalen Mire, Sweden - 812P2M metaG | ecosystem: Environmental > Terrestrial > Soil > Wetlands > Permafrost | place: Sweden: Stordalen | collected... | reverse complement strand
GCGCGGCTGTTGGCGATCGCTCAGGCCTGCGCGCCGGTGATTGATACGGAGCCGGAAGAGCGCAAACGACGGCTTTGGCCGGATTAACTCTTGCTCGTCATGGCCCGGCTTGTCCGGGCCACCTCTCGACCCTCGTTGCCTGATCAGGTGGCCCGGACAAGCCGGGCCATGACGGGTGTGGGGTGGCAACGGCGGAACGTCACGCCATACCGCCGCGCGCCGCCACGGGCCACAGGCTTTCGACCCGGCCGCCACGCACGCCGACATACCAGTCGTGACGATCGACGGTCGGGTCGCAGTGGCCAGGCACCAGCCGTAGCTTCTCGCCCAGTTTCGGCATGGTGGTCTCGCTGCCAACGTCCAGCTTGCCGTGCTCGTCCGAGGCGCTGACGTAACGAATGTCGGGCTTGCCCCACAATGTCGGCATGCCCGAGTCGGTCGATACCGCCTTGTGGCCGGCGTCCAGTACCGCGAGACCGGCGTGCGGCGCACTCATCACCGTCGCCAGCACGAACAAAGCGTGGCGAAACGTGCTGATCGGCTTGCCCGCCTCGTCCAGATTCCGCGCGTAGTCGGCATCCATGAACACGTAACTGCCGCATTGCATTTCGGTGTAAATGCCGGACACGGACTCGATCTGAAACGTGCCGGTGCCGGCGCCACCAACGATCGGGCAATCGAGGCCTTGCTGACGCAGTTGCTCCACGGTCCGCCGCGCTGCATCCACGGCGTTGCCGATCAGCGTTTGCCGTTCCGACACCGTGCGCTTGTGTTGCGCGCTGCCCTGATAAGCTTGCAGGCCGCCGAAAATCAGATGCTTCGACGCCGCGATTTTTTTCGCCAAATCGACCGCGGCCGGGCCAGGCGGAACGCCGCACCGCGCGGCGCCAACATCGATTTCAACCAGCACCGTCATGCGGCGCCCCGAGTCGGCCGCCGCGCGTTCGACCCAGTCCACCTGTAACGCGTCATCGACACAAACAGCCGCTTTGGTTATCGACGACAAAGCACACAGCCGCGCCAGCTTCGATGCGCCAACGATCTGATTGCTGACCAGAATGTCGGGAATACCTCCCCAGGCGAGCACCTCGGCCTCGGAAACCTTTTGCACACACTGACCTACCGCGCCGCGCGCCATTTGCAGTTTGGCGATGACCGGCGACTTGTGCGTCTTGGCATGCGCGCGCAGCTTGACTCCGGTCGGAGCCAGCAGCGCCGCCATATGGTCAAGATTGTATTCGAACGCGTCGAGGTCGATCACCAAAGCCGGTGTGTCGATCTCCTCCTCTCGCATGCCGGGAACAGCCGGCGGAGACTGCAACATCGTGCTGTGCCTTTACTTGAACGAATAAACCGCCAACGCGTTGTCGTGCAGCAGATTGCGCTTTTCGACCTCAGTCATCTGGAACCGCCAGGCGACGTGGGGGTCGTCGAAATCCCAGTGCGGATAGTCGCTGGAATAGAGCATGCGATCCCAGCCGATCCATTCGAAAACTTTCCGCAGATCGTCCGGATGCTCCGGTTCCTCGACCGGTTGCGTCGCGTACCACAGATTGGATTTCAGGTATTCGGATGGCTTCCGTTTCAGATCGGGAACCTCGCCGCGCATCTTCGACCAGTGTGCGTCAAGCCGCCAACCGAGTTGTGGCACCCAACCGAATCCGCCTTCGATCATGACGATCTTCAAATCCGGGTACCGATCGAACACGCCTTCGAGGATCAGACTGGTTGCCTGGTTCATCATCGAATGCGTCAGCATCTGATGATCCTCGATATAGAACTGCGGCCATCCACTCGGCGACGGCGCGCTGGTCTGTGTGCCACCGATATGCAAACCGATCGAGAACCCGTGTTCCAGCGCGGCCTCGAAAATCGGCCAGTAGCGGCGGCGGCCAAGCGGTTCCGCGGTCTTTGAGCCAAGCTGAATCTGGCAAAAACGCCAGTCGCCGGCGCGCTTTTCGATTTCACGAATGGCCGCCGGAGGATCCTCCGCCGGCACCAGAATCGAGGCGCGTAACCGAGGCTCAGGATCGACAAATTCCTGCGCCTGCCAGTCATTCATCGCCGAGCACAACGCCGCCGCCTCGTCCAGATTGCGGGAGGTATTGCCGCCCAGCAACGGTTCCAGCACGCCGTAGGTGATGTTGTACGGGTCAAGCAACTGCTCGCGAATGAAATCGACATCGGAACCTGGCGGCCCGCCACTCGGCGGCCACGAGTCGCGGCGTGACGTATTCGGCGAGAACCTTGGATAGGTGCCACGCGCGGCATAAATGCCGGCGGTCATCTGGCCGTATTCCGCGACATGCTTCCGCCAGCGCTCGGACAAATATTTGTTCAGAGCCCCCGCCTTTGGATAAGGATGCACGTCGCAATCGATGATGCCGTATTTGCTGTTCGCCTCCGCGCGGTGTTGCGCGACATCGACGGGCGCGTTCATGACACGGTCTCCTTGAGCCTTGGATAGGTGGCGAGTGGATTGTCCACTCGGATACGTTGTAGCAGGGCACTCGACAGACCGGGCGGAGTGACCGCGTCACCCTCAAACTGCCAGTGCGGATAATCAGACGAAAACAGCAACATCTCGTCGCAATCGATCTGTTCGACAATGCGCTCAACGGTTTCCTGGTCTGGTGCGTCGAATGGTTGCGTCGTGACGCGGATGTTGGAGCGGATGATGTCGGCGGGCGAACGATTCACCCAGGGCACTTCGGCGCGAACGCCGCGCCAGGTTTTGATCGCTCGCCAGATGAACGATGGCAGCCAACTGACGCCGGACTCGATTAACACGAACTTCAACGCAGGAAATTTTACGAAAATACCGTTGGAGACCAGGCTGAGCAACTGATCCTCGAACAACTGACTGTTCGCCACGTAATCGTGCAGATAGTGCGACGGCCAGCCGGTCGATGTCGGCGCGTAGCGATACATGCTGCCGGCGTGGATGCCGATCGGCAGTCCGTGCCGCGTCGCGGCCTCATAGATCGGCCAGTAGTAACTGCGTCCCAGCATCATTTCGCAGGCGGCGGGCAGCAGCACCTGCACGAAGCGCTTGTCATGCGCGAGCCGCTCGATCTCCTCGACCGCCAGCAACGGTGCCTGTGCCGGGACGACGATCGACGCGCGCAGCCGAGGTTCCCTGTTCAACCACTTGTCGATGATCCAGTCATTAACGGCGGAACAGATCGCCGCGCCCATCGACTCGCTGGCCGCGATCTGGCCGCCGGTCAGCGGATTGCAGATCGCCAACCCAATCCCGAACCGGTCCAGGGCCTGGGTGCGCATCGCATCCAGGCTGGAACCCGGCCGTTCGCCGTCCACACGCCAATCCGGACGGCACGTGATCGGCGCGCCGAGCGGGTAGCTCATCATGTCGAACCCGTCGATGCCACGGTGGACGAACGACGTGCGCCAGAAGTCGCTCATATAGGGCAACAGCGCCTTGATGTCCGGCACGCCAGGATGGATGTCGCAGTCGATAGCTCCCTGGATCATCTATTTCAGTCCCGCTCGCTTCAGGGTCCGCTGCCAGTCCGCCGCGACCCCGTCGAGAGCCACCTTAGCCGTTTTCTGACCCAAAAGCACGGCCGAGACCGCGCCTCGCAGTTGCAGGTCCATCGCGGGCCAGATCGGATCGCGTGGCTCCAGCTTCGCGGTCTTCATCGTCTGTGCCAGCACCGGCGCCCAACCAAAGCGTTCCGCGACACTCGGCTCACTGAGAACCGACACCCTGGGCGGCGCATTGCCGCGTTCCAGCGAGCGTTGCATCCATTGTTTGCTACAGGCCATCTGGATGAACTCGAACGCCCATTCCTGATTTTTGCCGTTCTTCGGCACGCCGAATGTCCAGCCGCCCATCGAGGTACTGCTTTCGGTCGCGGAATGATGCCCGGGGGGGACGGCCCAGGCCCAACGGCCGGCGGTGCGGGAGAGTTTGGGGTCGTTGATGAGGGTGCCATAGGGCGCAAGAGTGATTGTCATGGCGTAGCGATCGTTCTGACCGCCGGCGACGATTTCATCGAACTCCCAGGTGATCGCGTCGGGAACCACAACCTTATATTTCGTCATCAGGTCGCCGTAATATTCCAGCGCTTCGACGGCTTTGCCGTTGTTGATCAGGATGTCCCAGGTTTCCGGATCGAAATAGTCGCCGCCATTGCCGCGCAGGAAGGGTGAGAAGCCGCCGATGATCGCTGGTCCCTGACGGCCCCAGATACCCAGCCCATAACGTTCCGGTGGTTTGGGGGTGGCCTGGCAGGCGGCCAAAAACTCAACCCAGTTGCCGGGGGCCTTGGTAATTCCGGCGTCGGCGAGAAGCGGCTTTTGGTAATTCAGAATGCTCGCCGTCACGCGATAGGGGATCCCGAGCAGCTTGCCCTTGTAGCTGGCCATTTCTCGGACCGAGGGCAGGAAGTCGTCCCAGTCGAAATCTGGATGCCGCGCGGCGGTCTTCGCCAACAGTTTCTCGTGATCCTCCAGATGCGGCGCGAGCCAACCGGCGAAGGGCGCGGTCCATTGGATGACGTCGATGTCGACCGTGCCGGAGTTGAGTTCCGCTTTCAGTCGCGCGCTCAACGCGTCGATCGGTAGCAACGTGAAATCGACTTTGATGCCGGTTTCTTTTTCGAACGCCGGAGCCACTTCCTCAACCAGACACCAGTGCCACGGCCCGTTATCCCCAACGAACACCAATTTGTCTGGCTTGCCCTGGGCTTTCGCCAACATGGGCGCGGCCAAAGCCGAGCCGAGTAGAACCCGCCGCCCGATCATCGCAGGTTCGCCGCGCGGCGCATGATGCGACGCCAGTCGTCGGCGACGCCGTCCAAGGCCTGCTTTGGGGTTTTCTCGCCGATCAAAGTCTGAGACAGGCCCGAACGCAACGACACTTCCAGCGCCTGGAACACCGGGTCCGCGGGCGTTGGGACGCCGGTCTCGATTGCCTTCGCGGCCACTTCGGTCCAACCGATCGATCGCACCATTTCAGGATCGCGCAGCACCGAACCACGCGGCGGCGCGTTGCCGCGAATCATCGATCGCCGCATATACTGCTTGCTACAGGCCAGGCGGATGAATTCCAGCGACCAGTCTTTGTTTTTCGTGTATTTTGGGATGCCCAAAGAGTGACCATCAACCCAGGTCTTGCTCTGCGATTTTTCCGTCTTGCCAGGTACGGTATCCCAGATCCATTTGCCGCCTGATTTGGAAAGTTTCGGGTCGTTGATCAACGTGCCGTAGGGTGCGAAGGTTTCAACGATCGCGTAGCGGTCGCTTTGGCCGCCGGCAACGATTTCCTCGAAATCCCATGTCATCGCCTCGGGTGGGACAATCTTGTCCTTCGTCACGAACCCAGACCAGAATTCCAGAGCGGCGACTGCCTCGGGATGATTGATCAGGATTTCGCCGGTCTTGAAATCGACCGCGTCTCCCCCGGCCGAATAAAGCCAGGGCGAGAAGCTGCTGTACATCGCCGCGCCCTGGCGCCCATTAAGTCCAAAGCCATAACGTTCCGGTGGGTGGTTGAGCGCGATCGCGGCCTGGCGAAGTTCCTCGAAGGTTTCCGGTAGCCTGGTGATCCCCGCCTGATCCAGCAGATATTTCTGATAATGCATGATGCCGGTCGTGATGCGGTACGGAATGCCGATCGTTCGGCCGTCATAGGTCGCCGCTTTCTTGCTGCCGGCAAGAAAGTCGTTCCAGTCCCATTCCGGATCGCGTGCCATGATTTTGGCCGCGAATTCCTCGTGATCGTCGAAATGCGGACTGATCCAACCCGCCATGCCGACCGAGAATTGCACGATGTCGATGCCGCTGGAGCCGGAATTGAGCTCGGTCTTCAGCCGCGCCCGCCAAGGGTCGACCGGCAACAAAGTGAAATCGATCTTGATGCCGGTTTGCTTTTCGAATTCCGGCGCGACTTCCTCGACCATGGCCCAATGCCACGGTCCGTTATCCCCGACGTACACCAACTTGTCAGGTTTGTTCTGCGCCAGCGCGGGCATCGCCAGAACAGCGGCCGTTCCCGCCAACAGATCTCGCCGTTTCATCCCTTGACCGCTCCCGAGGACAGGCCCGCCACCAAATGGCGTTGGGCGAGGAAAGAGAAAACGATAACCGGCAGGATTACCAGCACTCCCGAGGCGGTCATGCCGCCCCAATCAACGCCCGTATCTCCGCCGGAGAATGCCGCCATCAATACCGGCAAAGTGCGCGTCGCATTGTTGGTCAACACCGCCGCAAACAGAAAATCATTCCACGCCAGTTGCAAACACAAAATACTCGCGGCAACCAACCCTGGGCGTATCAACGGCAGTACAACATAGAAAAATGTCTGATAGCGGCTGGCGCCATCGACCCAGGCGCTCTCTTCCAGCTCGCGCGGTAGATCTTCAAAGAACCCGCGCATGATCCACACGACCAGCGGCAGGCTGAAGGTCGAATATGCCAAAATCACGCTGGACCGTGTCGTGGTTAGCCCGATCTTGCTGAACAGCACATACATCGGGACCAGGACCGCGATCGGCGGCAACATGCGCATCGCCAACAAGCCGAAGAACAGGAAATTCCGGCCGAAGAAGGGGAAACGCGCAAAAGCATAAGCGGCGGGTACGCCGACCAACAGCGACAGACTGACCGCGCCGCTCGACACCAACAGGCTGTTGATAAAGGCTTGCAGGAAGTCCGCCCGGCCGAACACGGCGGCGTAATTCTCCCAGGTCGGCCACCAGACGAACAGTGGAGGATTCGCGAACACTTGCAGCCGCGTCTTCAGCGACAGCCCAATGATCCACAGCAACGGAAAAAGAAACGCGAATGTCAGAGCGATCAAGGCGGCATAAACGCTACTCGCGAACAGCAGCTTGCTTCGGCGCGAACCGACATAATTCAGCGCGGCCATCAGCTGGCGTCCCGCCGTCGAACGGTGGACATGAATACCAGGCACAGCAGCATGGACATCAGCAGCATCAGCCAGGAGGCAGCCGCGCCGAGACTCAAATCGAACCGCACGAAGGAACACAAATAGGTGAACTGCGACAACGTCATCGTCGCGTTTGCTGGCCCACCGCTGGTCAGCACGTAAATGTTATCGAACGCGCGGAACTCGAAAATCGTCCGCAGCAGCAGAGCGACCAGGATATATGGCCGCAGCAAAGGCAGCGTGATGTGCCGGAACATTTGCCAGGTGCTGGCGCCGTCGATCCGCGCGGCCTCGACAGGTTCATGCGGCAGGGATCGCAAGCCCGCAAGCAGCAAGATCGAAACGTAGGGGGCATTCTGCCAGACATTCACCAGCGCGACGGCAAACAGCGCGGTGTCGGGTCGCCCTAACCAGACGATATGCTCGCCGATCCAGTAATTGATGACGCCATGATCGGGATCGAGCAACAGTTTCCAGCAAAACGCCGCGACTACCGGTGTGATCATCATCGGCACGATCAGAAAAGTGCGAAAGATCGCGATGTACGGAAGATCGATGTTTAGCAGCAACGCGATCCCCAGGCCGCAGATCAATTCCGCGCTGACGGTTACCACGGTATATATAAGTGTCAGCCGGACGCTGCCGATGAAGTCCGGATCGGTCAGCAAATCCTCATAATTCGCTGTGCCGACGAATTTGCCATCGAACAGGCCAAGCTCCGGCGCCCAACCCTGGAAACTCAGGAAGCCTGAGAAGACCAAAGGCAATCCGAAAACGCATAACATCAGCAGCGTCGTCGGCATCACCGCAAATGTAATGAATTGCCGGTCGAGCCAACGCCCGCGTATCGCCGCCCGCGCCGGTCGAGCCGGTTTCGCGGCCGTGAGGCCCGCCTGAACAGCCGTGGTCGTCGTTCCTCCCATATCGCGCCTGTTCCCGTCGCAGACGGCGACCATAGCCCGCCGTCACACGGGGTTCCAGCATGCCCGCGATTCGGGCACTCTCCGGGTCATGCATTTCGATCTCAGACTATGGCGCCTCACCGCTGGCCTGCGGGACCGGATTACCTGGTCCGTGCTTCTGGGCCTGACAGCGTTATGCGTGGGGATCGCGCGGTTCGCGTTCCTCGGACGCTTCCTGGCGGGCGTGTTCCGTGGCGAGTCCTGGCCTGTCCTGATGCCGTCGCTGTTGGCGACCGCCGCGGCGATCTTGCTGCGCTCCGGGCTGGATCACGCCCGCACGCTCGTCGCGCACAATACCGCCGCGCGGGTCCAAGAAGTCCTGCGCGCCCGGCTGTTCGACAAGATACTGGCCCTTGGCCCGGCCTGGTTCGGTGCGGAGCGCACCGGTGGTGTGATGCTGTCGATGGTCGACGGCGTGGAGCAGTTGCAAACCTTCTTCGGCCAATACCTACCGCAGGTAGCGATCGCTATGTGCGCGCCCGTCGCCATTTTCTTCTTCATCGCCTGGTGGGACCTGCCCGTCGCGACCGTCATGCTGGGCGCGGCGTTGTTCACTCTGTTTTTGCCCGCGACGGTATCCCGCAAGACCGAGCGCGCGTCCCGCGGCCGCCAGCGCGCGTTCAAATCATTTGGCGAGGAGTTTCTGGACGCCGTCCAGGGCCTGCCGACCCTGAAAGCCTTCGGTCAGAGCAAGGCGTATGGCGCCATGCTCGCCGCCAAGGCGCGCGCTTTATCGGATGCGACGTTCTGGGTGTTGGCGCTGAACGTGCTGACCCGCGGCTTCACCGACCTTGGCACCGCGGTCGGCGCCGCGTTGGCCTTGACGCTCGGGGCGTGGCGCGTCCAGCACGGCGACATGTCGCTGGAGGCGCTGTTGATCGTGCTGATGGCCGGGACCGAAATTTTCCGTCCGTTGCGCGATCTTCGCACCGTGTTGCACGCCGGGATGAACGGCCAATCGGCGGCGAACGGCATCAATGCTCTGTTGGACGCGCCGGTAACCTCTCCGCCCGTGCCGGGGCATCCGGAATCCCTTGCCGGCGTCGAACCGAGAATCGAATTCGACGCGGTCAGCTTCGCTTATCCCGGTGGGCGGCGGCCCGCGCATACCGGCCTGGCCTTCACGATAGCGGCGGGCGAGCGTGTGGGGATCGTTGGGCCCAGTGGCTCCGGCAAATCATCGATCGTGCGGTTGTTGCTGCGGTTGCACGATCCGCAGGCTGGCTCGATCAGGATCGGCGGGCACGATCTGCGCGCGCTCGACCCCGACGCGGTGCGCGGCATGATCGCGGTGGTGTCGCAGGACACCTGGCTGTTTCATGGCTCGGTCGAGGACAATCTCCGCCTCGGCCGACCCAACGCGACCGAGGCTGAGTTGGTGGCCGCCGCCCGAGCGGCGAATGCGCACGACTTCATCATGGGGTTGCCGGACGGGTACCAGACCGCGATCGGTGAGCGGGGATCGCAACTTTCGGGCGGCCAACGGCAACGTCTGGCCATCGCGCGGGCATTGCTTCGAGATGCGCCGATCCTCGTGCTGGATGAGGCGCTGTCCTCGGTCGACGCCGAAAATGAGGCGGTAATCCAACAGGCGCTCGACCGCCTGATGACTGGCAGAACCACACTGATTCTGGCGCACCGCCTGTCCAGCGTGATTGGCGCCGACCGCATCCTGGTCTTGGAAGACGGCGCTGTGGTGCAGTCCGGCACGCACGCCGCCTTGATCGTGCAGGAGGGACCGTATCGGCGGTTGATGGGGCCGCAAATGGCGGAAACGCGGGATAGCGAAATCGTCCTCGTGGAACCGGCGGCGCGTCAGTCCGAAACTGAAACAACAACCAGCGCGGTGGTTACCAGCCTGTCGGATGACGCCACATCGGTCGGCTGGCCCGAAACGATCCGAACCTTGATGCATTTCGTCCAGCCATATCGAGGGCAACTCGGCATCGTCATGGTGTGCGGCATTCTGCGGGTCATTGCCTTCATCGGAGTCGGAGTCATTGGCGCGTTGCTTCTGGGCGCGGTGCGAAACCATCAGCCGACCACCGGCCTGGTCATAGCGCTGTTGATCACAGCGCCTTTGGCTGGCGTCTTGCATTGGGCGGAATCGTGGATCGCGCACGCGATGGCCTATGCGTTGCTGGCCGAAATGCGGATTCAATTGTTCCGCAAACTCGACGCGCTCGCGCCGGCGTATTTGTTACGCCGCCGTTCGGGCGATCTGGTCGCGCTGGCGACACAAGACGTTGAAACGGTGGAGTATTTCTTCGCTCACACCATCGCCCCCGCCATCGTGGCGTTTCTGGTTCCGGCGGCGGTGCTGATCGCGCTGCTGGTGATCGCATGGCCATTGGCCTTCGCTCTGGCGCCGTTTCTGATTTACGCGGCCGCCTCGCCGATGCGGGGGCGGAAGCGGATCGATGCCCTTGGCTCGGCCGCGCGCGGTGCGTTGGGCGGACTTAGCGCTTACGTTTCCGAAACGATCCAGGGCATGGGCGAACTGGTGGCGTTCAACGCCGCTGAGCGCCGCCGTGATGGTTTCATGGAGGCGGTGCGTGAGTATCAGGCGACACGGCTTCGCCTACTCGCCGATCTGAGTTTCCAAACCAGCGCATTGGAGGTGGCGACCGGATTGGGTGGCCTCGCGGTCGGCGGTGTTGGTGCGATGATGGTGCATCAGGGCTGGTTCTCACCGGTGTTGCTGCCGTTGTTTGTGTTGATTTCGGTATCGGCGTTTTTGCCGGTATCGGAGATCGCCCAGGTGGGACGGCAACTGGCGGACACGATCGCTTCAACGCGGCGGTTGCATGTGGTGCATGCGGAACCGGTGGCGATTCGCGACGGCACGATCGTTCCGGCGGCGCGACAGGGCGGCTCGGCGGTTCGGTTCGAGCATGTGACGTTCACCTATCCGGGCCGCACGCGGCAGGCGTTGTCCAACGTATCGTTTGAGATTCCGGCGGGGGCGACGGTCGCGCTCGTTGGGCCGTCGGGTGCGGGGAAGACGACGATCGCCAACCTATTGCTGCGGTTCTGGGATCCACAGGGCGGCCGCATTCTGTTGGACGGGATTTCTCCGCCTGATTTGACGTTGGACGGGCTGCGAGGGCGGATCGCTTTGGTGGCGCAGGACACCTACCTGTTCAACGACAGCCTGGAGGCGAATGTACGCCTCGCGCGGCCGGACGCGACGCGAGAGCAGGTGGGCCTCGCATTGTCGCGCGCGGCGCTGGCCGAGTTTGTCGCGGGTCTGCCGGAGGGGTTGGCGACGAAAGTGGGCGAGCGCGGCGTGCAATTGTCTGGCGGACAGCGGCAACGCATCGCCATCGCGCGGGCGTTCCTGAAGGATGCGCCTCTGTTGGTCCTGGATGAGGCGACATCGCACCTCGACACGATCAGCGAGCAGGCGGTGCGAACCGCGCTCGACGAGTTGATGGTCGAGCGGACGACGATCGTGGTGGCGCACCGGTTGTCGACGATCCGGGCAGCGGATTTGATCCTGGTGCTGGACGGTGGGCGGTTGGTTGAGTCTGGGACGCATGCGGCGTTGATGGCACGTGGCGGCGTTTATGCCCGGCTGGTGGACCGGCAATTGGCTGCGGTGGCGTAACAGAGTTCTCGGACAGTCGGAACGGCCAGGTTCAGGCGATGGACCAGAGCGATCACCCGGGGTGACTTTTATTTGACTCAGTCAACCTATAGGGTCATTCATCGCGAATGGCCCTCGATCTACAGGACACCACTCTCGACCGCCGCACTGAAGCGGTCCGCGCCTTCAACCGTTTCTACACGCGCCGGATCGGCGTGGTACGGGAAGGTTATTTGCAAAGCCGGTTTTCTCTGACTGAGGCGCGGGTGCTTTACGAACTTGCTCAGGCCGACGGGCTTATCGCTTCCCAGATCGCGGTGACCCTCGACCTGGACGCGGGCTATCTCAGTCGAATGTTGCGCCAGTTCGAACAAGACGGATTGCTGGTTCGGGGCCCGCTCGCGGCGGATCGCCGGCAAAGCATCCTGACTCTGACCGACGCCGGACGCGCTGCCTTCGCGCCGCTGGACCAACGGTCGCGCGAAGAAATCGGCGCGATGCTGAGCGTCCTGCCTGAACCGGCGCAGGAGGCCGTGGTTGCCGGCATGCAAACCATCGCCCGGATTCTGGCGGATCAGCCCACCACCGACTGGACCCTTCGCCACCCGGGGCCAGGAGATATTGGCTGGGTGGTCGGACGGCACGGTGCTCTTTACGCCGAAGAGTACAACTTCAATCACAAATTTGAGGCTCTGGTCGCCCAGGTTGCCGGAGCGTTCCTGGACGATCACGATCCAGCGAGGGAGCGTGGCTGGATCGCGGAGCGCGACGGCATTCGCCTGGGATCGGTATTCCTGGTGCGGAAGACCGATGAGATCGGCAAACTCCGGCTATTGCTCGTGGAGCCGTCGGCGCGTGGCCTTGGAATTGGCAAACGCCTCGTGGAAGAGTGCATTTCGTTCGCGCGTCAGGCCGGTTATCGCCGCATGACGCTTTGGACGAACGACATCCTGGTGGCGGCTCGGGGCATTTATCGCGCGGCGGGTTTTCATCTCACCGCCACCCAGCCGCACAGTGATTTCGGCCCGCCGATGGTCGGCGAAGAATGGGAGCGGGATCTGTGATCACTCGGCGGCGCGCGGATCCGACCATCACCCTCCATCACTGAACAGCATCATCACCGACTGCACCAAAATCGCGATCCCGTTGTTCGTCATGTGCGTGGCCAATGAGGCTCGAACACTCCCCCCGAGGTGACGGGCGAGTGAGAAAACTACCGCCGCCGGTATGAGAAATAAAATCCGCCCAGGAGCATCGATGCCGTGCAGAAGCAACCATGGGATGGCGGTCAGGCAGACGGTCGCGACGACCGTATGTTCTCGGCGGCGCAACGCCTCCCACAGCCAGCCGCGGAAAAACAATTCCTCTGACACTGGTGCGAGGGCCGCTACCAACACGACTCGCGCCACCTCGACGACGGTACTGGCGCCGGTCAAATCAGATAAGCCACCGGGCGCGACGGACTTCGCGAAATCCCGCAGCGCGGGAAACCGATTCATCATGAACATGAAGGCCGCCAGCCAGACAATTGTTGCCGCACACAGCAGCGCGACGGTGCCTTTTCGCCGAACGGGTCCCGCGCCAAGGCCCACGCGACGGTTACCTCCGCCGGCGAGACGGCCCTGGCGTAACGCCGCCAGCAGCAGGGTTGCTTGGAAACCGGTGGCCGCGGAGAGAACGTAGCCGAGCGGTGAAACCGATGGGATCGCCTCGGCCCCGATCAGGATGCGGAGGCACGCGGCGGTCAGTCCCACCACCGCGGCGCCAACCGCCGCGACGGCAAATGCGACAACAACCCATGCCATCATGCCGAGCAACAGGAAGACGGTTCCCCGCCGCTCGGCCACGAACATGGTCGTCAGTTGAAGTTGAGCTTCAATCCGGGTTCCGGCCACTGCATCACCCCAAGCCGGCCGGTGTCGGACAACGTAATGTAGGCGGTTCGCATGTCCGGACCGCCGAAACAAATATTGGTCGGGTAAGCGTCGGGCATTTTCTCCGCGCGCACGATGTCGCCAGCCGGCGAAATTTCGGTGATGTAGCCGGTGGTCAACGTCGCCACGCAGATGTTGCCGTTGGCCAGCACAGCGAGACTGTCGAACCTGGCATTGCCTCCGAGGCCGGCGATCACACGGCCACTGTGCGGCGTGTGCGACTTCTTCGCCTTGATCACGCCTGGCGCTTCAATGTCGAACGCCCATAGCCGGGCACCTTCGGTATCGGCGACGTAAATTGTTTTGCCGTCCGGCGACAGGCCGCAACCATTGGGACTTAGAATCGGATAGGCCAGTTCGACGATCTTCGAGCCATCGGGCAGCGCGTAGTACAAGCCGCCGTGGTCGCGATGCCGCGCGTACCGTTTACCCAGATCCGTGAAGTAAAAGCCACCCGAAGTATCGAACACCAGATCGTTTGGTGCCGACAACACGTGGCCGTTCACCTCTTTATAAAGGAGCTTCGCCTCGCCGGTTTTCGGATCGATGCGCTGAACTGAGCCAAACTTGTAGTCGGGATGCGGGCCTATCCCCATCGAGTGACCCTCGACATACCGGCTGCCGCCATTGTCGCAGAGATAGAAGAACCCGTCCGGCCCGATCGCCAGGCCGTTGGGTCCGCCACCGCATTCGGAGAACACGCTGACTTTGCCGTCTGTCGTCACGCGCGAGCATTTGTTGTTGCGGATCTCCGTCAGTACCACCGAGCCATCGGCGCATACGACCGGGCCCTCGGGGAACCCCAGTCCGGTCGCCAGAATCGTTACGTCGGCCATGTTCGCGTTCCTCCGGTTTCTTGTAGGGACGAGTGTCACCGCTCCGGCGGCGCCGTCAACCGCCGGATGTGAACGCGTGAGGAGCGGAATCAGCGCAGCGCGGTTTGACCGGCCCCAATCCGAAATACCTGACAGGACGAGACGCGCCGATAGAGGCCGGCGCAAACGGTCCGTGCCTCCGTCTCGCTCAACCCAAGCAACTGCGGATGGTAGACGGTACGGCGTCCAAGAACGACGGGCTGCACTCTTGGCAATCCCCCCGGAGCGAGGCGCGCCGTCTCCTGGGCGACATCCCAGGCAGCGCGTTCGGCGGGATAGGCGCCGACCTGTACAACGCGGTCATGGACGATTCGCGATGCAATCAGCGAACGGCCGTAGTCCACCGGCGGCGGTGTCGATTGGACGGAGAGCGTCGTCGCGGCGTTGGCCATGGCGATGAAGCTGTTACCGAACCGGAATGTCGGCGCGTTCTCGCGGTTGAAACCGTCATCCAGCAGCATCGTCATTTGCTGGTCCCGCTCGGCGTTTGACGACGCTCCCATCACGACGCCGATCAGCCGCACATTGCCGTGCGTCGCGCTGGTGACCAGGTTGTGTCCCGAATTTTCCGTATACCCGGTCTTCATCCCATCGGCGCCGGGATAGGTCTTCAGCATCGTGTCATGATTCAGAATAAGCCGGCCATGCCAAACGAAACCAGGTACGGAGAAATATCCATAAAGCTGCGGGAAATCCAGAATGATGCGGCGACTTAACGTCGCCAGGTCCCGCGCCGTGGTCCACTGGTTGGCGTCCGGCAGTCCGGACGCGTTGCGGAAATTGGTGCGGTTCATGCCCAGTGCCCGGGCTCGCAAAGTCATCATCTGCGCGAAACGATCTTCGCTGCCACCGAGAAACTCGCCCAGAGCGGCGGCGGCATCGTTGCCGGATTTGGTGACAATTCCAAGAATTGCCTGCTCGACCGTCAGCGCTTCACCGGGTTGCAGGCCAATCTTCGAGGGCGGTTGTTCGGCGGCGGATGCCGAGACGGGCACGTACTGCGAGAGTTGGATGCGCCGGTCACGCAACGCCTCGAAGGACATATAAAGTGTCATCAACTTGGTGAGGCTGGCGGGAAAGCGGAGTTCGTCCTGGTTCTCGCCCATGATGATTTTGCCACTCGCGGCATCGACGACGATGGCACTGTAGCGGGACGACCCGATCTGAGCCCAGGCGGTCCACGGTGAGAGAACCGCGAGGCAAAGCAGGGCAGGGAACACCAGCAGAACCTGCCGGCGGAAGGACGCTGATTGCCGTTGGTGACCCATCCCCTGATCCCTGTTTTCGGTTCATGCCTGAAGCGCGTGGCACGCATTTACCTCACCGCGAGTCCGTCCGTCCAGCAGGAAATTCATCAAATTGAACAGGTTATGGCGCATTGTTACAAATTTAACCTGCGCGGTGGCGGGACGCCAAGCGACATTATCGAAAATTCTTGTGCGATGCACCATTTCGGACTTGATCGCGGTGGGACGCTTGCCTATATCGTCCGTTGTGCAGTGCAACAAACGTGCTGAATAAGACGTTTTAGGGCTGGGTTGGCGCCGTTGAGGGTCCCCGGCCTCTGACAGGAGCAGCAAGGATGAGCCAGAAGCCCAAGGGCGGCGCACCCGTTCGGCCAGCCCCGGCTATCAGGGCCGCGCCACGGGAAGTGCCGAAAGAGGTGGTCGCGAAGGCGGCCCCCGCCAAGATCGAGCCGGCTATAAAGGCGGCCCCGGCGGAATCTCGCATGCCGACACCAGCCGCCACCACGATCCCGGTCGCGCCGACGCCGGTAAGTCAGCCGATCATGGCCGCTTCGGTGCCCGAGCCACGCCCACCGGTCATTTCGACAGGACCGAGCGACAAGATATCCAAGACGACGACCGACGCAGCCCCGGTGATCGCCGTGGCACCGGCCGCCCCGACCAAGCCGACCAAACCCTCCCTTACCCCCAAACCCTCCCTTACCCAAGGAATGAAGACCATGATGAAGAGTACTGAAGATTTCGTCGCGTTCAGCCAGGCAAACCTTGAGGCGTTCGTGAAGTCCGGCCAGATCTGGAGCGCGGGCGTGCAAGAACTGACGAAGCAGATGGCGACCTCGGCCAAGGCCACCTTCGAAGAGTCAGTTTCCACGTTCAAGGCGATCAGCACCGCGAAGTCGGTGAAGGAAGCCATGGACCTGCAGAGCACTTTCGCCAAGGCGGCGCTGGAGAAGGCGATGGCCGAATCCAACAAGCTGACCGACGCATCGATCAAACTGACCGAGCAGACTCTGGCTCCGATCACCGCGCGCGTGACCGTCGCGGTCGAGACGTTCGGCAAGGCCGCCTGATCAGAATTTGCGATAGCCCAGGGCCGCGGCGCTCCTTCCCTCCTCGAACGCGGCTCAGGCTTCACGAAGAAAACGCCCGGATCCCCAGGATCCGGGCGTTTTCGATTCCGTATCGAAGGCAGGCCTGAAAAATCGCACGGTTGCGCCCATCGACCGCGAGGAGAAAACTGAATGCGATGAGAGGGACAAAACCATGACCGACACAATCGCCATCGTCACCGGAGGCCTCCGCGGACTGGGCCGGGCGATGACTCTGGGCCTGCTGGCGGAAGGGCGTCGCGTCGCCGCCGTAGGACATATCAGCGAAGATATTGATGAAATGCGGACATTGGCCGGCGCCGATGGCGCGCGACTATTACCTTTGGTCGCGGATTTGCGGCTTCCGGCCGAGTGCGATCGCGTGTTCGCTCAGACCCGCGGCAGGTTTGGCGCCGATCCAGGGATCCTGGTCAACAACGCCGGCCTGACCTTCACCTTTATCGATCCAACGCGCTTCCGGCGTGAAAAGCCAATGCGCTTCTGGGAGTGCGGCGACGACATCATCCAGGCGGTGATGGACACGAATTATGTCGCGGCCGACCAAATGGCGCGGCGTGCGGTGCCGCTCATGCTAAAGGCAGGTTGGGGCCGGATCGTGAACGTCACCACCAAACTGGACACGATGAACCGTGCGGGCAGTTCGCCGTATGGGTGTTCGAAAGCGGCGCTGGAAATGGCCACGGAAATTTGGGCCAAGGAGCTGGCCGGCACTGGCGTGACGGTCAATATCGTCAATCCCGGGGCGGGCGCGAACACGCCGGGCATGGCGGCGGAAATGCGGGCCCGCTCGGCCGCCAGCGCGGCGCCTTTACTGGTGGAGCCCGATGATATGGTCGGGCCGCTGTTGTTCGTCGTCTCTCATGCCGCCGACGCCGTGAACGGGTTCCGTTTCGACGCCAACAACTGGCACAAGGAGCGTGATCCCAGCACGATGACGCGTCCCGCGGGCCTCGTGTTGCATCCCGAGGGCGGATGGACATCGTCCGGTAAATAGCGGGAACGTGACTCGTGCCTCTTGCCGAACCCGGTCGGACGCGCGAACCTCCGGGGAACGGTTTCTCGAACCGTTGCCTGGGTGGCGGTACAGGATGCTTCCAACCAGGGGACCTGATCCGATATGATCAGTACTGCGTTGATGACCGGAGGGTCTGGCGGAGGATCTGGCGACGTGCCGTTGCGTATCAACAGGGCTGAACGATGAGTGACAGCGACAGACGCGGGGGCGGCAATACCGAGAACCCCAACACCGGCGTTGTGGTCAAGGCGCGGCCCAAAACCCGCAAGCCCGCGATGTACAAGGTGTTGATGCTGAACGACGACTACACGCCGATGGAATTCGTCGTGCACGTCCTGGAACGGTTCTTTCAAAAGAACCGGGAAGAGGCGACCCGAATCATGCTACACGTTCACCGTCGCGGCGTCGGCGTCTGCGGCGTCTATACCTATGAAGTCGCCGAGACCAAGGTAACCCAGGTGATGGATCTCGCGCGGCAGAACCAACACCCTTTGCAGTGCACGATTGAGAAGGAATAGCGGCAAAATCCGCTGTTTCGTTGCCCGGGAGCGACCCCCGGGGATGATATAGGCGACCATGTAGACCAGGAGCAGAGATCCCATGCTATCACGCAATCTGGAACAGACGCTTCACAGAGCCCTGTCCCTGGCCAGCGACCGGCGTCACGAATATGCGACCCTGGAGCATCTGCTTCTCGGTCTCATCGACGACGCCGACGCCGCCACCGTGCTTAAGGCGTGTGGCCTCGACCTGGATAAGCTACGTGGCGACCTTGGCGAGTTTTTGGATAAAGACCTCGCCGGCCTCGCCACCGACCGGCCGGGCGACCCGAAACCGACCGCGGGTTTCCAGCGCGTGGTGCAGCGCGCGGCGATCCATGTGCAATCATCCGGACGCGATGAGGTCACCGGCGCGAACGTGCTGGTAGCCCTGTTCAGCGAGCGGGAGAGCCATGCGGTGTACTTCTTGCAAATGCAGGACATGACCCGGCTCGACGCGGTGAACTTCATCAGTCACGGCATCGCCAAGGCGCCCGGCCGCTCCACGCAACGTCCGGTGCTTGGTTCCAACAATCAGCAGCCGAATGAAAACAACCCCGAGCAGGAACGTGAGGAAAAGCCGAACCGCCGGGGCAATCAGGACGCGTTGACCAACTACTGCGTGAACCTGAACAAGAAGGCGATGGCCGGGAAGATCGATCCGCTGATCGGCCGCGACCTGGAAATCGAGCGGACGATCCAGATCCTGTGCCGCCGCACCAAGAACAACCCGCTTTATGTTGGCGACCCGGGAGTCGGGAAGACCGCCATCGCCGAGGGTCTGGCCAAGCGGATCGTCGAAGGCGACGTTCCCGAGGTGCTCGCCAAATCAACGATCTTTGCCCTCGATATGGGCGCTTTATTAGCCGGGACACGATATCGCGGCGATTTCGAGGAGCGGCTGAAGGCGGTCGTGAACGAACTGGAAGCCATGCCGGGCGCCATTCTGTTCATTGACGAAATCCACACCGTGATTGGCGCGGGCGCCACCAGCGGCGGAGCCATGGATGCGTCCAATCTGCTGAAGCCCGCTTTGGCATCGGGCAATCTGCGCTGTATCGGCAGCACGACCTATAAGGAATTCCGCAACTACTTCGAAAAGGACCGCGCGCTGGTCCGGCGGTTCCAGAAGATCGATGTGAACGAGCCGAATATCGAAGACAGCATCAAGATTCTGCGCGGCCTGAAACTGAACTACGAGAAGCACCATAAGGTCCGCTACACCGACGAAGCGATCCGCGCCGCTGTCGAGTTGTCGGCGAAATATATCAACGACCGCAAATTGCCGGACAAGGCGATCGACGTGATCGACGAAGTCGGCGCCTCGCGCATGTTGCTGCCGGAGAACAAGCGCCGGAAGACCGTCACCTTGCGCGATGTTGAGGAAATGGTCGCCAAGATCGCGCGCATTCCTCCCAAGAGTGTCTCCGCCGACGATAAGGAAACGCTGCGGCATTTGGAACGCGACCTGAAGGCGATGGTGTTCGGTCAGGACAAGGCGATCGAGGCTTTGGCCGCGGCGATCAAACTCGCCCGGGCCGGTCTGCGGGAACCGGAAAAGCCGATCGGCAACTATTTGTTCTCGGGTCCGACCGGCGTCGGCAAGACCGAGGTGGCACGGCAGCTGTCTTCGATCATGGGGATCGAACTGATCCGCTTCGACATGTCGGAATACATGGAACGGCACAGTGTCTCCCGGCTGATCGGTGCGCCGCCGGGCTATGTCGGCTTCGATCAGGGTGGACTGCTGACGGATGCGATCGACCAGCATCCGCATGCGGTGTTGTTGCTTGATGAGATCGAAAAAGCGCATCCCGACCTGTTCAACATCCTGTTGCAGGTGATGGATCACGGGAAACTGACCGACCACAACGGCAAATCGGTCGACTTCCGCAACATCATTCTGATCATGACGACCAACGCGGGCGCGTCCGATCTCGCCAAGGAAGCGATCGGTTTTGGGCGCGACACGAGGGAAGGGGAGGACGGCGACGCGATCAAGCGCCTGTTCACTCCGGAATTCCGCAATCGGTTGGACGCGACCATCGGCTTCGCCGGGCTGACGCCGGAAATCGTCGGTCGTGTCGTGGAAAAGTTCGTCATGCAGTTGGAAGCGCAACTGGCCGACCGCAACGTGACGATCGAAGCGTCCTCGGCGGCGAAGGAATGGCTCGCGGAGCGCGGCTACGACAAGCTTTACGGTGCGCGGCCGCTGGCCCGGGTGATCCAGGAGTACATCAAGAAGCCGCTCGCCGAGGAACTGCTGTTCGGGAAGCTGGTGAAAGGCGGGTCGGTCAAGGTGACGATGAAGGACGACAAGCTGGCGTTCGAAATCATCGAGGCCTCGTTGCCCGCGTTGCCGAAGCCGGAAGGCGAAAGCGAGGACGGTACCGACAAAGAGCCCGAGGCGGTGGAATAACCATGGACGAGCAAACGCCAACCGGAGCCGTTTGGGGCCCGGACGGCTGCGACGACGTCGCATCCCCCGAGACGCTGAGTCCGCAGGCCACCACCGGGACGCGGATCGATATCGTTTCGGATGCGATTTGCCCGTGGTGCTACATCGGCAAGCGGCAAATGGAGCGGGCGTTACTCAGTCTCGCCGGGGAAGGCCTGGCGTTCTCGACACACTGGAACCCGTTCCAGCTTAATCCGGACATGGCCAAGGAAGGCGTCGATCGCGCCCAGTACCGTGCATGGAAGTTCGGCGGCGCGGAGAAAGCCGCCGCGCTGGACGCCCGGATCGTCGATGCTGCGGCACAGGTCGGACTGGAATTTCACCCGGAACGCATCAAGCGGACCCCGAATACGATCGACGCGCACAGGCTAATCTGGTTTGCTGGCCAGCGCGGCGTGCAGGACGCGGCGATGGAAACCGTGTTCAGGGCTTACTTGATCGACGCACAGGATATCGGGCAGCATTCGGTGCTGGCCGACTGCGCCGTCGCCTCGGGCCTGGACCGGGAGGAGGTCATGGCGTTCCTGACCGGCGAGCTCGCGGACAAGGAAATGCGGGCCGCGGACCAGGCGGCGCGGGAAGCGGGAGTCAGCGGTGTGCCGTCGTTCTTCCTCGATGGGTATGGGTTGTTTTCCGGCGCGATGCCGGCCGGCACCATGGCGAACGCGTTCCGTCAGGGGAATAAACTGTTGCTGGAGCGGGCGGCGACGTAACGCCAGCGAGTGAAGACGTTTACACTCTCCTGATGCACATCACGATTTCGTCGACGACATTCCATTGCGAGATCGAGGCGGCGTCCACCTCAGCCCGCGTTACTTCACCTCTTTCAAGCCGCTGGTGCCAGGATGGCATCAAGACCATCGAGAGAGAAGCGATCTCAAAATCAACATCCAGATAGTCAGCCAACGGGGTGTTCGCATAACCACCTTCCGCGTACATGCGGCAATTTTTCTTGCTGAACAGTCCCATGACATGTGGTGTGATCGCCCGCACGTGAGTCGGATCGCCCCAATATCCGTCGCTCCGATAGTGCGGCACCGTGATGTTGATAATGCCGCCAGACGCTAAAACTCGATGTAGTTCCTTGATGATCGCAAAAAATACCTCGGTGCTTTGTCCAAGGTGTTCCAGCACGTGGTTGGCCACGATTTCGGTGACGGAGCCAGCCTCGAAAGGATACGGCGTTTGCTCCAGATCCCATACCAGGTCAGGTGAGTAAGTCGCATATTTGTCGATGTTGACAAAGCCGTCGAGCTTGCTTTGGCCGCAACCGAGATTGAGCTTCACCGAAGTTCCCTTTCGTATTTGGGTCTGTCCAACGCTCTGCCCTCGTCCGTGCCAGCATGCCACGCGATAGAGCATCGGGCCAATGTGTATGACCGGGGGGAGACGAGGGTTTCTCCACTGTAAGCCCAAACGTGCGATATCGCGTGCTCAGACCTCAATGCGACGATAAACCTTCCAAAATGATCCATGGCGTTTACCATCCAGGCCCGCTCGTGATAGCTCCCGGCAACGAACCCAGTTCAGGAGGCACGCCATGACGTCGAAGCACCCGGAAACGCTCGCTCTGCACGCCGGCTGGCGCCGTGACAGCGCCACCAACGCCGTGGCCGTACCGATCTACCAGACGACGTCCTACCAGTTCGACAGTTCCGAGCACGCCTCCAACCTGTTCGGCCTCAAGGAACTGGGCAACATCTACACCCGCATCATGAACCCGACGCAGGACGCGCTGGAGCAGCGTCTCGCGGCGCTTGAAGGCGGCGTCGCCGCACTGGGGCTGGCGTCCGGTCAGGCTGCATCGGCGTTTTCGGTGCTGAACCTCGCGCGCGCCGGCGACAATATCGTCAGCTCCACCGATCTGTACGGTGGCACCTGGAACCTGTTCGCCAACACGCTGAAGGACCAGGGGATCGAGACCCGTTTCGTCGACCCAACCGACCCCGAGGCCTTCGCGCGAGCCACCGATGACCGCACCCGCGCCTACTACGCGGAGACGTTGCCGAACCCGAAACTCATCGTGTTTCCAATAGCGGAAGTCGCCGCGATTGGACGAAAGTTCGGCATCCCGCTGATCATGGACAACACCGCGGCACCGCTCCTCGTGCGTCCGTTCGATCATGGTGCCGCCGTGGTGATGTACTCGACCACGAAATATATCGGCGGGCATGGCACCTCGATCGGTGGCGTGGTGATCGACGGCGGTAACTTCGACTGGGAGGCACATCCGGCGCGCCAGCCAGCGCTGAATACACCCGACCCCAGCTACCACGGCGCGGTTTGGTCGCAGGCGGTGAAACCTCTGGGCCCGATCGCCTACATTCTGAAAATGCGCGTCACCCTGCTGCGCGATCTCGGCGCGGCGATGGCGCCATTCAACGCGTTCCTGTTCCTGCAAGGCGTCGAAACGCTTGCGTTGCGCATGCGGGCGCATAGTGAGAACGCTCTGGCCGTGGCCAACTACCTGGCAGAACGCAAAGGCGTGACGCGCGTGATCCATCCGTCGCGTCACACTGGTGTGGGAGCAGAACGGACCGCGAAGTACCTGACCAAGGGCATGGGCGGTCTGTGCGGCTTCGAACTGGCCGGCGGCGTCGATGCGGGCCGCAAATTCATCGACTCACTGAAGATGTTTTATCATGTCGCCAACATCGGCGACGCACGCAGCCTAGCGATCCATCCGGCGAGCACCACGCACTCGCAGTTGACCGAAGCGGAGCAAGCCGCGACTGGCGTGACGCCCGGTTACGTGCGGCTGTCGATCGGGATCGAGCACATCGACGATATCATCGCCGACCTTGGCCAGGCGCTGGACGCGGCTGGCGCATGACAAAGCCCACCGGCGTCCACCTGATCGGCAGCGTGCCGATGCGGGACGCCGAGACGGTGTTCCGGACCGTCGCGCGCGAGCTGGGGCCTTGGCTCGCGCGCATTCCGGACGGAGAAACCGGCAATCGCCATCGTTGGATCTGGTGGCAGCGGGAGATGCTTCTTAATCATCCAGCGATGGAGATCGACCCGGTCACGCCGCCGTTCGAGCTACGCCAATGGGACGGTGTCGTGGTGCGCACCACCGAGTGGCTCAGATTTCGGCCCGGGATCGATCCGGACACGGTGAACTTCAATACCGGCTATGCGGAAGCGGCGATCGCCTCCTACGCGGTGTTTCGGCGCTTGCGTGAGGCGGGTGAATTGCCGCCGGGTCTTCGCTTCCAGGTTTGCCTGCCGACCCCGATGGCATCGGGATATATGTATGTCAGCCCTTCATCCTTGGCCGAGTACCTGCCGGTCTATGAGCGTTCGCTGCTGACCGCCCTTGGTCAGATCGTCGATGCGATTCCACGCCAGGATTTGTCGATCCAATGGGATGTCTGTCAGGAAGTATTGGTTTTCGAACAGTACTTTTCGCATCGTCCAGCTTCATACAAGGCTGACATTTTCGCCGAACTCGCGCGTCTGGGCGACGCGGTGCCAGCCGGGGTCGAGTGCGGCTATCACCTTTGTTATGGCTCGCCGCGCGACGCGCACCTGATAATGCCAAAAGATACCGGCATTCTGGTCGAAATCGCCAACGGCGTGGCAACCCAGCTTGGACGGCGATTGGATTTTCTGCATCTGCCCGTGCCTCAGGACCGCACTGACGCGTCGTACTTCGCCCCGCTGCGAGAACTGCGTTTGCCCGCCGAGACGATGCTGTATCTGGGCCTGATCCATCATGACGACTCGCACGGTGATCAGGCTCGCATCGCGGCGGCCTCGGCGGTCGTCCCCGCATTTGGCGTCGCCACGGAATGCGGCTGGGGACGCGGCGAACCAGAGCGAATCCCGGCACTGCTCGCCTCTCATCGGCACGTGATGGAACACTGATGCCGGTCGCTCTGGTCACCGGCGGCGCGCGAGGCATTGGCGCGGCGGTGGCGGCTCGGCTGCGTGGCGATGGGTGGGACATCGTCGTCGCAGACCGCGATCCGGCGCCGGTCGGCCGCTCGGTCATCTGTGACGTTTCGGATGAACTATCGGTCGCCGCTCTGATCGCCGGGATCAACGCGACCGAGGGCCGTCTGGACGCGCTGATCTGCAACGCCGGCTTCGGTATCAGCAAGCCCATCAAGGATCTGTCGCTGGCGGAATGGTCCTCGGTGCTGGCGACCAATCTGACCAGTTGCTTTCTGTTGGTCCGTGCGGCGGAAACCTTGTTGCGCGCGGCGAAGGGAGCGGTGGTCACCATCGCCTCCACCCGCGCCCATATGTCGGAGCCAAATACCGAGGCCTACTCGGCGTCCAAGGGCGGACTCGTGACCCTGACCCATGCGCTGGCGATCAGCCTTGGACCAGATGTGCGGGTGAATTGCGTCAGTCCCGGATGGATTTTGACCAAGGGGCCCCTGCCAACCGAGGAGGAACACGCATTCCATCCCGCTGGCCGCGTTGGTAAGGCCGAAGACGTCGCCGCTTTGGTGGCGTTTCTGACCGGTCCGGATAGTCATTTCATTACCGGCGCGGAATTCATCATGGACGGCGGGGTAACGCGGAAGATGATCTATCCCGAATGACCAGGGCGCTTGCATTCTCGCTCTGAGTGGCCTTTACGGCTGCTGCCGGGTGGACACGCCCAGGAGCGAACAGGATGGGAAGATGGTGGTTGAACCAGAACTGTTATTCGAGCCGTTTCCCTCCGACGATCTGCGCCGCTTCGTGGAAGATCACGTCTCGACCTTCACCATGGCGATGACCGGAGCGCTGGACTATCAGCCGGTCGGCTATTTCCTGCGTCAGGAGCGGGGAGAATGGGTGGGCGGCTGCCTCGGTCACGTTTGGGCGAACTACCTGCATGTGCAATGGTTATGGGTCGCGCCATCGCTGCGAGGCCGCGGTTACGGCAGGAGGTTATTGCGCGCGGCCGAAACGATGGCGGCCGAGAACGGCGCGGCGCGAGCCACACTGGACACATTCAATCCGGCCGCGAAGGCATTCTATCTCAGCCTGGGCTACGAAGTTTTTGGCACACTCGCGGACTACCCGCCGGGCTACAGCAAGTTCTTTCTTACGAAGACGCTGGCCGCGCCAGGTACTGTTCCAGCGCGGTAACTTCTTCGGACGCGAAACGAAGACCGAGCTTGCTTCTTCGCCACAGTACGTCCTGGGCGGTGCAAGCCCATTCCGTTCGCACCAGCCAGTCGACCTCCCGTTCGGTCAGATCGGCACCAAAGACCGTGCCCAGATCGGTCATCGCTCGCGCATCGCCCAGGAGCGAAGCGGCGCGCGTGCCGTGGGCGCGGGTCAGCCTGGTCGCGGTTGGCTCGGGCAAAAAGGGATACCGCCGGATCAGATCGTCGCGGAGCGCCGCGAAACCGTCCCAGGGAAAGTCGCCCCCCGGTAACGTCGCGGTCGCTGTCCAGCGCGGCTTCAGGCCTGGAAATAGCGGGGTCAGACGATCCATCGCCGCCTCCGCCAGACGGCGAAAGGTGGTGATCTTGCCGCCGAACACGCTCAGAACCGGCGGCGAGCCACGGAGTTCAAGCACGTAGTCGCGGGTTGCTTCCTGCGCGGCGGTTGCGCCGTCGTCGCGCAACGGTCTGACCCCGGCGTAGGTCCACACAACATCAGCCGGAGTCACTGGACGGCGAAACCACGCGCTGATAGCGCCGCATAAATAAGTGATTTCCTCGCCTCGAATCGCGACGTCGGCCGGATCGCCGTCGTAATCCTCATCCGTCGTCCCGATCAGTGTAAAATCGTTTTGATAGGGGATCGCAAAACAAATCCGCCCGTCGGGGTTTTGCAAAATATAGCAGCGATCATGCGCGAACAACCGCTTCACGACGATGTGGCTGCCCTTCACCATGCGGACGCGCATTGGATCGTTCTGGTGCACAACGTCGGTCAGCACCCGAGAGACCGACGGCCCGGCCGCGTTCACCAGAACCCGGGCGCGTTCCGTAACGCCACCGGACAGCGTCAACGCCCAAAGTTCACCGTCAGCGCGCGCGGACAGGCATCGCGTGCGCGGCCTGATATCGGCGCCTCGGTCCGCCGCATCTCGCGCGGTCAGTACCACGAGGCGTGCGTCATCAGCCCAACAGTCCGAGTATTCATATCCGCGGCGGAGGTCGTCCTGAAGCGGCGCCCCGGCGGGATCGTCGCGCAAATCCAGCGCGCGCGTTGGCGGCAGCAACTTCCGGCCGCCCAGGTGATCGTAGATGAACAACCCTGTCCGCAGCATCCACCATGGACGCCCTCCGGGCCGGTATGGCAACACGAAGCGCAGCGGCCAAATGATATGCGGAGCCGCCCGTAGCAGAACTTCACGCTCCGCCAGAGATTCCCGCACCAGGCGGAATTCGTAATATTCCAGATATCGTAACCCGCCGTGGATCAGTTTTGTTGAAGCGGACGAGGTTCCGCTCGCGAGGTCGCCTTGTTCCACCAGCAGTACCGAAAGCCCGCGTCCCGCGGCGTCACGCGCGATCCCCGCGCCGTTAATTCCTCCGCCGATGATCGCGAGGTCGAAGACCTGACTCACGGATGATCGTCGGGCGACTCAATCACGGTACCGGTGTACGGCTCGACGAAAACCAGATGGTCATGCACTTCTTTGACCCCGGGAACGTTCTCCGCGATCACGCAAATGGCCCGGCGTTCATCGGGGTTGGTGATCGTACCCCATACATCCACCACACCATTGGTCACTGTGACGTTCAGCGTTGTCATGGGTGCCCAGGATGCGCCTTCGAGGGCGGAGAGAATGGCGGCCCGGATCGTGCGATCGTCACTCTGGCCCTCCGGGGCTCGCTTTTCACGCTCGCGGCTGAGTAGCGCCCGGAGCAGATCGGAACGGGCGATGACGCCGACCATGTGACCGTTCTCGGTCACCGCCACGCGCTTGATCCGCTGCTTTTCCATGGTCTCGACAACCTCTTCGAGTTGCGTCCCCGTATCGACGCAAATCACCTCCGCCGTCATGATGTCGCTGACTTTTCGGCCATGCGCGCGAGTGAAGTCCAGCGCCTGCTTGCCGGGAGAGACCAGCACGCGCAACCACCACGGCCGATGCCGCTCGGTACCGATTTCATCACGGCGCAGCAGATCGCCTTCGGTTACGACGCCAACCAACGTGCCTTTCGCATCGACCACGAACAGGCCCGAAATACCGTGCCGCAGCATCAGATTCGCGGCGTGCTCCACGGTATCATCGGGAGCGACCGACAGGACTTTGCGGGTCATTACATCGGAAACGATCATTTTATCCTCCGTCAACCCGCCGCGAATTTCGCCAGCAGGCGCACATGTGACCGGATGCCATGGTGGAAGCAACGTTGTTCGAACTTCTCATTCGGGCTGTGGATCTGATCGTCGTCCAGACCGAAACCCATCAGCAGCGTGTCGATTCCCAGCACCTTCTTGAGCGATACCACGACCGGAATGGACCCGCCGCAGCCCATCATGATCGCGGGTTTGCCGTATTCCTCGGCCAGCGCCGATTGCGCGGCCCGTACCCATGGCGAGTCGGAGTTGACGTCAACGCCCGGCGAACCATGACCGCCGTCGAATTCCGCCGTTGCTCCCGGCGGCAATCGATCGGTGACGAACTGCTTGAATTGTTCGAACACCTCGTCCGGGTCCTGTCCGGGAACCAATCGGAACGTCACCTTCGCCGAGGCCTCCGCCGCGATCACCGTCTTGGCACCTTGTCCGGTATAACCGCCCCAAATGCCATTGATATCGGCGGTCGGCCTTGCCCACAGCCGCTCCAATGCCGAGAAGCCGCGCTCGCCGGCCGGCACGGACAGGCCGATATCGCCGAGAAACGCGGCCTCGCTAAAGCCCAGAGACTCCCATTGGGCGCGAACCGCGTTGCTGATCGGTTTGACCTTGTCATAAAAGCCAGGAAGCTGAATGCGCCCGTTCGCATCCTGCAAATCGCCCAGAATACGCGTGATCGCGTTGATCGGGTTCAGTGCTGAGCCACCGTAAAGCCCCGAATGCAGATCGCGCTTCGCGGCTTTCACCGTGAGCTGGACGTAGGTTAGTCCGCGCAGGCTCGTGGTCAGCGCTGGCGTATCGAAATCCCACATATTGGTGTCGCTGATCAGCGCGATATCGGACGCGAGTTCGTCTTTGTTGGCTTTCAGGAACGGTTCCAGGTTGCGGGAACCGACTTCTTCCTCGCCCTCGATCAGCACGGTGAGCTTCGCCGGAATGCCGCCGCCGGCGTCGTGCCAGGCCCGCAGAGCCTCCAGGAACATGGTCGTCTGGCCCTTATCATCGACCGCGCCGCGAGCGACGAACCTCTTGCCGCGAGGCCCATCGACCAGTTGCGGTTCAAATGGCGGGCTGTTCCACAGCTCCAGTGGATCGGGCGGCTGCACGTCGTAATGACCGTAGTACAGCACATGTGGGCCCTTGTAGCCCGGTGGCCCATCCAAATGCCCGAGCACGACCGGATGACCCGCCGTGGGGCGGATTTCGGTCCGGAACCCCAAAGCCACCAGGCGATCCCTGACCCATTCGGCCGCCCGAGCGCAATCTTCCCGATGCACCTCCTGGGCGCTGATCGATTGTATCCGCAGCAAAGCGAACAACTCCTCCCGCGACTGATCCAGCCGGGCGTCAGCATGCCGCAGGACGGTGTCGATGGTCTCGGAGGAAGGGGCGGGCATCAGGGTATCTCCAGTCGCGGCAATCTGGGCTCCCACAATGGCGCAACCGCGCTACATGGCAACCGTGCCGGGCCTGGCACATTGATCAGGATCATGCGTGGGCGGGTTCGTCCGGGTTCGAAAATTGCGCGTAATATTATTTCGTGGTCTGAGGCTTGCGAACTTCGCCAATCCCGTCATCCGAGGCATCGCGGGGATGGAAAACCCGGGGGAAACACGCCACCATTAATACGCAATCCCGTCCTGGTGCGACCAGACCGGGCCAGAACGGTTGAACAGGGAGTGACGCCCATGGACATGGTCCTCGACCGAAGCGCCGTCACACTTGAATTGCGCTTCGTCGACCGCGACCAACCGGTTCTGCTCACCGGCATCCAGGCCCTGCTGCGTCTGTTGTTGGAGCAACAGCGGTTGGATCAGCAGGCGGGCCTGCATACCGCCGGCTTTGTCTCCGGTTACCGAGGATCCCCGCTCGGCGGTCTGGATCGCGAACTTTGGGCCCAGAAGAAGCTGATGGTGGCGCACGACATCCGCTTCGAACCCGGCGTCAACGAGGACCTCGCCGCCACCATGATCCTGGGCACTCAGGAACTGGACGCCTTCCCGGGCAAGAAGTTCGATGGCGTGTTCGGCATGTGGTATGGCAAGGGGCCGGGCGTCGACCGGTCCGGTGATGCTTTCCATTGCGCCAATATGGCGGGGACACACGCGCATGGTGGCGTGCTGGCGGTGTCGGGTGACGACCACGGTGCGCATTCCTCGACCTATCCGCATCAGACCGAGTACGTGTTCCAGAACGTGTTCATGCCGGTGTTGAACCCGGCTTCGGTGCAGGACGTGCTCGACCTGGGCCTCGCTGGCTGGGCGCTGTCCCGGTACTCCGGCCTTTGGGTCGCGATGAAAACCACGGCGGAGACGATGGAGCAGGCCGCTACCGCCATCGTCCATTCCGCATCCCGTTTCGTCACGCCTGCCTTCGCCTTGCCGCCGCACGGCCTCAACCTCGATCATACATTGCGATTCCCCGCCGAGCGCGCCGAACTCGAACGGCGCATGATCGAGGAACGCCTTCCCGCCGCCCTCGCCTGGGCGCGCGCCAATCGGATCGACCGCTTGATCAGCGGTAACGCGGATGCGCCGATCGGCCTGATCACCGTTGGTAAGGCGCACGAAGATACGCTGCACGCGCTGAAACGCATGGGCCTGGACCGTCACCCGCAACTCGCGATTTATAAGATCGGCATGACCTGGCCGTTGGAGACCGAAGGCCTGCGACAGTTTGCTCGCGGCAAACGTTTCATTCTCGTGATCGAAGAAAAGCGTGGCTTCGTGGAGTCGCAAATCCGTGACGCGTTGTATCACCTGCCGGCTGACGAGCGGCCGGAGATCAGCGGCAAGACCACGCCACGCGGCGAGCCATTGCTGTCGCCGCTGATGGAATTGTCGCCCGAAATCGTCGCCTCGGGGATGACACGATTTTTGGGCGCGGCCGGTCTGAACTTACCCGATCCGCCAGCACCGCCGGTCGTTGAGCGGCCCGCTTCTCTGCTGAAACGCATCCCCGCGTTTTGCGCCGGCTGCCCGCACGCCACGTCCACCAAATTGCCGGAGGGCAGCTTCGCCAGTGCCGGCATCGGGTGTCACTTCATGGCGCTGGACGACGGCGATCAGACCAGGACCTTCACCCATATGGGCGGCGAAGGTGTGCCGTTCGTTGGGTTGTCCACCTTCACCGATGTCAAACACATGTTCGCGAATATCGGCGATGGTACCTATCAACATTCCGGTATCATGGCGATTCGTCAGGCCGCGGCCTCCGGCACGCGCATGACGTATAAGTTGCTGTTCAACGACGCGGTGGCGATGACCGGTGGTCAACCCGCCGAAGGTGCACCGACCGTGCCGATGCTGGCTGCCCAGGTCGCCGCTGAAGGCATCAAACGGATCGCTATTGTCGCCGATGAGGCCGAGCGTCTGCCACCTAAATCAGCGTTACCACCGGGCGTCACGACACATATTCGCGCCGACCTCGACGCGGTGCAGCGTTCGTTGCGAGATTACGATGGGCCGTCAGTGCTGATTTACGATCAGGTGTGCGCTACCGAGAAGCGCCGTCGCCGCAAGCGCGGCTCGATGGCGCAAGCGACGAAGCACGTGATGATCAACGAGTCGGTGTGCGAGAATTGCGGGGATTGCTCGACGCAGTCGGGCTGCATCGCGATCGAACCGGTGGAAACGCCACTGGGCCGCAAGCGCCGCATCAACCAAAGCGCATGCAACGTCGATCTGTCTTGCCTGAAAGGATTTTGCCCGAGCTTCGTGACACTGCCCGGTCCTCCGGTTGCCCCCGCCGCCGACACGACCTGGCAGGCACGAGAGAGCGAATTCGCGGCCACGCTGCCGGAGCCCGTGGTTCCGTCGCCGGATGTGTGGCGCGGTCTCTTCGCTGGTATTGGCGGCGGTGGGATCGTGACCGCCGGCGCCATTCTGGCGATGGCGGCACATATTGAAGGCCGTCACGTCAAGACACTCGATTTCACCGGCCTGGCGCAAAAGAACGGCGCGGTGGTCGCGCATGTGCAGATCGCCGGCGATGCCGATGCGCTGGATGTCGTGCGCATTCCGCTCGGCACCGCGAACCTGATGCTGGCCGCCGATCTCGCGGTGGGTTGTTCGCCGGGGGTGCTCGAACGTAACGCGCGCGACGCGGTCGTGATCGGCAATCTGGATCTCGCGGCGACGGCTGATTTCAAGAGAGATGCGCTGCTGTCGATCGACGCGACGCTGCATCGCCGAACGATCGAAAAAGTGACGGACTCCAAGGCTTCGACCTGGCTGCACGGTGTACTGCTGGCTGAGCGATTGTTCGGCAACACCCAGGCCATGAACACGCTGCTTTTGGGACTGGCCTGGCAGCGCGGTCTGGTTCCCGTGGGCGATGCGGCGATCTTGCGAGCGATCGAACTGAATGGCGCCGCGGTCGCGTTGAACAAGCGCGCCTTTTTGTGGGGTCGCATTTTGGCCGAGCGGCCCGAATTGATCGCGGAAATTCTTGACCAGGTCGAAATCCCGCCGTTGGATCTCCCCGCACTGATCGAAGCGCGGGCGGCGGCACTGGTCGACTACCAATCCAGCACCTACGCGGCGCGTTATCGATCGGTGATCGAGGAAGTTCAGGCGCGCGAAATCGCGGTGACCGGACGTGCCGGCACTTTAACCCGCGCCGCGGCCGAGGGTCTGTTCCGCTTAATGGCATATAAGGATGAATATGAGATCGCCAGGCTGCATGCATCGACGTCCTATGCGCCTGGCGTCGCGTTCCATATGTCACCGCCGTTGCTTACTCGGATCGATCCGCGTACCGGCCGGCGGAACAAGGTCGCGATCCCGGGGTGGCTGGCGATGCCGCTGTTCCGCGTGCTGCGACGAGGCAAGGTCATCCGCGGTACCGTGCTCGACCTCTTTGGCTATCAGGCGGAGCGTAAGGCGGAACGGGCGCTGATCGAGCAATACATCGCCGATCTGCGGGATGTTTTGCCGAAGTTGCGGCCGGAAACCATGGCGACTGTCACCGAACTCGCCGCGTTGCCGGAAACGATCCGCGGTTTTGGGCCGGTCAAGGACAGCGCGCGTGCAAAGGCTGAAATTCGGCGGTCCGCGTTGCTGTCCGGCCTTGATGGTCCTGGCGCGATGGCGATGGCGGCGGAGTGACGTTCAGAGGTTGACTATCCCCATCCACCACATCAACCGGCCGCCCGTTTCGATGTCGTAGGATCGAGCGAACGTCAGTTCGCCGTCGTCTCCGATACGGAACAAAGTCAGACGGGTCGGAATTTCGCTGCTGTCCGCGAGCGACAGACCCATGATGTGCGCACAAACCATCAGCTTTCCGGTCGGGTCGATGTGGAATGTGCGGCAGTGGATACCGTTTGTATCGACATGCTGGATCAGCGCTGGTTTGCCACTGGACTGGTCAATGGCGAAGGCCGCGATCGTGTTCTCGCCACCGGCGAATACCTTTTTGCCATCTTTGTCGACGGTACTGCTGGCGCGGTTCGCGACATAGACGAAGCGCCCGTTTGGATGCACGTGCACCGTGCCAACCAATTGATGACCGCGGATGTTGTCTGGTTCCGTCAGTGCGTTCACCTGGTACGCCGGGGTCGCGGCAAGCCGGCCCGCATCGTGCGTGAACATCGCGAGCGCGTTCTGCCGCTCCAACGACACATAAATCCAGGGTTTGGTGGGATGGAAATCGAGATGCCGCGGGCCGAACCCATACCCGCCGTTGGGCGCGATCGATACCTCATCGCGCAGAACACCGTTGTCATGGCGGAACACCTTCAAGGCTCCCGGCTCCTCCGGCTTGCCGCCGGCCGCGTCATGCCCGCGAGCGACGAGAATGACGTGGCGATTGTCTGGCATCGCCAGCACCTGATGCGGGAATACCCCGGGGTCGATGTCAGGGGGTTGCGAAACCTCTGCTCCCAGGGTTGCATCGGCATTGATCCGATAAACTCTCACGTCGGGTGGATTGTTGAATGCCACCAGCACGTGATTCGATGGGATGTCGGTTGACATATGGATTGGCCGATACGGCAACGGAATCGGTTGGCCATGTGGATCGAGGGCGCCTGTCGCGGGATCGATCCGGAATGCGCTCACATGGTGCTTCGTGCCCGCCTGTCCCATGCCCGAGGCACTATCGCTGCTCGCGACATACAAGAACCGGCGCGCCGCATGCGGCCAGACATACTGCACGTTCGCCGGGACGGTGACCGTGCCGCGCCGTGTCAACGCGGCCGTCGCGACGTCAAGATCGAATTGGATCAGCTCGGCGCCGACACTCGCATAGAGCGGCATGGTTCGTTCCTCCTTGTTATCCGGCCGACATCGCGTAGGTTCCCGTCGCCTGCGCCACCAGCTTTGTCGTTGCTTCCTCGGTGATCCGCACTTCGGCGGTGAACAGCCGCCGCCCCGATCGCAACGGCGTCGCCGTCGCAAGCAGCGGAAGCGTCACCGCGGGCCTGAGAAAATTAATCGTCAGGTCCACCGTCACCGCCGCCGAGTCATGTCGCGTGGCCAGAATCAGTGCGTAAATCGCGACATCCGCCAAGGCGAACTGCACCGGACCGGCAACGCTTCCTCCATGCCGGGTGACCAGGTCGCCCTGTCCGAGCCGCACGCAGCCACATTCCGCGCTCGTCTCCAGCACCGTGATGTTGAACAACGGCGCCAACGGCAGGCTGGCCGCGATGTGCTCGCGAATCTGCTCTATCGTCCAGGGGTCCACGGGCACGGTCAACTCTCTCTTGCGCGACACGAAGGTATCGGGCCAGGGTCGCCGCCGCAACCAGAGGAGCAGGGACCGCATGTCCTTCAAGGTGCAGGTCGGGCCGCCGCAGATCGCCATTCACCACGCCGACGGGGTGCTGGTGACCGAATCCAATGGCGAGATGGTGTGGCCATCCGATAAAGGACTTTACCTGCAGGATACGCGACTGATCAGCGCCTGGGCGGTGCAGGCCAACGGCGAGGAGTGGGATCTGCTGAACGGCGGCGCCGTGCGCAATAGCGTCGCCCGGATCTATCTGACCAACCGGCAGTTTCTGACCGAGGACGGCATCATTCCACGACGCATGTTGTCCCTCGTCGTATCACGTCACATCCATGGCGGATTGCATGAAGACCTGGACATCACCAATCACAGCCGCACCGCGATCCGGTTTAATCTGGAGGTCATGGTTCGCAGCGACTTCGCCGATATTTTCGATGTGAAGGCGGCTCGAAATGTCAGACGCGGCCATATCAGTTCCACCTGGTCGGACGGACAGGCGCTGACGACGACATACCGCAACGAGGATTTTGTTCGTGCTGTCAGGATCGCCGTTGAGCCGATCGAGTTGCAGGCGGTTTACGCGAACGGCCGGATTAGTTTCGAAGTCAAACTCGCGCCCGGGGAGAGTTGGCACGCGTGCTTGCTTTATACGTTCACAGCGGGCGACACGATTTATACGCCGCCGTCGGCCCATGGCAGTGACGAAGTGCGGCCGCCGGCCTGGCGCGATTCGATTTTGCAAATTCATACCAGCAACGAAGAATTTTATCGGACGTTTCAGCAGGCGGCCGACGATATGGGTGCGCTGCGCCTGCCGGTGGAGGGTGAAGATGGTGAGGTCTCCGTTCCCGCGGCGGGATTGCCGTGGTTCATGGCGCCGTTTGGCCGTGACAGCCTGATCGCATCTCTGCAAACTATCCTTGTTTGGCCTGAGTTCGCCCAGGGCGCGTTGAATGTGTTGGGTCATTGGCAGGCGACGGTACGGGACCCGTGGCGCGACGCCGAACCTGGCAAGATCATGCATGAGCTGCGTCGCGGCGAACTGGCGCATTTTCACCTCATACGCCACACGCCATATTATGGCACCGCTGATGCAACGCCGCTGTATTTGATTGTTCTGCATGCTGCCTGGAAAGCATCCGGCGATCGTTCGTTGCTGGAGACCTATTTGCCGAATGCTGAGGCTGCGTTGCGTTGGATCGATGAAGAGGGCGATCGTGATGGCGACATGTTCCAGGAGTTCGAAAAGCGAACCGAAGGTGGCTATGAAAACATGTGCTGGAAGGATTCCGGCGATTCCGTGACCTGGCCGGATGGCACGCTCGTGCAAGGGCCGAAGGCACTCTGTGAATTACAAGGCTACGTCTATGACGCCTGGCAACGCATGGCCGAGGTGTTCGATGCGCTGGGTCAATCGGAACGTGCGGCGCGTTTGCGCGATAAGGCGGCCGCGCTGTTCGCGAAGTTCAACGACGCCTTTTGGAACGAAGAACTCGGCTTCTACGCTTATCTGCTTGATGGAGAGAAACGACCGGTTCCAACCATCACTTCCAACGCCGGACACTTGTTATGGTCAGGCATCGTGCCGCCAGAGCGCGCGGCGCGAGTCGTTGCCCGCCTGATGGGACCAAACATGAATACCGGCTGGGGCCTGCGCACTCTTTCGAACGAGCACGGTGCGTATAATCCCTATTCCTACCAGAACGGTTCCGTTTGGCCACACGACAACAGCCTGATCGCTCTTGGATTCAAACGCTATGGATTCGCCGCCGAAGCCGCCGCCATCGCGCGCGGGATCAGCGAGGCCGCGAGTCACTTCTTGCTGAACCAGCTTCCTGAACTCTATGCGGGAATCGATCGAGGTGCCTCGCCGTTCCCCATTCAGTACCTCGGCGCCAATGTTCCCCAGGCATGGGCCGCCGGATCCGTGTTCGCGCTCCTGCAAGCCATTCTGGGTATTGAGCAGGATGCGCCGAACCAACTTCTTTGGGTTGATCCCGTCCTGCCGCATTGGTTGCGCGACATCACTTTGAGCAATATTCCGCTGGGATCTGAACGCTTCTCGATCCAGTTCACACGCCAGGGCGAAGAGGCCAGTTTCCTCGTGCTGGAAGGCGATCCGGCTCGCGTGCGACGCCGGGCGTTCATGAGTTGGCCGGACCATCCTGGTGCTCAGACACCTTGAAATAAACCCAAAGCAGATTCGCGATCAGCAGCGCCGCGGTCATCACGAAAACAAAGCGAATTCCCAGGCCAGCGGCGATGAACCCTCCGGTCAGCGGGCCAAGCGAATTGCCCAGAAATGACGCGGACGCGGTCATGCCGTAGATGGTCCCTCGGTTCTCGCGGGGCACGCTCCGGCCGATCAGGGCATTGGCCGTGGGCAGAATGCCGCCAATGAACAACCCGACGGCGAACCGTTCAGCCACGAACAGCCAGTAACTGTTCACGAAGATCTGGGGTATGCTGGTCAACGTCGCGCCGAGCAAGCAGATCATCAGCACCCGCCGGTAGCCGATGATATCGCTGCGATTGCCGAGGAACGGTGCGGCGATCAGGTTGGCCAGGCCGGTGATGGAGAAAGCAATTCCCGCCAGAGTCGCGATCTGGGGTGGTGAGCCGATCAGTTCCTGCACAAACAAAGTGATCATCGGCTGTACGGTCCGCACGCTGAACTGCGCCATGAACAGTACGAAAAATAATGCCATCAGACTCGCCGAGCCAAACAGCAAGCTCAGGCCCGACCACAACGACTTTGATTTCGTGCCTGCTTTGGGTGGTGTGAAGTCCTCTTTCACGATGAACCACACCAGGCCCAGCCCCGAGAAAGTAACCGCCGATGTGATATAAAATGGGATGCGGTAACTGCCGGTGGCATCGGCCAGAATGCCGCCCAATACCGGACCGATCAGCGAACCGACCATTTGTCCCGAACTCAGCCAACCCAGAGCGTAGCCGAGGCGGCGTTCGGGCACCTGGCTCGCGACCAGTGCGATCGCCGAGGTCGAGAACCCCGCGAACATCCCCATCAAGGCCCGGGCGGCGAAGAACTGCCACACATCGGTGGACAAACCCATCACGGCTGTGAATATCGCGATCGCACAACTGGAACGCAGCAGCGATATTTTACGCCCGTGCCGGTCCGCGATGCGACCCCAGATTGGCGAGGCGAAAGCCGCGACGAACGAGGTCGAGCCGGTGATGGCGCCGCTCCAGATATCCACGCCCTGGACCGTCGTGACACCAAGCCCAGGAAGCATGAGAGGAACGATCGGGGTAAGAAAACTGAACGACCCAGTCATGAGCAGTTGAATGCCGACCATGGCCCAGAGTGTCCGGCGCCATCCGGTGTTTTCCGGGACAATGATGGTTTCCAAATTGCTCATGCGTGGACATGGTAACCGATCATGGCGCCCTGGAAAGGTTTGACAGCCAGGATGTTGGGAGCGCGTGAGTTGTCCGCGGTTTGAAGCGCATGAGTTGTCCGAATTGTTCGCAGTCTGTTCTGGAGGCTGCGGGTGGTTCGGTTCCGGGTATTGTGGGAGGCGCACGTGAGGCGC
>Ga0182018_10000827_pt1 | contig 38295 bp, 34 predicted proteins | sample 812P2MmetaG_FD_120490 | JGI IMG/M metagenome (GOLD analysis project Ga0182018, IMG submission 120490) | Permafrost microbial communities from Stordalen Mire, Sweden - 812P2M metaG | ecosystem: Environmental > Terrestrial > Soil > Wetlands > Permafrost | place: Sweden: Stordalen | collected... | reverse complement strand
GCCTCCCACCTGCTTCGGCTCCACATGTCCCAGCTTGCAGTGCTGGTTCCAGACGCGCTCCACCGTGCTCCTGCTCACCGAAAAGCGTTGGCTAACCTCGCCGGTCCCAACGCCGCCTTCGCGAGCCGCCACGATCCGGCTGCGCAGATCCTGACTAAAGGGTCTCATGGACCCCTCTTATCGGTGAAAATTGCCGTCCCGTCAACGCATACCTCTATCTCACTCGAAAATGCTCTAGACTTTTCCCCAGGCCTTCGCCGACAGGGAGTCGCGTCCCTCGTCGAAATCGATGAAATCGAAAAAGGTCTCGATGTGTTTGCCTTCGAGCCCGCTCTCTTTAATCCGCCATTGCAGGCGCTTGACGAGCTCCTCGGCGTCGTGCCAGCCGCGTTTCATGAGGAAACCGTTCCAGACAATGCATTCCTCGTCGGTGCGCCTGCCCCCGCGCTGCTCGACCCACTCGAGCACCGCCTCGTCAGCTGCCCCCTCGAGCGCGCGCCGCTTGATGTCCTCGTAGGGGACCCGCAGGAAGGCGCAGCAGCGGGTGTCGAACATGCCCGGCTTGCCGTCGCCGATGTTGTCGACGTAATCGGCGGGCAGCTTGCCCACGGAATGGAGGCGGATCTTGTCGAGCATCCGCCCGAAATAGACAAGGCGGCCCACCTTTGCGTAGGGGCTGCGGAGACCGGGGACGTTGGGCATTGGAATAGGGGTCCGCCGAGCAGAAGGCGGGGATGGCGCGGTAGGCAATTTCTAACCGCCGTCTTTTTCGCCCGGGACCGCGGATCCCGAGAGTGCAGTCCCGGCAGGCAAATCCCGCGCTAAACACCGGGGCCCGGCAGATCTACTTCGGCCATGCCACGGCCATCCAAAGGTCCGTCATGGCATTGTTGTCGCAATAGAGGGTATAGGGCGTGGCGGGCGGGCTGGACGGGTCACTTATCGGGGGCAATGGCACATTCGCGAGGCTGCCCGTCGCGAGTCCGAGACTCGGGTCCAGCTTCAGCGTATCCGGGTTGGTCATGGCGGAGCTGGCGGACAGGTTGACCTGACCCGTCGTCTCGGCGTAAAACTGCACGCCCTTCACTCCCTTGGATAGGAAGCTCGCGGCCCAAAAAGGGAAATGCTGGGGCCAGAGGTTGAATGAAAGCGAGGCCGTCGTCCCCGGCGCCGTGCTCGTGAACTTCGCCCAATCGGTCGGGAACTCGTGCCTCATCGAGAACAGCCGGACCGAGCCCACCGTCTCGGCACCCCCCACCTTGGCCACCAGGTTGGTCTGTGCTGCCTGCTTCAGGAGCGCCCCGCCCTCCCTCGCCGTGTAACGCACATGGAGCACGACATCCGTTATCGTGTCGTAGTCGAACTGGGGAAGGTACGCGTTCGCCACCAACGGATTCCAGGGAAGGCTGAGCTGCCATTGGCTGATGACGCCCGAATACTCGAGGGGAAGATAGCGCTCGTCGTGGAGGTTGGTCTCGAAGAGACCGCTGTCCATCTGCGCCGAGCTCGTGACCACGGCCTGGATCGTCCCGTAATAGGCGCTGAAGTACTTGGCATCTGAATAATCCGAGGGCTGCGCCTGCGCGCTGGTCCGGATGGAGCTGTTCTGCAGGGACAGCGTGCAGTTCACACCGGTGTAGGGCCCCGTCACGCACGGGATGGTTACGGCCACCGACTTGATCTGGCGGAAATAGTGCCCGGGGCCGTCCAGGTCGAAGAGCTCCTCAGGGAACACGTGAACCGCAGGCCTGGAATGCCGAGCTAATCCTTATTGGCGGCCGGCAGCCATTCTTTCGATCTCCCCCGCCGCCGATTGAGCTCCGAGTATCTGTCTTAGCGCTTCCTCCAGTACTTCGTCGCGGCCCACCCGAATACCGGCAACCGTGGGCCTCACGTCAACATCCGGCACGATGCCAACGCGCTGCGTGGGTCGATTGTCCGGATAAAAGACGCCGATGCCGCTGATCATCGTGTTCATTCCGCCAGGAAGGGATATCTGGGAAACGTTGCCATCGGCGCCCGCAGTCGTGCTGCCGACAACAAGGGCACCCGGTGCAGAGCGAAACGCCATGGCCGTGTACTCTGCCTGGCTCTGTGTCTTCTCGTCGACCAGGATGACGATCCTTCCCCGATAATGGGGGGCCTGGGGCTGCAACGACTGCGGGTTCGTGATCACAAATTCGCCGGGGTCTGCCAGCGCACAGACGGTAAAGCGGACGAACTCCGTTGGCTTGTCCACCAGGTGCGAACCCAGCGCGAACACAACAAATGCGGACGGGTAGTTGCGGGCGTCGATGATCCACCCCTTCGTGCCTTCCGCCTGCCCAACATAGCCCGCGCAATCCTCGGCCTTCACGGCAGAAAGCTTCAAATAGGCGATGTCCTTGGAAAGCAGCCGAAACACGGGGCCCGGCAGGTCGTGTTCGCGCGATGCCGCAGCCTTCAAATTGGGATACCGCGCCGCCTCCACATCGATGCCTTCAGTGCCGCGTTTCACGTGCAATGTAACCGGTCCCGCGGGGCCCCGGCCCATGGATTCGGCGATCTCGCGGAGTTGGGTCGGCCTGTTTGAGGCTGAGTAGTAGGGAGACCACTTCCCGAGCAATTCTTCCACCGGGATGCCGTCGATCTTGTCGATCACGTCGCCTCGTTCTAGCCCGCTGGGCTTGACCGCGGGCGAAGCAACCAAGCCGGTGACAACGGGATGGCCCTCTATGAATCGAATGACGGCCGGCAGCTGGCCGTTGCCCTTGGGCGGCCGGACATCCAGGGAGCTCCAGAGATTCGCGTGGGTGTCGTGAACGTCCGCAATGAGGGCCATCAGTTGCAGTTGATAATCGTCCGAGCTCCCTGCCAACCCGATGCGCGGAATGAACTCGGTGAGGACCTCGTCCCAGTTCTCCCCTACGAGGTCGCGATAGGGCGACCAGTAGCGGATTATGTTCCAGAACCGGAAGAGCCCGAGCAACTGGTATCCCGGATCTGGAAACCGAATGCCGGGATAGGCCAGTTCATGGGTGAAAATGGGGTTTCCAACACCGCGGCCCTTCGAGACATAGAATTGATCCCTCTCGGCCGGTCGCGACAAATATACGGTGCGAAGCCGTTTGCTAAGCTTGGCCCCCAACAGGTTTTCATCGTCGATCCATGCAATCTCCGCTTTGAGGGCCAAGTCGGTCTCTTCGGGGCCTGGTCGACCGCTTGCCTTGGGCTCGCCCAGTCTGTCGACCCACACCACGATAACCTCGTCGGCGGCAGCCCGGTCCTTGGCACCCAGGACGGCGGGCATGACGCGAAAGAGTTCATAGTCCCATTGAACCGTCCCTGACGTCACCGCGGGATGATGGTACTTCAGGAATCCCCAGACCTTCGAGAGCGTGGCAAGGCTCTCCACCTGAAGCGGCGTCAGCTGGGCAGGATTTACCATGGATCCCCCGTCAAACTCATGGTCTCGGTCCAGTATGGTCTCGACCAAATCGACCTTGGGCGCCTCCCCAATCGGTTTTCCATCCACCCACAATTGGAGGTCGTCGACCCACGCCTTGCCTGTTCCCGCGACGAGGAACCCCAGGAGCAACTTCCGCGCGGCCGGATTCAAAGGCAGCTTGATGGAATATTCGTCCCATCCCGTCGTCCCCTTCAGCTGGCGCTCATGCATGTTGGCAAATTCAAGCTGACCTTCGGCTCCGTCCTCCCTCATCCACAGCCCGGAAAAATCGCTGACATCTTCGGTCCTGATAAATCCCCGCAACTCGATTTGGCTCCCGCCAAATCTGATCGGCACGGACTTGGTAAGCGTGGAAAAATCCCCCGGGCTTTCCGATGCTCGCTCGATTCGAACCGCCAATTTCCCGGCATGGACGATCACTGAGTCGCCGAAAATGGTCCCGGGGGGACCACCGTGCCATCCGGCCGGAAATGGATCTCCGGCGACCGGCACGAAATCGAGGCTCATTGCCGCTTCCGCTCCTGAAATCGTTTCATCCGACGCCGCTGGTAACAACGGGCAGAAGCCAACGACGAGCAACAGTACCGACAAACGGACGATCATACGCTGCTAGTCATTATGGCTGCGTGCAAGGCGCAGCCAAGAAGCGTTGGGCGGAGCGGGTGACGCCGTCAGGCGCTCGGCCCTGCTTCGCGTCGGCCACGCCGACGCTGGCCTCGCGGCGCTACGTTTTCTTGCGATCGGCAGGGTCAAAGGGGTGTGCTTGTCCCCAACGCGGGTTGCTCCCGGAGGGGAGCCTATCCGCATGGTCGTAGGTATAACTGACAACCAAAAACGGAGACAAGCACATGAAGAAGCATATGCATTATGTGGGCCTCGATGTCCACAAGGATACGATTGTCGTCGCCATCGCCGAAGCCGGCCGTGGCGGTGAGGTTCGCAGCTACGGCACGGTTCCCAACACCCTGTACTCGTTTGAGAAGCTGATCGCCAAGATCGGTGGCGAGTCGGTCGAGCTGCACGTGGCCTATGAAGCCGGCCCCACCGGCTTCGTCCTGTACCGCTGGATGAAGAAGCGCGGGATCGACTGTATCGTCGTCGCCCCTCGAGGATTCCCCAGAGCGCGGGACCCCGCCAGAAGACTGATCGCCGCGACGCCGCGCAGCTGGCCCGCCTGCACCACGCCGGCGAGCTGACCGCCATCCATGTCCCCGACGAGACCGACGAGGCGGTCCGTGACCTGACCCGTGCCAGGCTCGATGCGGTTGCGGACCGCACCCGGGCCAGGAACCGGCTCAAGGGGTTCCTCCTGCGCCATGGCCACCGTTACCCGGGCACCGCCAACTGGAGCGAGGCGCACATGCGCTACCTGCGCAACCTGGAGCTGGCCAGCCCCATTCACAAGTCGGTCCTCGAGGAGTATCTGCTCACGATCGACCAGGCCGTCGAGCGGGTCGATCGCCTCGAGGCCCTGATCGAGGTTAAGGCCCCGCAGTGGCGTTTCTATCCTGCCGTCCAGGCTCTCATGTGCCTGCGCGGCTTCAAGCTCACGGCCGCCACCGTTCTGGTGGCCGAGCTCGGGGATGTGAAGCGCTTCGCCCACCCCCGCCAACTCATGGGATTCCTCGGGCTTGTCCCCGAGGAAAAAACGACCGGAAAAGCTCGCCGCCTGGGCTCCATCACCAAGACGGGCAACGTCCAGGCGCGCTGGATCCTGATCGAGGCCGCCCATCATGCCTTTCATTCACCCAAGGTCTCGGCGCCTCTCGCCCTGCGCCAGGCCGGCCAGCCCGAGCCCTACAAGGCGCTTTCCTGGAAGGTGCAGTCCCGCCTGCACAAGCGCGGCTGGCACCTGCTAAAACGCGGCCTGATGAGGCAAAAGGTCGTCACCGCCCTCGTTCGCGAGCTCGCCGGGTTTGTCTGGGCCCTCCTCTCCCAGGTCCCCTCACCGGCCTGATCACTTTCGTTCTTTGAGATCGCCGCCTTTAGGCGGCAAAAGTCAGGGACCGGGCTGCCAGCCCATGCATGTAAGCCCTACGAACACCCGGGGCTTCGCCGCGGATTACGTTCGACTCTAGTCCATGCGGGCACGACGCACCACTGTACGGTCGGTATCCAACCCACGAAGATCAGAACGGTCACGGCACAGCCGCGATTCGCACACCCACGCACGCGTTATCAAAAACCGCCCGGTCCCTGTCCTTTGCCGCCCTTCGGAGGCTATCCCAACCCACCGCACCTATTGCCGTGGGGCAGGTATCTCATCTTTTGACTTGTGCGCACGCAGCCAGATCAGGGCTTAGGTCTCAGCACGCCGATGGAGGCGGTCAGAAAGCAGAGAGGTAACTGGCACTTGGGGAACAGAAATGCGACCCTCAAATATTATGGATGTTCTAAGGTTGAGGTGATTCAAATTTTATCCCCTAAGGAACGCCAACGACGGCACCAGGCAACGGGAGGCCAAATGCGCGGGTGCGGATGGGGATTGGTGCTTACAGGAGCCACAGCATCTCTTCCAACTTCGCGTCGAGCTTGGGCGCGCGACCTTGGTTCGCGACGAATTCCTTCTCGAATAGGCCCAGCCTCAAGGCATCAGTCCGTCCTATTATTGAGCCATCCACTGGATCAATGAAGGCCAACGTCGCTCCCGGCCCCTGCTCAAACCCATATTTGCCGGCAGCGTCATTCTTCCACGCCTCACTTCCTTTCTCGATTTTGCGGCTACCGGGCGGATTGTCGCCGTCTCGCGGTTTGATCCACACGCCGTAGATGAGAAATTCAGCGACCAGCGGCGACGCACGTTTCTCCAATGCCGCTGTGGTCACGGTGCAGGCGCGGAACTCCTTGGTGCAGCAACGCTCCGTTTTCAGCATCACGATTATGCCTCGTTTGCGGTCCTTCCCCGATACACCCGCCATTCTCAGCTTAAAATCCGCCGCCAATTCTGCCGGCGTCCAGAGGGCCGCAGTCATCGGGATAATGTTCTTGGTGTCTGAAAACGGAATTCCTTCCGCGTCGGGATAGCACTGGACGACGCCCGGGACATAGGTTGGCCCTCGATACGACATGGCAAACTTAAGAGCCGCGGCTGGCCCAGTGTCCGGGTTGGCGTCTTGCCCATGCGCGAGGACAGCCCACCCGGCGAGGAACGCGGAAACAATCAGACTTTTCATCGAGCCGTTGGAGGCATTGTGCATTATCAGGGCGAAGAAGGTCAAACACTGACCCCTGGTCAACGTTCGAAAGGGAGGGCCTTCTTGGAACAAGTTCGTCCCGCCACAACGACGCCTATTTCGACTTGAGTTCCCCGGTAGCACCGACGCCGGACAGTAGGTCCCCCTCGTCCGTGATGCCTTCCGCAGCAAGGGTCCGCACGAAGCCGGCGGCGGTCGGGTCGCTTCCCAGAAGCGCCGTGTCCCAGAAGGCCAACCCAACCCGCTCGATGAAGTCATGGCATGGCGTGCCGTCCAGGTGTTCGTCGGCGAAGTCATTGTGGGAGGCTCCGGTGACAGTCACGTGGAATTTCCCACCCGATGGCATGTGCTCCAAGGGTTGCAAAAGAGGGTCGTTGGGCGTCCCGCCGTTGGTCCGCTCCTTGGACCCTCCCATGGTCAGCATTGGACGGGTGACTGACGCCCAGGAGTCCGCAAAGAAGCCCCCCTCCCCCGGAGCCCAGGGCCCCATTGCGATGAAAGCCTTGATGCGGGGGTCCCCGAACGCGCGGGTCCTCCATGCGGGCATCTGAAGAACCGCGCCAGCGACCGCCATGACGGTGCTCGCACCTTCGGAATGGCCGGCGACGCCGATATGAGTGCCGTCCATACGCCCCACCAATTCGGGCAGCGCCTTTGCGATGGCGGGCAGGGAGTCGATAATAAAGGAGATATCCAGCGCCCGGTTCCTCAACATCCAGTTTTCTGGGTCACCGCTCATCTCCTCTTTCGCTTCCTCGGGTTCGGGCACCCACGATCCGGAAACCAGCATCATGCCCGACCGTGTTTTGACGCGATTGAACTCAATATGGGTGACATGGATCACGACGTACCCATTTTCCGCCCAGAATCGCCCCAGGTAGGCGTATCCGTCCTTAGATCCGCCCGATCCGTGCGAAAAGATGACGACCGGATAGCCGCCCGCGATCTCCTGCTGAGGATAATAGATCTTGAGGGGCAGCCGCCTAGCCCGCGCGGCGTCGGTCAGCACATAGTCATCCAAAACACCGATCGGGGCAGCCGCGGCAGTGCCACACACCAAGAAAAGCGCGAGCATCCAAAGCCGTCCCTTCAAGGCTGCGGCGCCACTTGCTGACGGGTTCGGGGCGGCCTTGGGACCTGAGTGTCTCGAGCCATTTATGAGACAAAACCTATTCGCACCGAAGCGCGACCATCGGATCAATTTTCGTGGCGCGCCGAACCGGAATCCAAGCGGCAACAAGGACAACGGCTAGGAGCAATGCGACTGCCACACAGATGGTTCCCGGGTCAAAGGACGTCACGCCATAGAGATTGGAGCGGATCAGCCTGGTCAGGACCAAAGTCAGCGGTAGTCCCGCTGCCAGGCCAATACAGGCCAGCACCGTCGCCCTTTTCAAAATGGGCCTTATGATATGAAGCGGTGTTGCTCCAAGGGCCATCCGGACTCCGAACTCGCCGGTGCGGCGAGCTACGTCGTAAGCCATGAGGCCGAAGAGCCCGATGCTCGAAAGCAGCATCACGAACACGGCCAAGAGGCTGCAACACGAGGCAAGCATGCGTTCGGGTGTGATGTTCCGGTCACGCAATTGTTCCTCGGTGCTTATGTCACCGACAGGGACATTGGGGTCGACGGCCGTCGCGAAGCTTAGCACCTCCTTTGAAACGGATGCGGTCGGCACCAAGGTTCGTATCGCAACTGACGCCCTGCCGATCGGGCGCTGGCGAAATGGAAAATATGTTGTCGGATCTATCCCCTTCTTGATGTCGAAGCATTTTGAATCGCGACAAACACCCACGATCTGCCAAACGGTGTCTCCAAACTTGATTGTCCGTCCGATGGGAATCACGCCGGCCAGGAATCCGTGAACAAAGGATTCATTCACGATGATCACTTTCAGCGCTCCGTCTGCATCGCTGGCGCGGAAATCCCTTCCAGCTATGATGGGTATTCCAATTGTACCGAAGAAGGTCTCGCTGACGGTTAGTACGGTCGACCCCAGGTTCTGTCCGCCGGACGCGCGATCGGGGATGGAAAATCCTTCACTCTGCAACCATCCTCCCAATAGCGGATTGGAGACAAGCGCTGTGGATTTTACACCCGGAACTGCCGAAAGTGCGCGCTGAATCTCATCAAAGTAGGCAACTGTTCGCGACGTCTGATAGCCGGAGCCCCCTGGTTCCACCGCGAAGGACAGGAGGTGATCCATAGCGAATCCAGGTTCGATTCTCACGAGGTTGACCAACGTCCTAAAGTAAAGTCCGGCCCCGGTAACCAGAACAAGAGACAATGCGATTTGAGCGGCAACAAGGAATTGCCCGGCGCGAAGGGGCGGTGTTCCGCCCCCGGCCCTCTGCCATAGGCCGTCTTGCGGGTTCAACTTTGCGGCCTTGAGTGCTGGAAAGAGGCCTGACAGGAGCACCGTCAACAATGTGACGACCAGGGCGAATCCCAGAACCTTGACGTCGAGCGTCGTGTCGTAATGCAAACCCTCTGGCGATCCGGCCAAGAGTCGAGAGACAGCCAACCTCCCCCAGAGTGCGGCCAGGATCCCAAGACCACCACCAAACGCCGAGATCAGCGCGCTCTCCGTCAACAACTGCCTGACTATGCGCCGGCGATTCGCGCCAAGAGCCTTTCGCATCGAAATCTCGTGATGGCGCGCAGCTCCGCGTGCCAGCAATAGCCCGCCAATATTGAGGCAAGCCACGAGCAGAACCACGCCGACCACTGCCATAAGAAGTTGTAGCTGCTTTAGATACGCTCCGCTTTTCCAAGCCGGGCCGTCGCGGCCGTCGGTAATGTACGCAATCGGTTTCGTGATGAATTTATCGGCTTGGGTCGCGAGGGTAACATCAGCAACGGCCTGAAGCTGTGCAGTACTCACACCCGGCTTCATCCGCCCCATGACAGCAACCCACCAGAGTGCAGGCAAATCCTTGGGCAAGCCTTGCATCGGCAGCGACTTGTCCGAGAGCGAAACGTAAAGATCGGGAACGTCGCCGGGGCAAACTCCAGAAAACCCCTGAGGCAAAACACCAGCGATCGTGTAACTGTTACCATTGACGGTCAACTGCTGGCCGATCGCGCCAGGATCTAAGGCGAATTGTCGTTTCCACCAGCGGTAGGAAATGACGACCCGAGGAACGGAGCCCGCGCCTTCATCCTCCGGACCGAGCAAATTCCCGACCAACGGATGCACGCCTAGTCCCGAGAAAAAGTTGCCGGAAACCAAAAGGCCATCAGCGACTATGGGTAGGCCTCGCGCCCGAGCAATTCCGCCGAAGAATGGTGAATACCCAAAAATGTCGGCCTGGGGAGCGCATTGTGTGCGCAGGGCAAGAAAGACGTCCTTGGAAAAGGATCCTCCAGCCCTGCGCCCGGGCACGACAGGATCACCTGTAAGCGTGATGTACATCATACGCGTATCGGAACCGGACCAACAGATGACTCGGAGGTCCTGCGGGTTGGGCACTGGCAGAGAGCCAAGGAGTATCGCATCAACCAGGGAGAAGACTGAAGTTGCGGCGCCTATGCCCAGCGCCAGCGACAGGACGGCGATCGCGGTGAACAACGGATTCTTGCGCAAGATGCGCAAGCCGTACCGGAAGTCCTGCGCGAGCTGCCCCATCCAAATGCCGCTTCGGCGATCACGCGCCCTCTCCTTTATCTGGTCAAGCCCGCCAAAGCTGCGCAGAGCGGCAAAACGCGCCTCTTGCGGGGACAACCCTGCCGCAATGTTCTTTTCGGTACGCAGCTCAACGTGCATTTGCATCTCCGCGTCCATGTCCGAGCTAAACCGGCCTCCACCAAAGAGGCCCGATATCTTCAAACGGACTTTCCTAGGCAGCCTCACGGAGATTCACGCGTTCCGCAGGACATCCCTGATCGCGAGTGCCACACGGTCCCACATTTCCCGCTCTGACGCCAATTGCTTTCTGCCCTCTTTCGTTAACGTGTAGAATTTCGCGCGGCGACCCTTGTCCGACTGGCCCCACTCCGGCTCGATCCATCCCTTCTCCTCCATTCTGTAAAGTGATGGGTAGAGGGAACCCTCTTCAACGATCAACACATCCCGCGAGAGGGCGTGAATTCGCTCTGCTATCGCAAAGCCGTGGAGCGGTCCGCCGCTGAGCACTTGCAGGATCAGAAGATCGAGTGTTCCGGAAAGCAATTCGGGTTTAGCCATGATCAGGTATTACCTAGATATTCTAGGTTAACCAAGGCATGCCCTAGATAGTCAAGGCAATAACTGCGTTGCACCGAAAAGGACCCTTTTGTGCACAGTTGGACTCGGCGATTGGAGTCTGATGGGTTGCCAGCAGAACTCGTCGTCTAGCGTTGTTGTAAGAGCGTCGATCAACACCCGATTAGCTTCGCGGCGTAGGAACGGCAGACCCAATCAACGGCTTTGCAAGGTGAATCTGCTCACGCCCGCCGCCCGGCAAGAATCCATGACAACGCTTAGCCGTTTTAGCTGTGTAGCTTCGTCGGCCTTTATGACCACCGTTAAATTGGCATCCGAATTGCGCGCTTGGACAAGCAGAGACTCCAGCTGCTCATCTGTTACGTCTTTTCCGTCAACTGCAATTGTTCCTTCCTTGCCAACGCTGATCACCATCCCGGCTTCAGCCTGCTTAGCTCCCGTAGGCAGCGCCGGCTGATAATGGAGGACTCCGTTCCCTTGGCCAAAGTGCACACCGCCAAAAGCGCTGCCTGAATCGACTGGATAGAAACTGATGTGCAGATAGCCGTCGTCATTCATTCTTATTATTAGACGGAATTCCCCGGAGCCCCTTGTAACTCGAACGCGTTGCTTCGGGTCTACGGTGGTCGAATTCGAGGCGGAGCGACTTGTGGAAAAGACGGCTAGCATCGCGTCATCCCTGGAGCCCAGCGTGTAAGCTCCCTCGACGCATAAGGTTTGCCCCACTGTAATGGTGGCGCTTGTACCAAGCACTCGCACGATCTTGATGTTATCACCGTAAAGGAATTTTGCGTCTCCCAACTCATAGGGAACCACGAATGGATAGGAATCCGCCTGAACGGCACGATAATGCAGGCCGATGACAAGGGTCATGAAGGCCGCGGCGGCAGCCAGCATAATCAGCAGCATGCGCCGTTTGCACCATGGTCGGCCAAGCGAGTGTTCTGAATCCATTCCCGAAACCCCCATCCGGGAAAGTATCCGGTGAATGTCGTCGCGTGTGGCGACATGGATTTTGGCTGCGATCAGCTCCTCCTCGATGTGACGGCGGAGGTCAGCGGCGACCTCCTCGGGATCAGCGCCGCTGGCAAGGAGTTGTTGGCGCACGGTTTGATTGTGATTGTCGAGGAGAGTGCGAGCTGAGTCGGTCCAGGTGATCATAGAGGTTGCCTCATTTATGTCGGAGGTCGCGGCATGCAGAGAAGAGATCTGTTAGGAAAGCATTCATCGGAGCGACTCCGGCCCGGCCAGCCGGGGTGAGTGCGTAGTACTTGCGGGCAGGACCTTCCAGCGACTCCTCGATGCGGGTCTTCACAAGACCCTGCGCTCGCAGACGCGAGAGAAGCGGATAAAGTGTGCCCTCAGTAACCCCAAAGCCGGGAAGAGTGCCTAAGGTCTTTACAAGTTCATAACCGTAACGCTCCCGGTCCTCAAGGGCGTTGAGGATGCAAAGCTCTAGCACACCCTTGCGCACCTGCACGGTCCAATTGTCGAACGGATCGTTTGAAGGGTCGCCCATACCAGTACCTTGTAACGCTAGGTACTGGCGCTGTCAAGACCAAGTCCCCCCTGCTTAACCTCCAAACTGTCCCAAAACCCACCCTTCAGAAAACATCTCGCCAATATGCATGAGTCACAGTTGGTTGTAGCGCTCCCAGCTTCCACCCACCTTTCGCTCGTGCGTGGTTGCCGAAAGAATTGACCTGACCCAAAATCGCTTAGCGGTAATCGGTACCATGCGACTCGCTCTAGCCGCACTGGGCCGACACTTCAGTGCCCGACACATCACCTCTTCAAATGGATGGCAAAAATTGGCGATGGGGCGGTATCGGATTTGGCCGTCGGGCTAAATTGAGGATCCAAGTCATTTCCGCGCGCCTCGATTATTTGAGAGCCCTCGCCCTAACGTTTATCCTCTGCGGCATTTGTTCGGCGGCAGCCTCCAGCGAGCCGGGGGCTGCGGCCGTCACCAACACGCCAATTCCCACCCTGAGACTCACGGATGGCCGCATTCTGCACAATGTGGTCATTGTCGGCTTCGCCAGCACTACGGTGATGGCGCGATGGGATGGGGGGCGCGGCACCATCCCGTACGCCATTCTTCCGACGGATATTCGGAGCGTAGTTGAACAATCCCGGCCTGCACCCTCCTCCCCGACAGTGGAGGCGCCCGGCGTCACGGAGGGAAAGATGGACGACCCAGCCAGCGTTTACTCTTCCGCGCTGGTGCAGGCTCGCAGGGGATTCTCAACCCATCTGCTGAAGCTTGAACAGGAACGGGCGCCGCCGGAGCAACCGCCATCCGGAGTCTTGGACCTCGTCTCGTATCCAGGTCCGCTGGGCCAGATGGCCGCCTATGTGAGCACACCCAAGGCCGACGGCGTCCGTCGTCCAGCCATCATCTGGCTGGTGGGTGGCCCAAGCGGCAGCATCAGTTCCGTCGCATGGGATCCGGCACCCCCTGAGAATGACCAGTCCGCGAGCACATTCCGGCAATTCGGCATCATCATGATGTACCCCTCGCTGAGGGGTGGAAACATGAACCCCGGCCATCACGAGCGGTTCTACGGCGAGGTCGACGACGTGATCGCTGCGGCCAGGTACCTGGCACGCCTTCCTGGCGTCGATCCGCACCGAATCTATCTTGGGGGCCATAGCACAGGGGGAACTCTCGCCCTTCTCGTCGCCGAGTCGAGCGATCGGTTCCGTTCGGTGTTTTCGCTGGGTCCGGTCGGAGACATGGGCAACTACATCACTCGTGAGGACCTCCCATTCGACCGCAGGGATCCGAAGGAGCTGCTGCTGCGGTCCCCAAAGCTCTGGCTGGATTCCATCAAGGTGCCGACGTTTGTCTATGAGGGCTCCGACAGCCCTTCCAATATCGGGTATCTTCAGGAAATGGCCCAGCTAAACCACAATCCCCTCGTCAAGTTCAACCCTGTGAGCGGCACCCATTTCACCGTCATAACCCCGCTTGTTCGCACGATTGCCAAGCAGATCCTGGACGATCGAGGCCTCTGAATTGGCCTCGGACAGGAGGGTTGCCTCGACTTTCCCGCGCGACTTTCCATTCGTTCACTTGGGCTGCAGCGTTTCGTCGTGGGAGCCACCCGGCGGGCCTCCTTTGGGGGCCGGAGTTGCGCCGGCCATAGGCGCGGCGCGTCGTGTCCGAAATGGGGACCTTTTACGGACGCCAAGCCCATTGAGGAGTAGCTGCAGTTCCGAAGTCGATCCGGAGGCGAAATAGTGGTTCGGCCACCGCCAACTGTCATAATAAAGCTTGGAACCGGCCTAATCTCTTTCCGACCTCATTCTCGTGAAACCCCGCCGCAAAATAACGATCGTATTGTCGACTGCGCTGTTTCTCTGGGCCGCCTTGCTGACCGCATATGTCGCGCGAGACAGGCTGTCGTTCTTTTACCGCTCCAACATCAGCTACCTTTGGCACTATCCGCTCGACAACAGTTCGCCGACCGTGGTCTCCGCCGACAAACGGAAGGGTATATTGAGGCCGACCTACGCCGACCTTGCTTACGCGGACAAATCCCCCTTCCAAAAGCTCGACCTGTATCTGCCGCAGCTCCGTGAACATCCCGCTCCGCTCGTCATTTGGATTCATGGCGGCGGGTTCCAGGTGGGGGACAAGCAATCGATGCCGCGGCGATACTTCGGTCCTCCTCCCAAGCTCATCGGACCGGGAGGCCCCTATCAGATTCAGGTTCCCGATGTTGCGGCCCTGACGGCAAGGGGCTACGCGGTGGTGAGCCTCAATTACCGCCTGCTCCACAGGCCGGGTGCACACATCTACAAGGGAGCGGTCGCGGGTTTTGAAGACGGCAAGTCGGCTGTTCGTTTCCTTCGCGCCAATGCCGAAAAATACGGCCTCGATCCCAACAAATTCGCCGTCTGGGGCAATTCCGCGGGGGGATACATGGCCGCGATGCTGGGCGTCACCGGGGATCAGCCCACCATGTTCGATGACCCCGCCTCCCCTAACGCCGGCGTGTCGAGCGCCGTCCAGGCGGTCGTGGTGTGGTACGGTGCGGTCGATGCCAGCTTCCTGAGCCCCGACATCCGGATGGTGCACTACATCCCGGCAGCGAAGGTTCTGCCGCCGTTCCTGATCGCGAACGGGGATGCCGATCCGAATGTCACCGCCCGGCAGGCGAAGAGCCTCCACGAGGCGCTGCTCAAGGCCGGTGCGAACTCCACTCTCACCATCCTTCCCGGCGCCGGTCACGAGGATCCTGCTTATATGGCGACCCAGATGATCCCGACGTTCACATTCCTGGACAAGGCATTTGGCCGCTGACCCGCCCGGAGTTCCCCGGAAAAGGACGCCGGCGGCAGTCAAAGCAACGGTGCGTTAAGAATTCAGGCGATCACTGAATCTGGTCAAACAGTCGATCCAAGCGCGGCTATCCTTTCAAACGCTCAATCGGAGGCAATTCCTTGAATGGATTGAACACCTTCAACCCTGGGCAACGGAAGTCCTTTTCATTGCCGGTCGCGATGGTCAGATTGTGGCGGCGGCCCGTAGCCGCGATATAGCTGTCCTCCACTGGTATGCGCTGGCCCGCCTGTTCCAATATTCGCTCTTGCTCGGCCCAAACGAATGCAACCGCAACATTGAATCCGTGTATGCGTCCATGCATGGCCTCGACGAGGCGCGTCAGCCACAACTGCAGGGCCTCCCGCGATTTGCCGTCTTTGTTTTTCACCCAGTAAGCCAGTTGGGCGACGACAACCGTGCTCGTATAACATGCATCCCGCTCAGCCTCAAGCCATGCTATAACCCGAGGATCGCCCAGGCGCTTGGCCGGCTGGCTCAGAACATCGGCATCAAGGAGCCAATTCATAGTTTCCGGCGGCGAGGCAATTCGCGATGGCGGATCGGGAGGTCATCCATCGGGACCGGGCACTCCCTTAGCACTGCAAGCCAGTCGCCTTTTGCGGCTATGCGTCGAAAGACGAGTGTGTCGTCCTCCGGGTGGAATTCGGCTTCAAAATTGTCGCCCGGGCGGGCCGGCGCGAGCGACTTAGGCACCGTTAGCCGGCGCTTGGCATCAAGGGTAAGGAGCATGGTGGGATCGTCCCACTCAAGCTTGGTTTGTCAAGCCGCAGCGTTTGGAAAAGGACCGATATCGCACACCGACGAAATCGTTTGTCCAAATGTTGCCATATGCGCTAGGGGCTCTGAGTTCTCAGGGTTTAGACGTATGAAAGGCGCCGGACCCAGACTTTGAAAAATGGATTATCGAAAACGTACTCTCTGCCCGTCGTATGCTCGATCCGGCCGAGGATGGGGGGCCGATATCCGCTCGATCCGGCCCGGTTTTGTTCTAGTGTTCGGCACGCTTGGCTCACGGCTGCGGTGCTGATGAGGCCGTACCTCAGGAGCGTGTCTCTGTGGAATAGGGTTAGGCCGTGTCCCGACGCAATGGCTTGTAGTATCGACTTGTTCACGGAAGAAAGAGGCGACCAGAGCCGCCAGTATTCCTCGGCGAAGTCATCGACGATGAGCGCAAACGCGGCTTTCACGGTCGATGGCTTGGCTACCCCTTTGGTATTCGCTTCATCAAAGGTCTTTCGCGCGAGCTGGACGATATCGCGCGTCCGAGGGCCGGCAAGAAGGACGCACTCGGCGCCAGCCCCTTCGGATTGGATGCCATTCTTTTTAAGGGACGTGTCGATCCACTCCGACATGAGGTCGGTAGGTATTGGACCTACCAGCAGGCGTCCAAACATCCCCATGAAGGGGCCTTGGTCGCCATGCAGCTGGTCGATCATGTGCTGGACGCTTCCGGCAAGGATGTAGGCGACGTGCTGGTGCTTCTGCATCGCTCCCCGCAGCTGCCATGAGACCCTTTCGGGCCCGATCAGCTCGAGGAAGGTAAATTCGTCGAGGATAATCGCGACTTTCTTCCGACTCTTCCCGGCTAGTTCGTCGATCTTGTCCAATACGTCGATCAGGGCCTTGCTGTGGGCGGCTGAATCCTTGCTGCGCAACTCGAGTCCAATTTCGATATCGATAGACGGGACTCCGCTGGCCCCACCGTCGACCGAGGCCTTGGCCTTCGGCTTCAGGACCAGGCCCTTAACGGTCTCGGCCAGGATGTAGGCGGTGCGGGACCCGAGGGATCCGAGCGCCGGCGTGGCGTTCTTTAGGAGCGCCTCGGTGACGTCCGCTAGGGTCGCGTAAAGCGACAGGTCCACGAAGAATGAGACAGCACCGTGCTTGTCGGCCGCAATGCGCGCCGCCTTGAGGAGACATGAGGTCTTTCCCATCCTTCGGGGGCCGTAGACAAGGAGATTCCCGCCCTCGGTTATCGCCTTTATGATTTCAGCAACCTCCTTTTCGCGGTCGAAGAAGGAAGTCGCGGTGGGCAGTCGATCGAAACGAAATGGATTCATAGGAAAGCTAACATTGGTATTGCTAACAAAATGTTAGCTGCCATGATCATTGCAAGCCAACTCCACCGGGGACGATCCGGGGTCGAGGAGGAAAGCCCGGCTGGAAACCATGCTTCCGCAGCCGGCTCGGCGCAGTTGCTGGCGACCCGCGCCCAAGCAGGACCTCATTCCTTCGTGAACGTTTGGTCCATCCCGTTCTGATGGAGGATCACTGATGTAACCGCGCCGCCGGCGTCGCGGACGAATTCGAGCTGGGCTTCCACCACCTTAAGGAAAAACTTGTCCTCTGCCTCCGGGAATACCGGGAGCCTCTGCTGGCCCGTGAGCTGCACCCCCAGCTGGCCGTCCCCGAGTGTGACCACCAGCTCGACGTTTGGCCGTAGCTGGTAGCTTCCAACGTAGCGCTGGAGGACTTCCGATGGGACCTTTATCTCCTTGTGTGAGGGAGGCGCCTGCACGGCGGAACCCTTGCGCGGCATGCTATGGTCGTGGCCGCCCTGGTGAAGGATCAGTGACAGGACGGCGCCATTTGCGTCCTTAACGACCTCGATCTGTGCGTCCACGACCTTGAGGAAGAAGGAGGTCGGTGTCTCCGGAAAAAGAGGGAAGCTCGGCTGCGTGCCGAGCTGTCCCATCAGCTGGTCTCCGTCCAGGGTGACGAGGTAATTCACGCCCGGCTGGAATTCGTACGTGCCAACATAGGCCTGGAGGACATCACGCGGAACCGAGATGGCCGTCCTGTCCGCGTTGAGCTTGACCTCCTCGCCGTGCGCAAGCTTACCCAGCATGGCGCCAAGCTCATCCGAAGCCCCCCCATTCAGGTTCGCCAATACGACAACGGTCGTATGGTCGTCCGGAAAGTAGCTAAGGGAGGAGTTGAAGCCCTCGATCCCGCCCCCGTGGGAGATCTGCTTCTTTCCGCCCGTTGTCGCCACAAAGAGACCGAACGCATATTCCTGCCTGAAGGGAGTCGTCATTTTCTGAAGCGAGGCGCTCGAGAGCACCTTTCCACCAAAGAGCCCGTTCTCCCATTTGAGAAGGTCCTCGCTCGTCGAGTAGAGGGCGCCAGCGGAAAAGGGAACCGTCATGTTGATGAAGCCCGCATTCGTGGGTCCGTTCGTGCCGGGCGTGTATCCCGAGGCCCTGTGCGGTATGATGGCCGAATTCGAGTCGTAGCCGGAATCCTTCATCCCCAGCGGGTCGAAGATGTTTTTCTGGACGAAATCTGCATATTTTTCGCCGCTCACCTTCTCGATGAGGAAACCGAGGAGGACGTAGCCCGAGTTGCTGTAGCTCCACTTCGTGCCCGGCTCGAAGTCGAGTGGCTTGTCGCGGAACCGGGCGACGAGCTTCGCCGGGGTTGTGGCAAACGGCTCGCTGTCGGCATAATCCTTGAAACCGGTAAAGCTTGGGATTCCCGAGGTGTGGGTCAGCAGGTTGAATATCGTAACCTTGTCCCACGCCGCCGGTGCGTCCGGCATCAGTTTCTTCACCGGGTCGTCCACGCTCAGCTTACCGCGCTCCTCAAGAAGGAGGATCGACGCTGCCGTGAACTGCTTGGTCACCGATCCGAGGCGAAACTTCGTCGAGGGGGTGTTAGGGATGTCCCATTCCAGGTTCGCCGAGCCATAGCCCTTGCTCAGCAATATCTCGTCGCCGCGCGCGACAAGCACCGAGCCTGAGAACGTACCGTTTTTGACCTGGGACTGGATGACTTGCTCCATCCGCGCCGTATCCTGTCCTCGGCCTAATCCAACGACGAACAGCGGAAGCAGAAGGAATAGGCGACGGTTCATGTGTTTTCGGTATACGAAGATTGAGGAGCGAACAAGTCCTGTTGGGCGAATAATACTCCCGAAATGAACCATCCCATTTGGCTCGATTCAGCGGCATTCGATTGTCCAGCCGGGTGGCGCACAACGGAGCGGATGCGGTTCGGACGGACCCAAATTACCACTCCTTGACCGCGACGATAGCCGATGGCTCAGACCCTTCCGTCCCGAATGATTAGCAATCGCGTTCTGACGCGCTTTAGTCCATCCCCGCCACGGTTACCTCGTCACCCTCGATCCCGGAATTCCCATCCGGACGTTTGCACAGAATCTCGAGGTCCTTCCAGGCTGCCTTGATCTCAGCCGGAGCGTTATCCGGAATATCGGCGCTTCTCCAAGTGAATAGCTCGATATATGTTGCATGGCCTGCTTCATCCACCTTTTTCACCAGGACGTGCGGCCTCGATAAAACGACGTCCAGTCGACGGTATATCGCCCATGTCCGGGTCACGGCCGCAAGAAACGCCTGCTCTTGGCCGGGCCTGACGTGGTAGGTCGAGAGAATGGTCTCAGTCTCGGGTCCCGGTAAGGACGGCGGTTTTTCGTCCGTAGCCGCCCCGATGACCGCGGGGACGGCGGCCGCCACGACAAAGAGCAATCGGCTAAGCAAATGGCGGAAGGGGATTGGCTTCATTCCCAGAGTCTTCGGCCTTCGCCAAAATGTTTTCAAAGCTTATTTGCATTCCTGCCAGGGCTCGCACCCAGCGTGGCGCCTTCAGCGCACACTCACCTTGCAGAGCACCCGCCTTGCACAACGATCGATTTCTAGTTAATCCGGGATTTTGAATCGAGGCGTCCTTTTGACCGACTCCATCGTCCGATATCGGCATCGGTTTCGACAAAGTGTTATCTTTGAAGACGAAGCAATCGTTCGCCAGCCCGATGGAGCGTCTCGGGTTTTTTTGCAAAATTGAGCCGGATGTAGCGATTCTCCCCGGGCGCAAAGAAGCTGGAGCCGGGGACGGGCGCGACGCCGATCTCCCGGGTCATCCAATGGGAAAACTCCACGTCGCTTGCCCAGCCGAGGGACGAAATATCGACCATTACAAAGTAGGCTCCCTCCGGCCGAGCATAGGGAAGCCCGACTCGATCAAGATATCCGAGGAGTACGTCTCGCGAACGAGCATAGACTGCGGCGAGCTCGGTATAATAACTGTTCGGAAAATTCAACGCCGTCACCACGGCATGTTGAAGGGGGGCTGCCGCACCGACAGTAAGGAAGTCATGCACCTTGCGCGCCTGCGCGATGATTTCAGGGGCTGCGTAGACGTAGCCCAGCCGCCAACCCGTGATGGAAAATGTCTTCGACAGGGACGAGCACATAAGCGTGCGCTTCGCCATCCCCGGCAACGTGGAGAAGTAGATATGGTGGTTCGGAGAAAAGACGATGTGCTCATAGACTTCGTCCGTAAGGACGAATACATCGAATTCCGCAGCCATCGCCGCGATCGTCTCGAGCTCAGCGCGCGTGAATACCCGACCGCTTGGATTTGAGGGGTTGCAGAGCACAAATGCTTTCAGCCCGCTCGCGAATGCTCGGCGCAATTCGTCCGTATCGAACCGATAGTGCGGCGGATGGAGTGGTATCAGCACCGGTTGGGCGCCACACAGAATCGCGTCGGCAGAATAGTTTTCGTAGAAAGGGGAAAAGAGGCCGACCTTGTCGCCCGGGTCGCAGACGGTCATCATCGCGACCATCATCGCCTCTGTGGCGCCGCAGGTGACGACAATTTCGCTCTCATCGTCCACCGGGATGTTGGTGAACCGTTGGAGTTTCGAAGCCAACGCGCTTCGAAGCTCCGCCGAACCCCAAGTGATCGCATATTGATGGCGCCCCGCATCCATCGCTTCCTTGCCGGCCTGAATCAGTTCAGGTGGAGGGTCGAAATCAGGAAACCCCTGCGCCAAGTTGATCGCTCCATGGCGCTGGGCCACGCGCGTCATCTCGCGGATCACCGATTCGGTGAAGACGGCGGTGCGTCTCGAAGTGCGTGGCATCGTAAGCTTGTACAGAGCCGGGCGTCTCTTGAAAAGGAGAACCGCATTTGGGACCCATCGCCTCATTCACTCCAGAATTTTCACGTCCGTCTCTGGACCCATGGCGTCCACCATCTCATGGGGTTGCTCCAAGGGTCAATTCGTCCTACCTCTATCATTTCGCGATATTGAGAGGATCAATCCCTTTCCCCAGCTCAAAGCTGGATCCTACGGCAGCGACTACGGCATGAGCACGATCCAAGCCGAGATCGTGGCGAAACCGGTAGACAGTTTCTAATCCCGTGCAGTGTGCGCCGAGCAGGTTGTCTACTCCGAATGACCGTAGCTTCTCCGCCGTCCAGGAAAGGGTCTCATCGGTTGCATTGAATAGGTGGGTCCCACCGATCAGAGCGTGGACCCGCACCGGACGAATGAACGTCCGGGCGTAGTCGATGATATTGATCACTCCGGCGTGGCCGCATCCGGTCAGCACGACCAAGCCGTTGTCGGTATCACAGACAAGGGCCATATCCTCAGGGAGATTGTCCTCGACGATTCCAGTCGGTGTGGTCACGCGGGTGCCTTTCGGCCAATTTCGCTCTGGATACTTTCTCGGCACAGGGCCGGTGAGCCAAATACCGGGATAGAGCTGCACCGGTTCGCGGTGAACGACAAAAATCCCGCCGGTTTTTTCATATTCGTCCTTGATGAACCGCATTTGGTTTTCATCGATGCCTGGCGAGAGCGTCGAGCGCGGGTAGAAGATGCCTTCACCCACATGGGTTCGGGCCAGCGCGCCCGGAGCCTTACCGAAAACCGAACGGCGCAGAGTCATAAAACCACCGATATGGTCCCAATGGCTATGACTGAGGACGACCTCCGGAACTGTGGTAAGATCAACTTTAAGGGTCTCGGCATTGCGCAGGACCAGATCGGTATGTGCCCCCGTATCATAGAGAATCCGATGGCCATCGGCATCAACCAGCGCGGAAAACCCCCATTCTCCGAGTTCACTACTGTCGGCCAACATCGTGGATAGGATGGTGATCTTGAGCGAATGGACGTGGCCGAATTCTGATGTTGGCAACGCGTCGCCTCCGCGAACTGGTAGCCCGGCAACAATCGCTGCCGGTAAGAGAAGCGCCAGGCGTATCGAATCAATTTTCAATTGTCATTGGGGGTCGGCGACGCGGCGGTGGTGGCGGAGATTCCACGTGGTTTCTCCAGGGCGTGTCGCTAGCGTTGTCAAAAGGGAAGGAGGGATGGAGCATCGCAACTATTTTAAAGGATTGGAGGATTGAACAAGTGCTGTAAAGCCCAGGAAGGTGTGGGGGTCTGCATCGCTGCGGGCAGGCGCTGCGTACTCATTCTGTCGAACGACGTCCGGTCGGAAGCCGGCTTCGCTGACGTGGTCGATTTCATCCTTGGCGATTCGGGCATGCCTTAAGGCTGGTGACCACGGCTTTACTTGGACCAGAGTGCAAGACTGACGTCGCCCTTGATCAGACTTCCTATTCCGCAATCACAGAGTGTTGAGGGATCAGCGTGCAATTCGCGAATTATCTCACTAATTTTCATCCCACCTTGAAGAGCCGATTATTGGCTTCAGCTGCCGCGCTCCTTGCTCTAGCCGCGAATCTAGCGAATGCGGAGCCGAGCGTCGCTCGCGCTTCGTCCGACAAGAAGTGGATCGGCACCTGGGGTGCATCCCCGCAAGCCGACCTGCCGCGCGCGCCGAAGACCTACCGGAACCAGACGTTGCGCCTCGTCGTTCACACAAGCGTGGGCGGAGATGAAATCCGGATCAAGTTCTCGAACACGTTTGGCGAGCGTCCTTTGGTGATCGGGGCCGCGCGCGTTGCCCGGCGGACTATCGCAGCCGAGATTGACGGGGCCTCCGACCGGGCGCTGACGTTTCACGGACAGCCGTCCGCAACCGTGCCAGCGGGTTCAATTGTCGTGAGCGACCCCGTCAAGTTGGAGGTGTCGGCGCTATCGGACCTGGCGATCAGCCTGTTTCTTCCCGAGAGCACCGAGGTGACGACCGCGCACATTCTGGCCAAGCAGACGAGCTACGTGTCCCCCGAGACCGGAGACGCCACTGCCGAGGTGAAATTTCCCATTGGCAAGAAGATCGGCTCCTGGCCGTTCCTGGCCGGGGTAGACGTCATGGCTTCTCCCGTCGGGGCAACGATCGTCGCATTTGGCTCCTCGCTCACCGACGGAGACGGCACAACGTCGGACACCAACGGGCGTTGGGCTGACGTGTTGGCGGAGCGGTTGCAGAAACGCGCCGACCGTGAGGCGGAGATTGGCGTCCTGAACGAAGGCATCATAGGCAATCGCCTGTTGAGCGACAGCCCGCAACAGGCCTTTGGCGGAGCCCTCGGCGAGGCGGGCCTGACCCGCTTCGATCGTGACGTGCTTGATCAAGCCGGCGTCACGTACGTCGTCGTCGGTCTCGGCATCAATGACATCGCGTTTCCCGGATCACTGACGCCGGCAGCTGAGAACGTCACCGCCGAGAGCATCATCGCCGGCTATCGGCAGCTTGTTGCGCGGGCCCATCGAAAGGGAGTCCGAGTAATTGGGACAACCAACCCGCCGTTCGAAAACTCCTTCCTGGCATCGCCCCCGACCACCTTCTATACCCCCGAAAAGGAAGGCGTCCGCCAGAAGGTCAACGACTGGATCCGAAGCGGCGGCGAGGTCGATGGCGTTGTCGATCTTGACGCCGTTTTGCGCGACCCGAGCCACCCCACGCAACTGCTTCCGAGTTATGATAGCGGCGATCACCTGCATCCGAATAACGCAGGCTGTGTTGCCGAGGGAAATGCATTCCCCTTGGCGCTATTCGGGATCGACTAGGCTCAACGAGACAGCGGTTTTGAGAAATCCTCAGGGGCCGATCGGGGGTCAGCCAGGCGATGCGGTCCGGTCACCAAGGGCGGCTCGACACGCAGTAAATAATGGCGGGGTAGGTTGCGATGAATGACGGCAGAAATGTGTTCAACCCCATGAGCTTGGCGCTGAGGCAGTGAAAGACGACTCCTCCCCCAAGCAGGGCCAGCACCGCGCTGGCGGGAAGAGCCAACGCCAGGGCGAAACTGGATTCCCAGGCGACAAGCGCCCGGGACAGCCATTTCGCAAGCTCCGGCCGGGCGGCCAGAAACTCCGACGAGGCGGTATCGCCGTAGATCTGGGTTCCAAGAACCCGCGTCAGAAAGGAGCCATCGCGCCAGCCGGCCTCGGTCAGCTTGGCGATGCCGGCGGTGGCGTAGGACAGGCAGCCTTGAAACGCGATGAACCAAAGCCCCGCGGTCATCGCCGCCTGCGTCCGGGCCACGCTGACCAGGGCGAGGGTGACAAATATGATCACCTGCATCTGGTCGGCTCCGTCCTGGCCCATGAGGTTGCGGGCCGAAAGGAGGACGCTGGCCAGGGCCATCGAGACGACAATCCACGGCTCGAGGCAAAATGAGGCCGGGCCGGCGAGCAGCGCTGCGGCAAGAGCGCCGCGCAGGGCGACCACGCCGAGGACTTGCGGGTACGAGAGGACGGCATTCAAGGCCGGGCCGAATGGGGGCGCAGCCAGCCACCGGTCGCGCAGTCTCCCGACTTTCCAGCTCATCAGGCCGGAATCCGTCAGGTAGCCGGGCTCCGCCAGGAACTCGGCGCTCGATAGGAGCACGCCCAGGGCGCCCAGGCGGCCCGCCGCCGAGAGTGCGTCGATCCTTTCCGCGAAAAGGATCATAGGGCGTGAAACGCCGACACGAACGCAACGTCGGGCGGCTCGCCGGTCGAATCAGGATGGAAGCGGATCAGGGTGAACTGCGTGAAGTGCGACGCTTCGGGGCGCGGCAGCGAGGAAATATGGTTCAGGAGCGTCAAAAAGGCCGGCGAGAGCGGGATCGCGTCCTTCTGTGCCAGCGCCTGGTAGGCAATGCCAACAACGGCGTCCAGCACGGCCTTCTTCCCCCGCTTCCGCGGATTCCAGAAGGCATTCCACCATCGCCTGGGATTGCCCACCACCACCTCGGTCCATTCGGTGATCGAGCCGTCGCCCAGACGGTCGCGGTAGAGCAGGTGAAAATCCCATTGGCCCGGCACCGGAGCGAAGAACTTCCACTCCGGAATCAGAAAGAGCACGTCGTACAGGCGGATGGGTTCCCGGCATCGCTCAATCAGGGCGAGCAGGGACGCCAGCGCCCACAGGCCGAGGATGCATCCGACGGCGGCTTCTCCGGGTGCGAGCCGGAGCATCAGCCGCGCTTCTTGCGAGTGGCCCTTTCGAAGACGTCGCGCCGCAGCGCGAGCAGCTCACGGGCCGAGGCGGTCGGTCCGAGACGGTCGAGTTCCTTCTTGCTCAGGTGCGTGGTCCTCGCGAGCAGAATCACGGTGCAGGCGACGTGCCAGGTTGCCGCGCCCACGAAGATCGCGGCCGACGCGATGAACGTCCACCACTTGCAGAACTCCATCGGATGGGCGCCCACATTGCCGGCTGTCTGACTCGCGGGCACAAGCTTCAAGGCCGCCTTCTCCGCAGCGGTGAGCGGCGGGTCCGCCCGGAAAACGACCGCTTCCAGCGCCGCGTCGGCACCTGGAGCGAGGTATTCGGCGAACGTAAAACCCTCCGGGGAGAGCCGCCCTCCGTTGTAGGGGAAACGGCTCGCGGTATACTCGTGCCCGGGCGGCACAAAAAGATCGGAATCGACGGTCGCCCCGCCGTAGCGGAGCTCGGCAAAGACCGGCTCCGCAACCAGGTCGGCCGCGTACTGCTTGGCCGTCGGCGAATACTTCTTGAAATCCTTGAGGAGAACGGAAAGGAACGCCTCGATTTCACCGCCCCCTTTTTCGACCGCCCGGCTCAGCGCGCGCAGATCGCCTGATCCCTTCCGGGCGACGATCACCGTTATGGTGCCGGGAGGGGTGAGGGCCGCCTCGGCCCGTGTCCTGGGCTTTACGCTGATGACCTTCAGCCGTGTGGTCCGGCGCAGTCGTTTTTCCTTTTCCAATGCGACCGATTGCAGGGGGCTCGAGAGGACGGGGGTATTCATGGGCAACGCGAATCAGGTTATTCTTCGAAGAACGGGGAGATGGAGGCTTCGAAGAGCCTCCGTTTCCCCGCCGGGTTTGACCGATGCTTTCCAGTTACCGCATCACCCGGTTTGAATGCAAGTTTGAGTTTCGCGTGTTCTGGCGGAGCTGAATTTGACTTTGGCCAGCGGCAAAGCGCATCCCAATTGCATCGAACACCGACCTGTGCCGGTCGAGGCATGTCTGCGCAATCTCCCGCTTGAAGCACGGACCGCGTCGACGCGGCTTTTTCGCCGGCCGCATATGTAGGCTGAAGTTCAGCGTTCAGGCCGTCGTCCCGCCCGTTGGCTCACCTTGGGAAACCCGTTCCCGTGCCCTTACCGCTAGTCCTTGCGATTGATTCGCTCAAGTTCCTGCAGCTGGCGCTCCTGAACCCGAAGGATTGCCGAAAGCCTGCCGCTGATCGTCCACGGGAGGACCAGCCAGGATACGGCTAGCACGAGGAAAAGAATCGATACGATGACGTAGACAATGCCCGGAAGGGTCTGAAGCGCGGAGTTGAGGTTGGAATTCATATGTTAGCCGACAACGCCAGGTTCCAAGGGTGCCTGAAATAGCGCGAAATCCGGAAGTCTTCACGGGCCGTTCGGCCCCGGACGTTCAGGCACCGCAAGCCGAATCAGGGTTGGCCACCGTTCTCGCGGCATCGGAAGCCTCGACGTCCTCGTAGGAGCGGCGGACCTCCTCGACCTGCTGGCAGTATCTCCGGGCGTCGCCGAAATCGACGAATTTCCCATACCGGCTGTGGGCGCATTTCACGCACCCGGCGTGCTTGACGGGGCACCAGTGCTGCTCGGTCCGGGCGGCGATCTCGGTGAAATAGGCCAGGATGCCGTTGACATAGGCGCAGTACTCGCAGTTCAGCTTCTCGAAAAAGTCGAGATATGTCAGGTGATGCCGATCGAACGCGACGTAGTCGCGGCGTCGGACCTTCGGTATGCCGTAGATCGGGAAGCAGATAGCCTGGTACAGGGAGCCGATGATGTCCGTGAGCATTATCGGGACGACGCAGATCCATATCACCGGGGCCGTGAGGAGGACGAAAAAGCGGGATTCCAGGACGTAGTGGCGGCTCTTGAGCCGGAACTGAAGGTAGGCGGCCCTTTCCTCGGGCGTGAAGTGCACTTTCCCGTTCTCGAGCATGTAGCGAAATTCGCCAGCGCTCCCGTTGCCGTTCGAGACCGGCTCGCTTTCCGTCTGCCGGATCTGGAAGCGGGAGCCATTGAGGATGCTGTTCATGGTGTTGAGCGGATGGTTTTCTGGCCCTGCGGCCGGACGTGACAGCAAGGGTCACATGAAAAGACAGCGGCCGCCGGGAGATGCGCCGTCCCCCTAGGGTAAGACCCCATGGGTTGACGGCGTCCCAGGAAAGGCGCGATCGGGCCGCCTACCCCTCCGCGCGCCCGCGCGCGTCGGCCTCGATCAGCGCCTTCAGCCGGTCAAGCTCGGCCCGGACCCTCGCCTTGACGGCCGGAAGCTCCGATGGGTCCCCCACCCCGTCGGAAGCGAAGAGATAGAACTTCATCTTGGGCTCGGTGCCGCTCCCCCGGGCGGCGAACCTGCAGCCGTTTGAGAGCGTCGCGATGTACAGGTCCTGCTTGGGGATCTCGTCGCCGTCGGCATCGAGGATCCGCTCGCGGCCAAAATCCTGGAAGCCGGTCACGCGCGCGGCCCCAAAGGCCTGGGGGCGCGAGCTCCGGTAGGTGTCGAGGATGCGCCTTATCTTCGCGCTCCCGCTCGCGCCCTCGTAGTAGATGTTGATCGTGTCCTCGAGGTAGAAGCCGTATTTCAGGTAGATCCGGTCGAGGTGCTCGGGCACCGTGAGGCCCTGGCCCGCCACCCAGGCGCAGAGTTCCGCGAACATCAGGCAGGCCGCGTTTCCGTCCTTGTCCCGCACCCAGTCGTTCGGCAGGAAGCCGTAGCTCTCCTCGGTGCCAAAGACAAAAAACGTGCTGTGTTCAAGGAGAAGCCGCATCCGATCGGCGAAGGGGGCCCTGTCATAGCTCCAGGCGGGCCCCATGATCGCCTTGAGGCGCTCCTCGTAGACCCGGATCTTGGCCGCGATCCATTTGAATCCCGTCAGCGTGTCGATCACCTTGACGCCGTGCGCTCGCGCAATCGCATCCTGGAGCTGGGTCGTGACAAAGGTCTTGATGATGCAGGCGTTGGGAGTGCCCTCCTTGGGGATCCATCCCAGCTCCTTGAATTTCATCAGGCGGTATTCCGCGATCAGGGATCCGATCTGGTTTCCCGTAAGGAGCACCATTGCGCCGGACCTCCCCCGGACGGCGACTCCCATCCGGTCGCAGTCCGGGTCCGTGGCCATGACGACGTCGCATCCCCTGGCGTCAGCCGTGGCGACCGCCATCGAGAGCGCCTCGGCGTTCTCGGGGTTCGGGGACTTGACGGTCGAAAACAGGGGATCAAACCCCAGCTGCTCCCCCACCTGGATGACGTTGCAGCCCGCGTGGATCAGGAGCGGCGGGCAATGGACCGCGCCGGTCCCGTGGATGTTCGTGTAGACCACCTTCAGCTTGGCCTTTCGCAGCAGGGCCGGGTCCACGACGGCTGCGGCCGCGACCTCGAGATAGGCGTCGTCCATCTCGCGGCCGAGGATGGTCACCAGGGACAGGTCCTTGCGGAGGAAATCCGAGACCTCGCCGAGCGGCACCGACGCCACCTCGGCGACAATGCCCTTGTCATGGGGCGGCACAACCTGCCCCCCGTCGTCAAAGTAGGCCTTGAACCCGTTGTCGTGCGGCGGATTGTGGCTCGCCGTGATGACGGCTCCCGCGTGGGCCTCGATCCGGCGCACGGTGAAGCTGAGCTGCGGGGTCGGCCTCGGGCCGTCGAAGATGAACGCCTCGCCCCCGAGCCGCGCCCAGACGGACGCGGAGAGCTCGCTGAAATGCACAGAAAAGAACCGGGTGTCATGCGCGATCACGAGCCGCGGGGGGGCGCTTTCGCCCCGCCCGAGGAGGTACCGGCGCGTGTGGCGGTAGAGGCCGACCACCGCGCGGGCGAGCGTGACATCGTTCAGCATGTTGCTGCCGATCGCCGCGTGCTCCGGCATCCCGTGGGCGCCCGGCGTCCCGGTCTCGGCGGAGGTGGCGACGGCGCCGATTGTCCTGCCGCGGATGCCGCCCGTCCCGAATTCGAGCTCCCGGTAGAAGCGGTCGTTCAACTCCCCCCAGGACCGCCCGTCGACGAGCTCGCCCACGCTGTCCAGGGCCCACGGCGGCAGTCCCGCCGCCAGATACGCGGCGATGTTCGCCGCCGCAGCGGGCATGAGCTTTCCCGCGCTGACCGCGGACTTGATCTTGGCGGAGTGCGTCATGGGGCGGGGGCGTCCAGGCAGAGCCCGTCGGCTATCGCCGGCTTCGGCTCGAGACGGGACCAGCTCTCCGCGAAGGAGTCCTCGTCGGATCCGAACAGCGGCGAAACCTCCAGCGAGAACGCCGGGAGCCCCGTCGGGTCCGTGGGGACCGATGCGCCGGCCGACCGGAGCCAGCGCGCGAACTGGCGCAGCTGGTCGTCGCGCGAGGTCGCGGGAGAATCGACGCCCTCGGCGTTCTTCACCGGCGAGAAGTCGTCGGCACGGCTGGTCTCGACGACGACCGGGTTCTCGGCGGACGGCAGGGCGTCGAACACAAAGAGCTCGAACTTGACGCCGTTCGCCTTCTCCGGCTTCACCGCGAGGCCGCCTGCGTCCACGGTTGCGATCTTCTTGTCGGCCCTGTGGAAGGGAAGGCCGTCCGCGCCGCGTGCCATTCTCCGTATGAATTCCCGGTCCATCGCATGGATCGCTATGCTCCCCGCCTCGTAGCGGAGGCCGCCCGTTGAGGGATCCGTCTCCTTCTGGAGCGCGAGGGGCAGGTCCGAGTACTCGATCACGACGAGCCCTCCCTTGCGGACGCAGAAGTGGCCGAGCTTCTCCTCCGGGTACGCCTTGGGCACGGTCTTGCTCGACATCTCGGAGCCGCGGGCCAGGTGCCAGCCTATGAACGACGGGTCGACGCACCGGACAAGGGGGTTGTCCACCTGGAAGTAGCTCAGCGTGTCGATCCCCTCCGAGGCCAGGAGGTCGAGGGCGCCGCTGCGCTCGAGCGCGCGCAGCGATCCGCCGTGCCCGTCGGGCGAAAGCGCGAGCGAACCCTGGGTCTCCAGCAGGATCTTCCCGGAGAAGTCCACGGCGGGCATCCGTCCCTGCCGGAAAAAATGCATCCGGGCCTCGTCGAGGCCGAAATTCCGGTTGTCCGCGAAGAACGCCTCGGTCTCGGCATGGTTCTGGTGGCTGGTCATGATGAACCAGTGAAGCGGCCGTCCGTAGCGCCTTCCGGCCGCCAGGATCTTCCAGGCAAAGACCTGGAAGAGGGTGCGGTGCAGGACGGGTGTCACGGGAAAGGTTCCCTTGGGGCCGTCGAATCCCAGGCGCGTCCCCTGTCCGCCGGCCACCGTGAACGCGGCGACGCTGCCCTGCCGCAGCGCGGACTCGCCGGCCGCCTTCGCCTCCGACCAGGAGGCGGGGTCCCCCCCGCGCGACGGAAGGTGCTCGTACGGCGCGGGGCCGAGCCCCTCGAGGTCCACGGCCCGGGACTTGCCGCCCAGGACCAGCGTCCGGACCAGGCGGTCGATTTCCCCCAGGTCGATCTCGGCGGCCTCCGACAGCAGCCGGGCCTGGGCCTCCGGCGGCAGCCGGTCGAAGAAGGCGAAAACCTGCCCCTGCCCCGCCCGCCGAAAGGAATCGATCAACCCGATGGAGTCGCGAGTCATGCGCGCCTATTTGTCATTCTTCAGGACCGGGGACGGGCTCGCCGATCCCTTCGAGTCGTCGTCCTCAAACCGGAAGATGAACTCGTCGGGCTTGGCGTAGCCCAGCCTTGTGCGGATCACCTTGTCGACGTATGACGGATCCGTCCGCAGTCGCTGAAGCACCCTTTCCTGGTTGCGCAGGCGCTCCTGGGCCTCCGCAAGCCTGCGGCGGTTTGCGGACTCGACCTGCTCCAGCCGGCTGTATTCGTCGTGCGCGTCCTTGAACAGGACTCCGCCGGTGATGCCCAGGCCCACAAAGAGCAGGACATAGAGGCTGAGGATGATTTGGCGGAAATTCACGGTTGTTTCACTATGTCCGCCTCACCCCTTCCAGGCGCAGGTTCCGCTCGGGCGCGATGCGGTGTGCCTTGCGGTTGGTGGACATTTCTTGCCGCCATTTTCCCGCTTCCGAAGTACCGCGTCGAGTACCAAGTGCCGTACCGCCGCCGGATACAGCCGGACCCGGGCGGCCCGGATTTCCCCGCTGCCCGCTGGCGAGCGGCGGCCGCAAAACGCCCGAAATCCCGCCCGGGTGCCCCCGGGAGCTCCGAGGTTTTGGCGTGCGTTAAGGGGCCGCCCCGGTATATCCTAAGTCGCACATGTACCAGAGCTATTACGGATTCAAGGAGATGCCATTCAACATCACTCCTGATCCGAAGTTTCTCTTTCTAAGCCCCACCCACCAGGAAGCGTTGCAGCACCTCAAGTTTGGTGTCCGCGAGCGGAAAGGCTTCATCGTGCTCATCGGGGAGGTGGGCTGCGGCAAGACGACGCTTTGCCGGCGCTTCCTTAATGAGCTGGATCCCGCCCGGTTTGACACCGCGCTGATCCTCAACCCGCGGGTGACGGAGACGCAGATGCTCAAGGCGATCCTGAGGGAGCTCGGGGAGACGAAGCTCGCGCGCAGCCAGGTCGACCTCGTCTCGCAGATGAACCGCGTCCTGCTGGAGAGGATCGGGCGCGGGCGCGACATCGTGCTCATCATCGACGAGGCCCAGAACCTGTCCTTTGAGGTGCTCGAGCAGGTCCGACTGCTCTCCAACCTCGAGACCGACAAGCAGAAGCTCCTCCAGATCGTCCTCATGGGCCAGCCGGAGCTGAAGGTGATCCTCGCGCGCGAGGAGCTGCGCCAGCTTCGCCAGCGCATCCTCGTCCATTACGAGCTGCATCCCCTGTCGCAGCGGGACATGATCCATTACATCCAGCACCGGCTCACGCTGGCGGGCGGATCCGGGCGCCCGGCGTTCACCCCGTGGGCCTTCCGCGCCATCCACAAGGCCAGCAGGGGGATCCCGCGCATCGTGAACAATCTCTGCGACAAGGCCATGCTCTCGGCGTTCATCAGGGAGTCGGACGAGGTGAACTACTGGGACGCGAGGCGGGCCGCACGCGACATGGCAAACCTCACCAACGGAGCCGGCTGACCATGAGCCTCATCAACGACGCGCTGAAGAAGGCGGCCCGCCAGAGGGCCGAGGATCAGGACGAGCCCGCACCCCTCGCGCAGAAGGGCGGCCGCAAGCGGATACCCCGGCGCGGTGCGCCGATGACCGTGCAGACGCTCGTGCTCCTGGCGGCAGGCGCGGTCACTCTCATCGTGGCCTCGGTGGTCATCACCGGCGTCTTCATCACGGGAAAGCTCGAGCCGAAGGCCGTCGCGGTGGCCAGGCCCATGCCGCCCACGCCGACGCCGCAGCCTCCCCCGGCCATCGTGGTCAGGGTCCCGACGGCCCTGCCGGCGATAGCCGTCCAGCCCACCCTGCCGCCCCCGACCGAGGCGCCGGTCGTCGAGGCTGTGCCGACCCCGACGCCCGCCCCCGTTGTGCCGGCGCCAGCCGCGCAGGTTGCCGCGGCGGCCCCCCCGCCAATGAGCCGCGGCGACCAGGTCCAGGCCTTCATCGACAAGATGCGCGTCACGGGGGTCAGGACAGCCGGGACCGACAGCAAGGCGCTCGTCGACGGCCACGTCTTCCGGGTGAACGACGTCGTCGACCGCGCGCTGGGCATAAGGCTCGTGCAGGTCGACGCGGACCACCTCACCCTGCTGGACTCGGCGGGCGTGACCTACATCAAGAATTTCTGAGGCCGGCGGGAACCCCGCGGGGCGGGGCCGTCAAAACGCGGTCGCCGGAGGGGAAACAACCTGCCAGAGCGTCTTTGCCGTTATCTGCAGGTCGAGCCAGACCGACCAGTGGGAGATGTAGTAGACATCCCAGTAGACGCGGCGCCGGACCATCTCCTCCTCGAGCACGGCCCCGCGGAAGCCCAGGCTCTGCGACAGCCCGGTGATGCCCGGCTTCACGAGGTTCCGGATCCGATAGCCCTGGGTCTGCTGGCGGAATTCCTCGTCCAGGAGCGGCATGTACGGGCGCGGCCCCACGATGCTCATCTCGCCGACGAGGACGTTCCAGAACTGAGGAAACTCGTCCAGGCTTCGGCGGCGCATGAACCGGCCGAAGGCGAACACGCGCTGGTCCTCCGTGAGCGCCTGCATGGATTCTGCCTGCTCGTCGCCCGCCGCGGCGAACATCGAGCGGAACTTGAGCATGCAGAATACCGCCCCGCGAAGCCCGCGCCGCTCCCGCGCGTGGAAGAGGGGCCCGGGCGCCTCCAGCCTCTGCATGACCGCCACCCACGCGCAGAGCAAAGGCAGGACCAGGGCGACCACGGGCAGCGAGACGGCGATGTCGAAGGAGCGCTTGATCAGACGGTTGAACGGATCCTCCAGGGGCTCCTCCTGGAGCGTGTAGAAATGCCGGCCCTCCTCGGTCACGGGCACAAGCGGCTGCGTGTAGCGCTCCTCGATGTCGCTGTGGATCATCAGGCGGCAGCCGCGGTCGCGGCAGGCCGCGATGACCCATCCCGCCTCGGCGTCGGTTGCCGGCAGCTCAAGCATGACCACCTGGCCCACGAGCGCCTCGTCGAGAACGCGGGGAAGGTCGGACAGCTGCCCGAGCCAGGGGACCGAGACGGCGCCGGATTGGGGGGCCGGCTGCTCGGGCGACAGCAGCCCCACCGGATGGATGCCAAGGGGCTCCTTGTTCGCTATCCACTCCCGGACCTTGGCGAATGATTCCGGCTTGCCGATGAACACGGTCGGCAGCCGATGGCCCTTCTGGAAGACGAAGCGGGCGAGCCTGCCCGGGACCCAGGCGTTCAGGAAGATCAGGCCGACCCAGCACCACACGAGAAACGTGCCCAGGAAGAGCCTGCTTATGCGGTGGTCCTGCGTCGCGAACATCATGGCGAATATCAGCAGCGCCATGAGCGCCACCTGGCGGAACGCCAGGCGCGCGGATCCCCCGAGGTCCGGCAGGTGGAAGCGGGCGGCCAGCCTCCGGGACACGTCGCGCGCGGACAGCGCCATCCCCACGATCACGCACAGGAAATAGGGCAGGAGGTTGACCTCCCTGCTCAGGCGCACGAAGGGGACGTGGTATATCAGGTTCGCATAGGCCCAGAAGAAAACCCCCACGGTCGCCGTCATCATCGCGGCGTAGATGTTGGCCAGGCCGCGCGCGCGCGCGTCGATCATCGGCGCCCTTTTCTCTTCGCGAGCCAGGCATCGATCGCCTTGACCGGGCGCGTGTTGACCACGTTCTCGCGCGTGAGCCAGCCCTTGCGCGCCGAGTTGATCCCCGCCCGGACGTAGCCCAGGTCCTCCGCATGGTGCGCATCGGGGTTGATCGAGCACTCGAGGCCGCGCTCCGAGGCCCGCCTCCAGTGCCTCCAGTCCATGTCCAGCCGCAGGGGGTTCGCGTTCAGCTCGATCACGACGCCGTTTGCGATCGCCGCGTCGATCACCTTCCCGGCGTCGACCCGGTAGGGCTCCCGCTCGAGGAGGAGCCGGCCGGAAAGGTGCCCGAGCATCGTCGTGCGCGGGTGCTCCAGCGCCCGGATGATCCGCGAGGTCATAGCGGCCTCGTCCTGGCTGAACACGCTGTGGACCGAGGCGACGACATAGTCCAGCCGGTCGAGCATGCCGTCGTCAAAATCGAGGCTCCCGTCGGGCAGTATGTCGCACTCGGTCCCCGCAAAGACGCGCGTCTTGAACTTGCGCGACAGGTTGAGGGCCTTGATCTCGTCGAGCTGGGCCGCCAGGCGCTCCTCGGTGAGCCCCCTCGCCTGCCGGCTCGACTTCGAATGGTCGGCGATCCCGAGGTATTCCCAGCCCAGGGCCTGCGCCGCGGCCGTCATTTCCCGCAGCGTGCTGCTCCCATCCGAGGCCGTGGTGTGGTTGTGGAAGGCGCCGCGGAGGTCGGCCAGCTCGACAAGCCTCGGGATCTTGCCCTTCTCAGCGGCCTCGATCTCGCCCGAACCCTCCCGGAGCTCGGGCGGGATGTAGTCCAGGCCGAGCGCGCGGAAGATCGCCTTCTCGTCCGCGGCCGGCACGCCCTCCTCGCGCTCCGCCTTCTCCCGGGCCGTGCCCTCGCCCGCCGCCCGGACAAGGCCCCATTCGCTCAGGCTCATTTCCCGGTCGAGGGCGCGCTGGCGCATCTGCACGTTGTGGTCCTTCGACCCGGTGAAATGGTGAAGCGCGAAGGCAAACTGATGGGAGGGGACAATCCGGAGGTCGGCCTGCAGGCCGCCTTCAAACCGAACGCTGGCCTTGGTATCGCCCTTTGCCGTGACCTCCTGGACCCCCGGCCTCTGGGTGAACCAGTCAACCACCGGGGCCGGCTCGCCCGCCGCGACGATGAAATCGAGGTCGCCGATCGTCTCTAGCCCGCGCCGCAGGCTGCCCGCTATCTCGGCCCGGCCGACCTGGGGCAGCGCACGCAGCCCGGCGACGACGGGCTCGGCCACCTGGATCGCGTCCCACCAGAGGTGCCGTCGGGAGTAGGCCTCGCGGTTGCGGATTCCGGCCAGGATCTTCTCCTGGGTCTTTTCGCCGAATCCCGCCAGGGCCGCCACGCGCCCCTCCTTGCAGGCCGCCTCCAGCTCCGAGACCGAGGTGACGGCCAGGTCGCGGCGCAGGGCGATGATCTTCTTCGGGCCCAGGCCGGGAATCCTCAGCAGCTCGACCAGGCCCGGCTCGATCGACGCCTTCAGCTTCTCCAGGAACTCGAGGCGGCCCGTGGCGTGCAATTCGCCGATCTTTGCCGAGAGCGCCTCGCCGATGCCCTTGACGCTCTGGATGCGGCCCTCCGAGACAAGCTTCTCAAACTCCACGTTCTCGAGGGCCTCGATCGCCCTCGCGCCGGCCGTATAGGCGCGGACCTTGAAGGGATTCTCGCCCTTGAGCTCCAGAAGAGTCCCGATCTCGACAAGCACCTCCGCGATCTCGGTCTTGGTCATGCGGGCATTTCAGACGGGCGCCCCGGCAAGTTCAACGACGTAAGAGAATCGATACAAGCCGGGCGGGAGCCCCTGCCTGGCTGGGCGCGGCGCCTCGGAGCCCCTGAGGCCACCCGGTGGCTGCTATGGCGGCGCCGCGCTGTCGTAGAACTTCTCCAGGTCGGCGCGAAACATCTTCTGCGCCTCGGGATTCAGATACACCATGTGCCCCGAGGGATAGTACCGGAACGAGAGGTTGTCGCGCAGGCTCGCCTCCAGCGCCATGTGATAGAGGTCGCGCTCCGTGCCGAAGAACGGCGTCGCCAGGTCGAAGTAGCCGTTCGCGGATAGCACCTTGAGATGCGGGTTCTCCCGCATGGCCTGCCCCAGGTCGTCGATGACGTCGGCAAGCGGAAAGGGGGTCCGGGAACCCATGTACTCCGGCAGCTTGTGCTTGAAATCCCACTCGCCTGGGGCGATATCGGCGCTGCGCACCTGGTAGGGCGTGTCATGGGTGTAGTTCAGCTCGTCGGCAAGGTAGCTGTTGAACGCAGCGGTGAATGCGCCCTTGACCGCTATTTCCGACGGATCGGAAGAGGGCGTTTCCCCGGCCGCGTCAAAATCGATGCCCTCGAACCGCGCATCGTAGCGTCCGACCGTCCGGCGCTCGTCGCGCAGCAGCTCCTTGCGGAAGCGCCCGGGCCTCACGCGCAGGTTGGACTCCTTCAGATAGGCCGTGCTCAGGCCCGTCAATTCATGCAGCCTGGCGGCGACGGCATCCCGCTGCTCGTCGGGCAGCGACTGGCCCTTTGCGAGCGCCTGCGCGTAGTCCCCGGCGGCGAAGTCGCGCACCTGCTGCAGAAAGGCGCCAAGGTCGGCCGGCTTGTTCGGAAGCTTGTCGTGGAACCACGCGATGGCGGCGTAGGTGGGAAGGATGTTCACGAACGGCTCGTCCAATCCCGGGGAAACCAGCGAGTCATAGTTCAATACCGAGGAAAGCAACACGACGCCGTTGAAGTTCATGCCCTGCGACTGCAGGTGATACGCGAGGGCCGCCGAGCGGAGCGTCCCGTAGGATTCGCCAAAGAGGAACTTCGGCGAATTCCACCGGTGGTTGAGGGTGACGTACCGGGTGATGAACTTTCCGAACGCCTCCACGTCGCCATCGACGCTCCAGAAATCCTTTCCGTTTCCCTTGCCGGCCAGTCTGGAAAAGCCGGTGCTGACGGCATCGATGAAGACAAGGTCGCTCCGGTCCAGCAGGCTGTTGTCGTTGTTCACGACATGGTATGGGGCGGGTCCCGTCGGCTGGGCGTTCGCGGTCTCGACCTTGCGCGGGCCGAACGACCCCATGTGAAGCCAGATGGTCGCCGAGCCCGGTCCACCGTTGTAGAAGAAGGTCACGGGGCGCTGCTCCAGGCTCTTTATCCCTTCGCGGGTGTAGGCGACGTAGAACATCGACGCGACGGGGTCGTCGCCCTTTCGAATCAGCAGATTCCCGGCGGTGGCGGTATAGGCGATTTCCTGGTCGGCGATCTTGACCTGATGGTGCGTGACGGAGGACTCCTCCTTCGGGACAGGCAGGTCGGTCTTCTTGCCGGCACCGGCTCCCTCCTTGTCTGCGGGCTGACCGTCGTCGGCGTCCGCGGCCACCGCGAACGTCGCACCGCCAAGAGCGATTGCGGCAATGCAGAGGGACAACGTGAGGCGGCGCAACACGCCCAGGGCACGGCGGGCATGGGAGGGATCGCTGTCAAGAATCCGGGAGGCAATTTCCCCGGATGCGGAAAGAAAGGTCGTGGGTGTCATGGACATGTTGGTAATGTGGGCGTCTTGTAGCGCTGCCAAATGCTTCGCCGTTGCGGAAAGGCTCCGGAATAAGGCGCAGCGAAAACGCAGGCAAGCCCGCAGGCAGGGTAGTGTCTCCTCGGGCCGACGATCTCCTCGCATTCTGGTCCCGTGTCGGGCAGGCAGGGCGAAATCTGCGTGACTATCGCGCTCCAAGGCACCGGAATCTTGATTTTCGAACGTGGAACGAG
>Ga0182018_10000826_pt1 | contig 38451 bp, 35 predicted proteins | sample 812P2MmetaG_FD_120490 | JGI IMG/M metagenome (GOLD analysis project Ga0182018, IMG submission 120490) | Permafrost microbial communities from Stordalen Mire, Sweden - 812P2M metaG | ecosystem: Environmental > Terrestrial > Soil > Wetlands > Permafrost | place: Sweden: Stordalen | collected... | reverse complement strand
TTGGCGTCCCCGACGGGATTTGAACCCGTGTTATCGCCGTGAAAGGGCGGTGTCCTAGGCCGGGCTAGACGACGGGGACGCTGGGAGGGCAGGAAAAGCCTTGAGATGGCCGTGTGCGCCCTTATGAAGGCTACCAACCTTGGGGGAGTGTGTCAAAAATGCGGAAGCCAGCAATAGAATCAGCCCGCAAGCAGCCCAGATGCAGGCCGCCGCCAACCGCCATGCGTCGGACAAGCAAGCTGCTCTTCAGCATTGCATCCAATGCCGGGTCGGCCTTTCTAAATGGTGGGCCGCAAGCGCCGTGAATATTTTGCGTCATCCGCCCTTCGCCAAACGTCTCATTACAAACGCTACGGTAGGATCTTTTCCTGCCTGTGGCGGGCAAACTCTCAGCGCTCAACCGGTCTCAAACGAAGAATTCGCGGCGCAGGCCCAGTTTTGGAACGCGGCATCGTGACTGCCTTCCCAGACAAACCGGAGCTGGGGCTGAAATAATCCAACTGAAACAATTTGGCCAGAGGGACGACCGAGTGAAGAAGAACGTTTTGATGCGCACTTTTGGAATGGGCTCTTTGTGGTTGATGGGGCTTGTAGCCCTGGGCTGTGCCAAGAAGCCCGCCGAGGCGCCGGCCGGTGCCGGCATGCAGGGATTGCCGGTTCAGACGGTGGCTGTAACACTCACCCCCGTGCCGCAGAGCAGCGAGTATGTCGCCACCATCAAGTCACGCCGCTCGGCAACCATGCTGCCGCAGGTAAGCGGCATTCTTACGCAGATCCGCGTCCGCTCCGGCGATCATGTCAAGGCCGGGCAAGTGATGATGGAAATCGACCCTCACCAGCAACTGGCTTCTGTCGAAGCTGCGCGCGGAACAGAACGCCAGAAGAAGGCGCTCTACGACTACAACACGGTCGAACTGGAGAGGCAGCGCAAGCTCTTTGAGGCAGGCGTCACCAGCAAGGACGTCTTCGACCAGGAGCAGCAAGCCTTTCAAAACGCCAAAGCTGATTACGAGTCCGCCGTCGGGCTCCGCAAGTCGCAGGAGGAGCAACTGGCCTACTACACCATCCGCGCTCCTTTTGACGGCATCGTGGGCGACATTCCCGTGCACGTTGGCGATTTCGCTTCGCCCCTCAACTCTCCACCAACCGTGTTGACCACGGTAGATGAAGGCAAGGATCTCGAAGCCTATATCTATATCCCGACTGAGCGCGCCAACCAGGTACGACAGGGGCTTGCCGTCGACCTCATGGATACGAGTGGCAAACTCATCGAGAAGACGAAGATCGATTTTCTTTCGCCTGAGGTAGATAGCAATATGCAGGAGATTTTGGTCAAGGCTCCCGTGCACGCCACTCCAGAGGTTCTGCGCACTGCCCAGATGGTCAAGGCGCGCGTTATCTGGAGCACCACGCCCATGGCGGTGGTCCCTGTGCTGGCAGTCACTCGCCAAGGTGGCCAAAGCTTCGTTTTTGTGGCGCGCCAGCAGGGAGGGCACACCTTTGCCGTCCAGACGGGGGTCACTCTGGGCGATACGGTGGGCAACGCCTATTCCATCACTTCTGGCCTGAATGTGGGCGATAAGGTCATCGTTTCAAGCACACAATTCCTGGTCAACGGCATGCCGGTCATGCCCATGCCGGGAGCCTAGAAACCAGCGAATCATGCGCCTCGGGCATTGATGCCGGAGGCGGGCGCGACGGGGCTTTGTTACGCGCCCATTGCGAGCGAAAAGGAAGGCAACCCTTGTTTGTAGATTTCTTTATTCATCGGCCAGTCTTTGCCACAGTGTGCGCTCTGCTGATCATTCTCTCCGGGGCGGTGTGCATTCCCAATCTTCCCGTCGCCATGTATCCCACCCTGGCGCCGCCGCAGGTTTCAGTCAGCTGCAACTATGTGGGCGCAAATGCCGACACCGTCGAAAAGGCTGTGACCATTCCCCTTGAAGAGGCCATCAACGGCGTCGAGGGAATGCGCTACATCAGTTCCTCCAGCACCAACAGTGGAACCAGTGCTATTACTGCCACCTTCACCACCGGTTACAACCTCGACATCGCCGCGGTTGATGTGCAGAATCGTGTGGCGAGCGTGCAGGGCCGGTTGCCCGCTGCGGTCAACTCGACAGGCATCACGATCACCAAGTCCAACAGTAATTTTGTCTTTGGCGCGGGCTTCTACACTGAGGATGGACGCTATTCAAGCGAGTTCATCTCGAACTACCTTGATGTTTACGTCAAGGACGCCATCAAGCGTGTCCCCGGCGTTGGCGACATCATCATCTTTGGCGAGCGCAAGTATGCCATGCGCGTCTGGCTTGACCCCGTGCGCCTGGCAGCTCATGGCCTCACCGCTACCGATGTGGTCAACTCTCTGGTCGAGCAAAACGTCGAGATTCCCGCCGGTCAGCTCGGTCAGCCTCCTTCGGATTCGAAGCAGGCTTTTCAGATTCCGGTCCGCGTTGTGGGTCGCCTCACCAGTCCTGAGGAATTCGACAACATCATCGTCAAGAACTCCACCAATGGTCTGGTCCTGCTCAAAGATGTAGGCCACTCAGTGGTGGGTGCTGAAGACTACAGCTCCGCGCTCAAGTACCTGGGCCACGAAGCTAATGGCATCGGCGTCGAACAACTCTCCAATGCCAATGCACTTGAAGTGGATCGTGCCGCCAAAGCCGCACTGCAGGAACTTTCCAAGAGTTTTCCGCCCGGCCTCAAATACGCGATCGCTTTCGATTCCACCACAGTTGTCGGCGACTCCATCCGCGAAGTGCTCACGACCCTGACCGAGGCCATCGCCATTGTCATCGTGGTCATCTTCCTGTTCTTGTTGGACTGGCGCGCCACCATCATTCCCGCTGTTACCATCCCGGTCTCGTTGATCGGAACCTTTGCTTTCATCAAGCTCTTCGGCTTCTCCATCAACTCGCTTACTCTGTTCGGCATAACCCTGGCTACGGGACTTGTGGTCGACGACGCCATCGTGGTCATTGAGAACGTGCAGCGCCATATTGCCATGGAGCATTCTGATCCCCACGAGGCCACTTCGCGGGCCATGGGTGAGGTCACCAGCGCCGTCATCGCTACATCGCTGGTGCTCATCGCCGTTTTTGTCCCGGTCTCTTTCTTTCCCGGAACCACCGGTATTCTCTATCGCCAGTTCTCGCTGACCATCGCCTTTGCCATTGCCATCTCCGCATTCAACGCCCTCACCCTTTCGCCGGCTCTCTCAGCCATGTTCCTGCGCGGCGAAGAAGAGCGTCCCCATCAGATGGACTTTCTGCATATTCGCCCCGTTTCGCGCATCTTTGCCGCATTCATTCACGGCGCCGACGCTGCGGTTGCCTGGCTGGCCAGCACCTACGCCAAATTGATCCACGTCGCGTTGCAGTTGCGCTATCTTCTCCTGCTGGCTTTCTGTGCCGGACTCGGCGCCACTTACTGGGTCTACAACAAGGTTCCCACCGGCTTCATTCCCCAGGAGGACCAGAGCTTCCTCATGGTGATTGTGCAGGCGCCACCGGGCTCGTCCCTTGCCTACACGGGTGCCTTGGCGGATCGCGCCCAAGCCATCATCGCCACCAATCCCGACATAGCGGGCGCCTTCTCCGTCATGGGCTTCAGCTTTTCCGGAGGCTCATCCAACGCGGGAATGATGTTTATCTCGACCACGCCCTCTGATCAGCGCCGCGGCAAAGGTCACTCCGCCGCAGACATTGTGGCCGATCTCTCGCCCAAACTCCAAAGCCTCATGTTCGCTCCCAACGGCGGCCTTGTCGCCATGTTCGAACCCCCCGCTGTCAACGGCGTCGGCAGCTTCGGCGGATTTCAATTCATGCTGCAGGACCAGGGCAAGAACACCCTCGCCGACCTTGACCGCGTAGCCCACCAGATTGTCGGTGCTAGCCGCGCCCGTAAGGACCTCACTGGTCTCCTCACTACCTTTTCCGCAAACGATCCTCAGGTTCTGGTCACCATCGATCGCGAAAAAGCCAAGGCGATGAGCGTTCCGCTTTCGCAGATCACTACGACGCTCAGTGTCTTCATGGGTTCGGAGTACATCAACGATTTCGACTACAACAACCGTACCTACCGCGTCTTCGTCCAGGCTGACCAGCCCTTCCGCATGACGGCCAGGGACTTGCACAACTATTACGTTCGCTCCGACAGTGGCCAGATGGTTCCGCTGGACAACCTGGTCACCGTAACGGAGAACTCGGGTCCACCGGTGATTACGCACTACAACCTCTTCCGGTCAGTTGAGATTGATGGCTCGAAGGGCCCCGGCTACAGCTCCAGTCAAGGCCTCACAGCCATGGAGGAAGTTGCGAAGCAGAACATGATGCCCGGCATGACATTCCAGTGGACGGGTCTGACCCTCGATGAAATTGAATCCAGCGGCAAGGCGCTCATTATCTTCGGCCTGGGTCTTCTCGTGGTCTATCTCACCCTTTCTGCGCAATACGAGAGCTTCGCATTGCCCTTCATCATTCTTCTCGCCGTGCCGATGGCGGTTCTGGGCGCACTTGGCCTTGTCTCCCTGCGTGGCCTTTCTAATGACGTCTACTGCCAGATCGGCCTGGTGATGCTCATCGGCCTCTCCGCAAAGAATTCGATTCTCATCGTCGAGTTCGCCGAGCAGATGCGCCGCAAGGGCCGGTCCATCTCAGAGGCTGCCATTGAGGCTGCGGAACTCCGCCTGCGCCCCATTCTCATGACTTCGTTTGCTTTTATCCTCGGCGTTCTCCCGCTGGTCTTCGCCACGGGCGCGGGGGCATTGGGTCGCCGCTCTGTGGGAACCACCATCGTTGGCGGCATGTTGCTTTCCACCGTGCTCAACCTCGTCTTCATCCCGGTGCTCTATGTGATCCTCAGCCGTTTGCTGAGGCGCGGTGACAAGCCTGCCAGCAAGACAGTCGTGGCCTAGGGGTATCTGTGGTGGCTGAGTTGTAAATCAGGGAGTCTGATATTACAGCGAAACCGGCGATGGTGTGTCTCGAAGCAGCGGCATTCAAGTTGACGCGACCCTCAGGGAGCGGCACCCCGCATGAAACTCAAATGGATACAGTAACCGTGGTTTCGCTCTATAGCAATTTCGGAATTGGTGTAGACCGAAAGAACACAGCCAAGTGGCGTTTTCCTCAAGAAAACGGTACCTTTCGATGCTCTCAAGAAGTCTACGTGTATTCCGAAATTGTTCTAGCCGCTGAAATTCTGTCCAGACACCGCGGACCTAGGTCGTTCCAATGCGGCCACGCAGCCGCTTCAGCACATTGGGAGGCACCAGTCCGGTCACATCGCCGCCAAAGCTGAAAACCTCTTTCAGCATCCGTGAGCTGATAAACGAGTAGCGCCCGGCAGGCTGCAAAAAGACCGTCTCGATCTCCGGAGCCAAACGTCGGTTCATCAGGGCCATTTGGAACTCGTGCTCGTAGTCTGAAATGGCTCGGATGCCGCGCAACACCGCCATGGCGCCCAGCTGCCGCGCAAAGTCCACCATGAGCCCGTCAAAGGTTGCCACCGAAACGTTGCCCAGGTTCCGCGTTGCCTCCGAGAGCATCTCCACTCGCTCCTCGACTGTAAACAGCGGGTTCTTGACGGGATTCTTCAGGATGCCGACAGTCAGGTGCTCAAAGAGTTTCGAGCCGCGCTGAATCAGGTCCACATGACCATTGGTCGGCGGGTCAAAGGTGCCGGGATAGAGGGCTTTCACACTCATTGATGCGGCTCCAGTGCGATTCTACGTTATTTTGAACCCGCGAGACTGTACATGCGGAATGAAGAACACATCTTAACGTGTCTCTTGCGCCTCCACCCCACCTCGGCTGACATGCTCAGCCGCGCGTGATGCCACGTAGAGCGAAACCACGGTGATATCGTCTGTCTGGCCGAATCGCTTGGCGGTCTGGGCAATATAGCGCGCAGACTCGTTGCTGACTTGCTTGGTACGCTCAAAGCCAAAAAGCTCACCCTTCGGATTCATCGCTTCCACAACACCATCGGAGAGGAACACGAGCCTGTCACCGCGTTCTAGCTGGAAGGTATTCTGTTCGTAGCGGGTCCCGGCGATCACTCCCAGAGGCAGGTTCGGCTCTAGTTCAAGCTCACGTCCGTCGCGGTAGGGGCTCAGATGTCCTGCGTTTGCGACCATCAAAGTGCCATCCGGGAAGATCCTCGCGCATAGACAGGTTGCAAAGCAGGGAGCCGCATTCAGATCGGGGACTGCGCCGGGCGACGAGACCGCGCCGATCAGAACCCGGTTCAGGTGTTCGAGAACAGTGGCGGGATCATGGGACAACTCGTTGCGTAGAGCACCCACGAGCGTGCTCGAGTTCATTGCTGCCTGTAGGCCCTTGCCGCTCACATCACCAACCACGATCAGCAGGGAATCGTCATTCAAAGGAAGAACCTGAAAGAAGTCGCCGCCGACTCCCTGTATGGGCAGATAGGCGCTCTCCAGCATGAAATTCTGATTTGAAGGCAGCTGCGTGGGAATGAGCAGCGCCTGCACGCTGCGCGCGGCGGAAATCTCTGCTGAAGATCGCTGCTCTTCCTGGCTCACGCGGACAAACTGGTACAGGATTACAGCAATCAGGCTCCCAAGAAAAACGGTATAGGCCACCGTCCCGGTGCCGAATTCGATGGGGCCAAGGTGGAAGCGGGGAGAGGCAAATTCCATGGGGATCCAGTGTTTGCTTGCCAAGTAGTCGAGAATCGTATCTGCGGAATCCGCCGTTGCGGCCAGAAAAAATGGGAGCAGCATCACACCCGCTTCTCCGCGACCGCGACGCCACGCTCTGAAGAGCAAAAAACATACCAGGCCGCAGAAAACCACTTGGGCGCAAACTGACAGCACCTCGTAAATCTGCTCCAGGTTGAGCAGGCTTACAAAAGGCAAAAGCAATACGGCAATCTGAACCCCTCGAACGGTTTTGCGCCACTCAATACCTGTGAAGCGGCGCACAAACTCCAACGTGATGGCCATGAAGGCGCGGCCCATAAACAGGCTGAAGATGCGATACACGCCGAGCGGCATCTGACCCAACTCAAACGTCGCGTCAGCCGCGCCGCCCGCCGCCACTGAAAGGCATAGCAGCGCCATCCACATGTATTCAGCATGGTGACGTTGCGACAGAAAGAGAGCCGCCGCAAGAAATGCTACACAGGCGAACAGAAACGTAACAACCATTGCGGAGACTGCATGTTCGTCCCACTGGCGATTTGTCGCGACAGCGAGCTTTCCGGCAATTTCGTCGTGCGGCCCAACTTCTACCTTGTCGAGCAGGCCACGCCCGATTTCAACGCCGGAGCCGGCCCAGGTTCGAATCGCCAGAACAGTTCCACCCGAATTGGTCAACGGAACGACCAATGGCGGAGACTGAAACATCGATGGGCTCTCCGTCATGCCCTTGGTATGGCCGGCTTCAACCCCATTCACGTACACCATCAGCTGTCCCACAGAATTCGGAGCAGCGATCAGGTCAAGAGGTGCGTTCAGGGATAGGCCGGTGATTGCCGAAAGCTGCTCCGGTTGCACTCGAATGCGATACCAGGCATAGCCCGAGTAGGAATCAAGCCCTTGAGAAATGAGAGGCTCAGTCAGGGTAACCGATTGCCATTTTGAATCATCGAAGGCCGGATCCGCCCACCTGGGATCATCACCCGCCTGAAAGCGCCAGGGACCGTCGAGATTCAGAACAGCATGGATACCCTGAACTGGCGCGGCTACAGGCACGCTCGTCGCGGGAACTGCAGAACTCTGCCCGGCCAGGCGCAACGAACAAGCGAGGAAGACCGCAAGCCAGCGGAACTTCCACCGCGGGCAAACTGGTAAAGCCGCTCGCTCCTTGTTCTGCATTCGCATTCAAGTGTAGAGCAGAAACTGGGAATGAGACTGTTGCAGCAGTCTCTGACGTCCAGAATGGCTACGATGAAACTACGTCAGTCGCTTCGATTTTGTTCCTAGCCCCTTCGAACGCGCACTGCCTCTTTGGCTTCAGTGTGCCCAGTCGGAGGCGCCTCGGGCACTTCAGCCTTCGCTGAGCCACCGATGTTCAGCTTTTTTCGCAGTTCGGCGTCCATCTTGGCAAAGATGTCCTTGTTCTCCTTCAAGAACCCGCGTGTGTTTTCGCGTCCCTGCCCAATGCGCTCGCCTGAATAGCTGTACCACGCACCTGACTTCTCGACAATGTTGTTCGCCACTGCCAGATCCAGCACATCGCCCTCGCGGCTGATGCCTTCTCCGTAAAGAATGTCGAATTCGGCCTCACGGAACGGCGCCGCTACCTTGTTCTTCACAATCTTGACCTTGGTCCGCGAGCCGGTCACCACGTCGCCCTCTTTCACTGCGGCAATGCGGCGGATATCTACCCGAACCGACGAGTAAAACTTCAGCGCTCGTCCGCCCGTCGTGGTCTCGGGATTGCCAAACATGACCCCGATCTTCTCACGAATCTGGTTGATGAAGATAAGAGCCGTGCGCGACTTCGAAACCGTGCCCGTCAGTTTTCGCAGAGCCTGCGACATCAACCGCGCCTGCAGTCCCATGTGCGAGTCGCCCATCTCGCCGTCCAACTCAGCCTTCGGTACCAGTGCAGCGACGGAGTCCACAACCAGAACATCCACAGCGCCGGAGCGGATCAACGCTTCGGTGATCTCCAGCGCCTGCTCGCCGCTGTCCGGCTGAGAAACCAGCAGGTTGTCAACATCCACACCAAGCTTCTTGGCATAGCCGGGGTCCAGCGCGTGCTCAGCGTCCACAAACGCCGCCAACCCGCCAAGCCGCTGCGCCTCGGCAATGATCTGCAGCGTAATGGTGGTCTTTCCTGAGGACTCAGGTCCGAAAATTTCGCTCACCCGGCCACGCGGAATGCCGCCCACTCCCAGCGCTGCGTCAAAGCTGATCGATCCGGTGGAGATCACAGCGATGGGGATCAGGGCTTCTTTCGAGCCAAGGCGGACGATCGACCCTTTGCCAAACTGTTTTTCGATCTGGGCAAGCGCTAGTTCTATAGCTTTGGCGCGTTCGTCGGCGATGGCCATTGAAAGGAACTCCTCAAAAGTGCTCGCCTTGCTCTCTCATTGCTGAAAACAGCGCAGCGGCGGGAATGATTTCGAACGGATTGTAGCAGGGCAGGACAGACAATGACAGAGAAAAATGGCGAAGAAATGGAGAAGATGAGCTGTCTCAGTCGAAACCGTTGAATCTTCAACACTTCGCCTATAGTTACCAAGGGAGAGGTGCTTAGATCGTATAAGCGCCGATCCGGGTCTCCCGGCTGGTCAGAGCGTCGCACGAGCGGTCAAGTGATTCATAGTCCGGATCATGTTCCTTGCGGAAGGCCCTGAAGTCCTGTTCGCTGCTCCAGCGGTCAATTGTCAGGTAGGACCCAGGGATATACGCATCGCGTAAAAGCTCTGTTCCCAAATAGTTAGATGAGGTGCGGAACAGCTTCGCCCATGCGCCCTCGGATCCGTATGCGGCCTCAAACGCGGTAATCTTTTCCTCGACAATCTCGAACTGCCATACGACAACAAACATGCGCGGCCCCGATTCTGTCTTTCATCGTAGCGCAAGGGGCACGGCAATCAACTCGATAGACAAGTTGCAGCCGCGGGGGCTTCCCGTCTCCTGGGGTCCCGGAGTCCGGCTGTGACCGGATCAATCCGCTGGGTCCGCAGTCGTCTGTGTGATAAACATTGGGGATTTGGGCACAATTCAGGCGCACCGCCTTGCGGTGGCCTTGCGGTACGCCCTGGACTCACGCGCCTTTAAGCTGCGCTGTGGGCGGCGCTGTCCTTAAAGCGAATGACACCATCCGCCTGGGGACCTTTCTGACCTTGGACGATGTCGAACTCGACGTCATCGCCCTCTTTCAGGGTTTTGTACCCGTCCAACTGAATCGATGAATAGTGGACAAATACATCAGGCCCGTCGTCGCGTCCGATGAATCCATAGCCCTTGGCGTTGTTGAACCACTTGACCTTCCCTTTGAACTGGGCCACAGGCTCCTTCTTTCTTTGGGTCTTGCGGGGATCCGGCACGCGAGGGGTCGCGCACCGATTAGTTATTATGACGGCAAAACCGCAGGAAAGGTTGGCGTATTTCTTCGCAATTGCTTTCACAAAGTGGGACGCGCCGTTTCTTATTCGCAGCGCATCGCTCTAGCAAAGCATGCGCCAAACCCCGCGCATTCATCGCAAACGACCTGTTCGCGATATTGCGCGCGACGTTTTCTGGTTCGATGGCCTTGTTACTTCTTGCGTTTGCGTCCCGTCCGTCGCGCATACAGCAGCACGCTGGTCAGCGTCTTGCCGTCGAGAATGGCGCCTTTGTCGATCATCTTCAGCACGTCAGAGAGCCTCACCAGCCGGAATTCAATTTCTTCGTCGTCCTCTGGATGTGCATTGCCTGCCACAAGCCCTTCGGCAAGGAAAACCTTCATCGACTCGCCCAAAAACCCAGGGCTCGCGTAGTACTCCACCAGTGGCTTCCACTTCTTCGCTGCGTAGCCGGTCTCTTCAGCCAATTCGCGCTGCGCACCTTGCACCGGATCCTCGCCTGCTTCAAGCTTGCCCGCCGGCAACTCCCACAGAAACTGGTTGGCGGCGTGACGATACTGGCGCTCAATCACAATCCACGGGTCTTTCTTGCTTTTTGACGTGTCAATTGCCAGGATGACCACGCTGCCATTGTGGCGAATTACGTCGCGTTCGCTTTTGCGGCCGCCGGGCTCGATGAGTTTGTCATGAAGAATGCGGAAGAGCGGGCCCTGGTAGACCACTGAGGAGGAGACTAGCTGCGCGGTTTCCACCACGGCGGATTTTGAGATCTTCGAGTGCTTTTTCGCCTTCGGGTTATTGGCCTTCACCGGCTTTGCCTTTGAATCGCTGGCCTTCTTCGCCGTCGCGGCTTTCGATTTCTTAGGCGCTTTCTTCAACTTGGCAGGTTTTGCGGCCTTCTTCTTCAACATCTTTTGGTCCTCCTTCAAAGCCCGGTCGTTCAGGGATCAGATCAAGAGTATACGAACCGCCTGGATCGTTTCGTTGAACAGTTTTCTGCACTTGTGCATCAATTCACTTCGGCATGGCATCCTTAACAAAGCCGAATCGACCTTAAGCGCGCGTCGGGTGAGTTTCCCTTCATCGCCCGATCCGCACGTGAATAGCAAGAAGTGAATACATTGTTGAGCGCAGACTGTTTTCCAATTACCGTGGCGCCGGGCCTCTCCCGGTTGTTTCTGGACTTCTGCGCCGGGAATGCGCCCCCAACTTCGCCACTTCGCCACTTTTATGCTTCGTTGCCGCCCGATCACGGATGGCAAATGCGCCCACCGCTGGCTGCCCATTGGCCGCAGATGGTAAAGCTGCTGGCAGAGCAGAACCCCTCGCCCACATCGAAATCGGCGATTGGAGCATTGGCCCTGGGCGCGGGCGCGGTTGTCACCGGGCAGCAGGTTGGGCTCTTTGGCGGACCACTGTTTACACCCTTCAAGGCCGCAACCGCAATAGCCCGAGCACGTCAAGCGACTGCTGCAGGCCATCCTCACGCCGCAATCTTCTGGCTCGCGAGTGAAGACCACGACTTCGCCGAGATCAATCACGTCACTTTTCCGGCCAAGCGAGAGCTGCGTACCCTCCTCTATCCCCCATCGCTTCCGGCAGATCATGTCGGTCAGCCGGTAGGTGGGATCCTGCTGGATGAGCGGATCGCCCCGCTGATTGATCAGGCATGGGAGCTCCTGGGTCCCTCTGATGCAATGGACGCATTAGTTCAGGCTTACCGCCCGGGTCGCACCTTCGCGCAGGCTTTTGCGGATTTCTACTCCAAGGTGTTTGCCGAGCAGGGGCTACTCGTGCTGGATGCGAGCGGCCGCGAATTCCATCGTATCGGCGCGCCGGTTCTGAGGGCGGCCCTTGAGTGCGCGGACGAGTTCCACGCTGCACTTGTAGGCCGGAATGCCGAGCTTGAGGCCGCAGGTTATCACGCCCAGGTGGCCGTCGGCGATCAGAACAGCCTTCTCTTTCTCATCGACCAGCCCTCTGGCGTCCGACTGGCTCTCAAGCGCATCGCGCCTTCACCCTCCGAGCCTGCCGGGCTCTGGCAAGCCGGCCGACTGAGTTTTTCCACCGCAGACCTGGCGGCCATTCTTGAAGCCGAGCCGGAGCGCATCTCTCCGTCGGCATTGCTCCGGCCGGTCTTCCAGGATTTTCTGCTCTCCACCTCGGTCACGATTGGCGGCCCGGCGGAGATCGCTTACTTTGCTCAATCCGGTGTTCTCTTCGAGCGCATTCTGGGCCGCCTTACTCCCGTTCAACCGCGATTCTCAGCCACGCTGGTAGAGCCGGCCATCGGAGACCTGTTGCGGAAGCACGAATTGACCCTGGAACGCGTCTTTGCGGAGAATCCGGCGTCCCTCGCGCAACTGCTTGCTGCACGGGCCCTTCCCATCGAGGGGAAGCAGAAGCTGGCTGCCGCGGGCAATGCTCTGGACGCCGAACTCACTCAGCTTGTGGATTGGATGAGCCAATTGGACCCCGGCCTCGGCAAATCTGCGGAGACCGCGGCCAGCAAGATGCGCTACCAGATGAATCGCCTGCGGACCGTTGCCGCCAACACACAGCTACAGCGCGAATCCTCACTCGGTCGGCATGCTGAGGCCATCTGCCAGGCGCTCTTTCCCACAGGCGTGCTTCAGGAACGATTGCACGGCGCGGCTTTCTATTTTGCGCGCTATAGCTTCGAATTAGCCGAGGAACTTAGCGCACAAGCCCTGAACTCCTGCCCAGGCCATACGGCAGTTTGGCTATAATCCTCGCGAACAGCAGGGAGGGAAAACGTGAGAAAGATTGCTGCCGTGTTGGCTTTGGGAATGCTGGCATTTCAGGCGATGCAGGCGCAACAACCCCAGCCTTGCGCCACGCCCGGATCCAATAACGATTTTTTGGGCATTCAGACCATCCGCCTTTGGCCCGGAGACGCCCCGGAGGCCAAGGGCAAAGCCTGCGTGGACACGCCCACACTGACCATCTTCTCGCCGCGCGCCGGCGCCGCAAATGGCTCCGCTGTGGTGATCTTGCCCGGAGGTTCCTATCGCATACTGGCCGGAGACCTCGAGGGCCGCGAAGTGGCTGACTGGTTCACCGCGCGAGGCTTTCGAGCCTTCGTACTCAGCTATCGCCTCGCCTCGAACGGCTACCTGCTCCCGGTGCCGCTGCTCGATGCGCGGCGCGCCATCCAGACGGTGCGTGCGCGGGCGCGGGACTACTTCATCGACCCCAACCGTATCGTCGTCATCGGCTTCTCCGCCGGAGGCCACCTGGCCGCGCTCTCCGGAACGCAGTTTGTGAACGGGAACCCAGACGCCGAGGATCCCATTGATCGCGTCTCCAGCCGCCCAGACTACATGGTGCTGGGCTACCCATGGATCGGGGCCATTTCGCTGGATACCTCGCACCTGAACTACTGCAAGCTCTACAACTTGATGGACCGCTGCGAGGCACTAACCGCCGCATACTCCCCTGACCTGTTCGTCACCAAAGACACGCCGCCCACATTCTGGTACCACACGTTCACCGACCAAACGGTTCCAGTGGAGCAGGGGTTGCGCTTCTATGAGGTGCTGGTCAAAGCGGGCGTCCCCGCCGAGGCACACATCTTCGCCAAGGGCCCTCACGGGACTGGCCTGGGCAAGGGCGATGCTGCACTCGATCAGTGGCCCGGCCTCCTGGAAAATTGGCTTCGCGCCGGTGGCCTCCTGGACCTGCCCAGGCCCACGCCAAAGCCATGAGCCTTTGCAAGCGAAACGAGACTGCTCAGCAGCGGGCGGAAGAGAAAAATTGGCTCCGAAAGTAGAGGCGGGCAGCCGACCGAGGGAGTGGAAGGACTTCCCGGAACCGACTGCCCGCTGGACCCTGGCACGGGTCTAGGTGATATTCTTAGTCTAGGCTTGTTCTCGGCGAAAGCAAGGCCTTTTTTGAACAAAATTCCTATTTCGTGACCGCAGTCACAGGACCCCGCCAAATAGGCTCCATCTGCGTTGACTTGACACTCCTCCCCTGATACAAAAAGATGTTCCACCCGCGAATAAGCTCAAACTGACTGCCTGAGCGAATCGAACCAGCATGGACGAAATCTTTCAACAAGTCGGGTCCTTTCTGATTGGCGCCGTGCCGACAATGCTGCTGTTTGTAGCGCTGGTTTTGGCCTATCAATTTCTGATACAGGCTCCGTTGACCGAGACGCTCAAACGGCGCCGCGCACGGACCGAGGGCGCCATTGAAGAAGCCCACAAGGCGATTAGCCACGCTGAGGCCCGGGCAGCAGAGTATGCCGCCAAGTTGCGCCAGGCGCGGGGCGAGGTATTCAAGGTGCGCGAAGAGCGCGTCAAGCAGTGGAATGCAGAGCGCGACACCGCGCTCGATGCTGCTCGCAAGGCGTCCGGAAACAAGGTGAGCCAGGCCAAGGCCGAGCTTGAAGCGGAGGCTGAGGCTGCAAAGCGACAGTTGCAGGCTACGGTTGGGGATCTGGCCAACCAGGTAGTGCGTGCTGTTTTGCCTGTGGCTGCCGGGGGTTCCCGTTGAGAAAGTTGATTTCGCGCGCGCGTTTCTCACCCCGTCTTCTCCAATTCCGAGTTTTCCGGTTTGCGTGGATGATGGTTCTGGCCGCAGCGGTCGCGGTTGCCCCGTTCAACCTGGTTCCGCAAGAGGCAACGCCCGCCGGCAGCGCGGCGGTTTCGCCTTCTCCTGCATCATCAACCGATGCTGCAGCGAAGCCGGAGGCTGGGCAAACGCAGGAAGAACAGGAAAACGCCTTTCGGCTCGAAGGTCCGCTGGTCAAATCCACCGCGAAAATGCTCCATATCAGCGTCGAGGCCACGGCGCGGATGTTCGAGCTCATCAACTTCGGCATCATCTTTCTGGCCATCGTCATCCCGCTATTTCGCATTTTGCCCAACCTTCTCCGCAAGCGCGCTGAGAAAGTCCGCACCGATATCGAGTCGGCGCGCAAGGTGACTGAAGATGCGAACGCTCGGCTCAGCGCAGTCGAGGCTAAGCTCTCTTCGCTCGACCAGGAGATTGCCAAGTTCAAAACCGCGGTTGAGGAAGATATCAAGCGTGACGAACAGCGCATCAAGGCGGGGCTGGAGGAAGAGACCACCCGCATCGTTGCCGCCGCAGAGCAGGAGATTGGCATGGCAGCGGCTCAGGCAAGGCGCGGACTGCGCCACTTTGCCGCGGACCTGGCCATCGATCAGGCGACAAAGCAACTGGTGCTCACTGCTGAGACCGATCGCGCCCTCATCGCGGAGTTTGTGGGCGACGTGACAAAAGGAGGGCAGAACTAGATGGCCGCCTTTGTTGCCCGCTACGCCACCGCTTTTCTCGAAGTGGTCACAGCGGCCAAGTTGGACACGAATGCGATTGGCTTAGAGTTCAACGATTTTCTGGCTACATGGGACGCTAGCTCCGAGTTGCAGGCGTTCTTCGTGAATCCGGCAATCCCTGCCATTCAGAAGGTAGGGTTTCTTGACACGATGAATGCAAAGCTTGGGCTGCGCAAGGAACTGCGCAACCTGCTCGCGGTACTTATCGACAATGGCCGCATCGGCCACGTCGGCGAAGTGGCCGACGCGTATCGCAAGCTCTTACAGGCGCAGTTGGGCATTCGCCAGGCGCAGATTGTCACCGCCCGCGAGTTGGGCGCGGAAGAGCGCGCGGCTCTGTTAGCGGAGATTGGCAAACTGGCCGGCGCGCGCGTCGAAGCCAGCTTCAAGCTGGATGCCTCCATCCTCGGCGGCACAGTGGTGCGCATCGGTTCCACGGTCTACGACGGCTCGGTGCGTGGAAGGCTCGATAGGTTGAAGGAATCATTGGTAAGTGGTCAGTGAGCGTTATTGGTTAGTAGTTAGTGGTCTAGTACACAGCGGTTGGGGAACGGTATTCGGCGAACTGTCGTCAGTAGGAGGCTGGTATCTCACTGATCACGGTCCACTGTTCACTGACCACTCAGAAGGAACGAAATGGCTCAGATCAAGGCAGACGAAATTACGCAGCTTCTTCGCGAACAGATCGCGAACTACGATTCAAAAGTCCAGGTGGACGAAGTCGGGACCATCACATCGCTTGGCGACGGCATTGCGCGTCTGCACGGACTCGACAAAGTCATGGCCGGCGAATTGCTCGCCTTCCCGCACGACATTGCCGGCCTCGCTCTCAGCCTTGAGGAAGATCAGGTAGGTGCCGTGGTGCTGGGCGATTACACCGAACTCAGCGAAGGCCAGGAAGTCAAGCGCACCGGCAAGATTCTCAGCGTTCCGGTCGGCGAAGGCATGATCGGCCGCGTAGTAAATGCCCTCGGCCAACCAATCGACGACAAGGGTCCCATCGCCTCCACAGCTTCTCTGCCTATCGAGCGCCTTGCCCCTGGCATCATCGATCGTCAGGGCGTGCGCGAGCCCATGGCGACCGGACTCAAGGCTATCGACGCCATGATCCCCATCGGCCGCGGTCAGCGTGAGCTCATCATCGGCGACCGCCAGACAGGCAAGACCGCCGTCCTGCTTGACACCATCATCAACAACGCCAAGAACAACCTCATCTGCATCTACTGCGCCATCGGCCAGAAGCGGTCTTCCATCGCTCAAGTCGTCCAGACCCTCACCGAAGCCGGCGCCATGGGCCACACCATCATCGTGGCCGCTTCGGCCTCTGAGCCGGCACCCATGCTCTACATCGCTCCCTATGCGGCCACTGCCATCGGCGAGTACTTCCGCGACTCCGGCCGTCATGCTCTCGTCATGTACGACGATCTCTCCAAACACGCCATGGCCTACCGCGAAATCTCGCTCCTCCTCCGCCGCCCGCCGGGCCGCGAAGCATATCCGGGCGACGTGTTCTATCTCCACTCGCGGCTTCTTGAGCGTTCTTCCAAAATGTCCAAGGAGAAAGGCGGTGGCTCGCTCACCGCGCTGCCGGTCATCGAGACCCAGGCCGGCGACGTTTCGGCCTATATTCCTACGAATGTCATTTCCATCACCGACGGACAGATCTTCCTTGAGACGGATCTCTTCAACTCAGGTGTTCGGCCCGCCGTGAACGTAGGCCTCTCGGTTTCGCGCGTAGGCTTCTCGGCGGCCATCAAGGCGGTCAAGCAGGTTGGTTCCACGTTGAAGCTCGATCTGGCGCAGTACCGCGAACTGGCGGCGTTTGCGCAGTTCGGTTCCGACCTCGATCTATTGACGCAGAAGCAGCTTAATCGTGGCCAGCGCCTGACGGAGTTGCTCAAACAGCCGCAGTTCCAGCCGCTCACCTGGCAGCAGCAGGCCGTTGTGCTCTTCGCCGGAACGCAAGGTTACCTCGACGATCTGCAAGTCTCTGACATTCGCGCCTTTGAAGATGGGCTGTACAAGTATCTTGACGCCGCGCAAACCGCATTGCTCGACGAGCTCACCGCGAAGAAAGCTTTCGACGACGATCTGCGCAACAAGCTCCACGCCGCCCTCAAGGAATACTCAGCCAACTTCAAAGCCGAGCTTGAGGCGGCGGTCAAAGCCTAGACAGGGATCGGAGATCAGGGGTCAGTCGCGATGGTGCAGTCATTTCGGGATTTGGCGGTGTGGCAAAGGTCGATTCAGATGGCTGCCGGCGTGTATCGGCTGACACAGGGGTTTCCCCGGGAGGAGATCTACGGGCTAACCAGTCAAATGAGGTGAGCCGCGGTTTCAGTTCCCAGCAACATTGCCGAAGGACACGGACGGCTGGGCAGCAACGAGTACAGGCAGTTTCTCGGTGTGGCACGAGGTTCCAACTTTGAACTACAAACGCAACTCGAAATCGCCCGCGCACTGGGAACAGGGGATTCGGAGTTGCTCGACGAAGTGGAAGGTTTATCCCACGAAGTAGGAAAGATGATATTTGGGGTTTTGAAAGCGATGAAAGACAAGGGCTCCATCAACTGATCCCTGATCTCTGACCCCTGGAACATGTTATGGCGAACGTACTCGATTTACGGCGTCGCATCCGCAGCGTGAAAAACACGCGGCAGATCACCAAGGCCATGAAGATGGTCTCGGCAGCAAAACTGCGCCGCGCGCAGGAGCGTGCCCTGGCGGCCCGTCCCTACGCCAAAATGATTACCAGCGTGCTTGAGTCGCTCACCCGCCGCATCGACATCTTCGATCCGGAGACCGGCAACCTACGCCATCCCCTCTTTGCCACGCGGACTGAGAGGCGAGTACTGATCATCGTCATCAGCGGCGACAAAGGTTTTGCCGGCGCCTTCAACGCAAACATCCTCAAGACAGCCTTCCAGTTCATCTCAGGCAATCCTGACAAAGAGGTCGATATCGAGGCCGTGGGCCGCAAGGGCCGCGACCAGATGCGCCGTCACTATCCCGCCGCTGTTTATTCAGAGCAAACCGACGAGAACGGCCACACCATCAAGACCCGCGAGCGCAAGGCCCCCGTCGAGGTCTCCGGCGACCATCCCGGCATGCTCCTCAAGCTTGAGACTAGCCGTGTATTTGATCTGGCGCAGAACGTCATCTCCCGCTATACACATGAGGAGATCGACGCTGCCTACATCGTCTACAACGAGTTCAAATCGGTTATCCAGCAGCGCCTCGTCGTCGAGAAGCTCTTGCCGCTGCTCAAGATCGGCATTCCGCAGATCACCGGCGCCGCGGAGCCTACGGAAGCAGAACGCGAGCGCGCTGCTGAAGCCGCCGCCAGCGCCGGCATCTCTCTGGAGCCAATTGACACCGCGGAAGCCGACGAGGAAGCGCGCAAATTCGGTACTGCGCAGGTGGACTACATCTACGAGCAGCCAGCAGAGGAGCTTTTCAACGGACTGCTCCCGCAATATATTTCGTCCATGCTCTATCATGCGATGACGGAGTCGGTCGCCGCCGAACACGCGGCCCGCATGACAGCTATGGATTCAGCTACCAACAACGCCTCGGATATGATCGACGCGCTCACGCTGCATATGAATCGCGTGCGCCAGGCGGCCATCACCAAGGAGATCATCGAGATTGTAAGCGGAGCAGCTGCGCTATGACCCGCGTTGCTTTAGCGTCTCTAATAGTTTTCTTGGGCGGCATTGGAGCCACATCCGCAAACGCGCAAGTCGCGGTAGCCGCTTCGTCCAACTCGATGAATGTTTGCGGGGAAGACATTGAAATAGGGGCGCTGCCGAAGGTCGTCTTTGGCAAGTTTGAGGGCACTGGATGCATAGTCAACAAAGTTGCTGACGATCCGGATCTCTTCGCCATCGGGAAGGGCGGCGCAACAATCGCCTCGGTTAGGTTTTCACATGGTCTGCTAGCAACCATCACTAGAGAGTGGGCGACCGACATCAAGAGCCCAGAAGAATTTGCGACAGCAGTGGTAAACGCTCTTCAAGAGGTCCAGGCACAGGGATCTTCTCAATGCGTATTGAGCACACTTAATCAGGCGAATCCTTCATTTGAAGCAAGAGGATCCGTAATAAAGTGTGGGCGAAGAATGCTTGTATTTTCGGTCATCGCCGAATCAGGTCGAGAGAAATTCCATATAGAAGAGACATTGGGTGACAAAACATGGCAGAAAACATCGGCAAAGTAATTCAGGTCTCCGGTCCCGCGGTAGACGTCCAGTTTGAAGAAGCGACTATGCCCTCCATCTACCAGGCATTGCGCGTCACCAGCGAGGGCTTCACCGTTCCCGACCCCATCAGCGTCATCCTCGAGGTCCAGCAGCACCTCGGTGAGGGACGCGTCAGAACCGTGGCCATGGAAGCCACCGACGGCATGGTCCGCGGTATGAAGGTCATTGACCTCGGCGGCCCCATCCGCGTGCCTGTGGGCAAAGAGACGCTCGGCCGCGTCATTAACGTCATCGGCGAGCCGGTCGACAATCTCGGCCCCATCGGCGAAAAGACCCGCATGCCCATTCATCGCCCCGCTCCGCTCTTTGACGAGCAGACCACACACGAAGAGATGTTCGAGACCGGCATCAAGGTCATCGATCTCATCCAGCCCTTCCTCAAGGGTGGCAAGACCGGCCTCTTTGGCGGCGCCGGCGTCGGCAAGACCGTCGTCATCATGGAACTCATCAACAACGTGGCCAAGAACCACGGCGGCTACTCGGTCTTTGCCGGCGTGGGCGAGCGCACCCGCGAAGGCAACGATCTCTGGACCGAGATGACCGAGTCCGGCGTCATCAAGCCGGGCGACTTTGCCAACTCCAAGTGTGCTCTTGTCTACGGTCAGATGACCGAGCCGCCAGGAGCGCGCCTCCGGGTGGCCCTCACCGGCCTTACCGTCGCCGAGTATTTCCGCGACGTCGAAGGCTCTGACACGCTGCTTTTCATCGATAACATCTTCCGCTTCACGCAGGCCGGCTCTGAAGTCTCCACGCTTCTTGGCCGCATGCCCTCGGCCGTGGGCTACCAGCCCAACCTGGCCACCGAAATGGGCGAGTTGCAGGAGCGCATTACTTCCACCAACAAGGGCTCTGTCACCAGCGTCCAGGCGGTCTATGTTCCTGCCGACGATTTGACCGATCCCGCTCCGGCCACCACCTTTGCTCACCTCGACGCCACCACCGTGCTCAGCAGGCCTCTCTCTGAGCTGGGCATCTACCCGGCCGTCGATCCACTGGCTTCCACATCGCGCATTCTCTCCGCGCGCATTGTCGGCCAGGATCACTACGACGTGGCTCAGGGCGTCAAGCGCATTTTGCAACGCTACAAGGACCTGCAGGACATCATCGCCATTCTCGGCATCGACGAGCTCTCTGAAGAAGACAAGCTCACCGTGGCCCGCGCCCGCAAGGTGCAGAAGTTCCTTTCGCAGCCATTCCACGTTGCCGAACAGTTCACCGGCATTCCCGGAGCGTATGTGAAGGTCGCCGACACTGTGCGCAGCTTCAAGGAGATCATTGCCGGCAAGTACGATGACATCCCGGAGCAGGCCTTCTACATGAAGGGCGCCATTGAAGAAGTCCTCGAGACCGCAGAGAAGCTCAAAGCGACGGTGTAAAGCAGTGGTCAGTGATCAGTCGTCAGTAATTGCAAATTCAACCGGATCTTTACTGATCACTAACCACTGACCACTGGCGACTGAAAGGAGCCCATGTCCGACGAAAGCAATCAACTCCGTGTCCGGCTCGTCACGCCCGAGCGCACCCTCTTTGAGCACGCTGCCACCGCCGTCGAGCTGCCGGGGAAGTCGGGCTACATGGAAGTGCTCTACGGGGCTGCGCCGCTGGTGACTGAACTTGGCGCTGGCGACGTCACAATCCACGGCGGAGCAGACATTGAATCCGGCGCAACAGACGGCGTTACCCGCTACAACGTCAGTTGGGGATTCGTCGAAGTCCTTCCCGACCGTGTCACCATCCTCGCCGCGGACGCGCTAAAGCCTGAAGAGATCGACGTGCCCCGCGCCCAGGAACAATTAGCCCGTGGCCACAAGGAATGGGACGAGTCCGGCGAGAGCGAAGAAGCATACGACGAGGCTCTCCGCGTCATCACCGAAGCCGAAGCAAAGCTCGCCACCGCTGCCGAGAAGCATTAAGCGCGATACCACCGACTCGAGAATCCAACAGAAAGGCCATGCTCCCGGGAGCATGGCCTTTTCTAGTGGTCTGGTTTTGAACCAGGCCAGTTGCAGCCCCCGTCGCGGCAGATGTATCGTCTTCAGTGCGCAGAAAAACATGCCTGGCGCGTGTCCAAATGCGCAGAGGGAACTTGCAATGCCGTCTGCATTATCCTGTCGCCGCTTTCGTTCATTTTTGGCTGCTTTGTTGCTCTTGATTCTCGTCGTTGCGTTTCAGCCACAAAAAGTCTTTGCTGCCACCAAAGTGGTGACGGAAGCGGACAAGGGAGGCGATGTAGAAATCAAGGTTGGGGACATGCTGGAAGTCCGTCTGGCTTCGAATCCGTCCACCGGCTACATGTGGTATGTCCATCCCAAGTCGACGGCGCTGTTGAAGCTGAATGGCCAAACCAAGGCCGATTCCACTGATCAATCCACCGTACCCGTCGAGGGCCATCCCATCGTGCAGGTATTCACCTTTCAACCCAGGCGCAAGGGAGACGGAATTCTCATCCTGCGCTACGTCCGCTCTTGGGAAAAGCCAGCCCTCGGCGAAGAACAGTACACCTTGCATGTCGTGGTCAACGAGTAGCGCCATCTCTACGCTTCCGCGACCGGCGCGGAAAGGACGATGAATGACATACGCGCCGCATCAAGCCAGGCCTGCGGATTGTGGCCTGGCAAACAAGACTGCGCTCCGGCTTCTCGTTTTTCTCGCCTTGTTGCTGCTTGCCATCGCAGGTCGCCTGGGCGGCCAATCCCTCCCGGCCACCCACGTCGACGACTTCTCCGGCCACCCCCGCGTCATCATCATCAGCGATATTGGCAACGAGCCCGACGACCAGATGTCGTTTGTCCGCCTGCTGCTCTACTCCAACGAACTGGACATCGAAGCCACCATTGCTGCCACCTCTACCTGGCAAAAGACGGTCACGCACCCTGAAACCATGCGGACATCAATCGAAGCCTACGGTCAGGTGCGCCCCAACCTCCTGCGCCACGCCAAAGGCTGGCCAGAGCCCGCCGAACTGCTGAGCCGCGTCCAATCCGGACAACCTGCATACGGCATGGCGGCCACTGGTCCCGGCAAGTCGTCAGAAGGCGCGCAAGCAATCGTCCGCGCACTTGAACGTGAGGACAGCAGGCCCGTTTGGATTTGCATATGGGGCGGCGCCAACACCCTGGCACAAGCGCTGCAGGACTTGCGCGCGACACGCTCGGAAGCCCAAGTTGCCAAACTCGTTGCCAAACTTCGCGTCTACTCCATCTCTGACCAGGACGACGCCGGCCCTTGGATCCGCCGCGAGTTCCCCGATCTCTTCTACATCGTCATGCCCTCTACCCCCACCGGCGGCGAATACTACTACGCCACATGGACCGGCATCAGCGGAGACGCCTACTACCGCAACGGCACTGGCGCTGAGTTCACCACCGTCACCAACGAGTGGCTTGAGGCCAACATCCGCAAAGGGCCGCTTGGCAGGCTCTACCCGCGCTTCGCTTTCATCATGGAGGGAGACACCCCGTCGTTTCTAGGTCTGATCGACAACGGCCTGAATGCCTATCGCCGTCCGGATTGGGGTGGATGGGGCGGCCGCTATATCTACCGCCAGCCCTACGGAGAGACGCATCCCATCTGGACGCAGGGTGGAGACATGTTCCGTCGAGTCACCTCGCAGGATGAGGTAGTTGGTATCGATGGTGCCTCCCACATCTCCGATCAGGCCACCATCTGGCGCTGGCGCGAGGCCTTCCAGAACGACTTTGCCGCGCGCATGTCCTGGACTGTGGAAGACTTTGCCCACGCCAGCCACAACCCGGTCGTTGACGTGAACGGCAACGTCGGTACCGCGCCCATCGAAATGGACGTGGAGGTGGGCCAGCCGATCGTGCTCGACGCAACCCGCAGCTCGGATCCAGACGGCCAGACTCTCCATTTCCGCTGGTTTCACTATGCCGAGGCGGGTAGTGCCGACGGAAATCTATCCGCAGTCACGCTGACGGATGCGGACACACCACGCTCAACCGTGCGAGCGGACGCCGTCTGCCGCCCGAACTGGCTGCCCATGATGCCCTGCAAAGGGACCGGCACGGCGCACATTATTCTGGCAGTCACTGGCGATCGAACGCCGCGGCTCACATCCTACCGCCGGATCATTCTCCATGTGCAGAACCCCAATGCGCCTCCGGTGAAGACCGTGCCTTGAACAGCCCCAGCGGGTTATGCGCAACAGGACTGTCAAAACCACCACAAAGCGCATACAATTCTCGATGAAATGGCTAACGTCAAAGAACGGATGATCGAAGTTGCGTGCCCCGATTGCGGGGCAATGCTCAGGATCGACGCAGCCACCGGCGTGCTGGTAAGCCACACGTCTGCGCCGCGCAAGCGAATGTTTGAGGACCTGGAAGGGGCAGCCAAGGCCATGCGCGATCAGGATGAGCGCAAGGAGTCCATCTTCCGCCAGTCGGTCGAAGCGGAGAAGAACAAGGCCGACTTGCTTGAAAAGAAGTTTGCCGAGGCCATGCGCAAGGCCAAGGACGCCCCCGAGGGCAAACCTCTGCGCGAATTCGACCTCGATTGAGCACCGCAGCTCGCAATGCAAGATGAGCTTTGACGAGCATCGCATACCGCGCCAATTCGGGAGATACTTTGTAAGGCGTTTGATTCACTGCTATAGGCAGCCGGAGGAGAGATTATGGTGGTCGTGCCGCTTGGCAAATCAACTTACGAATCGGAGCCGATGCCCCGTACTTCTGAGGATGAGCCCACCAATTGGGCCAGGATCGCCGCGGGTGGAACCCTTCTGGCAGGTGGACTGCTGTTGCTCACCGGGCGTCGTCGTGCCGGCCTTCTGGCTGCCGCAACGGGCACCACACTGGCGCTGCTCGACCAGAATGAGACGATGCGCTCCATGTGGGAAATGCTGCCCGCCTACATCGACAACGTGCAGGATGTGCTGAGCAAGGTGCAATCCACGGTGGAAGATGTTGCCGAGAAGCGCGAAAAGCTCCGCAAAATTCTCTCGCCCAAAGGCTGAACCAGAGTTCAAACAGTCTCTAAATCCCCAACTGCTTGCGCCCCGCTTCACTGATGCGGTGCGCCGTCCATTTGGGCTCCCACACCAAGTCCACCTCCACCTTGCTGATGTCGGGGATGCCTGCGAGCCGGTTGTTGACCTGCTCAAAAATGAGCCCGCTCGCCGGGCATTGCGGAGTTGTCAGGGTCATGGTCACTTTCACCCATTGCCGCGGCCAGGCCTTCGTGGACTCCGGGTCAGCCCCTGTCGCAACTCCGTAGATCAACCCCAAATCCACAAGGTTGAGCTTCACCTCAGGGTCGAAGCAATCGCGAAGTGCATCCAGAATGTCAGCCTCGGAGAGCATCGCCTAGTTCTTCCGCTCAACAATGTACCGGGCGATCGACTTCAAGCCTTCAGCCCGGCTGCCGTAGGGAGTCAGCGCCGCAAAGGCCTCTTCGATCAACTGTGCGGCGTCGCGTCGGCTTTGCTCAAGGCCGAACACGGCAGGCCAGGTCGCCTTTTCCGTGGCCAGGTCTTTGCCCGCTGTTTTGCCCAGCTGCTCTGAATCCACGGTCATGTCCAGCACATCGTCCACAATTTGGAAAGCCAGCCCGGCCTTACGGCCAAACAGGTCCAGCCGCGCCACATCGTCCGCGTTGGCCCCGGCATAGACGCCGCCGCTCACCACGCTCACCCTGATCAGCGCCCCCGTCTTGGCCCGATGGATCGCGTCAACAAGCTCCGGCGTTGGCTTCAGATGTTCGCTCTCCAGGTCCAGCACCTGTCCGCCGATCATGCCCTCAACGGTCCCAATTGCATTGGCGATCAGTCCGATGATCTGCACCGTCGCCGCCGGCGGGGAGTCCATGCCGGCAAGAATCTCAAAGGCCCGAGTCTGTAATGCATCGCCGGCCAGGATAGCGGTTGCCTCTCCAAAAGCCACGTGGCAGGTTGGTTTGCCTCGCCGCAGGTCATCGTTGTCCAACGCCGGCAGGTCGTCATGAATCAGCGAATAGGTGTGCAGCATCTCAATCGCCGCGCCCAGCCGCTCAATCCCCGGTGGAACCGCCCCTGCAATCGTCACTGCGGCCTGTATCGCCAGCACTGGCCGCAGCCGCTTGCCCCCTGCAAACACTGAGTGGCGCATCGCCCCATGAATCGACGCGGGGACGGCTTCCACGCTGGGCAAAAGTTCCTCCAGCGTCCGGTCAGTCAGCTCGGCGCCTTCCAAAATCAACGACTTCACATCCACAGCCATTCCTCTCATGATAAACGCGCTCGCCACAGCTTTCGCTCCAGCAAACATAGGCCTGTGACCAGGAGGAGAGCCAGGCCGGTGAGCCATCGTCCAGCCACCACATCCGGCGTTGTGATCCAGTCCACGGCAACATTCACCTGGCCCTGCGGAACCGGAACAATCATCAGGCCGTCATCACGAGCCGGCGCAGAATCTGCAGGTTGGCCATTGACCGTTACACGCCATGCTGGAAATGTGCGCAATCGTAGGACGAGGAAGCCGGCATGTGGGGTTACAGCGTCAACGCGCAGGTGTTCAATTCTTGCCTGCCCCGTAAACGTAGCCTCGCAACTGTCCTGACCCGCATCCCACGCCGGAGGCTCATCTGGAGTTCCCGACCCCCTGCCCAAAACGGTCGCAGGATCGCTCACCAGGCACGAGAAAGGCAGCCCCGTCGCAACAAGGGAATTATCCGCGCCAATGGGTTCGTACTCGTCCGCGCCGCCAAATCCCTGCCCGGCACGATACGCGCTCAACACACCAGCCACAGCGTCCTCATCGTCGCAGCTCTGGAAAAACACGAGCCCCGCGATGGTCGTCATGGCCGCGAATACCACAATGCAGGCAGCTACCACGCCAACGCGCCGCCTCATCCGAGTCGAATCTCCGGGCCAGATCGCCGAGACGAACAGAATGCCCATCGGCGCTTCCAGCACCACCAGCCAGCGCCACGGAAACTGCAGGAAACGAAGCTCCGGCAGCAGGTTCCACAGCGGCCGTGAGGCAGGGAACTGAAAGAAGAAGACGGCCACGACAAGGACAACGAAGGGAATCCACCAGTGCTTCTTCCCCCGCAGCCGTCCTCGCAGCCAGCACACCAGCAAGCCGCCCAGCACAAACGCGATCATGCCCACCACGATCAGCGAAGCCTGGTGCAGCACCATGTCGTGAAAATCCAGTGCCGGGTCACTGTGCCGTGCAAACAGCCAATTGTTTTCGAGCGTCTGTCCCGGGTCCTCTGTCACCTGGTGGATGTCCACCCACCGTTGCTCCCAGGTAGCGGGCACAAGGTAGATCGCCGCCAGACCGATTCCCAGCACAGCACCAATTGACACGCGCAACACCGGCGTCCATGACCGTGAAACCAGAGCCAATGTCACCGCGACAGTGACCAGAGTGTAGCATGCCATCACGCCAACAGTCGGGTTTGACAGCCATGAGCCGGCAACCGCGATTGCCAGCGGAACCGCCGACCCGTCAAGCGCCCGTTTCCATGCAGAGCCCGTCGACGCTGAGCCTGACTCCTTTCGATCTCGCATGGCGTAAAGCAATACCAGCGGAATCCAAAATCCTCCGGCAAGCTCCGCGAAGGCTGACCGCTCATAGGCCGTAAACAGGGAATAGCCAGAAAACAGCGCCGCACATCCTGCCACAGTTGCAGGAACGTCGGCCAGCATTTGCCGCGCAAGTACTCGGCCGGCAAGCCCAGTACCCGCCAGCAGCAGGAAAGTGAGAAAAACCGGCACTGCTGTCCATGGCATCACCAGTCCCAGCCCCGCAGCCAGCATCCACGTCAACGGAGAATAGAACGCAAATCGTGGCTCTCCTGCGCCGAAGTTCGCGCTCGGTGTCCAATGCGGGTACAGCACCCCCTGCCGCCACGCATTCTGCGCATCCAGCCACGACACCAGGTGGAAGTCGAAGTCGTGACCACAGGAGTTGCCGCGGAACAACTGTGGCGCAATCGCCACGCCAGCAGCCAGCAGGATGATCACCGGACCCATCCAGCGTTTCAAGCGGTCATTGGAAAGCCAATTCATGGCAGCAGGCGCAGCGTGTGCCGAGTTTGAGCGGCTACGGCTGCCGGGGTGAACGGCAGCGCAAATGTCGTTCCGCCGTACCAATCATTCCACTGGTCGCGGAAGTACGGGCTGTACGGGTCGCTGCTTTCGCCAAGCGTAATGTTCTCTGTAGCGTCGTCAATGTTGCTCCAGTCAACTGTGAATCGCTGCGATGGCCCGTGAATACCGTCAGCCTGCTTCACGGTCGTGGTGTCGCCGCTGAAGGCCTGCGGCCCCGTTCCAGCTATCCGGCCAATCAAGGGCAAAAACCGGGCCAGCGGGTGCTCGATGTCCAGCCGATGCCAGTTTCCGTAGCTCCACTGCGCCACGTCGGCGGGCGCTTTGCCGCTGGCCATGCTCCTACGTACAGCTTCGGTCAGCAGCGCGTCCCAGTTTTTGTATACCTGCGGAAGCCAATCGGGGTTCGCGTGCATGATGATCTCTTCCTCGGCAAAGGCGGACTCTGACCACCGATAATCTTCCGCGGCCTCCCTGCCCAACTTTGGCTCCAGAATCAGAGGCCACAGCGCCATTCGCGTTTGCGTCACAATCGAAGCGGCAGCGGAGTCAGCCGTCAGCCGTCCATCCCAGCTCCGCATCAAATCCGCAGCCTTCTTCAACCTGTCGTCCGCGCCTGGTGTGTGGTCAATGGCGTAGGCAAAACGGTGCCCCAACTCCTGGTCCACTTCGCTGTATACATCGTTCTGCAAGGCCAGCATGTCAGCAGGCTTCAGCTGATCGCGCCCTTGCAGCACTTTGTAGATCCGCTCTGTGCGATAGGGCGACGCCCATTCCAGCGTCAGCCAATAGGGATGCTTCTCCGTGGTCACCTGAGAGTTAGCCGTCGCCAAAAACCCCGAAGGCGGATCGAACGAGGTGGGCATCTTGTCGAAAGGAATGTAGCCCTGCCACTCAGCTCGAAGGTTATCCCAGCCATCTCCCCAGAAGCGATCAAGGGGCTTGCCCCACACATCTCCCCCGCTCATTCGCAGCGGGACTTTACCCACCGCATGGTACCCAATGTGTCCCGCATCATCGCTGTACACCATGTTCAGCGTGGGCCAGCACCACGCGCTCAGAGCCGTCGTAAATTCCGCGGCATTGGCCGCGACGTTGACCTGATAGATCGGAATCAAGTTGAGCGAAGGATCGTACATAGTCCACTTGAGTGAGATCGGTCGTGTCTCGTTCTTGAGCATCGGATTCAACAGCGGCCCATCTTCCGTGGACTGCACATCAAATACCACATCCTTTGTGCCGCGCACGTGAATTACTTCGTGGTCGGCAACGAGCGGCTTCCAGGAATCGTCGGAATGAGCTTTGTAATTGCCTTTGCCATCGAGTCCCTCAATATACAGATCCTGCACATCCGCATACAGCGCCGTAATCCCCCATGCCACATGCTCGTTGTGTCCCGCAATCACGCACGGCATTCCCGGCAGCGTGACCCCGGCTGCGTGGTAGCCCGGCGCGTTCAGGTCCGCCATAAACCAGATGTTGGGCTCGGTCAATTCCAAATGCATGTCGTTCGACAGCATCGGCTTCCCGCTGGCCGTATGGCTTCCTGCAATCACCCAGTTGTTCGACCCGAGCGTGCATCCGTCGCAGTTCGGCAAGCCGAGCAATGCGTGCAGCCCACGCAAGTCTTCACCGCCTGCGGGAACCCGGTGTGCCTGCGTGTTGTCATCGTCTTCGTCTTCGTACGTCCCCGGGGGCGCCGGATGCGGCTGGCTCCAATCGATCACCTCGCCGGTAGGCGGACGGTCCCTCCACGATCCCACCGGATAGAGATCCGCTTCCAGCTTCGGGTTCTGCAGTTTGGCGGCGATCAGCTCTCGCACCAGCTTCGTGTCCCAATGTGTGTCCAGCGTCTGCTCCATGGACAGCCCGACGACGATGGAGTCTTCCCCGGTCCACGGATTAGGCCGATAAGCCAGCAGCTTGAACTCAGCCGGCAGCGAATCCTGATGCTGCGCGATGAATGAATTTACCCCGCGCGCGTAGTCGTCCAGCCGCGTTCTGTCCGCGGCGTCAAGGTTGGCATAGATACGCGCGGCAGTCTTCCTGAACAGCAGAACTCGCTGCATTCTGTCGTGGGGAACCAGTGCCGGGCCGATCAGTTCAGCCAACTCACCGTACGCGTTGCGCCTGAATGTATCCATCTGCCACAAGCGGTCCTGCGCCGTAACATAGCCTTGCGCCATGAATAGGTCGTCCTGCGTGGATGCCTCAATGTGAGGCACTCCGTGAGCGTCGCGGCGGACCACAACAGGCGCAGACAGACCGGAGATATGCAGGTCTCCATCCAGAACCGGTAGAGCAGCCCTTTCCGCCCCGCGTAGCCACAGCACCCCAACAACCGCGGCCAGCACCACCAGTGTCAGCAGGCCGCATCCCGACCAAAGCAGAATGCGCAGCCAGCGCCTCCTCGGTCGATGAGGCGTTGGCCGCGCAGTTTGTACTCGCGTTTGATCTAAAGAGTCCGGAGAGTCGGGGTTGGCCATCGGTCCACTACAGGATAACTCCGCCGCAACGCGTCAAGCTCCTGTTAAGCCGACCTGTGCCGCCACCACTGCGGCCGGTGCCGAGTCCCTCTTGCGCCTGTAGATCAGCAGCGCCGCCAGCATCGTGAGGATGATGCCCAGCACCAGCAAGCTTCCCTCCGGCCCATCCGTCCCGCCACTCCAAAGCGTTGAGCCCACCGGACTGGTAGTTAGGAAATGTCCCTTTGCCTGCAGGCCGCTGTCGGCTGTGCCGTAGAAGTACGATTCTGCCCAATCCCATGCCGCGTGGCAGCCAATCGCCCACCATGCCGAGCCGGTCACCCGCACGCTCACAACAAACACAAAGCCAATGCCCGCTGCGGCAAGGATCCCAGTCCAGTTTTCGCCCCTGTTGCTTGTGTGCACAAAACCAAATAGGGTTGACGTCGCCCACGCCGCTTGCCAAAAGCCGGAGCTCTCAGCCTTCTTCACATGCAGCATCAGGCAGGGAACCAGCCCCAACGCGGCCACTGCATACACACCCCAGATACTGTCGCCCCTGATCGCGGGGAGCGAGTCGAGCCAGACATAGGTGATAAATCCGGCGTAGCCTTTCGTTCGCAATAACAGATCCAGGCAGACCACTCCAATGACGCCTGCTGCCCACCAGAAGTTAATCCCTCGCGTGAAAGTGAATTGCAGGTAGCAGCGGAACATGCCTTCTTCCACACAGCCCACCAGCAGAAAGGCGCATCCCCATAGTGCACCAAATCGAATGATGGATGTCCCCGAAAGTGCGATTGGCCCAAAATGCAACCACCCGCCCAGGGCCAACGCGCCCACAAGCGCGGAGAGCGCGGCAAACCCGCATGCCAGGCCGGCGATGAAGTGCAGAGCCGGTCGCGGTCCCCTCAGGTTGTAATCCAGCATCTTCCGCTGTTCAATCCGTGTCAGAACGACTCCCACCACCAACATCGTCAGCAGCGGCACCAGCTCACCCAGGATTGCGGTGCCTGGAGAGAAACCAGGGTAGGCAGCAGTGGGATAGAACCCCACCGCCATTGTTCCCAGCACGGGAGTAAACAGCCTGTACAGGATAACGGCAATCAGTACGGACCAGCCGGCCCGCAGGCCCTGGTTGCCTACGAAGAACCAGTGAAAGCCGTGCAGATCACGTGCATCATGTCCACCTGACGCGGAATCGAGTGCACTCCTTCCATCCGCCGCTGGGCCAACTGGCGCAGCATTGTGCGGTGGAGGTGGCGTCTCCGGTCTTACCGGATTCATGGAGCCTCTTTCAGAGTGGGACATTTCACTGCGAGCGGATTGGCCCTGATGGAAAGATACTCCAAGCATCTGCTGTTGGTGCGTCCCCCCTCTCAGAGGAACGCATGGCACAGCTGCTGTGAGGAGCTACTGGTCGCGCAAGGCAACCATGGGATCGATGCGCGAGGCCTTGCGCGCGGGCACCCAGCTTGCCAGCAGGGCGACGCCGGCAATTACGGCCGTAATGCTTCCAAATACGACCGGATCGTCGGGCCTTACATCGTAGAGCAGGTTCGCCACACCGTGCGCCAGCCCAAACGCCAGCAGAAGCCCCGCGCACACACCGATCCCGGTCAGCCATCCCGCACGGCGCAGAATCATGCGCAACACATCTTCGCGCCGTGCGCCCATGGCAAGCCGAACGCCAATTTCGCGCGTCCGCTCGCCCACCAGGTTGGCCATCACGCCGAAGATGCCGATCGCCGCCAGCAGCAACGCAACCAATGCGTCAAAGCCCAGCATCGCTGCAACGTAAAACATGCCGGTCAGCTTCTCGTGAAGGAAGTTGGCATAGGTTTGCATTTCATCAAGCGGCAAGCCTGGATCAATGGCAGCGAGCGCCTTTCTTGCCGCCGGAGCTAGTGCCAGCGGATCGCCTTTGGTCGTAATCACGTAGGTCATTCCCGTCGGCGGTAATTGCGCGGCATCCATATACACCGCGGGGGGACGGTCCCGCAGCCACAGCGAATAGTTCGCTTCCTCGGCAACGCCTACAATCGTCAACCACGGAGTCTCGTCAGGCGTTCCAGTGACCATGCGAATGCGATGCCCCAGAGGGCTTTGGCCGGGGAAATAGCGTGCAACGAATGCCCGGCTCACGACGGCTACCTTCTTCGTTTGAAGGTCATCCCCCGGGCCAAACCCGCGCCCGTCAATGATTGGAATTTGAAACGCGCCAAAGTATCCCGCGCTTACCGGCAACCGCAGCGCACTCGGCGAATCGCCGCTTCTTTGTGGCCGGTTCTCAATCTGGCAACCGTCGATCCAGCCCCAATCGCTATAGGGCAGTGCACTGGTCACGTCAGAGCGCGCCGCTCCCGGCAGCGCCCGCAGTTTGGCCAGACTCTGGTCGTACCATCCTGCCAGCTTCGCTGGCGTATCGTAGCGCGCAACGGGCAGATGGACGTTAAACGTGAGCGTCTGTGTCGGCTGATAACGGTCGGCCATGTGCAGCATCGCCAACATGCCTTTGCACATCAGAGTTGCGCCGATCACCAGCGCAACAGCGAGCGAAATCTGTGCCACCGCCAATACGTTTCTGAGCCTCCGGCTCCGCCCCGAGCCAACCACAGCGCGCGAGCCTGCTTTCAATTGTTCCACCAGGTTGATGCGCAGGGCTTCCAGAGCCGGAGCAAATCCTGACACAATGCCCGCCGCAACTGCAAGCAACAATGAGAACACGAGTGCGCGGCCGTTCAACGTGATGTTTGACCAGCCTGCCATGAAGCGAGCCACCCGCTCTGGCATCGAGATCTCGCAAATGTGCATGTAGATCGCGGCGAATATCAGACCGCCCGCCCCGCCAAGTAATCCCAGCAGGATATTCTCCGTAAGCAGCTGCCGCATGAGCCGTCCGCGCCCCGCGCCCAGCGCCGCGCGCATCGCAATCTCAGGTCGCCGCGCAATTCCTCGCGCAAATTGCAGGTTGGCAATGTTTGCGCATACTACCAGCAACACGAAGATTGTGGCGCCCTGCACCAGGCTGAAGTACAGATTCGTGAATTCCCCGTTGATACCGGCGAGAAGAGAGTCAACCTTGACTGACCACCCCTGATTCGTCGCCGGATACGCATGTGACAAGTGGTCCGCGATCGTATTCAACTCGGCCTGCGCGTGGCCTGGGGTAACCCCCTTGCGCAGTCGTCCGATCACGAAATAGTCGTGATCGCTTCGGTTGCTCAGCTGTGCGTCCGTTGGAGCAAACGGTAGAAAGAAGTCCGCCGTCGACGGATACTGCATCGTCTTCGGCAACACGCCGATCACCGTGTACGTGTGCTGATCGAGTTCAATCTGCCGGCCCAGCACACCGCCATCCAACCCGAAATGCGATTTCCAAAAAGCATAGCTCAGCACCGCTACGCTGTTCCGGCCTGGTTGCGTTTCACTCTGGTCGAACACCCGGCCCATCAACGCGCTGGTCCGCATCACGCTGAAAAAAGATGGCGAAGTAAACTCTGCCTGCACATGAGCCGCATCTCCGGCTCCGGTCAAGCTCATGTCAGCGTCGCTGCGCACGGCCAGTTCTTCAAACGAACTGCTTTGCCGCCGCAGGTCCTCAAAGTTCGCCAATGCAACCTTGTGGGATTCTCCGTGATTCTGCTGCTCAGAGACGGTCATCACTTGATTCAATTCGGGCACGGCCAGGGGGTGCAAGACCACCGCATCCATGATGCTGAAGCCCCCTACGTTCACGCCGATGCCAATGGATAGAGTGAGAACTGCTGTGATCGTGAAGCCTGGAGACTTCCACAGCTGGCGTAGAGCGTATTGCAGATCCTGAATCAAATTGAGCATGGTTTCCCCCGCGCGTACTGGAGTTTTGCAGTCGACAACGTACCTGGGTTCATTGCATTCCTCCCGCCAAATCGATTGGCGGGAAATCGACTGATTGCAAACACCTTACGCCAGATCCGATGCCAATAGCAGGTTTCCACCCTGTTCGGAATCGCAATCAACCGTCCGCAATCGAACACCGTGAGTGTTCCTGGTCACACCAAAACCCCTCCGCCTTGACACAACCGGCCAATCCCTTGATGCTTAACAGTTCAAGTCATTGAATTTTAGTGTGTAAGGGAGTGCACGTCTTGCGGGTTTGCGTCTTCTATCACGACAAATGCTTTGACGGAGCTTGCTCTGCCTCATTGTTCACCCGCTTTCACCGCGAGTGCGTCGCCTCTGGTGCAAGCTATGAGTATCACGGCCTTGTCCACCGCGCCGGTGCCCTCTTTGACGAGAGTGAATTCACTGGAGATGAGAACGCCATCGTCGACTTCAAATACTCCGCTTCGCCAAGAATAACGTGGTGGTTCGACCATCATCTTTCGGCCTTCCTCAGTCCCGAGGATCATCAGAGCTTTGTCGATTGCCAGAAAGACCCAGTCTGCGGCAAGCACAAGTTCTTTGATCCCGATTACACCTCCTGCACCAGCTTTCTGGCGCACATTGCCTCCACTCAATTCTCCTTTGACACAGCCCCGGTCGCTGAGCTCATCCATTGGGCCAACATCGTCGACGGCGCTCTCTATGAGAGCCCGCAGGCGGCTGTCGAGATGGCAGCCCCGGCCATGAAACTCACGCTGATCATCGAGTCCACGCAGGACCCGGCATTTATTCCCCGGCTCATTCCGCTGCTCACCGAGATGCCGTTGGCCGAGGTGCTCAGTAAGCCTTTTGTTGGGGAATTGCTGCCTCCCTTGCTTGAGCGCCATAAAGAAGCGTTGGAACTAATTCGCGGCCGCGCGGAAGAGCGCGATGGCACCATCTTCTTCGACATCACTGACCATCCGCTCGAAGGCTTTAACAAGTTCATCCCCTACTATCTCTACCCAAACGCTACGTACTCGATTGGGCTCTCCAAGTCTAGTTTCCGCACCAAGGTGGCCGTGGGCTCGAACCCGTGGACCAAGGCCGACCCGGCGAAAATGGTCAATCTGGCCCAGGTGTGTGAGCGTTACGGTGGCGGCGGACATGCCCGCGTGGGCGCCATCAGCTTTTCACCTGACCAGGCAGACCGCGCCCGCGCCGCGGCAGCGGAAATTGTGGCTGAGCTCAGGTCGAAGAACCACGTAGCATAAGTTGGACACAACCCAGAAACTGTAATCGGAGAGTGACGCGAGTCAGCCTCGCTGTAAGGTAGACTGTACCCGCGGTCACCTTCAGGTTGCCAAGATCCTCTGTATGCATGCAATGACGGGGCCCCTCGGAGACCCCGTTCCAACTGTAGAACCCTCGTTACACGAGGCATGCCAATGCTCATTTCAGAACGCCTGCCGGGGTTGCGGGCTGCCCGTTGGATAGCAGCCCTGGTGTTTTGCTTCATTGCTGCTTCAGCCCACACTCAAGTGGTCCCTTCGGCCACAAAGCAGCGTCATTTGCTCTCCGTGGGCGGCGAATATGCCAATGTCCGAGCCGGTTATCCCTACGGCAGCATTCAGCGTCTTTGGGAGATCGGCGGCTTTGTCGACTACGGCATGGTCAGAGCTATCAGTATCGAAGGTGACATCCGACACCTGCCAACCAACGGCTTTTACCAGGAAACGCAGGATAACTATCTTGCCGGGCCGAAATATACGATCAGCAAATTCGGCAGGCTCCGGCCCTACGCGCAATTCCTGATCGGTCTCGGCAGGCTCAAAGACCCATCCATCACCGGAACCGATAACTTCTTTGTTCTCGCCCCTGGAGCAGGCGCAAGCTTTCACCTAAGCGGCAGATGGTCCGCGCGCGGGGGATACGAGTATCAGATGTGGCAAAACTCGGCCAATATGGGCGGCCAGCACGGTAGCAATATTACGCCCAACGGTGTCCACGTCGGCCTTGTCTTCTCGGTTTTTTAGGGTAGTTAGTCGCTCGACAGTGTTCTGAGCGGCGTGCCATGACGCCTACAGGGATCTTCTGCGGTGGTCTTGTTCCGGGACAGCGGTTTACCCGAGGGCCCCGCTCACCAGGATCAGCAGAACGGCCGCCATCACGTGCACACAGATGAGCCGTCCGGCTACCCCTATCGACGTGTAGTGCCTCTGGAAAAGGCTCCGCGCCAGAAGCCCCTCGATTGGGAACTGCGCATAGAGCATGACATGTGGAAGGTCCCCGAATATCGACCCGCCCAGGCGCAATTCCGGCCGGCCCGACAATACCACAAAGGGAAATACTATCCCCATTCCCCATGGTTGGAATATGGAGAGTCCCTCGCTCATTGCAGGGGCCAGCAATGCTAGAAGAATTCCTACAAGCACTGGCCAGAGCCCAACCAGAAGCCGCTTTGACTGCTTGCGCCGATCCGCTTCAAGCTGGATGTGAAGCTTGGCCAGGCCCGCTTGCAACTGCACCCTGCCCAGATCTGGGAAGGAAGTCATCGCGTACGCGCTGCTCTGCTTCCCCGCAGATTTCTTCCCGGATTTGATTGCTGAGATTCCAAACATCGCGTTAACCAAGGAGTAAACGAAATATTGTGCCACTTCACCGTTCGAGTAGGCTGCAATAGGATTGCCAACAATCTGTCGCCGTAACTTCCGTAATTTTAACTTCCAATCTTGCCAGCAACAATGCCACTTTAGCGCCAAACCGGCCTTCCCCACCTTGACCTCGGAAATTGCGATTTTCCTCTCAATAAAACCTACAACTAAAGGTCATTAGCACATTTCTTAATCACTGCCAAACAGATTGAAATATGTTCGTGCAGGGAAACATCTAGCTCACATGCCCCCTGGATGACATCCTCCCGATTGACTCCCCGCACGAACGCTTTATCCTTCATTTTTTCGTACACTTGCTGCTTCGACATCCGAAATGGCCCTGCTCGGCTTCACCAGGGCACATGCAGTCAAAAAACCGGATAGTTCATAGCAGGCAAACAGCGACTTGTCCAGATGCGTCACGCGCGGCACGCCGGAGTATCGAGCGTGGCCCAGGATGGCCGTCCGCACCCCGATCGGCCATCCCAGACGCTCCAGTTCTTTGACCCCGACAAAAGGATGCTCCGCCGGTGTTGGGTGGCGCTCGTAGTCAAAGTCGTGGAGCAGGGCAGTCGTCGCATACAACTCGATCATGGCTGAACGCTCCGCTGCGCGCTCTGCGCCGGTCAGCCCCAGCCGGTCGGCCTCCGCCTCGCCGCAAGCTGTCACGCGCGCTTCCACCGCCAGCGCGTGTCTGCGCAGACTCTCGCTTTGGGTCCATTCGGTAAGCAACGCCCAGGCCTTTGACCGTCCAAAGCCCCCTTGGCTGTACCCGGTCCCAAACTGGCAGCGCCGCTCGCATCCTGCTCGTTTGAGTCACAAAACATTTTATTTTCTCTCCATGTTGCACAATTTGGTTCGTGTTTCTTCCGGGTTTTCAGGGTATGATGGGGAAATCTTAGGATAGAGCCTAAGTTTCCACTTGACAATTATGGTTCACTTCCCCGACAGTACTGCATATCGCGGTGCAAAAAAGCACCACGGAGTTCCTGCTCTGGCACTCCGCAAACGGCTGATGGCTAACACTCTAGTGAGCGTGGAAACGCGCGAAGTAGTCCGCTGTGACAACTGCAGTCTGGTTCAATTCAGAACCCTCAACGCCCTTTGCAGAAAATGCCACAAGCCCCTGGATGTCGAGGAGCCTGTGCAGCTGGCGCCGCAGTTGGTGGCCAGCCAGCCAACCGCACCAGCTTCGGCCGAGGCTGGATTGCAGGTTGCTGGGCAGGTGCGCGATATCCGCAAGGCACGCCACCTCAGCCAGCGCCAGCTGGCGGGACGCATGCAGGTGCCCCGTACCTACATCTCCAAGATCGAAAATGGCAAGGCGATCCCCACACTGGGCTCGCTGGAACGCCTCGCCTCGGCTCTCGAGGTGGACCTCTGCCAGCTTGTTCGCGACTCCCGCAGCCGCCGCGACGAAGAAGTGGCCGCCATTCTGGCCGATCCATTCCTCGCCGAGGTTGCCTCGTTGCTCCCGCATCTGGGCTCGATGCATCGCATGCTCTTTTCCGGTGCGGTGCGCGACGCAGCCACGGGTCGCCGTCGCTCAGCATAGAAACTGCCCAGCCGTCAGACTGCCCATTCCTTTGATGGTCTCGGCTGGGTTCTGTTTCGCCGGCACCCGCCCCTGCGACTCCGCTCCGTGCGCTCTGGCGCAGCTTTGAGCCCAGGGTGGGCGACATAGAAATGGAATCAAGCGGCACGCCGGTCCTCCCAATAATCCTCAAATTGTCGGTTGAGATGGCAGCAGCGGAGGGCAACGATAGCATTGGCCCCGCGGACAGTCCAGAAC
>Ga0182018_10000825_pt1 | contig 38473 bp, 40 predicted proteins | sample 812P2MmetaG_FD_120490 | JGI IMG/M metagenome (GOLD analysis project Ga0182018, IMG submission 120490) | Permafrost microbial communities from Stordalen Mire, Sweden - 812P2M metaG | ecosystem: Environmental > Terrestrial > Soil > Wetlands > Permafrost | place: Sweden: Stordalen | collected... | reverse complement strand
TCGCCAGTCGCACCAGCTCCACCGAGCCGGCTGTCGAAAGGTGCAAGAAGTGCACCGGCGCACCGGTGAGGCGCACGAGCTGGATGTCGCGCGCCACCATCGACTCCTCTGCCGCGGCCGGGATGCCGGGCAGGCCCAGCCGGCTCGACCAGCCTCCCTCGTGCATGGCCCCGCCGGCGGCCAGGTTCTCGTCCTCGCAGTGCTGTGCCAGGGTGACGCCGATGCCCTTGGCGTAATCGAGCGCCCGCCGCATCAGCGCGCCGTCCTGCACACCGGCCCCGTCGTCGGTGAAGATGCGCACGCCGAGTTCGGCCAGCTCGCCCAGCGGGGCGAGCGCCCGGCCGGCGCGGCCCACGGTGATGGCCCCCGCCACGGCCACCTCGGCCGGCGCGGTGCGACCCAGGGCGAGCACGTCCCGGGCGACGCCGGCCGAGTCGATAGCCGGCTCGGTGTTCGGCATGGCGAGCACGGCGGTGTACCCCCCGAGCGCAGCGGCCCGTGCCCCGCTCTCGACGGTCTCGGCCTCCTCGCGCCCGGGCTGGCGCAGGTGCGTGTGCAGGTCCACGAGGCCGGGGCCGATGAGGCAGCCGCGCGCATCGAGCACAAGGGCACCCGTGGGGGGATCGATGGACTCCGCCAACGCCACCACGGTGCCGTCCCCGACCGCCACGTCGAGGCGCCGGGTGCCTTCGGGTGTCACGACGGTGCCGCCGCGCAGGTACAGGGTCACCTCAGCCATGGCTCTCGCCACAGACGGCGCCGCTCATTCCTGCGGCCCGTCCCCGGACCACTCCCCGCCGAGGAGGAGGAACAGGATGGCCATGCGCACCGCCACCCCGTTGGTGACCTGCTGGGTGACCACGGTGCGCGGCAGGTCGGCCACGTCCGAGGCGATCTCGACCCCGCGCACCATCGGGCCCGGGTGCGTGACGATGGCGTCGTCGCGCAGCAGGTCCACCCGACGCGCCGTGAGGCCCCAGCCGGCGGTGTACTCGCGCAGGCTGGGGACGAAGGAGCCGCTCCCGCGTTCGGCCTGGAGCCGCAACAGGGAGACCACATCGGCGTCGCCGAGCGCGGCGTCGAAGTCCGGTGCCACCTTCACCGGCCACCCCTCGAGGGAGGGCGGGAGCAGACTGCCGGGGGCGGCCAGGGTGACCTGGGCCCCGAGGGCGCTGTAAGCCAGGACCTCGGAGCGGGCCACCCGGCTGTGGCGGATGTCCCCCACGATGAGCACCCGGAGTCCCTCGAAGCACTCGATGCCCAAGTCCTCGGGAGCGGCGCCCTTGCGCTCGGCCAGCACCTGGCGCACGGTGAAGCAGTCGAGGAGGGCCTGGGTGGGATGCTCGTGCCAGCCGTCCCCGGCGTTGATCACGCGGGCTCTCGTCGTCCAGCGGGCCACGAGGTGCGGTGCGCCGGAAGAGGCGTGCCGGATGATCAGCGCGTCGATGCCCAGGGCCTCCACGGTCTCGACGGTGTCGCGCAGGGATTCCCCCTTCTTGACCGACGAGTTGCCCACGGCCAGCGACAGCACGTCGGCCGAGAGGCGCTTGGCTGCCGTCTCGAAGGACAGCCGGGTGCGGGTGGACTCCTCGAAGAAGAGCGTGGCCACCACCTTGCCGCGCAAAGTGGGCACCTTCGGCATGGAGCGGCGTTCGACCTCGGCGAAGGCCTCGGCCACCCGGAGGACCTCTGCGATCCCTTCCACTCCCAGGTCGGACACCGAGAGGAGATGCTGGGGCCGTTTCATTTGTGCTCCAAGGTCCCGATCCAGACGCCTTCGGCGCCCACGTCGACCATCTCCTCGCGGCGGGTCGGCAGGTTCTTGCCCACGTAGTCCGGCCGGATCGGGAGCTCCCGGTGCCCCCGGTCGACCATGACCGCCAGCTGCACGGCACGGGCCCGACCGAAGTCGTTCAGCGCGTTGAGGGCGGCCCTGATGGTGCGGCCGGTGAAAAGGACGTCGTCGACGAGCACGACCACCTTGCCCGTCAGGTCACCCGGGATGTTGGTCACTGCCTCAGGCAGCACCGGGCGCAGGCCGATGTCGTCGCGGTAGAAGGCCACGTCGAGCGTGCCCAACGGCACGTCGGCCGCCTCGATCTGGCCCAGCACCTCCGCCATCCGGGCGGCCAGGGGCACGCCGCCGGTCTGCAGTCCCACCAGGACGATGTCCTCGATGCCGCCGTTGCGCTCCACCACCTCGTGTGACATGCGGGTGAGGGCGCGCTGGACGTCCGAAGGCGAGAGCACCTGGGAGTGGGCCACGAACACTCCCCCGAGGGGTCGCGTATGACTGCGTTCGCGTTCGGCCACTGCTCCTCCTGTCCGTGTGAGCCTCACGGGACTCACTTCACGGTCAGGCCGTCACCTTATCGCGCCGCTCGGGTGGGTCGCACGGGTTACCGGTGCCCGCTCCGAGGTCCCTCGCATCGAGTTCCTCGACGCACCAGGCCTAGCAGCAGTGCCCCTGCGCAGGTGACGTCGGGATCTGTCCGGCCACCGTAGAGATCACACGGGTGCGTACGTCGATCTTCCGGATGGCGTTGTTGAAGAAGTCGGCAACGTAGATATCGCCTTGCCGATCAACGGCCACCCCGAGCGCCAGCCCGAAGGTCGCTCGGGATGCCGGTCCCCCGTCGCCGGCCGTCTGGCGTGGCTCAGGGAGTGTCTGCGCTCCCGTTCCGGCCACCAACGCAACCCTCCCGTCGCGCACGTCAATCTCCAGGAGTCTGCGACCGTAGGCCTCCGTCACCAACAATTTCTTGTCGTCGAGCACGGCCAACCCGACCGGATCGTGCGCGCCCCCTTTCCCAGCGAGGGCTGGAGCCTGATGCGTCGAGAAGATCGTCGAGATCACCCCCGCGGGTGACACCTCGCGGATAGCACCGCAGGCGGTCGCCACGAAGACGTCCGAGGAGCCGTCGACCGCCAGACCCACCGGGGGACACGACGGGACCGCCGAGGTGCAGATCCCGTCATCGGGAGCGCACGGGGCCCGACCTCCCGTCACCCTGGTGATGATGCCGCTGCGCAGCGACACCTTCTGGACTTCGTCGTTGCCGCCGTCGGCGATGTAGAGGTAGCCGTGGGGACCGAAGGCGAGCCCATCGTTGAGGCCCGCCATGCCGGCGGCGCTGGTGGCCAGGATCAGCGAGGCCCGGACCGCCGGTCCCCCATTGCCGCTGGGACTTTCGCTGGCCCGGAAACCGGTGCGACCATTGCCGGCCACCGTCGAGATGATCCCCGAGGTTGCCGAGACCTTGCGTATCCGGTTGCCGTCCTCGAAGTAGACGTCGCCGTCCGGGGCGACCGCCACGCCGGCGGGTCCGGAGAGCGTGGCCCGCGGTCCTGGGCCACGGTCGCCCGAGTAGCCGAATGCTCCCGTGCCGGCCACCACCTCGAGTTGGCCAGTGGCATGATCGACCTCGAGCACCCGGTTGCCGTCACTGAAGTAGACGTCTCCCTCCCGGTTCACCGCCACGCCGGCGGGACCCGTCAATTGATAGGAGGTGGCGGGACCGAGGGACGGACCGTTCACCCTCCGTTGGACCGGCGGGTCGGGGGTGCGGGACGGTAGCCGGGGTTTGGCAGGATCTCCTCCCTGCATGCCGGTGAAGAGGCCCGTTGCGGCGAAGAGAACCGCAATGAGGAGAGCGGTCCACTGTCGCCGACGGCGCCGATGCAGACGACGTGCCTCTCTTATGAGTGCTTCAGCACCGTCATGGTCACGGGATTGTCGTGGCGAGACGGTCAGTGTCATCGCAAACCCTGAATTATCTGGATCAGCTCATCGGGTTGATAGCCCTGCCGCCGTGCGAATCGCACGAGCTCCTGCGCCCGTGTCACAACGGCGCTCCGCGCCGGAGCTTGCCCGGTGACCGTGATCCCATGGCCCCGCCGGAACTCGACGAGTCCCTCGTCTCGAAGTTGTCGCAGGGAACGAAGGACCGTGTTCGCATTCACCCCGAGGACCTTGGCGAGATCCCGGGCCGGGGGCAGACGCTCTCCGGGACCGGCTTCCCCTTCGGCTATCGCCCGCCGGATCTCCGCCGCCACCTGCTCATGCAGTGGAGTCTGATCTCGCCGGTCGAGTTGGAAGCCTTCCATGGTGCCAATGATGCTAGCACCACTGCAGCAACCTCGCGCCGGGGAAAGCTCAGCCGGGTCGGACCTCTGCCGCGATGGTGGACAGGATCCCGTTGACGAAGGAACCCGAGTCGTCCGTGGAGTAGGTCTTGGCCAGCTGGACCGCCTCGTCGATGACCACGGCCAGCGGCGGGCCGTCGGTGTCGAGCAGCTCGGCGACAGCCAGGCGCAGCACCAGGCGGTCGATGACCGCCATGCGCTCGAGGGGCCAGCCCACCGAGGCCGCGCTGATCCGGATGTCGGCCTCGGCGCGGGTGGCGACTGCCCCTTCGAGCAACGTGCACACGTAGCCGTCTGGGCGCACGGGGAGGCCGTCGAGCACGGCCAGCGGGCTCTCACCTTTGAGCTCGGCCTCGTAGAGCAGCGACAGCGCCCGCTCCCGCTGCTGATGGCGGGGCGCACCCCCCGCGTCGGCTCCCGCCGGACCGGCCCTCGGCACCGTGGCCGGGCTCACGCCCGCGTCAGGTACTCGCCCGTGCGGGTGTCGACCTTGATGGCATCGCCGGGGTTGACGAAGAGCGGTACCTGGACCACCAACCCCGTTTGCAGCGTGGCGGGCTTTCGGGCTCCGGACACGCGGTCGCCTTGGAACCCCGGCTCCGTGTCGGTCACCGTCAACTCGACCGACGCCGGAAGGTCGACGCCGACGATCTCGCCGTTGTACATCTGCAGGTTGGCCTCGTCGCCTTCCTTGAGGTACTCGGGAGCGGTCCCGAGGGTGTCGGGCGATGCCTGCATCTGTTCGTAGGTAGTGGTGTCCATAAAGACGTAGTCCGAGCCGTCGCGGTAGAGGAATTGCATGTCCCGCTTGTCGATGATGGCCTGGTCCAGCTTCTCGTCGGCCCGGTAGGTCCGCTCTATCACGGCCCCGCTGCGCAGATTCTTGAGCTTCGTGCGCACGAACGCGCCGCCTTTACCGGGCTTGACGTGCTGGAACTCGACGACACTGAACAGCCCCTCGGGGAGGTTGAGGCTCATGCCGTTCTTCAGGTCGTTAGTCGAGACTGCCATGGATGTCCTTCGTGAAACGGGTCAGGGGCCGGCTTCCGTCTTCGGTCACCACCAAGGTGTCCTCCACGCGCACACCGCCTTGGCCGGGAAGGTAGACACCGGGCTCGACGGTGACGACGAAGCCGGGGGCGAGGATAGCAGTGCCGAGTTGGCTCACCGTCGGAGCCTCGTGGATGTCGAGGCCCACTCCGTGGCCGGTACCGTGCTCGAAGCGGTCGGACCACCCGGCCTCGGCGATGATGGCACGGCAGACGTCGTCCACCTCTTTGGCCGCGATGCCGGGCCGCACCGCCGCCGCACCGGCGGCCTGCGAGGCACCGACCACGGCGAACACCCGGGCCATGTCGCCCTCGGGCTCGGCCGCCACGCAGAAGGTGCGCGTCATGTCGGAGCGGTACCCCTCGTAGGTTGCGCCGAAGTCGACCACCACCGGGTCGCCCTTGCGCACGCGCCGCGCCCCGGGCCGGTGATGCGGCTTGGCCGAATTCTCCCCCGAGGCCACGATGGTGTCGAAGGCCGTGCTCTCGGCCCCGCCCTTGCGCATCGCGGTGTCCAGTTCGAGGGCGAACTGCTCTTCGGTCACGTCCTCGGACAGCATCGGGAGGACCGCATAGAGCGCGGCATCGGCAATGGCGGCGGCACGCTCCATCCGCGCGATCTCCGCCTCGTCCTTGACTTCGCGCAATCCCTCGACGGCATTGCTCGTGGGGACCAGTTCCTTGGCTTCCAGCAGCGAGGCCCACACCCGCTGGCCGGCCCACGTCACGTTGTCGGCCTCCAGGCCGACACGCGACAAGCTGGAGACGAAGTCGGTGGCGGCGCGGCGTTGGTCGGTGACGTTGCCGATCGTGATCTCCACCTCGGCTCCCGCGGCGCGCACCTGCTCGGCCGATTGCGTGCGGTAGCGCCCGTCCGTCGTGAGCAGCGCGCCGGTCGGCGACACGACCAGGACGCCAGCCGAGCCGGCGAACCCCGTGAGGTAGCGCACGTTCGGCAAGGTGGTGACGATCAGCGCGTCGATACCGTCGAAGCGTGCCCGCAGGGCATCGAGCCGGCCGGCGACGGACATGGGGGGCAGTGCCTTCATGGGGCTCCCTTCAAAAGCTGTGCGACGGCGTCGACAGCAAGCTCGTAACCGAGACCGCCGAACCCGGCGATGAGGCCGTCGGCCACCGGCGCCAGCACCGACGTATGGCGAAAGGGCTCGCGGGCGGCCGGGTTCGAGAGATGCAGCTCGACAACGGGCCCTTCGAAGGCCGCCACCGCATCGTGCAGGGACCACGACGTGTGGCTCAGCGCCCCGGCGTTGATGACCAGCGCGGCGGCCCGTCCCCGGGCCGAGTGGACCGCCTCGACGAGCTCTCCTTCGTGGTTGGACGCCAGGTGCTCGAGGGTGAACCCGTGGCGCACCGCGGTGGCTTCGGCGCGGGCTACGTGCTCCGCCAGCGTCGCCGTGCCGTAGACGGCCGGCTCGCGTTCGCCGAGCAAATTGAGGTTGGGCCCCGACAAAAGGACGACGAGACTCACAGCCGGACCCTCACGGCCGGACCCCATGCGTGACCCTCACGACAGCGCTCCCATCTCGACCAGGGTAGCGAGGACGTCGGAGGGTGCCACGCCACGGACCGGCTGCACCCCTTCGGGACCGTCGAGGACGAAGGTCAGATCCTGTTGCGCCTTCTTGTCCCGGCCCATGAAGGTGACCAGCTCGGCCGCCGAGGCGCCGGGGGGGAGAGCGCTCGGCAGGTCGAAGGCGGCCACGACCGTCCGGTGCTGGCGCACCCGCGCCTCGTCGATCCGGCCGAGCCGCCGGGCCAAGAGGGCGGCGAAGATCAAGCCGATGGCGACCGCCTCACCGTGGCGCAGGTCCCACTCGGGATGGTCCGCCATGCCGGCGCTCTCGAGCGCATGGGCCAGGGTGTGCCCGTAATTGAGAGCCATCCGGCGATCGCCCTCGCGCTCGTCGGCGGCGACCACCTCGGCCTTGATGGCCACGCAGCGCGCCACCTGCTCCTCGAGCTCGTCGTCGGGCCGGGGCGGCTGGCCCAAAAAGGCGTACTTCGCCATCTCCCCCTTTCCGCAGGCCCACTCGCGCGGGGGAAGCGTGGCAAGGGTCTCGGTGTCACACAGGACGGCGGCGGGCTGCCAGAACGCGCCGACCAGGTTCTTGCCCTCGGGAAGGTTGACCCCGGTCTTGCCGCCGATGGCGGCATCGACCTGTCCCAACAAGGTGGTCGCGATGTTCACGTAGGCGGTGCCCCGATGGTACGAGGCGGCCGCGAAGCCGGCAACGTCGGTGACGATGCCGCCACCGACGGCGACGACCACATCGGCGCGGGAAAGGCCGCTCTGCGCGAAGCGGCGGCACAGCTCTTCCACCGTGCCCATGGTCTTGGTCGCCTCGCCTCCGGCCATGGTGCACACCTCGAACGGCACGCCCGGGTCGAGTCCCTGGAGCCATCCCGCCTCCTGCACCGCCTCCTGGGTGACGATGACCGCACGCCGCGCGCCCACCGGCAGAACGCCCGACAGCTCGTGGCGGGCCCCGGGGCCGATCAGGACAGGGTACGAGCGCGCGCCGAGCGCGACGCGGATCTCGTGCATCAGGCGCCGACCCGGTCGATGATCCGTGTCGCCACCTCGTCGGGGCTGAGATCGTCCACGTCGATGCTGTCGTCCGCCACCTCGGCATACAGCGGACGCCGGACCGCCTCGAGCGTGCGCAACGCCGTGCCCGGGTCGCTGCCCAGGAGGGGACGCCCGGCGCCGTCACCGACCCGGGCCGTCAGCGTCTCGGGGCGGGCGCGCAGCCATATCACCCGGCCGCTCCGGCGCAGCAGGTCCCGGTTCTCCGGGCTCAAGATGGCACCTCCCGCCACCGACACGACGACCGGCCCCGCACTCGCGCAGGCGAGCCCCAGGGCGTCGGTCTCGGCCGCCCGGAAGGCGGCCTCCCCGTGGAGGGAGAACAGCTCGGGCACCGTCAGCCCTGTCGCGGCCATCACCTCGGCATCGGAATCGAGGTAGCCCCAGCCGAGCTTGTCGGCCACCAGCTGGCCGACCGTGGACTTGCCCGCACCCATCATGCCGACCAGCAGGATCCGTTCAGGCTTCCGAGCGCTCTCCGGCAAGGGCTCCCGCTCCGGTGCGGTTCCGGCGGCGGTCCCGTCGGGTCCGGTTCCGGCGGTCACGCCCCGGCGAGTCCGGCACCCGCCGCGGCCGAGGGGGTGCTCCCCAGAGCCGCCACGAACCCGTCCTTGTTGCGCACGACCTCAGCCAGGGAGTCGCCGCCGAACTTGCGCAGGGCCTCCGAGGCCAAGACGAGAGCGGTCATCGTCTCGGCCACCACCCCCATGGCGGGCACCGCCGTCACGTCGGTCCGCTCGCGGAAGCTGAGGCTCGATTCCTTGGTGGCCACGTCGACCGTCTCGAGAACGGGACGATTGAGCGTCGCCAGCGGCTTCATGGCCACCCGGGCCACCAACAGGGCACCGTTCGAGATCCCCCCCTCAATCCCGCCGGCCCGATCCGTCGGGCGCACGTACCCGAGCGCGGGGTCGTAGGTGATGGCGTCGTGCGCCTCCGAGCCGCGACGCGATGCGTTGTCCCACCCTTCACCGATCTCGACGGCCTTGACCGCCTGGATGCTCATCAGCGCCTGGGCCAGGAGCGCATCGAGCTTGCGGTCCCAGTGCACGTGGCTGCCCAGGCCCACGGGGACGCCGTACCCGAGCACCTCAGCCGTGCCGCCAAGGGAGTCGCCCACCTTGGCGGCCGCCTTGACGGCGGTGATCATCGCCTCCTCGGCGGTCGGGTCGAAGCAGCGCACGGCGCTCTCGTCGACGCGGTCGAGGTCGCTCGGCCCCGGACGCGGGCTCTCGGGCGCGGTGGTGGCGGTGCCCAGGCCGACGATGTGGCTCAGCACCGTCACCCCGAGATGGGAGAGGAGCAGTTTGGCCAGCGTGCCGGCTGCCACGCGCGCCGCCGTCTCGCGGGCTGAGGCGCGCTCGAGGACATCGCGGGCGTCGTCGAACCCGTACTTCAACATGCCGGGCAGATCGGCATGACCGGGACGGGGCTGGGTCAACACGGTGTTCGGCCGTCCCGGCGCCGGTGACATCTCCTCGGTCCACTTCGGCCACTCGGAGTTGGCGATCATGATGGCCACCGGGGAGCCGAGCGTGCGCCCGTGTCGGATACCTCCGAGCAGCGTGATCTCGTCCGCCTCGAACCGCATGCGGGGCCCGCGCCCGTAGCCGAGCCGGCGGCGCGCCAGTTCGTTCGCGATGTCGCCGCCCTCTACGGGGAGGCCGGAAGGGAGCCCTTCGACGGTGACGACCAGGGCGCGGCCGTGCGACTCGCCGGCAGTGAGGTAGCGCAACACGCACTCACGCTACTGCGCCTGCACAGGCCCTCAGGGGCTGTGGGGCCGCTCCGCCGTGCCGGCCGCCGCGCTCGAGTGATCGACCAGGTGGCATGGGATGTCGGCGTTCTCGTTCAGGTGATAGCTCGCGCACACCCGGTGATAGCCGTCTGCGATGGTGAGCGCCAGGCCCCGGCGGAAGTCGCCCCGAACGAGCAGGACCGGCGAGAGCTTCTCGCCGGCGTCGACCTTGTGCAGGTCGGAGGCGACGTGGGCGTTGTCACCGGGCAGGAGCGGCAAACGGGAGGAGCGCAACAGGTCCTTGGCCTGGTGCCGCTCAATCGGTGCGGCCTTGAGGGCCGAGATGATCCGGCGCACTTCGGTCGGCTCGCACAGCAGGCTGAGGTAGGACGCCGCCGCCGGGTAATCATGTTCCTCGGGTTCCTCACCCCAGTGCTCCGTAGGCACCGCCGCCAGCTTGGGCTGTCCTGCCGCACGCTTCTTGTCGCCCGACCTGCTCCCCGAGTCGCTCTTCTTGGCCATCGATGCCCCCTTTTTGCCGCGACAACGCGGCTAACCCGACCGGCGGCCTGCGGCTGCAGAGACCCGGCCGCCAGACAATAGGGCGCTCCGGATGCGACTGCTCCCGGTGCGACCGCTCAGGAGTAGAAGGGGTTCTCCCCGCTGCCGTGGTCGGTCACGTCGATGACCCGCGTCAGTTCAGGCACTTCTTCGAGCAGCGTCGTCTCGATGCCCTGCTTCAGCGTCATCTGCGACATGGCGCACCCCTGGCAACCGCCCGAGAGGCGGAGGTAGGCAATGCCCTCGGTCTCGTCGATGGCCAGCAGGTCGGCGCGACCTCCGTGGCTGGCTATGGAGGGATTGACCGCCTGCTCGAGCACGCTCACGATGCGCAGCGCCAGAGGGCCGGTGATGCCTGCTGCCAGCAGCTCGGGCGGCACTCCGGGTGAGCTCTCCTCGGGCGTGGGCAGGTTCGGGTTCACGAGGACGAGGCCACCGTCGCCTTCGTCGGACCACTCGAGGCGTGCCCCCCGTAGGCGGTCGACACTGCTCGCCGGCACCACGACCCGTACGTCACCGTCGTTGCGCACCGCATCTTCATCGGCGGCATCGGACGCGGCCTGGAAGAAGAGGTCGTAGATGAACGCTCCGGCCTGCACCCCGCGCACCTCGAGCCACAGGGCCAGGCTCGCCGGCTCGGGCTCCTGTTCCATCGCTTCACGAACGACACGGTGCGCTTCGGGCGTCAGCGTCACGATGGGGGTCGCGCCGGCGGTGCCCGCGTCCTCCGCGGTGGGTTCTTGGGCGGTCAGTTCTTGGGCGGTGGTGGCCATGAAAGGCAGTCTACGACCTCAGGACGCGACACCGGACCAAACGCTCGCGGTCGCACCATGGACAGAAGCTGTATCGTCCTTGTCGTGGAGCGCTCCCCCGTTGACTCCCGCGAGTGGGTCAGCTTCGAGGACGAGGACGAGGAACGCACCTGGGTCTTCGATATCACGTTCCTGACCAGCAACTGGAAGTGCATATTCGGCGAGGGTTGTCAGGGGGTGCTCACGGGCCCGGCGCCCGAGCTGGTGCAGGGATGCTGCAGCTACGGCGCCCACCTGATCGACAAGAAGGACGCCCGCCGCGTCGAGAAGGTCGCCGCCACCCTCACCCCAGAGGAATGGCAGAACCACGGGACCAAGAAGCCGGTGATCCACACGAACAAGCATGGCGAGCTGGTCACCCGCCTGGTCGACGACGCCTGCATCTTCCTCAATCGGCCGGGCTTCGCTGCCGGTGCGGGCTGTGCGCTCCATGTCGCCGCGCTCCAGCGCGGGGTCAATCCGCTCGAGTTGAAACCCGAGGTCTGCTGGCAGCTCCCGCTGCGCCGCGAGGACCAGGTCGAGGACGATGGCCATGTCGTCTCGACCATCCGTCAGTGGGACCGCCGCCACTGGGGGAAGGGCGGGGAGGAGTTCCACTGGTGGTGCACAGAGGATCCTGAAGCCTTCGTGGGCACGAAACCCGTCTACCAAGAGATGGAAGCAGAGCTCACGAAGATGATCGGTGCCCCCGTGTTCGCGCGGCTCCTCGCCTACCTCGGGCAACGGGACCGGCTGCGGGACCAGCGCGTGGCGCTACCCCACCCAGCCGTGCGGTACCGCAAGCCCGATGACCAGCCCCCGTCCGAGGGCGTGCAATCCGAGGGCGTTCAATCGTTGAGCGGGTCTTCCTCGGCGTAGGAGGGCGACGGCGTGGACCCAAGGATGCGGTCGTAGGTGTCCTCTTCGGCCAGGCACCACGATGCGTGGACGTCCTCGGGCTCTGCGCCGCATTCAACGCAGCGGGCGGTGGACTCCGTCGCTGATCTTTTCAAGCTGCGCGCCTCTTCAAACCGGCGATGGCGTCCCTTTTTCACGAGAACTCCTTGTCAAACTGGGGCCGGCAACGACGTCCCGCCCCTTGGTGCGCCCAGGACCTCCATCCAGACCGCCGTGCCAGTGTAGTGGCTGCTGGGGCGGATCCTGTTCCGCGCCCTGCCGTGTCCTCCCTGATGGCGAGGGCTTCCCCGCGGATCCTCCCCCGTGGCGCAGTGCGGCCAGATCCATTCTGCACGATCAACCTCTACGCTGGCGGTCGTGTTCGACCCCGACGAGATGGTGACGCGGTTCCGGCAACGTGCCGAGGCGGTGCGCACGCGGGGCATCCCGCCGATCGAGGGACCCGAACGGCAACGCTTTCGCGAGCAGGCGCAGCGTGACTTCACCGACTACGCCATGATCGGCGATGCCGAGGCCGAACTGGTCGACGGCATCCTCACCCTGCGCATCGATCTGCGCCCCAAGGACGCAGCGGACACCAAGGACACTCCGGACCCATAGGGACCTGGTCAGCCGCCGTAGTGCATGCGCGTGTCCTCCATACGGAGCACGTCGGCCGGCTCCCCCCCGACCTCGGCGACCTCTCCGATGAAGAGGGTGTGACTGCCGAGCTCCTCGCGGCGATCCACCCGGCACAAGATGTGGCCCGTGGCTGCGGCGAGCACAGGGAGGCGGCCCTCCCCTACTTCGCGCACGGCGTGCCCTGCCATGGCGCTGACCGAGCCGTCGGGAGCGCGCTCCACCTCGCGCACCGGCTTGACGAAGCGGCGCACCACGTCCTTGTCCTTACGGGACAGCAGGGACACGCTGAACGCCCCCGACTGCGCCACGAGCCCGGCGGTCACCGAGTGGGCCTCCACCGCCACCGCCACCAGCTTGGGCTCTATGCACACCTGGACCACCAGGTTGGCCGTCATGAAATTGAGCGAGTCCTCGAATCTGCTGCCGATGAGGTAGAGCCCCGTGGGCAATGCCCACAGGACGCGGCGGCGCTGACGGTCGAACTCGTCGTGCGATGGGGTCTCGTCGTGCGGAGGGGTGCCGCCGTCGGGTGGGGTCACGGTCATCCGAAGATGCTGATGGGCCCGTTGTCGGTCGTCGTAGTGGTCGAGGGCACTTTCCCGTCGATGGAGTCGATCCGGATCAGGACCCGCTGGTAGAGGGCGTTCGCCTTGACCGTGTCGCGTTCGGCCGTCTCCAGGAGTTTCTTGTTCGTGCTCCCGGCGTTGTAGCAGTCGGTGCCGGCCGTGCCCTCCAACCCGTAGGCGGTGGACAGCCAGTCCGTCACAAAGCTGTCGGGCGTGGGGAGCTCGTCGTTGGCCGTCTCCGCGTCGGTCACCATGGTCCCGCAGGCTCCGTGCAGGGCATTCGTCCCGTTGGGTATCACCTTAGGCAGGCGCGCGTTGTCGGCCACCAGGGTGCCGATGTCCTCGCCGAAGCTCGTGCCGTTCACCCACTCGGAAAGGCGATGCGACGGCGACCCGCGCTGATCCAGGCCCGCACACGAGGCCGCGCCGACGCCGAGGAGGATGATGAGTACGACATTGAGGACGCGCCTTTTCACCCGGAAACCACGCGGAGGACGTGGACATCGTGCCGTCCCCGGCGCAGCACGACGTAACGGTCGTGCAGCAGGTCCTGCGGACTCAGCGCGCGTCCACCATCGGCCTGTTGCACGTTGTTGACGTAGGCCCCCTTCTGCTCTATGGCCCGTTTGGCGTCATTGCGCGAAGCGGCCAGTCCGCTGCGCACGAGCGCATCGATCAGCGGGAGCCCCTCGGTGATCGCTTCTCGCGGGACATCGGTCGTCGGCGCGTCTTCGGTCACGGCCAACAACATCTCCTCGCTGAGCCCGGCGATCTCCTGGCCGAACAGCGCCGCGGAGGCCTCCTCGTACTTGGCCACCTCCCCCTCGCCATGCACGAGCGAGACCACCGCCCGGGCCAGCGCGCGCTGGGCCGCCCGGCGCTGCGGGTGCGCGGCCGTCTCGGCATCGAGCGCCTCGATCTCGGCGTGGGACAAGAAGGTGAAGTAGCGCAGGTAGGGGCCCACCATGGTGTCGGCCGTGTTGAGGAAGAACTGGTACATGGCGAACGGGCTGGTGCGGCGGGCGTCGAGCCAGACGGTCCCGGTCTCGGTCTTGCCGTACTTGGTGCCGTCAGCTTTGAGGACGAGTGGCGTGGTCAGGCCCCAGACCTCGTCCTGGCACACCCTGCGGACGTAGTCGACGCCCATGGTGATGTTGCCCCACTGGTCGCTGCCGCCGATCTGCAGGTCACACCCGTGGTCGACGTGCAGGCGGAAGAAGTCATAGGCCTGCAGCAGCATGTAGCTGAACTCGGTGTAGGAGATGCCCTGGTCGGGACGGTCGAAGCGGGTCTTGACCGAATCTTTGGCCACCATCTGGTTCACGGTGAAGTGCTTCCCCACGTCGCGTAGGAATTCGAGCATGCCGAGCTGGCTCAGCCAGGCGCTGTTGTCGAGGAGGAGGGCGTCGGACAGATCGAGGAACTGGCCCAGCTGCGGGCGGATACCGGCCAGGTAGCCCTCGAGCACCTCCTTGGTCAACATGGCTCGCTCGTCCTGCTTGCCCCCGGGGTCACCGATCAGCCCGGTGCCCCCTCCGGCCAGGGAGATCGGCCGGTGCCCGGCCAGCTGGAACCGCCGCAGGGTGCAGAGCTGGAGCATGCTGCCCACGTGCAGGCTGTCGGCCGTCGGGTCAAAGCCGGCGTAGACGGTCAGGCCCCCGGCATCGAGTCGCTTCAAGAGGGCGGGGTCGGTGACCTGGTGGATCAAGCCCCGAAAGGCGAGGTCCTCCGAGAGCGTGGGCATGGATCAAACCTTGCCATACGGCACTAACCTCCGGATCGCATGGACCCGCCGCTGCCGATCGACGGCGTGTTGCCACCTGATCTCGCGGGAACGCTCGTCCGCATCGGGCCGGGGCCAGGAGCAGTTGGCGGCGCACTCCACGCGGTGGAGCTGCGCGACGGCACCGCCGTCTCGTACCTCACCCGCCCGTCATCGGCCGACGCCAATGTGTTCTGGCACGCCGGCAAGGTCCTTGCTCTCGCCGAGACCGGCCTCCCCCAGCAGTTCTCCCGCGTGCTCGAACCTGAGGAAACCGAGGGCGGGATCAGCGTCCCCGTCGCCTCCCACGTCCACCGCGACGCCGTCACCGGCGGCCGGGTCCTCTTCGGGGTGGTGCCGCCCACCGAGGACGCGCCTCCCTTCCTGCGCCTCGGCGAGTGGGACGCCGCCGGGGCCCTGTCCCACCAGATGGAGGTGCCGCTCGACAGAGCAACCTGGCAACACGACATCGGAGTCACGGCCCGTCACATCGTCTTCATCGAGTCGCCGACCGAGTACGCCGAGGACCTGACTTCGGGCGAAGAGGATGGTGCGGGGGGCGAGGGAGTCGAGGGTGAGGGTGAGGGTGAGGGTGAGGGTGAGGATGACGGCGGTGGGCCTGCGGGCGACAGGGGGCCTTCGGGTGGCGGCGGGCCCGAGCGCCGCGTGGCAGTCCCCTTCCGCTGGACCCCGGGGGCCGAGGGCTGGGTCGGCGTGCTCGACCGTGAGGGCGACGGCTCTGATGTGCAGTGGGTCCGTGTCGACCCGTGCCTCGTCACGCACGTGCTCCACGCCCATGACGACGGCGACGCCGTGGTGCTCTACGTCTGCCGCTATGAGACGCCCGAAGCGGGGCGACCCGTCGACCTCGCGCGTTCCGTGGTCGGCCCGTCGGGCATAGGCGAAAGCCTCATCGGCGATGGCCTGCCCAACGTGGAACGGTGGCGTATCGAGGGCGGACACTTGGAGCGGAGGCAGATCGACGAGCGCTTCGTGGAGTACGCGACCTCGGACCCGACCTGTGAGGGCGCCCCCTTCCGCTACGGCTATGGCGTGGAGGTGGCGCCCAACCACGACCGGAGCGTTGACGCCGCCGTCGACCACCTCGGCCTCCTCCGCTTCGACATGGCGCGCGACGAGGTGGCGGCGTGGAATCCCGGCCCCTACCGCACGGCCAGCGAGCCGCTCTTCGCGCGGGCGGCCGATGGGCGGTCCGACGACGAAGGTTGGCTGCTCACCATGGTCTACGACGCACCCCGGGGCGCCAGCGACCTCTACGTGCTCGATGCGTCGTCCTTCGGCCGTCGGCCCCAGGCGGTCATCCATCTGCCCGCGGGAGCGGCTCTCCCGTTCCGGAGCCACGGGACGTGGATCTCGGCCGACCGCTACCGCTGAGGGCTCGCCTCCCGACTCGCTAACTTTGCCTGCGCCATCTCGCTACGTCCCAGCCTCACGAGGGTCGGGAAGATTCGCGATTCGAATACAACGCCACCGCCGAGGGTGAAGTGGACGCCGTCATATCGTGCATCGACACCGTCGAGGTACGTCTCGTAGTGGCCTCCGGGACAGGCCATCGCGTTGAAATTGATCAACGACGTGTTCTTCGATGTTGCCGCAACCTGGCGCACGAGTTTGTTGTACACAGCCAGCCTGGCCGGGGAGTCCTCCGGCCAGGGTTGGCCGTCGGGTTGTTCACCGGTGTCGTAGCACGGAGCGGTGAGAAGCACCACCTTCGCGCCGCTCGATCCTGCGACGTGAACCGCAAGGCGAAGCTGACGCTTGACGTAGGCGGCATATGTCGGGTTCAAGATGTTGGTCCAGTGACCCTCATAGGTCCGATTGACCACCTCCCATCTGCCCGCCAAGATCATCACGACATTGGGGCGAAACGAGTTCATGAGCCCTTTCCATACCTGGGGCCACTGCTCGGTCGTCGCACTGCCCGTGCAGGCACTGTCCATAGGGGCGTCCACGCCTTGCAACTGAAACTCGAGGCCTTCGGCTACTCCGCACCCCAAAATCCCTCCGTCTTTCCATTTGACGTCGTAGGACTTCTGATACGCCCCTAGCCCGATGCCCACGGTGAAGGCGGTGGAGTCTCCGACCAGGAGGACCCTGACAGGCGGGCCCGCGTAGATCCCCGTATCCATCTTCTTGGGTGGCGTGAACGATGCCGACACGGGCGCCGCCGGCACCACCGTTGCGGCCAAGACAGCGACGACCGTGGCCGTGATGGCGGCCGGAGTCGCCAACCACGCCTTCCAGCCTCGTAAAAAGGTGTCGCGGCGGATCGGAAGCTCCACCAAGTAGAAGGACACCGATGCGATGGCGATCGTCAGTGCCGTGCGCAGAGCGAACAGTGGATAGGGAGAGAGGTCGGTCCGCGCGTGATCGACATATTGGAACAGTGGAAAGTGCCAGAGGTACATGCCGTACGACACGCGCCCCAGATACCGCAGCGGTGGCAGCGAGAAGAACCTCGCGATGGGAGTACCCGGAGCACGCACCACACTCATCAAGACACAACAGGTGGCCACTGCGGCGAGCAGGAATCCACCCCGGAACGCAAAGGCCATGTTGAAGGTGACCGTGGTCCAGAGCACAGCGCTGCCGACCAGGCCCAGCACGCCGACGGCGAGAAGGGCCCGGTGTCCAGGGGGCGAGGTCGCCACCCGGCCGACACGCCGACTGCGTTCCGCCCACAACGCAAGTACGACGGCAAGGGCAGCGCCGATCAGGAGGGATTGCGCCCGGGTGTCGGTGCCGTAGTAGACGCGGTTGCGGTTGGCGGGTGAATACAGCACCGCCATCTCGCACGCAGAGGCGACCGCACCAACCACACAGAAGACGAGGAGGGCGCGCAGCGTGCGAAAGATCTTCAACATCGCCAGGACGATGAGTGGCCATACGAGGTAGAACTGCTCTTCGACCGCCAGGGACCATGTATGCAACAGGGGCGACGTCGCACCCGTCTGGTTGAAATAGTTGGACCCGGCCACGATGAAGTGCCAGTTGGCGTAGTAGAACAGCGCCGACAGCGCATCGCTCCGGAGGTGCGGATAGGTACCGGCCGGTACCAAGAGCGCGTTGTAGACGGCCACTCCGAGCAAGAGCACCAACAACGCGGGCAGTAGGCGACGAGCCCGACGACTCCAAAAGGTGCGCAACCGCAGCGTCCCCGTGGTGCGCCACTCGGCGACAAGGAGCGAGGTGATGAGGAAGCCGGACAACGCGAAGAAGGTGTCGAGGGAGTAAAAGCCGCCGTTGGTCAAGAAGACACCGCCGTGATATCCCATGATCACGAGAACCGCTATCCCTCTTACGCCGTCGAGGGCGGGGAAGTACGCCGCGCGCTCTGTCTCAGTGGGCTCGTCAAGAGCCGTGGCGCTCACCCGGAAGTCCCGCGATTCCTGATCGATGTCCTAGCCCGGTCCAGACAGTGGCCTAATGCGGAGTGGACGATCCCGATCCGCATGACCAGAAAGATAGCCCCGTGAGGTACCCATTTGATGGCGCGTCACGATCTCTCTGTCACACCCTTTTGCGATACTGCACACATGGTCAACGCCGCCATTCAGGACGGTCCCAGGCCGGACACGGTCTCGCGCCGGACCGACGCGCTCATCGCCAGCGTGAGCCAGCACCACCGTGCCGTCTCGGCGCACCAGCGTCGCCTCTTCGCCGCAGTGGCCGAGCTCAACCGCCGCAAGGCCTGGCGTGTCGACGGAGCCACGACCATGGTGTCGTGGCTGGTCCAGCGCTGTGGCGTGACCGCGGCAACGGCGCGCGAGTGGGTCACCGCGGCCGAGAAGCTGGAAACGCTTCCCAAGATCTCGGAGGCCCTCTCCCAGGGGAAGCTCTCCTTCGACCAGGTCAAACCGCTGGTCCAGGTGGCCAAGCCAGAGACGGACGCCCAACTGGCTGAACAGGCCACCCACTGGTCGGCCAAACAGGTACGTGAACTCGCCCTCGCCTCCAATCGCCAATCCGACGCTGAAGCCGCCGGCACCTACACGCGACGATTCCTCCGCTTCGACGACCGGCGTCGGTCCCTCTCGGGCTCACTGCCCGCGGATCACTACGCCATCGTCAAGGGAGCCCTCACCGCACGCGCCAGCCGCCACGTGCGGGACCACACCCCGTTCGACCAGCGGCTGTCGGATGCACTCGTCGAGATATGCGGCGGCGTGCAGCGTGACGGCGGTGGCGGGCGTGGCGGCGGGCGTGGTGGTGGTGGCGGGCGTGGTGGTGGCGGCGGCAATCGAGGATCGGCCGCTGCGCCGGGAGCGTCTTCGCCCGGAGCGCGCGACGGTGATCTGGCGTCGAGTCGGCCAACGGTCGTCGTCCATGCCGATCTCACCTATCTGGCGGGGGGCGGCGGCGGCGCAGAACTCGACGTCCTGGGCCCCCTCTCGCCCGAGGTGGCCCGCCGCCTGGCGTGTGACGCCAAGATCATCCTGTCGGCCGACGACCCACAGGGGCGCAGCATCCAACAAGGGATCGCCCGGCGCAACCCGAGCGCGGCGCAACGCATCGAGATCCGACGCCGCGACAAGGGCTGCCGCTTTCCCGGTTGCACCTATACCGACTTCACCGACGTGCATCACGTCGTGCACTGGAGCAACGGCGGGGTTACTTCCGTGCCGAACCTCGTGACCTTGTGCGACCAGCATCATCGGGCCGTGCACGAACTTGGTTGGAAGATGTCCGGCGACGCCAACGTCGTGCTCACCTTCCACAGCCCGACTGGGCGCGTCATGACGTCGAATCCGTCGCCGACCTATGGACTAGGGCAACCCTCCGGATAGACCTAGACGTCCGATGGCGTCTGGTTGATCACGTGCGCTTTCATCTCCTCGAACTCTGCCTCGGTGATGTGCCCGCTGTTCTTGAGCTCGACGAGCTTGGCGATTTCGTCGGCCTTGGAATGCCCTCTGAACTGTCCCACGAAATCCTGTTGCGTCTGGATTTGGTGAGCCCGCATCTTGTCCCCTCGGAAGATGAAGTACGCCAGGATGCCCACGATGGGAAGGATGAGCACGAGGAGAATCCAGGCCGCTTTTTCCCACCCCTTGAGGTCGTGGCTGCGGAAGACGTCGATGAAGATCGAAATCGACAGCCACACCTCGACAAAGAAGAGGAAGAACCAAAGGATCGAATACGCCACCTGTCCGTCGCCGAACGTTGCTGCCAACATGACTCCTCCTCTTTTCGGGCTAAATCGACGTTACCCCGAGGAGAACGGCTCGGTTGAGGGCATTGTGGATCGCCACGTTCTCGGCCCTTCCCGGGAGCCGCACCCGGACGAGGGAAGGGCCGGCGGCAAACGCACTCTCCAGCTCGGCGACAGTGGTCACCTCGTGCACGTCGAGGCCGAATCCTCGGGCCACGGCTCCCACGTCGGATGTGGGCGGCGTCCCGAAGAGCAACTCGAATTCGTCGCTCCCGAGGGCATCGGCTTGAGGGAGGAAGGAGAAGATCCCCCCTCCCCCGTTGTCCAACACGACGAAGGTGCAGGGAACAGCGGGCAGGTTGACCAGCCCCGATACGTCGTGCAGGAAGGCCAGATCGCCGAGCAGCGCGAAGGTGCGCCGGCCGGTCGCCGCAATGCCCAGGGCTGTAGAGACCACCCCGTCGATCCCGTTCGCTCCCCTATTGGCCAGCACGCGTGGGGGGGCGGCCAGTGCGGGGGCGTACCACTCGAGGTCGCGCAGTGGCATGGAAGCCGACGCCAAGATCGTCCCGCCCACCGAGGCGGCGTGGCCGGCTAAGGCACGAGCCACGAGCGGCTCGCTCAGCCCGTCTGCCAAAACCTGTTCGATGGCCGCCTGTGCCACCTTCTCGTAGGAGTGCCACAACTCCAACCAGCCCGATTCGCACGGTGCGCGCTGCTCGAGGGACGAAGCGACCCAGGCCTCGGGGGTGGCGGAGTGGAACTCGCCCACCACCCCGGATGGATCCATCCATTGCCACCACGGATCGACGCCGATGATGCGCGCACCCTGCACCGCCGCCGCCGAGACGTACTCGCCGAGCGCCTTCGAGAGCCAGGGCGTGCCGAGCAGGACAACGGTGTCCGGCAGCGGTGGGCGCGTCCGGACGATCGCATCGGCGGCCGCGATGGTGCCCTCGAGCCGGCAACCCGATCGTGGATCGGCCAGGACGGGCCAGCCGAGCTGCGTTCCGAGTTGGAGCACCCGCGCGGCGTCAGGCACACCCGGCCCGCCGACGATGAGCACCCCGCGCCCTTCGAGCGGGTTCTCGAGGGCGGGAGTTCGACCAGGCGACACGACGAGGGAGGGCCCGTTGCGAGCGGGCAAGGGGCCGGGTTCGCCGACGAGAGGATCCCGAAAGGCCAGGTTCAGGTGGACAGGGCCGGGACCGAGCGGCCCTCTCGCGGCTTCCGCCAACGCCCGCACCGCCAGCGGTCGCCATGTCGCGGCCTGCGACTCGTCGGGTACACCGGGATCACACGACCACCGGGTCGATGTGGTGAACAACCCGACCTGGTCGATGGTCTGCGGCGCGCCCACATGATGGAGTTCGGGAGGGCGGTCCGCCGTGCACACGATGAGCGGCACCCGGCCCTGGTGGGCTTCCACGACCGAAGGGTGGAGCTCGGCAGCCGCGGTGCCGCTGGTCACGCAGATGACCGTCGGCACCCCGCTGGCCATGGACAGGCCCAGGGCGAAGAAGCCGGCGCTGCGCTCGTCGAGGCGGACGTGAACCCGGAGGCGGGCGGCCAGCGCCCGCGCCAGGGGGGTCGAACGGGACCCGGGACACACCACGGCATCGGTGACGCCGCCGAGGACCCACTCGTCGACAAGGGTGGCGGCAAACGTCGCCTGTACGCTCACCGGGCGTGCCACTCCATGTCGAACAGCGCGGCGCCGGTCCGCCTCTGGTGCTGTTGCACGGATTCACGCAGACGGCGCGCTTGTGGGGCCCGTTCGGCGATCTGCTGGCGCACGACCACACATTGATCGGCGTCGACCTGCCGGGGCATGCAGGCTCCGATGCGGTCCGGGCCGATCTGCCGACGACGGCCGCGCTCGTACGCGAGGCGGTGACGTCTGCCGTCGGCCCGGTGTCGTGCGACCTGCTTGGCTACTCCCTCGGGGCGCGGGTGGCCCTGCATGTGGCGACCGGCACGGATCTCGGCATCCGCCGCCTGGTGGTGATCGGCGCCACCGGGGGCATCGAGGATCCCGAGGCGCGCCGCCGGCGACGGGAGGCAGACGAGGCCACGGCCGACGCTCTCGAAGCCTCGGGGGACGTCGAGGCATTCGTCACGCGCTGGGTCAGTGGTCCCATGTTCGCCCGGCTGGCCGGTGCGGCCCAGAGCGACGAGCGGGAGCGCAACACCGCGGTGGGACTGGCATCGAGCCTGCGCCTGGCTGGTACCGGGACCCAGGAGCCCTTGTGGGACCACATCCCCACGCTGGCGATGCCACTCCTCGCATTGGCCGGGACCGACGACAACCGGTTCTCGGCGCACGCTGAGCGGCTGGCCCTGACGGCACCCAATGGCATCGTCTCGTTGATCCCGGGAGGGGGGCACGCGGCACACCTCGCCCAGCCGGCCGTCGTGGCTCGCCTTGTGGGGCACTGGCTCGCTACGGCCTGACGAGGAGGAGGCCGGCCGTCAACAAGATGCCGACGGCGAGTTGGAGGCGCGCCGTGGTGGCCAGCATGGGAAGGAGCTGCCTCCCGTTGCCATCGCCCAGAGCCAGGCGCACCGGCACGGCGGCGAGCGGGAAGGCCGCCAGGGCGATGAGCGACCACCCGCGGTAGTGCTGCAGCACGATGATGGACACCGCGGCGGCGGCGAGCGTGGCGACGTAGAGGTAACCACCGCCCACGCGGCCCAGACGTACCGCCAGCGTCTTCTTGCCTGTCTCCTTGTCGGTCTCCACATCGCGCAGGTTGTTGGCCTGCAGGAGTGCCGCCGCAAGAAGGCCGACCGGCACCCCGGCCCACAGGACGAAGGCCCACGGGTACGAGGAGGTGCCCACAAAGGGCAGATGCTGTACATAGGCCGAACCGGCGGTCGCCACCAGCCCGAAGAAGATGAACACGAGGATCTCCCCGAGTCCGAGATAGCCATAGGGGTGCTTCCCTCCGGTATAGGCCCAGCCGGCCAGGCCGCACAGCAGGCCGATCGGGATGAACCAGTAGGAGACCCGAATGGCGAGGATCAGACCGGCGACACCCGACACCCCGAATGCGACGAGTGCCGCCGTCTTGACCTCCCGTACGGTGGCCAACTTCCCGGCCACGAGGCGCACGGGCCCGACGCGCACCTCATCGGTCCCGCGCACGCCGTCGGCGTAGTCGTTGACGTAGTTGGTGCCGATCTGCAGGCCGAGCGCGACGATCAGGGCCAGGATCGCGTTGACGGGCGAGAACGAGTGCGTCACCGGCGTGCTGCTCCGACTCACCACATGGCCGTTATTGATGCTCGTGATGAGAAAGGATTGACCGGTCGCGACATAGCCCGCCGCGCTCCCCACCACCACGGGGACCACGGCGGCGGGCAGGGTGCGTGGGCGCGCGCCGGCCACCCACATCCGCCACGGGGTTGTCACGGGCGCCGGGGGAATTTTGAGAAGTCGGGTTTGCGGTGCTCGAGGAAGGCGTCGCGGCCCTCCTGCCCCTCCTCGGTCATATAGAAGAGCATGGTGGCGTCCCCGGCCAATTGTTGGACGCCGGCGAGGCCGTCGTCGGCTGCGTTCATGCCGGCCTTGATCATGCGCAGGGCGATCGGCGACAGGCTGAGTATCTGGCGGCACCAGGCCACCGTCTCCTTCTCGAGGTCGTCCAATGGGACCACCGTGTTCACCAGCCCCCACTCGAGCGCCTGCGCGGCGTCGTACTGACGGCACAGGAACCACACCTCCTTGGCCCGCTTCAGCCCGATGGTGCGGGCCAGGAGTGAAGAGCCGTAGCCCCCGTCGAAGCTCCCGACCTTGGGACCGGTTTGCCCGAAGCGGGCGTTGTCGGCCGCGATGGAGAGGTCGCACACCAGGTGCAGGATGTGGCCGCCACCAATGGCATAGCCCGCGATCATGGCCACGATCGGCTTGGGGATGCGGCGCATGAGGATTTGCAGGTCGAGCACGTTGAGCCGACCGATGCCACGCTCGGCCACGCTGTCATCACCGAGGTAGCCGTCCTTGCCACGGATCGTCTGGTCGCCACCCGAGCAGAAGGCATCAGGACCTTCGCCGCACAGGACGATGACGCCCACATCGGGGTCATCCCGCGCCATCGTGAAGGCTTCGGTCAGCTCGAAGAGAGTCTGGGGGCGGAAGGCATTGCGGCGCTCGGGCCGGCAGATCGTCAGCTTTGCTATCCCGTCGCCCACCTCGTAGCGGATGTCGGAGAACGTCCCCACCTGCTCCCACTTGGGCGCCTCGAGCAGGCGGAGATCGTCAAGGGGATCATGGGGACTTCCGGTGACCACGGTGTGCACGACGCCCTACGCTACCGGCCAGTGCCTGAACTCGTCGCACTGGACCTCCCGGGGGGAGCGGGCTTCGTCGATGCGTTGCGGGCCGTGTGGGACACCGGCGATGCCGTGGCGCCGCTCGACCCCCGATTGCCCAAAGCCGCGCGCGAGGTCCTCTTGTCCACCATCCGGCCCTCCCGCGTCGTGGCCTCCGACGGCGAGCATCACGTGCTGACCGACGGGTTGCCCGTGCAGGACGGCGACGCGCTCGTCATGGCGACGAGTGGCTCATCGGGCCAACCCAAAGGGGTGGTCCTCACGCACGACGCCCTCCTGGCGTCGGCCCGCGCCACCACGGCGCGGCTCGGTGTCGACCCGTCGCGCCACTCCTGGCTCGCCTGCCTGCCTCTGGCGCACGTGGGCGGTCTCTCCGTCGTGACCCGAGCCCTGTTGACGGGGACCCCCCTCACCGTTGTGCACGGATTCGACGCCGCGGCCGTCGAGGCGTTCGGTCATTCGGGGCGGGCCACGCATGTCTCCCTTGTCGCGACAGCACTCCGGCGCATCGACCCGGCCGCGTTTACGGCGATCCTCCTCGGAGGCAGCCGGCCACCGGGGGCACTCCCGGCCAACGTCGTGGTCACCTACGGGATGACGGAGACGGGCTCGGGTGTCGTCTACGACGGTGTGCCCCTCGACGATGTCGAGGTCGCCATCTCCCATTTCGACGATGACGGCGACAGCGATAGCGACAGCGGCGGCGACAGCGGCGAGATCCTCCTGCGGGCTCCCATGCTGATGCGCTGCTACCGCGACGAGTCGACGGGAAGGGTCCTGGGTCCGGACGGCACACGCACCTGGTTCGCCACCGGCGACGCCGGGTGCCTCACCGAAGACGGCACTCTCTCCGTCGTCGGCCGGATCGCCGATGTCATCACCACGGGTGGGGAGAAGGTCTGGCCCGACGAAGTCGAACGCGTCCTGTCCGGCCACGCCGGTGTGGCAGAAGTGGCGGTGTGGAAGCGGCCCGACGCCGAATGGGGCGAGCGGGTCGTGGCCTGGGTGGTGCCCACCGGGGAGGTGCCCAGCGTGGCGGAGCTCACCGCCCTCGTTGCCGAGAGCCTTGCCCCATGGGCCGCCCCGAAGGAGATCGTGCTCACCGCCGAGCTGCCCCGTACGCCGTCGGGGAAGGTGCGACGGGCGGATCTCCGCTGAGCGGACTGGACTGCACAGAACGGACACGTCTGCACCGAACGGACTGACCGCCACCGCCCGGACTGATCTGCGCCAGGACGCCGCAGTCCTCGCTCAGGCTGCCGTCCCCTCAGCGAGATCCTCGAGGATCGTGCGCAGGGCGCGCCCCATTTCGCGTGGATTCCCCGAGACCTCGGCCAGCAACTCGCCCTCGGTGTCGAGGGCGTCTCCTGGCTGAAAGAACGAAACGCGCAGGCCCCGGCCGGCCGGGGAGGCCAAAACGACCCAAGGTTCCCCGATCCGCCCCGAATCGCGGGTGGCCATCACCGCGAGTGGTGCCGTCACGCTCAGGTCCCAGGCGTGCGTCTCGGCGGCCTTCGCTACCCGAGCCAGCTCGGCGGGTGAGCTCATCTCTGCTCGCGGGTCACCCCATCACCGTAGGCGGAGGTGGCTCCGTCCGGGTGCCCCGCTCCCAACTGGGTGCTCAGGTGGACGAGCTTGTCGGGGTTCGTGACGGCCCGCACGCTCAGGACCTTGCCCTCCCGGAGGTCGAGCACCAGCGCCGCCACCACCTGCGCGCCCTCCATGAGCACCATGGCCGGCTGCCCGTTCAACGTGGTCTCGCGAGGGGTCCCCGCGAGATTCTTGGCCACGTGGAGAAGGAATCGTGACGAGCGGTGCGGGCCCACAATTGGGCGCAGGGCGGCACGGACCTTGCCGCCCCCATCGGTCCATACCACCACGTCGTCGGCCAACAGTGCCAGGAGGCCGTCGAGATCGCCGGTTCCGCACGCCACCATGAATTGGCGGGTCAGCTCCCGGCCCTGACGAAGGTCGGCATCGAAGCGTTGGCGCCGGTCCGCGATGTGCTTTCGGGCCCGCGCCGCCATTTGGCGGCAGCCGGCCGGAGTACGGCCGAGAGACCGGGCGACATCTTCGAAGCGGTATCCGAAGACGTCGTGCAGAAGATAGGCCGCCCGCTCGGGTGGCGTGAGCTCCTCGAGCAGGACCAAGAAGGCCAAGCTCAAGGAGTCCGCTTGCTCTGCGGCCGAGGGCGCCTCCGCCACGATCGGCTCCGGGAGCCACGGGCCCGTGTACGTGAGTCGCTTCGCCCGGGCCGAGCCCAGTTGGTCGATGCACAGGCGCGTCACGATGGTGACCAGATAGGCCCGGACCGACTCCACGTCCCGATCCTTGCGTTGGGCCCACCGCAGGTAGGTCTCTTGGACCATGTCCTCGGCATCGGTGGCGCTACCCAGCATGCGGTAGGCGATGCCGAAGAGCAGGTCGCGCCACTCCTCGAACGAGGAGACGTCGTCAGGCGGCAACACCGTCACGGGCCGGTGGCACCGCGCACGTCGCCGCGAATCCCTGGCTGCGCAGCCCGAGACCAGCGTTGAAACGGGACCGGAGGTTCTCGAGCGCGACCCAGGCCGCCAGCTCGACGATCTCGGCATCGCTGAAGTGCGCGTGCAGTCGGGTCGCGCAGTCCTCCGTGACTGCAGCGGGAGTCAGGGTTGCCAATTCCGCGTACTCGAGCACGGCGCGCTCGCGCGCGTCGAAGACCGCGCTGTCACGCCAGTGCGGCACCGCCTGGACCTTGGCGGGATCGATGCCGTCGTGCATGCCTTCGTAGTACCCGTAGTCGATGCACCACGAACAACCGATGTGCGCCGCGACCTCCTGGATGGCCAACCAGCGAAGGGTCGGATCGAGCTTCTTCCATCCGATCTGGGCTGCGGTCTCGAGGGCCCCTGTCGCCACCAGTACTCCTGAATGGTGCGAGGCGGCCGCAACGGGCTCGACGGACCGTCCGAACCGCCTGGCTCCGTACCGACGGGCCAACCGGGGGATCACGCCTTTTCTCCTGCCGTCCAAGGGGACATGTGCCATGGTCACCACCTTTCGTCACCCCCTCAGACGAATCAGCCCGCAAAAGTGTGACGGCTCAGCCCGCGCCACCCCCCGGCACGATGGTCGAGCCGCCGTCCACCACCAAGGTCTGCCCCGTAATCCACGACGCCTCGTCGGAGGCGAGGAACAGGGCCGCCGAGGCGATGTCGTCGGTCAGGCCGAGACGATGCAGCGGGATGCGGGCTGCAATGCGCTCCTCTCCCGGCCCCTCCCAGAGGGCCCGGGAGAGCTTGGTCTTGACCAGTCCGGGGGCAAGGGCGTTGACCCGTACGTCAGGAGCCAGCTCGTAAGCCAGCTGGCGCGTGATGTGCAGGACGGCTGCCTTGGTGACGTTGTACCACCCGATGCCCCGCTCGACGCCGAGCCCCCCGATGGAGGAGACGTTGATGACAGACCCACGTAGACCGGCCTTGACGGCGTAGGAGGTCCACATCACCACCGACAGTTGATTGACCTCGAAAGTCTTTTGCGCCCGGGCGACGTCGATGTCGATCAACGGGCCGAAATAGGGATTGGTGCCGGCATTGTTGACCAGGATGTCCAGCCCGCTGAAGCGCGCCACCGTCTCGGCTACGCACGCCTGGGCCTGACCGGCATCGGCCACGTGGGCCGCCTGGTAGGCCACCTTGGCCTCATCGACGCCGCCCGCCACGAGGTCCGCCACGGCGCCTGCCAGGTCCGCCTCGGTCCGCGAGGAGAGCATCACGTTGGCGCCCGCAGCGAGGAAGCGCTTGGCCATGGCCAGGCCGATGCCCCGACTGGCCCCAGTGATGAGTGCTGTCTTACCGTCGAGCACTCCCGGCTGGTGCTGATCCACCCGAGGAGCATTCCACGCGAGGGGCGACCGCGTTGAGCCATAGCATCGGGATCCGTGAACCATCTGGCGGACGAGACGAGCCCCTACCTCCGCCAGCACGCGGACAATCCGGTCGAATGGTTCCCCTGGGGCGACGAGGCGATGGAGCGGGCGGCCAAGGAGGACAAGCCGATCTTCCTCTCCATCGGCTACGCCTCGTGCCACTGGTGCCATGTCATGGCGCACGAGAGCTTCGAGGACGAGGCGACGGCCACCGACCTCGCACGATGGTTCGTCTCGGTCAAGGTGGACCGCGAGGAGCGGCCCGACCTCGACGCGCTCTACATGGCGGCCACCCAGGCGCTCACGGGCCACGGGGGCTGGCCCATGTCGGTGTTCTGCACGCCTGAGGGTCGGCCCTTCTATGCCGGCACGTACTTCCCACCAGAAGAGCGTCACGGCATGCCGTCGTTCCGCCGGGTCATCGAGGCACTGGGCACGGCGTGGGAACAGGACCGGGCCAACGTGCTGGCCCAGGCCGACGCCCTGGTCGACGCCGTGCGCCGCGAGGTCCGCCTGGCCGAGTCCCTGTCCGAGACGATCGGCCCTGACGCCCAGGAGGACAGGCTCGATCCCGACGCGCTGACCGACGAGGTCGTCACCGGCCTCCACGCCGGGTTCGATCCGCAATGGGGAGGCTTCGGGCCGGCCCCGAAGTTCCCGCGCCCGTCGCTGATAGAGCTCTGCCTGCGGCACCATCGGCGCACCGGCTCCGAACGTTCCCGGCAGATGGCGCTGACCACGCTGGACGCAATGGCCGCCGGCGGCATGTACGACCACCTGGTCGGGGGCTTCTGCCGCTACTCGACCGACAACCGGTGGCTGGTCCCCCATTTCGAGAAGATGCTGACCGACCAGGCGCTGCTGGCCCGGGCTTATCTCCATGCCTGGCAGGAGACCGGGCACACCCAGTACCTCGCCGTCACCACCGAGACGCTCGACTTCGTGCTGCGCGACTTGTCCACCCCCGAGGGTGCGCTCTACTCGTCCTTCGACGCCGACGCCGGCGGTGTCGAGGGCAGCCACGCGACGTGGACCCTCTCCGAGCTTCGCGACGCCCTCCCCGCCCACCTCGTCCAGCCGGCGGCTGACTGGTACGGCATCACCGAGGGGGGGAACTGGGAGGGCCGCTCCATCCCGTTCCGGCCGGTCGGCGCGCCGTTGGAGCGCCCGCCCGAGGTCGAGGAGGCCCGAGTGCTCCTGGCCACCGTGCGGGCGGATCGCATCCAACCGGCCCGCGACGAGAAGGTCCTGACCGAGTGGAACGCCATGGCCGTCGCCACGCTGGCCGAGGTGGCGGCCGCCACCGGCTCGGCCCATTTCGCCCAGCGGGCCGAGGAGATCGGCGAGTTCCTCATGACGGCGATGTACGACGAGGGGCGCCTCATGCGGAGTTGGCAGGGAGGGCGGGCACGCCACTTGGCCGTGGCAGCCGATCACGCCTGGCTCGTCGAGGCGTGCGTCCGGCTGTCCGAGCTCACCGGCCGCCAACTCTGGCGCACCCGGGCGGGCACGGTCGCCCGGGAGTTGTTGGACCATTTCTGGGACACCGAGTCCGGCGGGTTCTTCACCACCGGCGACGATGCCGAGACGCTCATCGTGCGCCCGAAGGAGTACGTCGACGCGGCCCTTCCCGCCACCAACTCGATCGCCGTCCACGCCCTGCTGCGGGCGAGCGCCCTCGACGACGACCCGCGTCTGTACCAGGCCGCCGAGCGCACGGTGGGACAGGCCCGGGCCCTGCTGGCCCGCCACCCCGGCGCGCTCGCCGACATGGTGGCTGCCCTTCCGATGCTCGACGGGCGCCAGGAGATCGTGGTCACCGGGCACCGGCCCGACCTGTTGTCCGAGGTGCGCCGCCACTGGCTTCCGGCTGCCGTGACCGCATGGGGTGAGCCCGATGGCTCGCCGCTCTACGCCGATCGACCGGCGGACTTCGCCTTCGTCTGCCACGGCTTCACCTGCCAGGCGCCGGCCGGGGACGTCACGACCCTGGCCGCACAGATCGAAGGGCTGCGTCGGTGACCGGGGAAACGGCCGATCCGATCGCTCGTCGCTCTCCCCATACCGCCACCGATCCGGCACGGCTTCTCCGGCGCTCGTCGCGGCGGCGGGAGAAGATCCCCACCGCCGGCGGGTCGACGCTGCACCTGTTGGTCCTTTCGTCCACGACGGAGGACACGACCGTGGTCGACCTGGCCACCCGCACGGTGCTGCGGGTGCGGGTGCCATGGCCGCCCGACTACGAGCCCGACATCACCACGTTCGACGTGGTGGAAGTCACCGTGGCCGACGACCCCGAACGCGACGACCTGGCGCAGCCCGAGGCCACGACCGCCGCCGATCTCCCCCGCCACGTCGGCACGCTGAAGGGTCGGCAGCTGCGCAAGCTCCTCCGGAGGATGGTCGCCGGACCGGACGGCCCTCTCCTCGGCTTCCCGGGACCCTCGGCTCCGTACTGGGAGTTCCGCGGCTTCCGGCCCTCGGTGGCGCTCATCGAGCCCACCCGCAGCCCTCAGCTCATCCGCCGGCAGGCCGACGGGTCCACCTGGGTGCGCTTCGGCTGGGACCGCGACGACGTGTGGCTACCGGTGGAGGACCGCCATGCCGCCCGCGCCCTCGACGCGGCCCGGCGCGAGCGTCTCAGTGGCAAGAGCTTGTCCGCCGCGCTCGGCTTCGCGCCGCAGTATCTGCTGGTGACGGTCAGCCCGCCCCGCGACGGCCATTGCTACAAGGTGTGCGCGGCGATCCTGCCCCGCGGCTGAGGTCCCTCCCGCTCCCCTACCTGCCGGGAGCGAACCCTCCGGTCTCAACGACCGAGCTTGCCCCCGGCCAGATCCTCGGCCATCGCCCAGCCAAAAGTGACCAGGCGGTCACCGCGGTTGACGTCGAAGTCACCGAAGTGACAGTCGACCCCCTCGGGGAGCTTCACCTTGGCTGCCACGAAGTCCAATCCCCCGGCCACCGAGCCGTCCCCCTTGAGCACGAAGGTGCGATCGTCCAGCCTGCTCTCGCACCCGAAGCGCTTGGAAAGGCGCCGGGCCCAGGCTCGCTCCTCGCCCGAGGACTTGTGGCCCGGGAAGGGCACCACGTCCTGGAGGCCCGAGAAGGCGCGGAACCCCTCGGGCGACAGGAGGCGGGTCCCCAAGAGCACGTCCTCGTCGGGGAAGGCCAGGAGGGCGCGCCGGTACTGGTCGGCCATGATGCCCTTCAGGGCAGCCTCGGCGCGCGCCGTCCGGTCCACCAGGGCCAGGCCTACGAGGAGCGATGGGGTCCCACCGATCCTCTCGAGGGTGCAGAACGAGTAGCCCCGCAGCTTGTTCCCCTCCCGAGCCAATGTGATCAGGACCCACGATTCCCTCTCCTTGGAGAGGAACCCGATGTCGAAACCGGGTGGGCGCTCTGCACACAGGTCTGCCATTTCCACCAGCTCAGCATCGCTGAGCGCAGTGCAATCTTTGGTGCTCACTACGATCGGCATGCGTCCAGTCTACCGGCAACGCCGAAGGCATTCCCAACCGGACCCGGCCGGACCTGCGGCCGCCGACACCCCGGTGGTGACTCCCGACCCTGGTGAACGCCCCTTAGGACAGCACGGCGCCCGGCCCAAGGAGCCGTTTGAGCTCGCCGACCAGACCGTTTCGGCAATCCACGTTGAATTCGGAGGCGAGGCGCAGCACTTTCGCCCCCACGTGCAACAGGACGGAGGACGTCCCCGGGTGCCCACGCAATATCTCCTTGAGGCCGGCCAGCGTCGAGTCCGTCAAGACGCCGAGCGGCAATGCGACGTGGAGATCCTCCTCGCCGCGCTCGAGGACCGGCCGGCTCACCTCCATGCAGACGATCTTGGGCTCTTCTTCGCGCGTGTCGAGCCGTCCCCGCACGACCAGGATGGCATCGTTCTCGATGAGCGCCCCGCAATCGGCCATCGTCTTGGGGAACACGAAGACCTCCATGGCAGCCTGCAGATCCTCGAGGATGAAGCGGGCCATGAGGTCGCCCTTCTTCGTGTAGCTCCGGCGCAGATCGGTCACCACCCCGCCGACTGCCCGCACGGGAGAGCGATCCCCAGTGGGGTCCTCCTCGCGCATGTCCGAGAGGCTGCAGTCGGTGAGGCGAGCCAGGGCCTGCTCGTAGCCCATGAGCGGATGGTCGCTCACATAGAGCCCGAGCATCTCCTTCTCGAAGGCAAGCCGTTGCGCCTTGTCGAACTCGGAGTCGGGGATGGCGATCTTCGCCGAGCCCCAACCCGGGTCGGTCTCCTCCTCCTCGAATGCGGCGAACAGCGAGGTGATCCCCAGGTCCCGTTCGCGGCGGCGCTCGAGCGTCCGGTCAACGATGCCCTCCATCACCAGGCACAGGCCCTGGCGGGGATGGCCCAGTCCGTCGAAGGCGCCTCCCTTGATCAGCGACTCCATGGTGCGCTTGTTGAGGACCATCGGATCGACGCGCTGGCAGAAGTCGAAGATGTCGGCGAACGGCCCGTTGGCGTTGCGTTCGGCCACGATGCGCTCGACCAGGCTCTCCCCCACGTTGCGCACCGCAGCCAACCCGAAGAGAATGGCCCTGCCGGCGCGGTCACCCGAGAGGTCGGGCGCGAACTCGGCCAGCGACCGGTTGACGTCGGGCGGCAGGACATCGATGCCGCGGGCCCGGCACTCCGCCAGATAGACCGCCGTCTTGTCCTTGTTGTCCTTCACCGAAGTGAGGAGGGCGGCCATGTACTCCGTCGGGTAGTGCGCCTTGAGCCAGGCTGTCTGGTAGGCCACCAGCCCGTAGCCGTAGGAGTGCGACTTGTTGAAGGCGTAGTCGGCGAAGGGTTCGATGATGTCGAAGAGTTGCGTCCCGAGCTGTTCCCCGTACCCCTCGCGCACGCACCCGGCCACGAACTTCTCGCGCTCGGCGGCGATCATGGCGCGGATCTTCTTGCCGCACGCCTTGCGCAGGTTGTCGGCCTCCTCGAGCGTGTAGCCGGCGAACTTCTGGGCCACCCGCATGACGGACTCTTGGTAGAGCATGAGCCCGTAGGTGTCCTTGAGGATCGGCTCGATATCGGGATGGAGGTAGGTCAGCTCCTTCCGGCCGTTCTTGAGCTCGGGATAGTCCCTGTGCATGTTCGCCGCCATGGGGCCCGGCCGGTAAAGGGCCACGAGCGCCGCGACATCGTCGAAGCTCGTCGGTGCGAGGGCCCGCAGGGTCTGGCGCATGGCCGCGCCCTCGAGCTGGAACACGCCCACCGATTCGGCCCGCCGCAGCATCTCGAGCGTCGGCTCGTCGGCCAGGTCGACGGCGTCAATATCGGGGCGCTCCCCGGTGGCCGCTTGAATCAGGTCCAGGGCGCGCTCGATCACCGAAAGGTTGCGCAACCCCAAGAAGTCCATCTTGAGCAGCCCGAGCTCCTCGACCCCGTGCATCTCGTACTGGGTGACGATGGGAGCGTCCTCGGGGTCGCCTCCCGCGTCGGGCTTGCGCTGGATGGGCAGGTACTCGGTCAGTGGGTCGCGCGAGATCACCACGGCTGCCGCATGGATCCCGTCCTGGCGGCGTAGACCCTCGAGGCCCAGCGCGACATCGATGACCTCTTTGGCATCGGGGTCCGTCTCGTGCATGCCCCGCAGGTCGGCCGCGGCGGCGAAACCCTCCTCGTGCCCCTCGGTCTTGGTCAAACAGGCGTACAGCGGGGTGTCGCGGCCCATCACGAGCGGCGGCATCGCCTTGGCGATGCGGTCCCCCACGATGTAGGGCTTCCCCAGCACTCGCGCCGCGTCGCGCACGGCAGCCCGGGCTTTGATCGTCGAGAAGGTCACCACCTGCGCCACCCGGTCGCTGCCGTACTTCTCGGCGGCGTAGCGCATCACGTCGCTGCGGTACCGCTCGTCGAAGTCCATGTCGATGTCGGGCATCTGCTTGCGCCCCGGATTGAGGAAGCGCTCGAAGAGCAGGTCGTAGCGGATCGGGTCGAGATCCACGATGCGCAGGCAGTAGGCCACGCAACAGCCGGCGGCCGAGCCGCGCCCGGGGCCGACCCGGATCCCCGAGTCCCGGGCGAAGCGAATCAGGTCCCACACCACGAGGAAGTAGGCGGCGAAGCCCATTTTCCCGATGACGCCGAGCTCGTATTCCAGGCGTTCGACGACGTTGGCCGGAACGGAGCTGCCGTAGCGTTGGCGCGCTCCCTCCATGGTGAGGTGCCGCAGATAGGCGAGGGCCCGGTCCTCGTAGTCGTCGCCCGCGAATTCGGGGGGCACGGGGAACTCGGGCAGGCTGGGCTTGCCCAGCTCGATCTGCACGTCGGCCCGCTCGGCGATCAGCAGCGTGTTGTCACACGCCTCGGGCACCTCCGAGAAGAGGTGGCGCATCTCCCGGGCCGACTTGAGGTAGTGCTCGGTCCCCTGGAACTTGAACCGGTTGGTGTCCGACAACAGGGCGCCGGTCTGCACGCAGAGCAGCGCGTCGTGCGCCACGGCGTCCTCCCGGTGGGTGTAGTGGCTGTCGTTGGTGGCCAGCAACGGGGCGTCCAACCGCCGGGCGATCTCAATGAGTTGGGGGTTCGTGCGGTGCTGGTCGGCGAGGCCGTGGTCCTGCAGCTCGACGAAGAGGTTCTCGCGCCCGAAGATGTCCTGGAGTCGCGCGGCGCGCCGCTCGGCCTCCGCGGCATCGCCCGCCAGCAGGGCCTGGAGCACCACGCCCCCGAGGCAACCCGTCGTGGCGATGAGCCCGTCGTGATAGCGCTCGAGGAGCTCCCAGTCGACCCGCGGCTTGTAGTAGTAGCCCTCCAGGTAGGCCGCCGACGACAACTTCAGCAGGTTGCGGTAGCCCTCGACCGTCCCCGAGAGCAAGGTGAGGTGGTAGTAGAGCTTCTGCCCACCCTCGACGTCGCCCCCGGTGTCGTCCACCCTGCCGCGGCGCACCGGCCGCTCGTGGCGCGACTGGGCCGCCATGTAGGCCTCGGTCCCGATGATCGGGGTGATGCCCTGGGCCCGGCAGGCCTTGTAGAAGTCGAGGACCCCGTACATGTTGCCGTGATCGGTGATGCCCAGCGCCGGCTGCCCGTCGGCCACCGCGGCGGCCACCAGCTCGCCGATCCTGGCTGCGCCGTCGAGCATGGAGAACTCGGTGTGGGTGTGCAGATGCGTAAATGACCGCTCCGACACCGGCCTCCTTTCCAAGCGTGTACTTACAACCGTGTGATTCGATCGCGAACCCCGGACATTACCCCGCTCCCGGCCGCCTCGCTATCCCGTATCGCGTACCCGCAGGACCACCGTGTCGAGGGCCTTGTCGTGCAGGGTCTGGCGCTTGCCGTCCCAAAGCGGGTACAGCATGTCGATCACCCAGATGATGCCCAGGAAGATCGAGGCGAAACCCAGGAGGCGCAGGACTTGCTCGAGGATGGCCCGCCCGAAGGCCCGCCCATAGCCGAGCACCTGATGCGTCCCCTGGCGCACCACGCGCACCCCGACGGCCATCATCCCGACGGTCTGCCCCCTTGGGCCACCGCACAGGATCGTGGCGTAGGCGAGGAACCCGACCGCGGTGATGAGGACCGACAGCAAAGAAAAGGTCCGCCGTTGCGACACGCCGCTGCGCCGGGTGTGGAAGTGGATGGCCAGCACGTGCGTATGGCGGAACAGGATCGCCAGCACGATGATCACGGGAACGAAGATCACCGCATCGATGAGGTAACCCCCGAGCCGAATGCCCCAGGTGGCGTAGGGCGCACCTCCGGTTGCGCCGGCACCACCCGCATAGGGCGGCGGGTAACCCGCCTGCGGCGGGGGGTAGCCACCGCCCGGGGGGTACGTCGGCGGCCCCGATGAGGGCGGGGGCGGGGCGTTGCCCGGGAACGAAGGCGGTCCCCCGGCTGGCGCCGGAGAGGGCATCGCCGGCGGGTCCACGGGCGGCGGGGCCACGGGCGGTGCGGGCACTCGAGGCGCATCGCCCGGGAACGAAGGCGGCCCCTCGCCCGTTGGACCGGTGGTCTCCTCAGGCATCGCTGGATCCTCCTCGTGGGCTCGGAGAGATCATCTCAGACATCCGACCCGAATCGGTGGTTCCGGCTGCGCCGGCGCCCTCACAGATACGCGCCGGACCTGGTCCCCGAGCTCTCTCCTGCCTGCGGGAGCCCGCGCTGGCGGATCTCCTCGAGCTGCGCCCGGGCCGCCATCTGCTGGGACATCAGCGTGGCCTGGATGCCGTGGAACAGCCCTTCCAGCCAGCCCACCAGCTGGGCCTGGGCGATGCGCAGCTCGGATTCGCTGGGCGCGTCGTCGTCGAAGGGCAGCGCCATGCGGTCGAGCTCGGCGACGAGGTCAGGCGAGAGTCCCTCCGAGAGGTCGTGGATCGACTGCTCGTAGATCTCGCGCAGGCGTGTGCGGCTCTTCTCGTCCAGCGGGGCCTGGCGCACCTCGTCGAGGAGTGTCTTGACCATCGAACCGATACGCAGGACCTTGGCCGGCTCCGACACGGACTCCTTGGGTGCGGGGCCGTCGCCGGCCGCGCCGTCGCCGCCTGCCGCTTCGGGACCTTGCCCCGCCCCGAGCACTTCGTCGGGGGCTACTGGTGTCGACTCATTCGCCATCTCTTGATACTGCCACCGGCAACACGGCGTCAGCGGGTAGGCCAGCTGAGCAGGGGGATCAGCATCTCGGCAGGGGTGAGAGAGCCGTGGCGGGCCAAGAGGCGCAGCTCGCCGGTGTCGGCCGGGTCCAAGAACGCGGTGGGCGTGAACGGCACCAACGCCACATCGCCCAGCCGTGACGAGACGGCGGCCGAGGGGACGCCCCCCAACCAACCCTCCTCGACGATCTGGGCCTTCGTCCGCACCCAGGCCACGTCGCCGTGGGCCTCTACGGCCGCCTCGGTCACCGCGTCCTGCGCCCCCGGGCGCACGTGGAGCCAGCGGAAGCGGCCCTCCCCCGAGATGAGCGTCACTCCCTCCATCACGTCGCCCCCCAGCACCTCGACGCTCTCGCCGACATCGACCTGCCCATGGTCCGCCGTGACCACGAGCACCGCTCCCGGCGGGAGCACACTCAGGACATCGGCCACGAGGCGGTCGGCGAAGCGGAGCTCGTCGTCGTAGTACGCACCCAGCCCGCGGGCGTGCGCCACCTTGTCGATCCCCTCGTAGTAGGCGTAGACGAACGGCGCACCGGACCCCACCAGGTCGCGCACACCGGTGACGAGCCCGGCCGAGGTGTGCCAGCTGAGCAGGTCGGAGTTGCCCAGGTGGGCGGCCGAGAACCCGGTCGTCCCGTAGTCGTAGCGGGTGATCACCGGCACCGGCCCAGGGGCACCGGGGAACAGCGGGCAGGGCTGGAACTCCAAGGGGTGGACCCGCTCTCGGGCGTCGACCCCGCCGAGCGTCCACAACAAGACGTTCAAGATGTCGCCCTCGTAGGCCACCCGGTACCCCACCATCCCGTGCTCCGCGGGAGCGCGGCCCGTGACCAGCGACGTCAACGCGCAGGCGGTCGTGCTCGGGGCCACGGTCGTGATGGGACCCCCGACCGCCGCGGCCAGCGTGGGTGCGCCAGCCCGGCGCTCCTCGAGCTGCTCCCAGCCCAGCCCATCGAGGACGAGGAGCACGATCTGGGCGGCGTCGGCCACCGGCGCCGGCATCCAGGCCGGCAGGGGCACAGAGCCATAGAGGTGCCCCAGCAACCCCGGGACCACCCCGGTCAGGCACGCCCCCCGGTAGTCGGGGAGGACCGGAGGGGCAACCTCGAGCGAGCGCACGCCGCCACACTACGGCCGCCCCACACCCCTCCTGGGACCGCGCGGCCGGTAGCATCGAGGCGTGAGGGTCTCGACACGTGGCGACTACGCCAGCCGGGCATTGCTCTCCCTTGCCCTGCACGGGGCCGAGACACCCACCTCGGTCCGGGACATCGCGCTGCGAACCGCCCTCCCCCAGCCCTACCTCGAGCAGATCCTGCTGGCCCTCAAGGGAGCGGGGCTGGTGCGCTCGAAGCGCGGGGTCGGAGGTGGCTACGTCCTCGCCCGCCTTCCCGAGGAGATCACGTTGGACCAGATCGTCTCCGCCGTCGACGGGCCGATCGCCGCGGGCGACTTCGGCGAGCCGCATGCGGACGGGGCCTGCGACCACGAGGGGCAGTGCGTGCTGCTCGCCGTATGGGCCGACGTCGGCGAGACCATCCGCACCCATCTCCAGTCCTACACCTTGGCCGACATGGTGGCCCGCGCCCAGGGCAACGTGGCGGCCCGGGCCTGACGGACCCGGAAGCAGACTGCCGAGAGGATCTACTCCTCGTCCGCGTCCGCGTCCGCGTCCG
>Ga0182018_10000824_pt1 | contig 38475 bp, 26 predicted proteins | sample 812P2MmetaG_FD_120490 | JGI IMG/M metagenome (GOLD analysis project Ga0182018, IMG submission 120490) | Permafrost microbial communities from Stordalen Mire, Sweden - 812P2M metaG | ecosystem: Environmental > Terrestrial > Soil > Wetlands > Permafrost | place: Sweden: Stordalen | collected... | reverse complement strand
CGAGTATGCGCATACGCGCAGTGGTGCGCTCCCTGCACGAAGAAACCGTTGACCAGGCTCGTCAACTGGTACGCACTTTGTTTCTGGCCACCCTTGTCGTGCTGCTGATCGCCGGCGCCAATCTTGCCGGGCTGTTGCTGGTGCGAGCGATCCGGCGGCGCCGCGAAATTGCGGTGCGCCTGGCACTCGGAGCCCGCGCCGGTGCGCTGCTGCGGCAAGCCATCCTCGAGAGCCTGGTGTTGAGCGTGACCGGAGGCGTGCTCGGGCTGGTTCTGGCTGCGATCGGGTTGAAGGTGGGCCTGCGCTGGCTTCCCGAATCGCTGCCCCGCATTCGTGAGGTCAGTCTTGATTGGCAAGTAGTGTTGTTCGCCATGGTCCTGGCGGTTCTCACTGGCATCGTTTGCGGGATGGCTCCGGCTTTTGCCGCGCTGCGGACGAGCGTGAACGAGATTCTGAAAGAAGGAGGCCGCACGGGCGCGCCCGGCGGCGGCCACGCACGACTTCGCTCGGCATTGGTAATTGGCGAAATCGCCATCGCGTTAGTGCTGCTCGTAGCTTCCGGTTTGCTGTTGCGGAGCTTTGAGAAGATGCGCGACGTCAATCTCGGCTTCCGCCTGGATCATATTCTTACGGCGTCTTACTCGCTGCCGCGGAAGGAATACGCAACCCAAGCGGCGGTGGATGGATTCAATGATGAATTGATTCGCCGCGTGCAACAGCTTTCTGGCGTGAAGTCTGCGGGGCTGACGTCATTTCTGCCGGATTCGGGGAGCATTGGCTACGCCGATTTTATTGTTGATGGCTACGTTCCTCCGCAGGGTGCCGGCCTGAACCTCGCTACGCTGGTCACGGTGCAGGGCGATTATCTGCAGGCCATGGGTATTCCACTGCTGAGCGGCCGTTTCTTTATGCAGGCGGATGCGGCCAACACGCAACTGGTCGCGGTCGTTAATCACAACTTCGCTGAGCACTACTGGCCGGGTGCGAGTCCCATTGGGAGGCGCTTCCGCCTCGGCCCACAGGAGAAACCTTCGCTCTGGATGACGATTGTGGGCGAAGTCGCCGACGTAAAGCAGGGTTCGCCCGACGAACCTACGCCAGAACAGTACTATCAGCCGGTCAAACAGTTTGAACCGTCGATAGGATCCCTAGCCTCACCGACGGATCTGAATGGCAACAGCGGATACATCGCTCTGCGCACGGCAACCGATCCCGAGCAGATGGCGAATATTCTCCGGTCGATTGTCGGCTCGATTGATCCTCAGTTGCCGCTCGCCCGAATCCAAAGCATGGAGCGTGCGGTCTCCGACAGCGAAGCTCCCCGCCGCTTCAACACCGCACTTATTTCCGCCTTCGCCATGGCAGCGGTGTTGCTGGCGGCGCTCGGCGTCTACAGTGTGATTGCATTCTCGGCGACGCTGCGCGCGCAGGAGATGGCGATCCGCATTGCCCTGGGATCGCAACGGTCGGGAATCCTGGGTCTGGTTGTTGGATCCGCGGCGAAGCTTGCGGTCGCGGGGTGCATCCTGGGATTGCTTGGCGCCGCAGCCGCTTCGCATCTGTTGCAGTCATTCCTGTTCGGTGTAAGCCCGTTGGATCCGATGGTGCTGGCGCTGGCGGCGTTGGTCGTGCTGCTCCTGGCGTTGACAGCTTCGTTGCTTCCGGCGCGCCGCGCCGCTTCCATTGACCCGATGACAGCTCTCCGGCCGGATTGAGGATAGCTGAGAACTAAGAACCGGGAACCGCGAACCGCGAACTGAGAAACCTAGTACCCTATTCTCATGTCCTTCCACTCTGGATTCGTCTGCATTCTCGGCCGCCCGAATGTGGGCAAGAGCACGCTGTTGAATGCGCTGGTCGGCGAGAAGCTCGCCATCATTTCGCCGAAGCCCCAGACCACGCGCAACCGCATTCTTGGCATCATCAACGTTCCCAAGGTAAAGGCGCGCGAAACCGGACAGATCGTGTTCATCGACACGCCCGGAGTTCACCGTTCCGGTTCGTCGCTCGGCCGCAAGATGATGTCCGAGGTACGCGAGGCGCTCGAAGGCTGCGAACTGATTCTGCTCATCGTCGACGCCAAAAAGAAGTGGGACGCGGAAGACGGCTTCGTCCTCGACCTGGCGAAAAAGGCGGGCACGCCGGTCTTTCTGCTGCTCAACAAAATTGATTTGCTCGCCGACAAGAGTAAGCTGCTTCCGCTGATCGCGCAGTTTCAAGCGCTGCACGATTTCAAGGAAGTCGTCCCCATCTCGGCGCTCAAGAAAAAGGGACTCGACGAGTTGCTGGCATGCGTTCTGAAGGCGCTGCCCAACGGTCCGCGCTATTTTCCCGAAGATCAAATTACCGATCAGCCGGTGCGATTCATGGCGGCGGAATTGATTCGTGAGCAGGTTCTGATGCACACGCATGAAGAGGTGCCGCATGCGGTCTCAGTCCTGATCGAGCAGTTCGAAGAGAGCCCGAAGCTGACGCGGATTGCCGCTGTAATTTATTGCGAACGCGAGGGCCAGAAGGCTATTCTGCTCGGCAAAGGCGGCCAGATGCTCAAGCAGATTGGAACCGCAAGCCGCCTCGATATCGAGAAGATGGTGGGGACCAGGGTTTTTCTCGAGCTTTTTGTCAAGATCAAGGCAGGATGGCGCGATTCGCGAAACTTTGTCGAAGAGCTGGATTGGCGGCGTCAACTGCAGCAGATTGGAGGGCCTCCGGATCTGGAACTGTAAAGTTTTTGGACAGTCACAAATCATGACAAAATGTTGCAATGTATCGCGCGGAGCCGTGTTTCAACTTTGGCTATTGGGCTATCAGTTTCAGGTCCTTACGAGGTCGAGTAATGCGCTAACATTAACGGAATGAAATAAGGTTTGCTTCTTTGACCCTAAATCCCTAGAATTTGTCAGCGTCTAACTGCATCTCAGTTAATAGAAAGGTCTGTAACCGAAACCCACAGCCATCTATGACAGATTCTTCCTCATCTTCCAAGCCGTCGCCGGAGTCGTGTAATTTCGGCGCGGATAAACTTGAGCTCAAACTCAGCGTGACGCTGGCCGCCGACCACGATGCCGTGGACCCGGTCGTTCGCAGCGTGATGGACGTGGTGCGAGAAATGAAATGCGCTCCGGGAAGCGAAGATAACATCGAGCTTGCTTTGACCGAAGCCCTGGCCAATGCGGTCGTGCATGGAGCGAAAAACGATGCCTCCAAGATTATCGAATGCGACGTTGCCTGCGACGAGAGGCGCGGCATCCTGATCATCGTCCGCGATCCCGGTCCCGGTTTTGATCCCGCTTCGGTTGCCGATCCCTGCCATGGTGAGAATGTTTATTCGAATCACGGTCGCGGCATTTACCTGATTAATCAGTTAATGGACGACGTCCAGTTTCATAAGAACGGGACTGAGATTCACATGCTGAAAAGATAGCTTTCAGCCGTCAGCAATCAGCCCTCAGCTTTCGGGAAAACCTGCTAATTCAATCTTTAATTCATGTTGAGGTTGGACGAGACTACGTTTTGCATTTTCTGATGGCTGATGGCTGGCCTACTCTTTCGCGGCAATCCCCAAACTCTTCATCTTGCGATAGAGGTGGCTGCGCTCGAGGCCTAGCACTTCGGCCGTGCGGCTGATGTTGCTGTGATTTTCGTCCAGCTTCTTGAGAATGTAATCTCGCTCATAAGCCGCCCGTGCCTGATGCAGCGTCGAGCCCTCAGCGCCCGTCACCCGGCGGCTGCCGTCGCGATGGAGCAGCGGTGGAAGATGCTTGCGTTCAAATCGTGAAGTCGTAGGATTCATAATCACGATGCGTTCGATCACATTGCGCAGCTCGCGAACATTTCCCGGCCACGCGTAACGCGTCAGGGAATCGATGGCATCGTCCGTGATTTCTCTGGGTCGCCGGCCATAGGCGGATGCAAATTCTTTCAAAAAGTGGCGCGCAAACAACGGAATGTCTTCCTTGCGTTCGCGCAGCGGCGGCACCACAAACGGGACCACGTTCAGTCGATAAAAAAGATCTTCGCGGAAGTTTCCCTTGGCAATTTCTTCTTCCAGATCCTTGTTGGTGGAAGCGATCACGCGCACATCCACGGTGACTGGGTCGTCGCTTCCGACCGGAATGAAGCGCTGCTGCTCCAGCGTGCGCAGGACTTTCGACTGCGTCTTCAGGCTCATGTCGCCGACTTCATCCAGAAACAGGGTTCCTCGATCGGCTTTTTGAAACTTGCCTTCCTTGTCGGAGGTAGCTCCCGGAAATGACGATTTGCGATGTCCGAAGAGTTCGCTGTCGATCAGGTCTTCGGGGATGGCGGCGCAGTTGGTCTCGACAAACCTTTCATCTTTGCGCAGGCTCTGTATGTGGATGGCATGCGCGACCAGCTCTTTGCCGGTGCCCGATTCGCCGTAGATCAGCACGCGTCCGTTGGTGGGCGCCATGAGCGCGATTTGTTGCCGCAGCGCCTTCATGGGGACGCTGTCGCCCACGATCACGCTCTTTGATTGCAGCTGCTTCCGCAGGTCGAGATTCTCGTGGCGCAGCCGCCGCGCTTCGATCGCATTTTTCACCAGAATGAGCGTCTTTTCGAGCGATAGTGGCTTTTCCGCAAAATCGTACGCGCCCAGCTTGGTGGCGCGCACGGCGGTCTCGATGGTTCCATGGCCCGAGATCATGATGACCTCCGGCGGGTCTTCCATCTCGCGGATCTTCTCCAGCACTTCCAGCCCGTCGATGCCGGTCAGCCACACATCGAGCAGGATCAGGTCGAAGCCGCTCTTACGCAGCAACTCCAAGCAGTCTTCGCCGCTCGGGCTGACGCTGGTCTGGTATCCCTCGTCCTCCAGGATTCCGCGCAAGGATTCGCGGATAGCGGACTCGTCATCAACGATCAGGATGTGTGCCATTGTTTAGCTCGGTCGTTAGTCTTTGGTCGTTGGTCGTCAGTTGCTTGTCGCTCGCAAACGACTAGCGACCAACGACTGCTTAGCTTGCCGCCGGAGCGCTAAGCGTTTCTACAGTTACCGGCAACTCGATCACGAAGCGACTGCCTACTGGTTTGTTTTCTTCCACGCGGATCGAACCACGATGGTCTTCCACAATTCTGCTCACAATGGCCAGACCAAGGCCGGTGCCGCGCTCCTTGGTCGAAAAGTACGGCAGGAACAGCCGTTCCTTCACATCACGCGAAACTCCCTGGCCGGTGTCAGAGACAACCAGTTCCACGGCATCGCGGCTACCGAGCAGGGATGTTGAAATTGTTATCTCTTTCAGGATCGCATTTTGCATGGCCTCAGCGGCGTTATCGACGAGGTTTGCGACCGCGCGCTTGATCGCTTCCGGGTCGGCCATCACCGCCGGCAGATCATTGGCCAATTCCGTTCGGACGGTGATGCCCTCCAGCCGCCCGTTAAACATGATGAGCGCGCTTTCCACCAGATTATTCAAGCTGGCGGGTTGTGGGCGAGAGGCGGGAAAACGCGCCAACACGGAAAATTCGTCGACCAGCGCGCGTACGGTTTCGACCGCCTTCCTGATGGTATCCGCGCAAGTGCGGATGACCTCGAGTGACGCGGCATCGGGGGCGGTGCTCCGCGTCAAATGGCGATGAATTCGTTCGGCGGAAAGAGCGATCGGCGTCAATGGATTCTTGATCTCGTGTGCCACGCGCCGCGCCACCTCGCGCCAGGCTGCCTGCTTCTGAGCCCGCAGCAGGTCGGAGAGGTCTTCGAATACCAGCACATATCCCAGTCCCTCGGAGGCGTGCCGCAGGGCGGACACGGTTATGGCGACATTCAGCTGAGTTCGTGGCAGGGAGAGTTCAATATTAGCCGCCGTGATGCCCATACGATCGGCGCGGCGAAGCAGCGGTTCGAGGTCCTCGAGCAAATCCGCGGGCACGACATCGCGCAGCGGCAGGTTCAGCAGTGTGGCCGGGCTCACGTACTCGCTTCGCTCCAGGTAAAACATGCGGGAGAAAGCGGCATTCGCCAGCGTTACACGGCGCTCCGCGTCAATTGAAATCACTCCGGTGGGAATACTCTCGAGGACGGTTTCAATGTACCGGCGTCTGGTTTCAAGCGCTTCGTTCGCCGCGCCTACATCGCGGCTGGAGGCTTCGATCTGGCGACGGCTGGATTCCAGTTGCTCGGCCATGCTGTTAAAGGACTGCACCAGTTCGGCCAGTTCGTCGGTGGCGCGGATATCGACGCGATAGTCCAGTTGGCCTTTGGAAATGGCCTCGGTACCCGCCGCCAGCGCGGCCACTGGACGATTGACCAGTTTCGAAAGCAGAAGTGCGAGCCAGGTTGAGGCGAAGAGTACAACCACCGTCAGCAGCAGCAGATATCCGATATAAGTCCGCCGAAACAACTTTCTCTTTGCCGCCAGTTCGACATAACGCTGCTGGCTTTCCTGAATCTGTCTGGCGGTTTGGGCAAATTTTGGCGGGAGAGGCATGGCGACCAGGACAGCGCCGCCATGGAGCGGGGCCGCCGCGACAATGTAATCCGTTTGCCCCCACGGGAAAAGCGGATGCTCTCCGCGCAGGGCCGACTGCAGGGGGAAGCCATCCTTCATGTCGGTCCAGAGCGCGGGGGCGTTCACACTGGCAGCCGCGTTACCATTCGCCAGAGCCATCACGAATCCGCCCTGCAGTGTCGGGATATGTTCCCGAAGTTCTTCGGCGGCTTCCGAGAAATTTCGGCTGTTAAACGCTCTTCGAAATTCGTCCGACTGGGCAATAGATTGTGCTTCCGAAGCCGCATTCTGGCCTGCATAATCATAGAGCAGAGCCGACATCGCCTCCGTATCCGCACGCACTTCCTCGACGGGTTGCGAAAACCACTTGTCGATCGAGCGATTCATCAGCCCATAGGAAAACCAGAACATGGCAATCACGGGCAAAAACGAAAGCAGCAGGCTGACCACCACCAGGCGTGTGCGGAACTTTGAGCCCGCCACGCCTTGCCGCCGCTCCGCGTACAACTTCAGCAGGTTGCGGCCCAAGACGACCGTCAGCGCCACGAAGGCAAAGAAAATCAGGCCGCTCAGTCCGGCAAAAAACAGCAGCTGCTCGTTGCTGTCGGGGCTGATGAACTTCAGATTGAACGAGCCCTGCAACACCAGGATCGCGAGCAGCAGAAACGCACCGATCGGCAGCGCGATTACCGCCTTCCGGCGGCCGGAAGTCCTGGGTTCATCGCGAATTGGATTCAATGAGGCCAAGGATTGCCCCATTATAGGGCGTCATCCGCCGTTGGTCTCGTTGGTCGCCCGCGAACCGTCGCTCCATTGGCCGCTAACGACTCCCCGGCTGCTCCAGCGCATTCCGCAGCGCTTCATACGCGGGCTTGGCCGTATAGTTCCGGTCAAAGGGCAGCGCCGCGCCCTGCGTCCGCTTCGAGTGCGATCCGATCCAGGAATACTTGTCGGTAAAGCCCCATGTCTGGATCGCGGTGCATCCGGGATGCGACAGGCAGGCGCCGGCAATCTCGCGATAGATGTCCGCCTGTCTTTGCAGATCTTCGAAGCGAGCATTGCCATTTGGATCCACCGGCAAAGCGACGTCCAACTCGGTGATGTGGACCTGCACGCCGAGAGCACTAAAGCGGCGGATATTGGCGGAAATGGACGCGACATCGGCGTGCAGGTTCGCGATGTGCATCTGAAATCCCACACCATCAATCGGCACGCCACGTTGCCGGAAATCGCGAACCATGGCGTAGATCGCGTCCGATTTCGGATTCATAGTCTCAGCCTCGGCCTCGTTGTAAAACAGAAGAGCTTGTGAATCGGTTTCATGCGCCCAGCGGAAATAGCGCTCAATGTAGGAGTAGCTCTGCTGCGCGCTGCTCGCAGCCGCATTTTCAGTTGCGTCGATTCCGGGCTGGTCTCGCCAGATCGTGCTCCGCAGTGTTCCCGGATGCGACTCGTCGAAGGCCTCATTGACCACGTCCCACGCGAAAATTTTGCCCCGGTAATGTCCGACCACCGCCTTAATGTGTTTCTCAAGAATCTCAGCAAGTTCGCCCGAGGTGTAATTTCCTTCGGTCAGCCATTTCGGGTTCTGGCGGTGCCAAACCAGCGTGTGACCGCGAACCCGCATGCCGTGACGAGTCGCGAAATCCACCATCTGGTCAGCTTGCGAAAAATCATAAGACTGCGGTTCCGGATGGACGACCTCCCACTTGAGCGCATCTTCCGGCTCCAGCATGTTGAACTCGCGCGCCAGCGTCGACGAGTATGCCACCTCGGAGAGTTGCGCCGGCCGCACCGCCGTACCGATGAGAATTCCGGCTCCCTGTGCAGTTTCACGCAACGACTGCCCCCGGAAAGCGGCGCCAAACCCGAGACAAGAAGCTGCGGCCGCCAAGACACAAATATGAAATCGCCATTCCATGAAGCAACTCCCGCGGACTTACTTTTCTACTCACTTTGCCTCGGGAAGGAACTTCTGCAAAGGACATTGGTCACACCGTGGTTGTGACTTTAGGCAATAAGTCTTGCCCACTCCGACGATCAGCCCGTGCATTTCGTTGAATATCTGGACGAGCGCGGTGCGCTCAGCCGTGCTCATGCGCGAAGGCCGGTGACTTGAGCCTCGCGGCCCCATCGTCTTCGCCAATGCGGGCTCGATTGCACCGGACTCCCCGAACCCGGAGCTGATTTCGACGCCCGGGACCGTCTCCGCGGCTGCCACCAGTCCAGCCTCGAACAGTTGTCGAATCTCGTCATAGCCGGTCGCGTCGGAAACGAGCTGGTGTCGTTCCAGAAGGCGCCTCGTGTACGCGTCCACGACAAAGATGGGGTGATTGCCGGCATACAACAAAATCGAGTCGGCGGTCTCCGGCCCGACACCGTTGAGCGCGAGCAGTTCATCACGGAGGTCAGCCGTCGGCCGAGCGAACATCCGCGCAAGTGACCCACCATAATGCTGGTCGAGAAATTGCACAAACGTTTTCAGCCGCTGCGCTTTCTGCCGGAAGTAACCTGCCGAACGAATCAATTGTTCGAGCTCAGACGGAGGGGTGCGCCGGATTCCACTGATGGTCAGAAGGCGAGCTCTGCGAAGATTGCGGAGCGCCTTTTCGACATTCGTCCATGCCGTGTTCTGCGTTAAATATGCGCCGACGATGACCTCAAAGCGCGATTGCGCCGGCCACCAGTGCTGGCGTCCCCAGGCGGAAAACAGCGTGCGGTAGTAAATACCGATCGCGTGGTGGCGGGCTTCGCTCATGGCGGAGGCCGGTTTGGAACCGCTGTCATCATTCTGCGGCAGAAACCGCGAGCCGTTGGCGGATCTAATTCTGCCGGTTTCGTCTCTGCGTCTTAGGGTTATGCGGCAGGAGCCCCAAGATGACGTCAACTTCGCGAGGCTTGTAATTCTTGTGGGGGGGAATGGTGGGGATCGCGAACATATTAAGTCCCCGCCGCTGCTACCCCCGTAGGGATGAAAACATCGGCAGTGAGTTTGAATCGGATGCAGAGTTTCCGAATCTGTTCCGTGGTGAGGTTTCGTTGCCCGCTGAGGAACATGCTTACTGCACTCTCCGACCCGAACTCAGGAATCAAGTCCCGCTGCGTGAGGTTTGCCCGTTCGATGAGATACCGCACCAAGGAAACCGGATCAACGTCAGTGATGGGCCAATGCTCATCCTCATAGCGTTCCACGAGCAGGGACAGCAATTCGACGGCTTCCATTTCAGGAGGAGAAGGCTTCTCCAAAGCTGTGAGCTTAAAAAGGGCTTCGGTATAGGCCTCCAGTTCCTCATCGTTGTGGATGATGTGAGGAGCCCCTTTTGCGATCATCTTTGCCGGGTTGGCGAGAATTACTGTTGTTGCGCTCATTTCCTCTTCCTCCTCCCATACTTCTTGTCCCAGTTTGCGCGATTGTCGTATTCCCTGTGCGTCAAGAAAGACCGAATGTAAACATGTCCCTTCGTCTGCTTTCCTTCTATCACCTCTAAAAAGTGAATTACGGTGACAAGCCTATATCGATTATTGCGGACGTTAAAGATGACATAGCCGTCCACAGGATCGGCATCCTTAAAGATGCTCCGCACTTCCTCAATATTGCGCCATCGGGCAGCTTTCACGGTTCGTTGCCATTTCGTGAGTTCATCCGCCGCACCTTTGTGAGCTTCCATCGCCTCTTCCAGATGCTTGCGCGTCACAATCTGCACTCTCCGATAATACTTCACAAATTGTGAAGTTGTCAAAGGTGCTCGTTTTGGCATCTCGAATTTCGTCATAGTTTTTGTGATAGTCGGGGTGTCATTTGTGGCAAATGCGGCAAGTGTGCCAAACGATCGTAACCCCTGTTTTCAGTAAGTTCCGCCCTATCAATGCCCGGTAGTTACCCCATGTATGAACTTAAGTTACTTTTTCAGAATTCCCATAGGGTTGACAATTTGTGTCAGTGCGAAAGCATCCTCGCTGATCCCCCTTAATCAGCGGTTTACGCATGGACCCAGGATTTCGTGGGAATACAGGAGAGATATGTCTCAGCGGCTGGGTGATCTGCTCGTCAAAGAAAAGGTCATCACCCCAGAACAGTTGGAACAGGCGACCAAGCTCCAGAAGGAGTCGCGCACCCGGCTCGCCTCCGCGTTGGTGAAGTTGGGTTTCCTTTCGGATGAGGATGTCACCAACTTTCTCTCGCGCCAGTACGGCGTGCCTGCCATTAATCTTTCTTACTTTGAAATCGACCCTGCCGTCGTCAAGCTGATTCCGTACGAGACCGCGAAGCGCTATCAGATTTTGCCGCTGAGCCGCGTCGGCGCTTCGCTGACCATCGCCATGGTGGATCCCACCAATGTGTTTGCGATGGACGATATCAAGTTCATGACCGGCTTCAATATCGAACCGGTCGTGGCATCGGAAAGCTCCATCATCGAGGGCATCGACAAGGCCTACGGCACTTCCAAAGAAGCCGAGCTTGAGCAGGTCATGCAGTCGATGAACGACGTCAACGAAAGTACTGATATCGAGCTGCAGAACGAAGAGCAGGAACTCGAACTTAAGGAGCTGGAGAAAGCGGCCGATGAAGCTCCCATTGTCAAGCTGGTGAACCTGGTGCTCACCGATGCCGTGAAGCGCGGCGCCAGCGATATTCACATGGAGCCCTACGAAAAGGAATTCCGCGTCCGCTTCCGAATTGACGGAGTTCTGCAGCTGATCATGAATCCGCCGCTGAAGCTGAAGGACGCCATCACTTCGCGCCTTAAGATCATGGCGAAACTCGACATCAGCGAAAAGCGGCTGCCGCAAGACGGCCGCATCATGCTGAAGATGCAGATTGGCGGCAAGAAAAAGCAGCTCGATTTCCGCGTTTCCACGCTGCCTACTCTCTGGGGCGAAAAGATCGTGCTCCGGTTGCTCGACAAGGAAAATCTTCGCCTCGATATGACGAAGCTCGGTTTTGAGCAGGAGTCGCTGGTCAAATTCGAGAGAGCCATTCTGAAGCCCTACGGCATGGTTCTGGTCACGGGCCCCACCGGATCCGGCAAGACCAACACGCTCTATTCTTCCATCTCACGTTTGAACCAGCCCGACACCAACATCATGACCGCGGAAGACCCGGTTGAGTTCCAACTGCAGGGCGTAAACCAGGTGCAGATGAAGGAACAGATTGGCTTGAATTTTGCCGCGGCCCTGCGCGCCTTCCTGCGGCAGGATCCAAATATCATTCTGGTCGGCGAAATCCGCGACTTTGAAACCGCCGAAATTGCCATCAAAGCCGCCCTCACCGGCCACCTGGTTTTGTCCACCCTGCACACCAATGGCGCGCCCGAAACCATAACCCGTCTCATGAACATGGGCATCGAGCCTTTCCTGGTCGCGACCTCGGTCCATCTCATCTGCGCCCAGCGCCTGATACGGCGGATCTGCAAAGACTGCGCCGAGCCTGTCGAGGTGCCGGTGCAAGCCCTGATCGACGAAGGCTTCTCGCCCGAAGAAGCGAAGACGGTGCAGATCATGAAAGGCAAGGGCTGCGCCACCTGCAACAAGACCGGCTACAAGGGCCGCACCGGGTTGTACGAAGTGATGGAAGTGGATGACGAGATCCGGGAACTGGTTTTGGTTGGCGCCTCGGCTCTTGAACTCAAAAAGAAAGCGATTGAACGCGGCATGATCACCCTGCGTCGCAGCGGGTTGACCAAAGTCGCGCAAGGCTGGACCACGCTCGAAGAAGTGGCTCGCGAAACGATCCACTAGAAGGATAGAAGAAAACTATGGCACTCTCACTCAGCGATCTGCTCCGCCGCATGCTGGAGATGAATGGAAGCGACCTCCACATCACCACCAACTCTCCGCCACAGATCCGCGTGCACGGACATCTGGTGCCGCTCGATCTGCCCCAGTTGACGCCCGCTGAAACCAAGCAGCTAGCCTACAGCGTGATGACCGATACGCAGAAGCACCGTTTCGAAGAAAGTCTCGAACTGGATTTCTCCTTCGGTCTGAAGGGCCTCGCTCGCTTCCGAGCCAATGTCTTCAATCAACGCGGCGCGTCGGCGTGCGTTTTCCGTCTGATTCCTTTCGAGATTAAATCATTCAACCAACTCGGTCTGCCCCCGGTGGTCAGCAAGTTGTGCGACAAGCCGCGCGGGCTCGTACTCGTGACCGGGCCCACGGGTTCGGGCAAGTCCACGACGCTGGCGGCGATGATCGACAAGATCAATACCGAGCGCCACGAGCACATCCTTACTATCGAGGATCCGATCGAGTTCGTGCACATGAACAAAAACTGCCTGGTCAACCAGCGCGAATTGCACTCGGACACGAAGAGTTTTACCGACGCCTTGCGCGCCGCGCTTCGTGAAGACCCGGACGTGGTGCTGATCGGCGAAATGCGCGATCTCGAAACCATCGAATCCGCGCTCCGTATCGCGGAAACCGGCCACCTTACATTCGGCACGCTGCATACCAATTCGGCATCCTCCACCATCAACCGCGTCATTGACGTGTTTCCAGCGCACCAGCAATCGCAGATTCGCGCCCAGCTTTCGCTGGTGCTCGAAGGCATCATGTGTCAAAGCCTGCTGCCGAAGATCGACGGCAAGGGACGCGCCATGTGCATGGAAATCCTGGTGCCCAATGCCGCCGTGCGCAACCTGATCCGCGAAGACAAGATTCACCAGATCTACTCCGCCATGCAGTCCGGTCAGGAGAAGTACGGCATGCAGACCTTCAACCAGTCGCTCGCCACCGCATATTTCCAGAAGCAGATCACGCTGGAAATGGCGCTGATGCGCTCCAGCAATCAGGATGAACTGCAGGAAATGATCGCGCGCGGCGCCAGCCTGACGAATCGCACCAATCCGGCTCCGGTTTCCAAAGGTGTGCCGGTTAAGCGATGACATCAGCGAATGCTCCATAGCACGCGGGGGCGCAGGACAGCAGATCGACGGGCTTATTGATGAACATATTGACGAGCTAAGAGACGAACAAGGGGCAAGAGACAAGGGACAAGCAAAAGAAGAGCGATTAGACGAGAAAGCGCGAGCCGCTCGCCATCGGCAGCTCACGCCGTCGCAACACGGACAAGGAGAAAGTTACCATGCCGGTTTTTACGTTTTCAGGGAAGACCGCCTCGGGCGAAAAGATTCAGGGAGAGCGCGTAGCCAACACCAAGGACGGACTGGCCTCGCAGCTTCGGAAGGAGCGCATCACGCCGGGCTCCATCCGCGAGAAGGGTAAGGAATTTTCCATGCCCACTTTCGGCAGCGGCAAGGTCAAGGTGAAGGAAGTCGCGGTGTTCTTCCGCCAGTTCTCCGTCATGATTGATGCCGGCCTGCCGCTGGTGCAGTGCCTGGAAATTCTCGGCGCCAACCAGGAGAATCCCGCCTTTCAGAAAACCTTGCTCGGTGTCCGGACCACCGTCGAAGGTGGCGCAACCCTGGCCAATGCCATGCGCACCTTTCCTGTGGTCTTCGACGATCTGACTACCAACATGATCGAGGCGGGCGAAACCGGCGGTATTCTCGACATCATCCTCCAGCGCCTGGCGATCTACGTGGAGAAGGCGGTCAAGCTGCGCGCGGCCGTCAAGTCGGCATTGATCTATCCGGTTGCCGTGGTTTCATTGGCCATGCTGATCGTGGCTGCCTTGCTGAAGTGGGTGGTGCCGATCTTCGCTAACCTCTTTGTCGGCCTGGGAGTCGCCCTTCCGCTGCCGACGCGCATTGTCATTGGCCTCAGTAGCTTCGTGGGCAACTTCTGGTGGTTCTTCATTATCGGTGGCGTTGGTCTCGTTTTCGGCGTCAAGCAGATTCGCAAGCACCCGCGCGGACGGTATTACTTCGACGCCATGCTGCTCAAGCTGCCTATTATGGGACTGCTGCTGCGTAAGATTGCAGTCGCTCGTTTCACCCGGACTCTGGGCACGCTCATCACCTCCGGCGTTCCAATTCTTGAGGGCTTGGCCATCACTGCCCGCACCTCGGGCAACGCCGTGCTCGAAGAAGCGCTGATGAAGGTGCGCAAGGCGATCGAAGAAGGCCGTACCATCGTCGATCCACTCCGCGAATGCGGCGTCTTCCCCAATATGGTGACCCAGATGATCGGCGTGGGCGAAGCCACCGGCGCCATGGATTCCATGTTGCAGAAGATCGCAGACTTCTACGAAGACGAAGTCGACTCCGCCACCAAAGACATGCTGGCCATGCTGGAGCCGGTCATCATCGGTGTCCTCGGCGTCACCATCGGCGGCATCGTCATTTCGCTGTATATGCCGCTGTTCTCGATGATCGCAAAACTGGCGGGATAGAAAAGCGGTCGTTGGTCGCTGGTCGTTAGTCGTTGGGCTAAACACCCCGGCGCCAGACTAGCTCCGAATGTCTGGGGTTAGCGACGAACCGCGAACGACCAACGACCAGCGACTAACGACCGATTCTATGCACTCCATCTCCGATGAGCGAAACTGGCTGACCTGGCTGGTGAAGGTTCGCATCCTGATCCTGATGGTCCTGCTCGTCATCGAGCTCGCCGTGATCCGCCTGACCCCCAGCCCGCTCCCGGTGCTGCCCTTTCTCACCGGAATGGTGCTATGGTTCGTGCTCTCGCTGTTTTTTCTTTTTCTGGTTTCGGTCTGGAGCGAACACCGCCTGCAGGCCATTCTGCAGGTGCTCTCCGATCTGGCCATGGTCACGCTGATCGTCCAGGTAACCGGAGGCATCGACAGCTCGCTCAATTTCCTCTATCCCTTGGTCATCGTTGTCGCCAGCATGCTGCTGCCGCGAGTCTGGGCCTATCTAAGCGCGGCCCTGGCTTTCATCATGTTCGGAACTACCATCGAACTGGAATATTATTCGGTGATTCCGTCGTATTCGACTTCGCATCCCAAGCTGCAGGCCCTCCAGGTCGTGATCTTCGTCAACCTGTTTGCCTACTTCGCCATCGCCTATCTGGCGGGCTTGCTGATGAGCAAACTGCGTCAGGTGGATGTGCAACTGAAGGACGCGAGCGGAGCGCTCGAGAATCTGCAGGCGCTCCACGAAAATATCGTGCAGTCCATGAGCGGCGGTGTCATCACTACCGGGCTCGACGGACGCATCACGCTGGTCAATCGAGCGGCTCAGCAACTGCTCGAGATCTCCGAAGCTGAATTGCGCGGCCGCTCCATGCCCGACCTTTTTCAGGATCCGTTGCCCCACTTCGGCGGAGCCCGGGGTGATGCCGAGGTCCGGTACATGACCGCCAAGGGCTTCCGCAAGACTTTCCGTGTGATGGTTTCCGCGCTCAATGTCAGTGCCCGCGGTGATTTGGGATTTGTCTATTCCTTCGACGATCTTACTGAGATCCGCCGCCTGGAACGCGAGGTGCGCATGCAGGATCGCCTCGCCGCCGTGGGCCGTCTGGCCGCTGCCATCGCTCACGAAATCAGGAACCCCCTGACCTCCATCGCCGGCTCGGTCAGTATGTTGTCCGATGCACCTTCCTTGAACCCTGAAGAGCGGCATCTTTTGCAGATTGTCATCCGCGAGTCCGGCCGCCTGAACAACATCATCACCGATTTTCTGGCCTACTCGCGGGGCAAGCAATATCGTTTCGAGAAGGTGAATCTGATTCCTTTGCTCGAGGACACACTCACTTTGCTGCAACACCGCCTCACCGCCGAGAACGCGGGTATCAGACTCGAACGCAGCTTTCCGAAGTCCGAAGCCTTTGTGCTGGCCGATGGCGACAAGCTCAAACAGGTGTTCTGGAACTTCTGCGAAAATGCGGTGAAGGCCATGAAAAGTAAAGGTGGAAGCCTGACCGTGGCGCTGGCCGAGCGCGGTCCCGACTGGGAGATGAGCTTTGCCGATACCGGTCCCGGCATCAACTCCCAGCAGACGGAGAAAATCTTTGAGCCCTTCCAGTCCAACTTTGAAGGTGGAACCGGTCTCGGCCTGGCCATTGTTTACCAGATCGTCCAGGCGCATGAAGGCAAGGTGTGGGCTCGTTCGGCAATCAGCAAGGGTACCAGCTTCGTAGTCCGCCTGCGTCGTCTGGAGTCGGGCGTCGCCGCCAACAAGCCTGCGGCGGCGGAATACGCGGGCGCCGCGCTGGCGACTTCCGGAACCGCAGGAGGCGCGCGTGGGTAATATTCTCGTCTGTGACGACGAGCGCTCCATCTGCGAACTGCTCGACATCGCTCTGCGCCGCGATGGCCACAAGGTGGAAACCGTTACCGGCGGCGAACTGGCCAAGCGCAAGATCGATAGTGCGCTCTTCGACGTGATTGTTACGGACATCAAAATGCCGGGCGTGGATGGCGTCGAAGTCCTGCGCCACGCGCACCAGATCTCGCCTGAATCCGCGGTCATCCTGATGACTGCTGTCGATGACTACGAAGCTGCCGTGCAGGCGGTGAAAGCGGGCGGCGCGACCGATTACATCCGCAAGAGTCCGGGACTCGTGGACGAGGTCAAACTCGCCATAGCCCGCGCCCTCACCAGGGTTTCGCTTAGCCGTCAGAATTTCGCCCTGCGCCGCGACGCGGGCACGCGCAACTCGCTTGACAACATCGTCGGCGTAAGTCCAGCTCTGGAGAAATTGAAGCAGACCATCCGCACCGTTGCTACCACCAGCAGCACGGTTCTTATCTTCGGCGAAAGCGGAACCGGTAAGGAACTGGTCGCCCGCGCCGTGCATACCTGCTCGCCGCGAGCCGCCGAAGCTTTTGTGTCGGTCAACTGCGGCGCGTTTCCGGAGACTCTGCTCGAAAGCGAACTCTTCGGATACGTCAAGGGCGCCTTTACCGGAGCGAACCAGAACCGGCGAGGATTGTTCGAAGTCGCCGACCAGGGCACGATTTTTCTCGACGAGATCGGCGAGATGACCATGCCCATGCAGGTCAAACTGCTGCGCGTGTTGCAGGAACGCACCGTCCGTCCGGTGGGGGGCACCAGCGAAATTTCGGTGGACGTGCGCGTCATCGCCGCCACCAACCGCGATCTCGATCACCAGGTCAGCGATGGCAGCTTCCGCGAAGATCTCTATTATCGCCTGAACGTCATTCCCATTCGCGTGCCCGGCCTGCGTGAGCGTCGCGAGGATGTCCCGCTGCTGGCCAATCATTTCCTGAAGAAATATGCGCCCGGAGCCGGAAAGAGCATTCACTGCGTAGCCACCGCGTCGCTCGAAAGGCTCACCGGTTACGACTGGCCCGGCAATGTCCGGCAACTGGAGAACACGATCGAACGGGCGGTGGCGCTCGAAGCCACCAGCGAGCTGCACGTTGAGTTGCCGGCGGAACGCGCCAAGGCGCGTGCCGTCGCCGCTGGCGCGGAAACCGCGATGAATATGAACATGACCGCCGCCGCGAGCCCGGTTCTGCCCGAGGGCGTGAACATGGAAAACTATGTCGCGCAGATCGAGCGCTCGCTCCTGCAGTCTGCCCTCGGACAAACCAATGGCGTGCAAGTCCGGGCCGCCGACGTGCTCGGCATCTCTTACCGCTCGTTCCGCCACCTGATGAAGAAGTACGAGTTGTAAAGCGTACCTTTACTCACACATCAGTATGTGTAATACTTTACACATGCCGACGAACCTTGCCTTGGACGACCATCTCATCGAAGAAGCGCGGCGGGCCGGACGGCACAAGACCAAGAAAGAAGCGGTCACTGCCGCCCTGGATGAGTATGTCGAGAAGCGCAAGCAGATGCGCATCCTCGAAGCCTTCGGCACTTTCTCTGGGGAGAATCCCGCTTACGACTACAAGGCCGAACGGCAGCGGAATGCCAGCAAGAGTGAGCGTAAAAGCCCTCGCAAAAGCCCGAGCAGAAGTGCGCGACGCACTGGCGGCGATCACCGCTCATGATGGTGCTGGTGGATACGCCTGTCTGGTCGCTCTCCTTGCGACGGCGACCGGAGAATCTCAGCGATCAGGAACAGCAGCTAATCCAGGCCCTGGCCGAGCTGATTCGTGAAGGACGCGTGCAGATGCTGGGGCCGATCCGTCAGGAGCTGCTTTCGGGCATTCGCGAAGAGGTCCAGTTTCGCAAGCTGCGTGACTACCTGCGGGCTTTTCGGGAGCAGCCGCTCGAAGCGGGAGACTACGAGGAAGCCGCCCACATGAACAATCGCTGCCGCGCTCGGGGCATCGCCGGATCGGCGGTCGATTTTCTGATCTGCGCCGCTGCCCACCGGCGCGGCTGGGCCATTTTCACTACTGATCGGGATTTCCAGAACTACGCTTCGGTGCTGCCCGTGCGGCTGCACACCGTCTGACTTAGCCAGAAGACCCCAGACACAAGCACCCACACCCGAGGGCGAACGTTTTACGAAACTTCCAGATTTATTTACAATCACTCTTATGCCCGCCGCAGTCTCGCCATCCCTAGCCTGGGCTCATCCGCTGGTTCAGGAGTGGTTCACGGCGCGTTTCTCCACGCCGACCGAGCCCCAGGAGCAGGGCTGGCCCCACATCCTCGCCGGACACACCACGCTGATCTCGGCTCCCACAGGATCGGGCAAAACGCTGGCCGCATTCCTGGCCTGCATTAACCGTCTCGTCTGTAAGGCCCTCGCAGGCGAACTTGAGGATCGCACCGAAGTTCTCTACGTGTCGCCGCTCAAGGCCCTCGGCAATGACATCCAGAAGAATCTCGAAATCCCGCTCGGAGAAATTCTGCAGATGGCAGGAGATCGCGGCCTGCTGATGCCGGAGATCCGCACCGCGGTACGCACCGGCGACACCTTGATGAAAGACCGGCGCGCCATGCTGAAGCGTCCGCCGCACATTCTGGTTACGACGCCTGAGTCGTTTTACATTCTGCTGACCGCGGAAAAGAGCCGTGCCATCTTGCGCGACGTCGAAACCGTCATCGTCGACGAAATTCACGCCGTGGCCGATGACAAGCGCGGCGTGCATCTTTCGCTCTCGCTGGAGCGGCTGGAGGCCTTGACTCACCGTCCTCCTATGCGCATCGGGCTTTCCGCGACCCAGAAGCCGATCGAAGAAGTGGCGCATTTCCTCGCGGGCAATTCCGATTCGCAAAGTCCGCGTCCTCAGCCCGTCATCGTCAATGTCGGCCACAAGCGCAAGCTCGATCTCGGAGTCGAGGTGCCGGCGACCGAACTGGGCCCGGTTGCTTCGAACGAAATGTGGGACGAGATTTATGAGCGCATCGTACAGCTGGTGAATGCCCACCGCTCCACGCTGGTTTTCGTCAATACCAGACGCCTGGCCGAACGTATCGCCCACCAGCTCGGGGAGCGACTCGGGGAAGAGAACGTGGCGGCGCACCACGGAAGTCTGTCGCGCAAGCTGCGTCTGGAGGCGGAGCGCAAGCTGAAAGAAGGCCAGGTTAAAGTCCTGGTCGCAACCGCGTCACTCGAACTCGGCATCGACGTGGGTACTGTCGATCTCGTTTGCCACATCAGTTCGCCGCGCTCGATGGCCGTTGCCCTTCAGCGCGTGGGCCGCTCGGGTCACTGGCGAGGCGCCGTCCCGAAAGGGAGGTTCTTTGTTACGACGCGTGACGACTTGGCGGAATGCGCCGTGCTGGTGCGCGCCATTCGCCGAGGCGAATTGGACCGCCTGATTTTTCCTGAAGCTTCGCTCGATGTACTGGCCCAGCAGATCGTCGCCTGCTGCGCGGCGTCCGGAAGCTCCTTGAATGTTGACGCTGCGGATGGCAAAAATAACGACGGATGGGATGAAGACGAGTTATTCGCGCTCGTAAAACGCGCCTATCCCTATCGCAATCTTTCCCGTCAGACGTTCGATGAAGTGCTGACCATGCTTTCGGAAGGCATTGCATCACAGCGCGGGCGCTATGGCGCCTACCTGCATCACGACCGCATCAATCGCAAATTGCGGGCGCGCCGAGGAGCGCGCCTGGCCGCCATCACCAGCGGCGGCGCGATTCCCGACAATGCCCTGTTCACCGTAGTCGCCGAACCCGATGGCGGTACCGTAGGGACCGTCGATGAAGACTTCGCCGTCGAAAGCCTGTCTGGCGACATCATGCTGCTGGGCAACACTTCATGGCGCATACGCCGCGTGGAGTCGAAGTCATCGCGAGTATTGGTGGAAGATGCCCATGGCGCGCCGCCCAACGTGCCCTTCTGGCGCGGCGAAGCTCCGTCGCGCACGGCCGAGCTTTCGCAGCAGTTAGGCGAATTGCGCAAGGAGATCAGCGACCGCCTGCCCGGCGTGGCTCCAACCGCGGGATGGCGCAATCTTCCTGTAGTGACCGACACCGTAAATTGGTTAGGGGAAGAATGTGGACTCGATCTATCCGGCGCCGAACAAATGATTCAATACACGCTCGAAGGCCGCACCGTGCTGGGCGACGTGCCCACGCAGACCACGATCATCGCCGAAAGATTTTTCGATGAAGGCGGCGGCATGCAGCTGATCATCCACGCGCCCTTTGGCGGCCGCATCAACAAAGCCTGGGGACTTGCCCTGCGCAAGCGTTTCTGCCGCGGCTTCAATTTCGAACTGCAGGCGGCGGCCACAGACAACGGCCTGAATATAGCGCTGGCCGAGCAGCATAGCTTTCCGCTGGCCGATGTTTTTCAATTCCTGCATTCCGAAACCATGGCGCCGATTCTCGAACAAGCAGCTTTGGCCTCGCCGATTTTTCAAACCCGCTGGCGATGGGATGCGACCAGGGCGCTGGCTCTGCTGCGGTTCCAGGGAGGCAAGAAAGTGCCGCCCCAGATTCAGCGTATGCGCTCGGACGATTTGCTCGCCTCGGTTTTTCCTGACGTGGCCGCGTGCCAGGAAAACATCGAAGGAGACATTAAAATTCCCGACCATCCGCTGGTGAGCGAGGTGATGAAAGACGTGCTCACCGAGGCGATGGATATCGAAGGTCTGAGCGAAGTGTTGCGCGGCATCGAACAAGGACGGATTCGTTGCCTGGCTGTAGACACGCCCGTGCCATCGCAGTTCTCACACGAGATTCTCAACGCGAATCCGTACGCCTACCTCGATGACGCGCCCCTCGAAGAGCGGCGAGCGCGCGCTGTCGAGATGCGGCGCGTGTTGCCGGCGTCCGTGCTCGAGGAAGTGGGTGCGCTCGATCCCGCAGCCATAGCGCAAGTGCAGCAGGAGGCGTGGCCGGACGTTCGTGACGCCGATGAGCTGCACGACGTACTGCATACGCTGATGATGTTGCCGTCGCCGGCGGACGGAAGCCCGCTGCTCACAGCGCGGAGCTTACACGCCACCACGCACTGGACTCAATTCTTCGATCGCCTGCAGAGCGAAAATCGCGCAGTGGTCGCAGAGGCCGATGGCCAAAAATATTGGGTCGCCGCCGAGCGCCTCGAATGGTTCCAGGCAATTCATCCCGTAGAGACGGGGCTTGCCCCGTCTCCCGCCCGCAGCATTTCCTCATTGGCAGAGGGAGACGCGGCAAGCCGCGTCTCTACCGTAAAGCCCGATGATGCGCTGCTGGCTGCGGTTCAGGGATGGATTGCGCATCTCGGCCCCACGACAGCGCCGGAAATTGGCGAGCTGCTCGGATTGCCGGCCTCTGAAGTCGACAAAGCCTTGCTGCGCATTGAGGCTAGCGGAGCAATTCTGCGAGGAAACTTTCGCCCCGCCGGTTCGCGCCCTGCAGCATCCGCAAATGCTCTCGACACGGAATGGTGCGAGCGCCGTCTGCTGGCTCGCATCCATCGTCTGACCTTGGCGACGTTGCGCAAACAAATCGCTCCGGTTACGGCATCGCAGTTCATGAGCTGGCTTTTGAAATGGCAGCACGTAGCTCCCGGGACCCAGGTGCGTGGCGAACATGGAACGTTTGGAGTGATCCGGCAACTGCAGGGATTTGAGATCCCAGCGAGCGCGTGGGAGCGTTTTGTGCTCGCCCGCAGAATCTCCGACTACGATCCAGCGCACCTCGATCAGCTCTGCCTTGCGGGAGCTGTCGGATGGGGGCGCCTGTCGCCGCATCCCGCAACTCTGGAAGCAACCGGAATCGATGAGAACGGCCGCGAGACCCGGCGGCGGGTCATCCCAACGCGAGTCGCGCCCATCGCATTCTTTGTCCGTGAAGACGCGGATTGGATGCGAGCTCATCACCCCGGCGCGGAGAATTCCGGTACTTCGTTCCTGAGCACCGTGGCACAGGCGCTGCTCGAACTTTTGAAACAGCGAGGCGCGCTGTTTTTCCCCGACATGGTGCGGGCGACGGGACGCCTCAAGGCCGAAGTCGAAACCGGATTGTGGGAGTTGGTCGCTGCCGGTCTCGTGACCGCCGACGGATTCGAGAATCTGCGCGCGCTGGTGACGCCGCGAAGCGCGGCTGGCAGCGGACTTGCAAAAGTTATGGGCAAAGTCCGCCGGCCGCGTCACGCTCCTGGGCGATGGTCGCTCTTGCATACCGAAGGCGCGGATCGCGACCGCAGCGTCGAGTCCTGCTGCTGGATGCTGTTGCGGCGCTACGGCGTGGTCTTCCGTGACCTGCTGGCGAGGGAAACGAATCTGCCACGATGGCGTGAATTGCAGATCGGTTATCGCCGCCTTGAAGATCGCGGCGAAGTGCGCGGTGGCCGCTTTGTAGATGGCTTTGTCGGAGAGCAGTTCGCGCTTCCGGAGGCGGTCGAATCGCTCCGTGCTCAGCGAAAATTACCCCAGAATGTAAACGCCGAGCGCGTCGTCATCGCCGCTGCCGATCCGCTGAATCTGGTGGGGATTATCGTTCCCGGTGATCGCATTCCCGCGATCTCGGGGCGGAGCGTTGCGTTTCGCAATGGCGCGTGGGACCCGGAAGACGTGCTGCTGGCTTCCGGTTATGAGGTTACGGCAAGCGCAGTTTGAGCAGCGCCTGCGGGTCCAGATAAACGCCTTGCCAGCGCACGGCCAGATGCAGATGTGGTCCGGTCGCACGTCCTGTGCCTCCGCTGACTCCAATCGGCTGGCCTTTGTCGACATCGTCGCCTTCCTTGACCAGAAATTTCGACAGATGCAGATAGAGCGTCAGCAAACCCTGGCCATGATCGATGACCACACAATTCCCCTCAAAGAAAAGTGGCCGCGCCAGAATGACGCGACCGCGATTGACGGCTGCGACCGAGGTCCCACTGAGCACGCGAAAATCGAGCCCCTGATGCGTGCTCTGCACCGACCCGTTGAAAACTCGCTGCACTCCGAATAAATCGGAGATCTCGGCGCTCACCGGTGCCGCAAATGACCCACTCCATTCACGGTCGGCGCTGAGAGTTTTAAAAGCTTCGGCTTTTGTTGCCTTGTCCTCTTCGATCTCGCGCTGGTCATCGGGGCTGGGCGCAGTGTAGCGTCCGGGAACCTTCAGCAATACGCGCGGATAGCGCTGGTTTTCCACACGAATGTTCTTTTCGAACGAAATTGCCTGTTCACTGGGTGTTCCGTCCGAAGTTTCGCCGTGAAGTTGAAGGGGATAAATTCCCGGCTTGGTTTCGAGACTGACACCAGCCAGCGCGAACCACATTTTGTGGCCAGCGTCGAAGCTGAACTCGATGTCATGACCCAGCCAGTTTCCCGAAAGCGCGCTCACCGGTTTCGGAGTGGTGACGCGGAAAAGAACTGGACTTCCGTTGACCAGACGGGCAGGGTGGCTGATGACAGCCCAATTACTGGCAGTCGAGCGAGTGGCAGTTTCCGCCGACAAGTTCGCGTTCAGCACAAGCAGCATGAACACAACCATTGCGGCGGAATGGAAGACGCTTTGGCGCATCGCGATCTCAGGCTAGCATTTCAACTACGGTTTTGTTTCCTGCAGCAGCACCACGTCGGAATCGGAATGGGTGCGGAGTATGCCGAGGTTCTTGCCGTCCGGCGACCAGCGGAGATCGACGATCTGCTCGGAGTTGAAGTTGGTGATTCTTCGCCCGAGCGAACCGTCCAGTGGCTGCAGCCAAACATTATCGACTCCGTTTTCCCGGATGGCGTAGGCCAATGCTTTGCCATCGGGAACGAACTGGAAACCATTGCCTGCAATGCGCGGATCTACACTGAGCAGGCGCGGGGCCGTCCCCGAATCCAGGCTGACGAGTGCGATCTTGTCCTCCGGTTTCATGACTTCCGGATTCAATGCTGTTACAAGGACGACTGCCAAAAACTTGCCGTCCGGAGAAAGTGCAGGCCGGGCGCCTCCGACAAAAGTCTTGGGAACTGAGGTCCCAGGAACCAATTCCCCTTTGCCTGACCCGTCCACCGGCACGCGCCAAATCTGGTCAGCGGCTAAATTCAGGAAATACACGAATTTTTGGTCAAGTGAGCAGACCGGATTACGCGAGTCCACATCGGTCAGTTTCACAAGATTTGATCCATCGGCATTGGCGCGCCAGAGGGTTCTGCCTTGCGTGCCTCCATGAAATCTCCAGGTAAGGACCAGGTAACGGTCGCCGCAGGTCGATGGCTCCAGAACTTGAGACGCGGCATCACCCAGAATCTGGCTGGAATTGCTTCCATCCCTATCCATGCGCATGAGATGTCCAGACTCGCCAGCCAGAACATTGCCGCTGCTGTCCCAACCGAACCCGCTCACGTATTCTCCCGGAGCGAGCAGCGCTGGCAACTCTGCAGATTGGCTGCCAGTACCGGGAACGAGATACAAGTTTTGAGCGGCCTTCACCTGGACCGTGGCCAGTGTCTTGCCATCCTGGGAAAGGGTCAGAGTCGAGTAGCTGTTGGTATCGCGAGTAATGGGTTGGAGCCCGCCTCCGCCCATGGGCAAGAAACCGATCTGCGCACGTTGGAAATTTGGGCCCGCTTGTTCGTAGTTTACGAATAGCCCGCTGCCATCGGGTGCCCACTTCAGTTCATTGATTAATTTGTCTTCGAAGGTAGCAAGTGGAGCAACTTTATTGGTATTGAAATCAAAGATCGAGATCGCGCTCAGGGCATCGTCCACCGGGTAAAGGCTCATGGCAACCTTCTTGCCATCCGGGGACCAGGCTAGAGAAGTCGGCGACGCGTTACCAGGCGCCGGCGCAATCAGCAAGACCTTTTCGTCATTGCCATCCAGGTTCGCCGTCAATAGCCGGTACTTGCCAATCTCGGGGTCATTTCCTCGGGCGTAAGCGATCCGGCGACCGTCCGGAGAGAATGCAATGTCGCTGTCAATATCTCGGACGATGATTTGCGGTGTGCCTCCGAGCACCGGCGCGCGATAAAGGTAGTACGTGGTTTCGAGCGCGTCTTCCGCTTTGCGAAAATATAGATAGTTGGCGTCGGGCGAGAACGCCAGGCTGCGATAAGAAACTGGGGCGGGTGGAACGACGCGCGTGTCACTTCCCGTCGCGACGTTGCGCAGCCAGAGGCTTTGCAAACCTTTGTCGTTCAGCACGCTGAGCACATACTTGCCATCCGGAGAAATGGCTGCCATCACTGCTTTGTCGGAGTTGGTGACCTGCGTGATCGTGAAATTCTGGAACGGCGCGGCACCAGCGCGGTGAAGCATGGAATACACACCAAATCCCGCCGCAACCAGAACCACCAGCGCAGCGATTGCCCCGGCAGTCACTCCAACTTTATGTCGACTCGCCGCAGCGACGGTCGAACTGCTCGTCGAGCGTGCGGACTGCATCGGCGTCGTCGCCACCGTACCTTCCCGCGACACTGGTCCCGACACGGGCGGCTGCGCGGCTGGCTGAGAACCGCTTTCGTTTGCGATCGCGATCGTTCCCGAACTGGAGGCTGGCCGATGGCGTGATTCCGTCTCTCGTTTCAGCCGTTTCAGGTCGGCTCGTATCTCCGCCGCGCCCTGATAGCGCAGCTCGCGGTCTTTTTCCAGCGCTTTGTTAATGATGCGTTCCAGTTCGGCGGGCACGTCGGGATTCAGCCGCACGACGGGCGTGGGTTCGGCATCGAGAATGGCTTTGAAGATGACCGCGCTGCTGTCGCCGCGGAACGGCAGCATGCCCGTCGACATCTCATAGAGCACCGCTCCAAAGGAGAATAAATCGCTGCGCGCATCCAATTCTTTGGCCCGCGCCTGCTCCGGCGACATGTAAGCAACTGTGCCCAGCGCCGATCCGGGGCTGGTCAGATGCTCTTCGGGGATTGCCGTGCGGGTGTTGTCGACCGCGCTCTGGCTGGAGGAACTGGCCGGCGTCACCACCTTCGCCAATCCAAAATCGAGAATCTTGGCATGGCCACGCTTGGTCACGAAGAGATTGGCGGGCTTGATGTCCCGATGAACAATGCCCTGGGAATGAGCCGCGTCCAGCGCATCCGTAATCTCAATGCTGAGCGATAGCATCGTGTCGAGGTCCAATGGCCGGCCCATGATGCGGTGCTTCAGCGTTATCCCATCCAGAAATTCCATGGCGAGGAAGGAATCATTTTCTTCCCGTCCAACCTCATAAATCGTGCAGATATTGGGGTGGTTGAGAGCGGAAGCGGCGCGCGCCTCACGCCGGAAGCGTTCCAGCGCCTGTGCGTCCTGCGCTACATCATCAGGAAGAAATTTAAGCGCGACAAGGCGGCCGAGCGAGGTGTCTTCGGCCTTGTAAACCACGCCCATACCGCCGCCACCGAGCTTCTCGATGATGCGATAGTGCGAGATGGTTCGTCCGATCACTTGTGGCGAATCTTACGATGGTGAAACGGGCAAGTCAACGAAAGCGGCGGGCCGGGAGGCCAAAAAGAGTTTTGATGCCGTCGATCGTGGGAGATTTGGTGGACCTGGTCGGGATCGAACCGACGACCTCTTCCATGCCATGGAAGCGCGCTCCCAGCTGCGCCACAGGCCCACATTTCAATTCTCGCTTAGCTTCGTCGCTTCGTCAAACTCGACTCCGGTGGTCCATCTCATCTAGGATATGCTTGGGAAAACACCAGGACACAATCGGAGCCCCATGTCGAACTCGCGCAGTATCTTCGTTTGGTCACTTTACTTTCTCGTCGCCGTGCTTGCAGCGACATTTGCGCCGGCCGCTGCGGACGCGCAAGACACAGCCGTCGCGCCGCCTACCCCGTCGCAGGCGCCGGTAGCGTATGCATCGGTGAGCGAACTAAACGGCATCGTGGACCCCTTGAAGCAGACGGCGGAGAGTATGCAAGCCGATCTCGGAAAGCTGCGCATCGACAAATGGAAGACGGATGCTGCAACCAAGAAACAGACGCTGGCGAACGTAGAGTCCATCCAGCGCAACTTGCAGTCGGCGCTCCCGGACACCATTACCCAGGTGACCAACGCGCCAGAAGACGTGGGCGCGAGTTTCAAGCTCTACCGCAACCTCGATGCGCTGTACGATGTCTTCGGTTCGGTGGTGGAATCGGCGGGAGCATTCGGATCCAAAGATGAGTTTCAGAGCCTGGGCAATGACATGACTGCACTCGAGAAGGCGCGTCGTACATTTGCCGAGCGCATGCAGAAACTCACCGTCAGCAAGGAAGATGAGTTGACGCGTTTGCGTGCGCAGGTCAAGACGCTGTCGGCGGCGCCCCCTCCGCCGCCAAAGAAGATCGTCGTGGATGACACTGAGCCTCCGAAGAAGCCGGCGGTGAAAAAGAAACCGGCGAAACCGAAGCCGGCGACGACACCGACGGACGCTTCGCCGAGCGCTGCGCCGACGAATTGACGCGGGGCAACGACATTACGTCTTTATAAGGCTACTTTCTTGCCGGGGGAGAAGTGTCTGATCCAACCGCCACTCTGTCCGCTGGAGCTGTCGTCGGCAACTACAAAATCCTGGGCCTGGCCGGAGCCGGGGGCATGGGTGTGGTTTACCGCGCCCTGGATGTGAAGCTGGAGCGCACGGTCGCGCTCAAATTTCTTCCCGAATACCTGGTTTCAAGCGGCGATGACAAAGAGCGCTTCCTGCGGGAAGCGCGCACCGCATCTTCACTCGACCACCCCAACATTGGCGTGATTCATGGCCTTGAGGAAACCACCGACGGCCGCTCCTTCATCGTAATGGCGTATTACGCGGGGGAAACGCTGGTGCGCAAGATCACCCGCGGTCCGCTCCCGTTGGACGAAGCCGTCGACATCGGCATCCAGATGGCGGAGGGCCTGGCGGCGGCTCATGCCGGCACGGTGGTGCATCGCGACATCAAGCCCTCCAATGTCATCCTGACGCAAAGCGGGGTGGCCAAGATTGTGGACTTCGGCTTGGCCAGGCTGACGTCGTCGGGCAGCACGCAGAGCATCAGCACCGCGGGAACGGTGGGCTACATGTCGCCCGAACAGACGGTCGGGAAGTATGTGGACCAGCGCACCGATATCTGGTCGCTCGGGATCGTGCTGGCGGAGATGGTCACGGGGAAGAATCCGTTTTTGCGGGAGACGCCGGCGGCGACAATTTTCGCGATTCTAAACGAGCCACCACGGCCGATGGAGGACCTGCCGCTCGATTTGCTGCGCGTGATCTACCGCGCGCTGTCGAAAGAGCCGGCCACGCGTTACCAGAGTTGCCGCGAGATGGTGGCCGATCTGAAGGAGGTTCGAAGCCATCTCGATCCCGCGGCTTCGACGGCGGCCCCCGCCAGCCAATCGTCGTCCCGGTCGTTGCGGTCCTCGTCTGTGACGGCGGAATTAAGGAAGCAGATTGAGCAGGCCTCGCGCCCAACCTGGGCTCCGGCTACCGCGCCGTCAAGATGGAACTGGTGGCTCGCGGGAGCGGGCGTTACAGCGGTTGTGGTGGCGGCGCTCTCGTTTATGCCGCCGGTGCGCGACCGCGTGGCGGGATGGTTTAGCCGGCAGGAAGAACACATTGCGGTGCTGCCGTTTGAGAACGTGGGGAACGATCCGGCAAACGAAGCGGTCTCCGCCGGATTAATGGACAGCCTGGCGAGCCGCCTCACCAACCTCGAAGTGGGCAAGCAGTCGCTATGGGTGGTGCCGACCAGCGAAGTACGGCGGCGCAAGATTGCCGATCCTTCGTCGGCGCTGCATGAACTCGGAGCCACGGTTGCGGTGGAAGGAAGTTTGCAGCGCGAGGGCCAGGCGATCCACCTGACGGTGAATCTGGTGAACACCAAAACCCTGCGCCAGATCGGCTCGGTGACATTGGAAGACCGCGCGGGCGACTTCTCCACTCTGGAAGACGAGGCGGTGGCGCGGGTAGCCAAGCTGATGCGTATCCAGGTGACGCCGGAGATGCTTCGAGCCATGGGCGGCGCGGTCAACGCCGGCGCCTACGAATCGTACCTGAAGGCACTCGGCTACACCCAACGCTATGACAAACCCGGAAATCTCGATCTGGCCATCGCCTCGCTCGACGATGCGGTCAGGGCGGACCCGCGGTTTGCCCTGGGATTTGCGCAGCTCGGCGAAGCCTTCCGCCTGAAATATCAGTTGGACAAGAACACCAAGTGGATCGACGAAGCGCTGGCGAATTGCCGGAAGGCGCAGCAACTGGACGATCGCTCGCCCGTGGTCTATGTGACACTGGGGCACATCCATCGCAATACGGGGAAGTACGATCTTGCCTTGCAGGAGTACCAGCGGGCCCTCCAGCTTGACCCGCACAGTGCGGACGCAGTCATCGGCCTCGCCAAGTCTTACGACAGCGCGGGACGCACGGCCGACGCCGAGGCCGCCTACCGGAAGGCGATCGCGCTTCGTCCCGATTCCTGGGACGGTTACAACTTCTTAGGGTCCTTTTTGGACGACCACCAGCGCTACGATGAAGCCATTGTGCAGTTTCGCCGGGCCATCCAACTCACTCCCGACAACGCGCCGCTCTATCTCAATTTAGGTGCGGTTTACATCGACACGGGAAACCCCAAGAATTTCCCTGAAGCCGAGCGGATGCTGCGGAAATCAATTGCGCTTGAGCCCAGCTACGCCGCCTATGCCAATCTTGGATCTCTGTACATCCAGGAAGTGAAGTACGCGGAGGCCACGGACGCGGTGGAAAAAGCCTTGCAATTGAACGACAAAGATTACATGGTATGGGGCAATCTGGCGATTGCCTATGAGGGGCGGAAAAACAAAGAAAAAGCGGCTCAGGCGCGGGACCGTGAAATTGCGCTGCTCGAACAGGCGGCCCTCGACACTCCCCGCGACGCCCTCGTGCAGTCCTTTCTGGGTCTGCTTTATGCCAAGAAAAAGCTTCGCGAACAGGCCATTCCTCGCATACAATCGGCACTCGCGCTTTCGCCTAACGACCCCGCCGTCCTGGGAGCCGTCGGCGAAGCATACGAAGACCTGGGAGATCGTGCCCAGGCTTTGCAGTACATCGAAAGAAGCTTGCAAGCAGGCAACACTCTCCCGGCCCTGAAGAATATTCCGGATCTGCAGGGCTTGATCTCGGATCCCAGTTTTCGGCCCACCGGAAAATAATCCTGGTTTACTGGTCTCACGAAGGGTTCCGAGCAGGTTCGTACCGAATTCAATTCAAAAAAGGAGGCCAGCCATGGCCGCAGCACGCGTATTCCCGATGGGAGAAACAGTTCAGACCATTACCATCAACTCCAGCTTCGTAGCCTCGCCACAAGCCATTATCTATGGCCTTGGGACGACGGTCGAATTCACCAACAATTCCGGAGTCGCGATCAATATTAATTTTGTCCCCAATCCCCCCGGTCCCACTCTTTTCACCAACATAGCCAATCTTGCGAACGGAGCCAGCAGCTCCCAGGGACCCATCAATGTCACTGGAAGCGCGAACTACCATGTAAACGCAGCGTCGACAAACTACGGACCTTATGCCATCCAGGTGGGCAACGGTTCGCTGTGGGTTCAGGTTACCGGTCTTAATGGCGTCGGACAGTGCGTTCCGGCCGTGGCGGTGATTCCTGTGGAGGGCGGGCTGCAAATGAACTCCGCCGACGTTACCTATGACGTGGATTGGGAAGGCCTCTCCGGCGACCCGTTTTCGCCGACCCTTGAGAACGTTTATAAGGGCATGTCGAGCAATGTCATGCATACGGCGGAGCCCGATGCCTCTGGGACCTACACTTACACGGTGGGAACCGAACCTCCGTCCAAGCCCGATCCAATGGGCGTTCCTGGCAATGGGGGGGGCACGATTAAGATCCAGAGCGCGTAGCGGAGTAGCGCCCCAGCCTTTTGCGTTGGGGTGGAAGTTAACTTTCGAAAGCCTGAACGGTGGCGCGCGCGTTCGCTTCCCGGCTGATCCTGGGAGACTCGCGCGCCATATTCATTCGTTATCCCGTGGAGATGTGGACCGCGCTCGGACGGGTGTGGGCGGGGAGAAGCCTGCTAGAATCTCGGCGATGCCCAAACCATCCGCCACCGCTCGCGCGCGCAAAATTAAACTCATTCTGTTCGACGTTGACGGCGTCCTTACCGACGGCAAGATTTGGATCTTTCCAGCGCCGTCCGGAAGCGAGCCATCTGGAAGTCCGCAGCGTAACGGCCTGATCGAAGCAAAGGGTTTCCACGCTCACGACGGCACCGCAATCATGTTGGCCCGCATGGCGGGAATCAAGACCGGGATCATCACCAAGCGCATATCGGAAACGGTGGCCCTGCGAGCGCGCGATCTGAAGATTGACCACGTGTACCAGGGCATTCAAGACAAGGCGTCGGTCTTTGCGCAGATTCTTGTGAAAGATGGAATCACCGCGGCGGAGGCTGCTTTCGTGGGTGACGACGTGATCGATCTGCCCCCGATGCGAAAGTGCGGTCTGGCGATCGCGGTAAAAAACGCCCGTCCCGAGGTCAAAGCCGAAGCTCACTGGACTACGTCCCACGCCGGCGGAGACGGCGCGGCGCGCGACGCAGTGGAATACATCCTGAAAGCCCAAGGCAAATGGAAGCAGGCGGTAGAAGCCTACACATCGGAAAAAGACTAAGAGCTAAAGCAAACTGAAGAGCGCGCGTATCCAGCCCGGTTGGATTAAAAACTACCGCGATGGGAGTTCATATGAAATTCATGCGCCTTTTGATGTTTGGGACGGTCATGTTGATGGCGAACGGCGCTGGTGTGCAGAATGCTGGTGCGCAGAATTCAGTCAAACCATTTCATCTCGATGAGGCAACGATCAGCGATGTGCACGCGGCGTACAAGTCCGGCGCTCTCACATCCGTAAAGTTGGTGCAGTCTTATCTGGACCGCATACGGGCCTGCGACCAGGCGGGCCCGAAGCTCAATGTGGTGATCTTTCTCAATCCTCGGGCCCTGGAAGAGGCGGCCGCGCTGGATGAACATTTCCGCAGGACCGGGAAGTTCGTCGGCCCGCTCCACGGAATCCCAGTGCTGCTGAAAGACAATGTCAACACGAAAGACATGCCGACCACGGGCGGCTCGCTCAGCCTGGCGGGATACACTCCCGCCACCGATGCGGCAATTACTCAGAAATTGCGCAACGCGGGTGCAATCATTCTCGCTAAGGTCAACCTGCACGAGTTCGCGATGTGGGGTGAAACGATTAGCTCGATCCAGGGGCAGACCCTCAATCCCCATGACCTGACCCGCACGCCGGGCGGGTCGAGTGGTGGTACCGGCGCGGGTGTGGCTGCCAATTTCGCGATTGCGGGCATTGGCACCGACACCGTCAACTCCATCCGATCACCAGCGTCGGCGAACAGCGTCGTGGGTATTCGCCCGACGCTCGGTCTCGTCAGCCGAGCCGGTATCATCCCGTACTCATTCACACAGGATGCCGCTGGTCCGCTCGCCCGCACCGTTACTGACGCGGCGAAGATGTTAAACGTGCTCGTCGGTTATGACCCTAACGATCCCGCGACGGCATGGAGCGTCGGGAATACCAATTCCGAAGAGGACTACACGAAATTCCTGAAGGCCAATGGTCTGCAGGGCAAGCGCATCGGCGTATTACGCAGTTTCTTCGGCAGTGCACCCATCAACGACGAGGTCAATACGATCGCGAACCAGGCAATCGTGGATCTGAAGAGGTCTGGCGCAACGGTAGTCGAGCTGAACACCCCAGATCTCGATAGCGGAAAGCTTACCTCTGATGTCAGCGTTCATCTGTACGAATTTAAGCCGGCAATCAACGCTTATCTTGCCGCGGGCAACCCGCCCGTTAAATCGCTCGAGGAAATCATCTCTTCGGGCAAGTTTCATCCGAACATCCGGGCCAACATCACGAAAGCGCAAGGCCTCGAGATGGACGACAGCTATCGCCTGCGTCTTCAGAAGCGCTCCGAGTTGCAGCAGCGTGTCATAAAGATCATGGCTGACGAGCGACTCGATGCGATAGTGTTCCCGCATCAGCAGCGGCTGGTGGTGCCCATTGGGGAGACCCAGGTGGAGCGCAACGGCGTTCTTGGAGCAGTGACCGGCTTTCCTTCCATCGTCGTACCAGGCGGATTTTCATCCCCAACTCCGACGGCCACGCTCGGCGTCCCGGTGGGCATCGAATTCCTGGCCAGACCATGGTCCGAGAAGCTATTGGTCGAGATCGGCTACGGTTACGAACAGGCGACCGGGCACCGCCGCCCTCCGCCAACCATACCGCCACTGCTCGCGGCCCGATAAGCAAAGTGACGGAGGTTAGTCTGAGGGCTGAATCGGCAAGGCTTGTCGTCTAAATGCGGACTGCTGATCCACCCACCGGTTGCTTGCTTGGGGCGTGCTCGGGTTTGCAACCGGTGGGCGTTTGTTCTCCCTACTCACCCTGTTGTTTTCAGGAGCATTGCCGGTGAAAACCCGGCCTCGCCGGGAAAGTTTCGGGGACTGACGAATTTTCCGGTGTTTCTTCTTTAACTCATTTCTTGCCAGCAAGTTATCGGCGCTCAATCGGAAATCGCCAGCGTCTTCGTCGCCATCAGTTCTGAAAAGCGGGGATCCTTGCGCAGAGCGCTGAACTCATTGTCCTTGTAAACATTATTGATGTCCTTATAGCCCTCTTCCATCGCCTTTTTGAGATAGTGCAACGAGCGGTCCGATATGCCAGTCTTGGCATACAGCTTGGCGAGAACATAATCGTAATGCGCTCTATCGTCGGGAGAAGGAAGCTGGGCCATAACTCCGGCATGAGAGGTTCGCTCGAAGATATCGGGATCAAGCTCCATCGCCCTGGAATAATTCTGGATCGCTCTGTCGAATTTTTTCTTGCCGAAGTAAGCGGCGCCCATGTTGCTGTAATAGGAGGCGGCGTCGTTATTTAACGAAACTGCCTTCTCATAATGGCTGATCGCCCGGTTGTAGTCATGACCCTGGTAATAAACCACGCCAAGATTGTTGTAAGCGTCGGCATGATTGCGATCGGCCTTGATGGCGCGTTCGAAGCTCTTCCTGGCTTCCTTGTATCGCTGCAGCATGAGTTGGCAGATGCCGAGTTTGTTGAGCACCGACGCACTGGGCGGCGCGCCTTTCAGCTCCGCCTGGTAGTAGTCCACCGCGTCCAGAAAGTTCTTATCCTCGCGCAGGGTATCCCCGCGTTTCTCAAGTTCCCCAGGTGACAGCCCGGGATCCGGTGGCGCGACGCGGTGGAGCGGCGGAGGGCCGACTTCCAACTGTTCGGGGTTCTGAGCCTGCAAGGGAAGAACGAGTAGCGACGCGAAGAGAGCTGACACGAAGCTGATGCGGATCCAGGAAAACATATACACCCCCGGGCCGGACATACCAAACTTCACAGATTTGCGTACTTTCAGTGCACGGCGTCAGGTCTCTTGCAAGTTTGGGACCGTAAACCGGGTCGTTCCATATTAGGGCGGGACTATTGCGGCGGCGTACTGCCGTCGCCGCTCTTGGGCTGCGCCGGCGCGGTTTTGTCATTCTTTTGCGAGTTGCCGTCACCCTTGAAAACGCCAACAATCCTGCCGAAGAGGCTCTTCTTTTTCTGGGCCTCCTCATCAGTTTGGACACCGCCGGCGGGCGGCGGGTTCCCGTTCGCAGTGGGTGGGGGCAGCGCTTTCTCGGAATTGCCGCCGAAAATGCGGGAGAAGAACCCCTGCTGCTGACCTCCGCTCTGATCGCAGGTATCGCGAGGCTCGGTACCGGCTATGAAGGCAATGGTGTAGTCGTCAGGGCACGATGGCGTCGCCAGGCGGTTGGTGATTTTGTCGAGTTGCACATCCACCACACCTTCGGGCTGGTTGAAGGGCTTCACGTCCGAATATCCGGGCAGGGTAACCGCTTTCTTCATGAACTCAGCCCAGATCGGAGCGGCAGTCTGCGCGCCGCTCAGACGGATGTCGCTGTAATCGTCGTATCCCACCCAGACAATGCACAGAAGATTGCTGGTATATCCGGCGAACCAGCCGTCGTGCGAAGTGCCCGTCTTGCCTGCAGCCGGAGCGGTGAATCCGCGCGTGCGCACCGCCGCGGCCGTGCCAAAGTTCATGACCCCTTCCAGCATATTGGTCATGACAAAAGCGATCCGCGGATCGAGCACCTGCTTCTTCTCCGTGCCGATGTTGACGATGACGTCGCCCTTGGAGTTCCGCACCGAATTTACAAATATAGGGGAGAGCCGCAGGCCGCCGTTGGCAAAGGTTGTGTAGGCTGCCGTCATGTCGACGGGCGTGGCGTCGTAAGCGCCCAGAGCCATTGCAGGCGTGGCTTTCACCGATGTGATTCCGGCCGACTTGGCGAGATCCGCCACTTTGTCGTAACCCACTTCTTCTGCAACTTTCACCGTCGCATTGTTGAGCGAGAGCGCCAGCGCATAGCGCAGCGTGACGTCGCCGTGGTACTCCTCCTTATAGTTGCGGGGCTCGTAAATCTGGTCGCCGTAGGAGAATGTCGAAGGTTGATCGGTGACCGTGGAGGTCGGTGTAATCACCGTAGTCGAGCCGTCGAGTGCCGTATTCATGGCAGCGGCATACACAAACGGTTTGAAGATGGAGCCCGTGGGACGCCTGGCAAGCGCGTGGTTCAGCTGGCTTGTTCCGTAGTTTCGTCCCCCCACCAGCGCTTTGATTTCGCCGGTGTGAGGATCCATGGCAACCAGCGCCACCTGCGCTGGCGGGCCTGGCGTGACGGTCGTTTCATATTTGTTCTTCCCAACCTTGGTCTTGTGGGTGCGCATTTTCGTGACCTGGTCGTCTACCAGCTTGATGCCGGTTTCGACCGCCTGCGCCGCAGCCTTTTGCAGTCCAGGATCGAGCGTGGTGTAGATGCGGTACTCCTGTTCGTTGACCTCGCGCTCGCTCAGCCGGCCGACGATGGTATCGCGAACCATGTCCACGAAGTACGGCGCATCGCTGGCCTCAACGTTCGGGGGCGCCAGTTTCAAGGGCGTCGCCTTGGCTTTATCGGCTTGCTCGCGCGTGATGGCGTGGGTGTCGACCATGGCCTCGATCACGGTATTGCGACGCTCCTGCGCGCGCTCGGGATGGCGATAAGGCGATAGATAGCTGGGCGCCTGAATCAATCCCGCCAGCAGCGCGGCTTCCGGCAGCGTAATGTCTTTCAGGTCCTTGTTGAAATAGGACCGCGACCCTTCGGCGAGGCCGGAGATGGTGAACGACCCGCGCTGTCCCAGGTCGACGCGGTTGGCGTAGAACTCAAAAATCTGCTGCTTCGTAAACTTCTGCTCCAGTTCTACCGCGATCAGCATTTCGATCAGCTTGCGCCGGAAGGTTTTCTCCGGGCTCAGAAAGAATGCCCGGGAGAGCTGCATCGTGATGGTCGAACCACCCTGCTGATGGCGCTGATGGGTGAAGTCGATCCAGGCGGCTTCCACCAGCCGCATGAAATTGACTCCGCTGTGCTGGAAGAAGCGGCGGTCTTCGATCGACGTGACCGCTTCGACCATGACATTGGGAATTTCGTCGTATTTGACCAATTGCCGCTTGGAGCGTTGCTCGGCGTCGAACAGCGAAGCCAGCATTTGCGGTTCGAGTTCATAGGCCGCCAGTTCTCCGGAAGCGCGGCTGTTGATGGTCGAAACCACTCCGTCCGCGATCGTAATAGTGGCCGGTTCGGGACTGTGATAGGACTCGGCTCCGGGCATCACCTCGATCGAGTTGCCATGCACATGATAGGTGCCGAGTGGAGATCCGCTTTGCTGTTCGGCATAGCCCGCATGGCGTACCTCCGCCGCAATTTCGGAAACGGTCATTTTCATTCCGACTCTCACCACCTGCGGAGCGGCGAAAATCTTAGCCGAACTGGCAAACACCGGACCGCGGAAGCGCTGCTCGATAATCCGGTCGTACTTTACGTACCAGTAGGCAAAGACACCGACCACCAACAGCGCCACCGAGAGAAAACTCACCACGGCGACGCGCACGATGGGATCGCGCGCCAGCAGGCCGCCTTTCGCGCCCTTGCCACCGCGCCGAGCTTTCGGGATTTTCAGCTTAATGGCCATGAAGACAGCGACGCATTATCCACGCGGAGCAATTGGCAGTCCGAAGCGGGTTTTGGAGCCTTGCCGCATTATTGTTGATTCTAAATCACGGCACGCCCTACAGCGGTTTGGATGCGTGTCAAACGATGGACGGGTGTGTGGGCGGAGAGCCGGTTTCCGAGGTTACCGATGGCAAAGGACAATCGCGAAAACTTCAGTAATCCGTGGTGACGGGGCTTGCCCCGTCTCAGAGCGCTTCCTGGAGCGCCTCCGGCTCAAGGATTTCCTTCCGTCTCACTTCGCCGTCGGTCCGTACTTGATCCCCAACTGGTCAAACAGGAAGCTGAGCGCATCCGCTTCCTCGTTGATTTGCTCGTCGAGCGCGGTACCGAAACCATGGCCGGAGCTCGCCGATGTGCGGAGCAGAATGGGATGGTTCGATCGATTGGCCGCCTGCAATCGCGCCGTCATCTTGCGTGAGTGAAGCGGATTGACGCGATGGTCATTTTCGCCGGTGAAAAAAAGAATACCGGGATACGCCGTGCCGTCCTTCACATGATGGTAAGGGGAGTAGGCATAAAGCGCACAGAACTGCTCAGGATTTTTCACCGTGCCGAACTCCGTCGTATTGAATCGGCCGTTCGGGTCGAGTTCCACGCGCAGCATGTCATAAACGCCGACATAAGAGACCACGGCGCGGAAAAGCTCCGGGTGCTGGGTGAAGGCTGCGCCCATCAACAGGCCACCGTTGCTTCCGCCGAGGATCGCGAGATGAGCCGGCGAGGTGTATTTCTGGTCGATCAGGTGTTGGGCGCAGGCGATGAAATCGTCGAAGACGTTCTGCTTGCGAGTAAGGTTGCCGCCTTT